>Ga0308169_10001252_pt1 | contig 30442 bp, 47 predicted proteins | sample PhyBR1_2_FD_202139 | JGI IMG/M metagenome (GOLD analysis project Ga0308169, IMG submission 202139) | Phyllosphere microbial communities from UC Gill Tract Community Farm, Albany, California, United States - DLSLSB.R1 | ecosystem: Host-associated > Plants > Phyllosphere > Unclassified | place...
GAGGTAGTTTGATTTACTTGACTGTCGTTCATTGTCCAGAAAACATCTCGAAACGGCTCGACACAATGGACAGAGGCGCTGCGAGAAGCAAAAAGAGGCAGCAACAGCTGGAGAAAGCAGCTCAGGCTCGTGTCCTTCCCAAACCAGGAGCTGAAGCGCCGACCTCATCCGCCGAAGCGGGGCCGTCCACCCGGCCGCCTCGACCCGCAAAGCCTCTACCGCAGAAGAAGAAACGCCTCGCACCCGAAGAGCAGTCCCGCGATCCGGAGCTGTACAAGGCCAAGGCTGTCCGCTCAAATGCAGCTCTTGACTGGAACGCCGGCCCATTCGAGCTCCCGCCGGTATCGCTTGAGGGGATCACGCGGGTGGATCTGACGGGGAGCGGAGTGACGGACGTGTCGTGGCTGCGAGGCAGCTCGGTCCGATGGCTGGGTCTTTCGGGATGCAAGGTCGAGGACTGGTCGGCTGTCGCGAGTCTCTCAGAGCTCACAGGTGCGTGACGCATCATTTGCTTGATGTGCGGACGAGCTGATGGTAGTTTTGAATATCAACGACTGCGGGCTGACAGCGTTGCCGGAGGACCTCAAAAGTCTGCGCAAGCTGAAAGCGCTTGTAGCGATGAACAACCCCTGGACGACGATATCATCTGAAGTCCTTGCCTCCTGGCCGGAACTCAACTCGCTCAGTGGGTCCGACCTGATACATCTCTGAGAAAAGCTGATCATAGTCATATCCCACTCGCCGGATCTGACGGCCATACCCCGCCTCAACACCCTCGTCCACCTATCGAAGATCACCTTCTCCCACTGTCCGCGCATCACCCCAGCGTCCATCCCGTCCATGTCCGACCTCCCCTTACTCCGCGACGTCAAGATGAACAACCTCCCCTTGCTGACGACTCTTCCCCGGTCCTTGCAATACTGGGGAACCGGTCCCATGTCATCTCTCAACCCGACCGACGAGCGCAAGGGCCAAGGTCTCGAGGTCCTCGACGTGGGAAGCTGCTCGCTGGGCGAAGGGACACTCGATATGCTCAAAAAGGCGGACTTCCCGATACTGCGCTCGTTGACGTTACACCATAATCCGCTGGATGTCGCGCGGCCGAAGTACGCCGAAGAGCTTCAGGGATTGAGGAATCTACCAAAGTTGGCCATCATCGACAACAAGCGGGTGGTGGAGCGGGTGAAGAAGGAGGAAGGGGAGAAAAAAGGCAAGAACAAGGGCAAGCTCATGAAGGGGAAACCGTCTGGAGCGAACACTGGCGGAAAGGGAAAGATGCGGGAATGGGGAACCAAGCGCGCGGAGGGAGAGGCACCGACGGAAGCTGCTGAACGCGGCAACGAGACAGCCGGGTCCAAGATCACGGTCGCTGTCGAGGCGCGGCATGGCGATAAGAAGGAGAAAAAGCGGAAGCGATCGGGCGAGGGCGAGGATCATATCCAGGGTGTCGAGGAAAAGCGCTCAAAGAGGGACGGTGCGGCACGGAACAAGAGCACACTCGGTCCTGCTGGCGATGACAAACGGACGAAGGCTAGACCGGATGAAACGCCTTTGAAGGACAGGTCGAGCGCCACTCAGGCGAAGGCCGTCGATCTAGCGCCCGCCGCTGTTGTTGCCAAGGTCGCTGACCCGTCCGTCCTTACCACGGCCACAACCAAAAAACACTCGAAGAACGAGACGGGCGTGTATGGCGTTGTCGAGGTTGTCAGTGAAACGGGCGCAGACAGGGTGAGGACGAAAGGCTCGAAGAGGAAGGGAGATGGGGGCAAGGAGCAGGCAGTGGCAGCTGCGGTAGCGACGCCAAAGACGCATACGGGGATAGACCTCAAGTCTTTGGTGGCTGGGAAGGGCGACAATGGACTCGGCGTGGATTCGTGGTAGGCGCACCGCCATGAGACCGAGATGTATAGCATTCATGAGCCTCCGCAGATGGCTGCCCAGTGGCTTGTGACATCGTGGCTCTTCATACCCCGTGGCCATCTCCATCGGGGCGGAAGGCATGGGACGATCCCGGAAAGACGACATGCGCATACTCATCGGCCACCACACCTTCCATCGCACCGCCCACGAGTCCTGATCACGCCTTGAGACAGCCGCCTTCCGAATACGCGGACATCCCCACCGCCGCCTCATTTGGGGCCCGGGGAAGGTCCGGAGCGGCTTGCTCAGGTTTCAGTGTTTTCGCACGACACAGAAGCTACAAGCTCTGCGGTTCCTTCCGGGTTTGGATCCGTCGGATATACACACCAGAACCCACGCACGCCGAAAGCCTTCGGCCGGCCATGGGCAACAGCGCCAGCCGTTGGGCGCCTGGCCTCCAAGCAGACAGTCGAGCCTCTCGCCACTCCCTGAGTGGCAAAGTTCAGCGGGTCGTCGCATACGCCACGCCCGAGCGAGCTTCCCGCGTCGGCACAGGCTCCAGCTCTTGCGGCTTCGGAGCAGACACCTGATCTCGTTGTTGCGTACGGAATCGGCGTGTCCCGTTCCATGGCCTTGTATGGCTTGATGGATTACGGCGAAATGCGCTCCTTCGTGCCCCATCTGAACTGAACTGCGCGACGCCGGTTGTACAACAGTTCCAGGTGTCCTGGCATCCTTCGAGTTACGCGAACGCACTATCTGTTGGCCACGGCCCATTATCCTACAACTGCATCAATCAGCGAGAGGGTCACATGCGGTGACGCTGGGACCTCCCCTCAAGCCATCCACGGGTTGACGCAGGCTGTTGCACCGCGGGCAGCGTATCTGGTGCTCGATTCTGTCCCGAGTATGGAGTTTACGAAACTTGACGGGAAGGAGAGGACGGACTGCACCGTCCGTTGGCGACCATCCTGCGGCACCCTCAGCGGGCAGGATGAGCTCTGAGAGGACCCTTGAGGGCTGCACTCTCGCTTTGTCGTCGGACGAGAGTGGGTAGAGTGGCGATCGACCTGTCTGAAGAATTCACGACGCGTAGAGGTTTGCCGCGCCTGTGTCACCCGGGCGTGGCTTGTTGACCCTCCGAAGGCCTCGTATCGCTTGAGTCCCCTGGTCGAGAAGGCCCGACCTCATCGGCCCCTGGGGTGGCAGGGAAGCTCGGGGTAATACGTTCGACGTACGGGGGGTGGTGCCCATCAAAGGTATGGTCTCGCAGACCAGCAAGACAATTTGACGGGGTTTGATAGCCTGCCCTGGGCGGGTCTGTTCATATTTGAAGCCTGATTCGCTGGTGAATAGCCACTACTACAGCAACCATGTCTGCGTCCGAACATGACTCGAGTAACCTCAGTCCCACCCACGGACATCTTCTCATTGACCCAAGGCTCTCCTTCCGGGGAGCTTGCGACCGATGTGGCTACCGGGAACTCCAGTGCAATCGCAACCGACCCAGCTGCGCAAGCTGTACTGCAGAGAGCCTTCTGTGCATCTACACTGACCTCAATCAGCTGGCGCTCCTGAGGCAGACACCTTTTGGCGGAGGTCTGAGCGCGGAAGCGCATGCATCATGATCATCGCTGGAAGGTGACGACTCTTGGGTGCAAATGTTGACGGGACGGGGGCCCATGGGTATGGCAGAGCCAGTAGTCACTGCTTTTCAAGAAACCCAGAGCCTTCCAGGATTGGACCAGGCTCAGTGGTCCCAGGCACTCACCCGTCCGGTAGAGCCATCTTTCCCTCCGAGGTATTGGCGCAGTCAGCAGGGTACCACGTGGAATGCCGACCACCCATCCGCCTTCCACCTGGCTGGGATTACCGGCCTTGCATATGGCCTCTTGGATAACAATCAAAACGTTCCTCAAGACCTGCTGCTGACGTCAAATCCGCCCCCAGCCACCGACATGCAGCACACAACGAGTGCGACTGCAACTGCGGAATCCGGCTTTGGAGACAACGTCGTCTTTCCCCCGCTTCCTCAAGCTACACAGTTGCCACTCGCTGGTCCGTCTGAAGGGTTCGGTCATCCTCACCTTTCTGCACATCAGTTCGAGTCAGCTTGGTCTCGGCCTGAAGCCCCGGGGCATCTCGGTGCCACACCGAACACCATTCCCCCATCAACAAACGCCAATACCAGACCCGATATCGCTGCTGGCGCTCCTCTTGCGCACGACCCGACTTTAGGCCTTCTCGACGAAGACGTTGCTGCTGATACCCAGCCTTCTGCTACCAATCTACCTGGAACTGCTTCCGTGAGATACCTCAAGAGGTGCGAGCGCTGTAGCGACGTAGTGAAAGCCAGTCGTTGTAACGGTGCACCGGGCCGAGCCTGTTCAAGAAGCAAAACCGCGGGGGAAGAATGTCGCTTCAGAAGTCCCAAGAGATCTGGACGCAAGCCTGGAGCAACTGGAGGAAAGCTTCACCCCCCTGTACGATGGTGGGAGCTCATACAGGTCCAGCTCTCGGACTCGCCATCCCAAGCAACCGGGCGGTCGTTTGCAGATAGTCGACGCTTGAATCATGAGCCCTTGTCCCAGGCAGGAACCCTGGGCCAGGGAGCCCTCCCCCGTGATAGTGCAGCTGATGAATACCGCTTCGTTCCGATCGAACCGGACTCTGAATAGGGCTACAAGCCCGCATCTTCATAGTGTAAGTTTTTGTTGCATCAAATGCGGAGGAAAGTGGGCAGCGGAACATTGCTGAAGGCAGAGCCCCAATGACTGACTCGTGGTAGCAGAGAACATGGAAGAGGCAGCGGCAGGGTTAACAGTGGGGTCCTTCATTCTTTCGACCGAGAGACACGAACAATCGTAGCCGGGCATACAGATGTTGACAAGGGGTCACTGGGTAGGTATGGGTGTTTTTACTGGGCCGTTCCCGATCTTGTGCATGTGGCGAATCTACTGCGCTCTGAGAACCTTGGTCTTCCAGCTTCAACACGGACGAGCCACCGACCCGGGGCATCACGGTAGCACCTCTCGACTGCCATGTACTCGACGAAAACCTTCCTGGAGCACAGGGTTGACTAGACGAGTGCCCAACGCTGCATTGAGTTCCGGACGCGTGGTGCCTCATCTCGGACCTCAACAGCTGGTCTTGCCGTAGCCACCGGACAAATGGCCAGGACAGGCGCGGCCCTCACAATTCATACCGAGGATCGAGAGTCCTGGTACTCTGTGACCGTTACGCTCCGTCGTTCTGAAGGCTGGCAGGCTGATACCTTGGGACACGCCCTAGGCTGCAGAAGGATCGCCAAAGAGCGGCGACGGACAGACATAGTGAGGGGAAACGCGGAATCAAATTCAATTCCGGCCCAGCCGCTTATGTCGCTTGGGCTCCCACTGGATCTCGACTGCAAGCGGAATGAACAAAGCTCGACTCGCTGTATCAGCTTGCAACAACCCATAGCCAACCAAGGCTGATCACCGACGCTCATCGCATTCCAGCACCATGGCGGCCTCGACCTCAGCGGAAATATCAAAGGGTGCCAAGTGGATGCTTGACCGGATCGACTACATGCAGTCCTCCTACAAAGCGCGTCGTTTTCCCCTTCTTGAACTTGCTCTGACCTCCAGGAAGCGCTCATGACGGCTGTGACCATAATTCAGTATCAAACCAATGCGAGGCGATTGTGCGTAGGCGGATATCTTGACGTAGCTGTTGCTCACTATCAGCCAGCTCGGCGATCAAAGCGTCCCGGCGCACATGACGAAACGGCTGGACGATGCGTGGGGACGGTACGACGTGACCAGACGCCATGTCGAGTGGTACATGGTCAGCAGCACCGAGTATTCCGACAGGCCAATGTTGATGACAGAAACAAAACGCGCTCTATGTATCGTCCCCCTCTCATCCAGCAATCATCATGTCCACCCCTCAACCCGCTGCCGCCCCGGCCACACTCGTCCCCGCCGCCGAGCAGCTACCCAAGGCCTCTCCCATCCCCCTTACCGCGGCGTCCAACATGGCCTACGACGGGACCGCACCCCAATCCTCTACCGAAGTCCCACTTGCACCCATTCCCGAGGCGGCATTCTCTTTCGGTGACGGCATGGACCTGTCCTCGCTCGGTATTGACCAGCTTCAGACGATGATCAACTCCACAAACGATCTCTTTAACGGCGGAGGCGAAAACAGTGGTGTCGACATGTCGATGTTCAACATGGGCGATCAGGGCATGACTCCCGGCACACAAGCGGAAACGGACAAACTGCTCGCCAGTCTGAGCTCTCTGCCGGGTCAGCAGACACCCAACATGTCGATCACGGTGCAGCCGCCTTCATCGACCGGGGATGCTCAGCGCGATGTAGACGCCATCCTCGCTTCATTCAGTGCTGGTCAGGCTCAGCTCAATCAGGCCGCGTCGGCGGACCTGGCGGGAGCTGGGTCTACGGGCCAGCAGGAGTTTTCGTTCGACTTCAGCGGTGATGGCGGGGATGTCGATTTGTCAGAGCTTGTTGGCTTGTTTACGAACGCGTCGGCGCCGGGCACGCGCCTTCCGAGTCCGAACACGCAGGCGACGGCGCTTCCTGGCGGTCAGGAGCAGAATGTTGCTGGACAACAGCAACAGCAACAGCAGCAACTCCAACCGTCGCAACCACAATCACAACCGCAAGAGCAACCGAACCCACAACAGCCTCAACAACCACAACCCCAACAATCACAAGGCCAACAACAACCGCAGCAGAACGATCAGCTTCAGCCCCCGCAGTCGAGTCAGCAGCCTCGTGCATCGCCATCGAATGATCAGACGCAACAACCGGTACTGCAGGACCAGGCACATTCGCAACTCGAGTCCGCTCAGACGCAGCAACCGATACAGCCCCAATCTCATCCCGAATCTCAGCCCCAACAGCCGATCGAGGTCGATTCGTTGCCGAACCCTTTCGACACGCCAAACATGGGCAACATGGGCGACATTGACATGTCCGCACTTGGGGTAACGGGCATGACCAACCCTGACGGGACACGCGCCGGAGTGGGTGGGATCGGCGTCAGCGCTCCGAATACGACTCAGGTCGCCGGTGGAAACGGAGATGACGACGGGGGTTACACTATCGAGGGGATCAACCTGGACGACTTTGACTTTGGGAACAGTGGTATGCCCAATGTGGAAGGAGACGAATTCGAGAGCATGTTTGCCGAGTTCAAATAGGGCCCAAAACGTCATTATGATGCGCGGGGAATGCATCATAGTAGTGGAAAATGCCGAGCGTCCAGCTGTGCATTAGTATGCATGTTTTGACGATTGATCCCTGCGCTGTCCATGCGGTCTGCTGCATCTTGCTTTCGCTCGTCGCTTGTCGCTGGCGAGGCGGCCTTTTATGAAGTCGGATCACGCTGGACCGAAGAACATGTGCTCGGTTCGGAGCTCCACCGCCGAGACATGGAGTATTGTTGTCAAAACTGGGAATCGGTACGGATCTGATCGAGATCTGTTCAATCGACCCGTTTGTAACCTGTACTTATAATATCTCAGCCCCATCTGCTGCGAAGGTCGTTGCCTAGAGCTTAGATTCATCCTACTGTAACATAGACCGAGCTGTGATAAGCCAACCCTTGGTATTAGACGACGACACGATAGCCGCGATCCTCCACTGGCCAGCGACATCCACATCTTAAGCTCTCCACAACGCTTGTCCAAGCAAGTCCGCTCGGCCCCGACGCGCAATGTCCAATCTGTCTCGGTCGCCTTCCGCACCGGCTCACCAGCCCATGCCTCGCCGGATACCTGCGCCGGATCCGCCGGAACCGCCTCTGACCTTGTTGCACCCAGTGCAATCCCCTGTACGATCCACACGCCAACCTTTGGACGCCGATCTGGAAGGGGGCAACGATGGCAAAGCAAGGCCCTGGGCACGGCGTGTAGGATGGGTAGGATCCGGCATGTGCAACGATGTGCGGAATAGGCTGCCGTACTATTGGAGTGACTGGACGGATGCTTGGAACTACAGAGTCGTGCCGGCGACATGGGTACGCCAATCTCCACCACGTCGAACACAGATCTTACCACAGTTCATCTTCTTTGCAAATGTGTTGCCGGGGTTGGCCTTCAGTTTAGATCTGATAGTGGGTGTAGCGGTGTCCGCCGGACGCTGATAAGTAGGAAGCGACGGGGTTGTACGGTGTACAGGAAGTACTGCTCGCCTCGGTACGTCACCGTCGCCATATGGTCGATATCGATCATGGCACGCTGATCTGGCAGTTCATCGCGGCCGGCACGGCTGCATTCTTCGGGGGACAGCCCCTCTTGATCTCAGGCGTCACAGGTGAGCACAGGGTGAGCGTGATCGGGCTAATACGTAGGTCCAATTACTGTCTTCAACAAGACCATCTTCAATATCTTCCGCAATCGGACAGACGGCTTCCACTATCTGCAATTCATGGGATGGGTGTATCTATGGGGCGCCATCTTCCACTGGATCGCAGCGGTCTTCAACGGTGCGTCTCGGTTTCAGACTGCTTGCTTTGGCAGCTCCGCTGACTCCAGCCGTCGCTGGACTCAAGTACGTAACTCGGTTCTCGTGCGACACCTTTGGCTTCTACGTCGCTGCCGTCTATGTCCAGTACGGCATCCAAGTCGTCACGCGCCAATTTGGCCAGACGTCCACGCCCTCCGCCTTCCTCGGCCTCATGTGGGTGTACCTGACCTCTCCCCACCTGCCCGCGCTCGGCTCACTCCAGTCTCGCGGTGATCACTCTGGTCCTGCCGCACTACTTCAACGCGGTCGCGCGGTCCGGCTACGTCAACAAGCATTTTCGCCGCTTCTGCTCAGACTACGGCATGCCCATCACGATCATTGCCGCGACAGGCCTGGCATACTGGGGCCGCTTCAATGGATACGTGCACGAGGAGGATATGACTCTACCGGTCACGCGCTCGACCTGGACGCCCGCAGCTGGGCGAAGCTGGCTGGTGCCGTTCTGGAGTCTCGATGCGAAATACGTCGGCATCGCGCTTCCTTTCGGCTTGGTCCTGTTCATCCTGTTCTACTTCGACGCGAATGTCTCGGTAAGTCTGGCCGTTCCCCGAGCGTGGCTCACAGCAGGCCCTCATCGCTCAAGGCTCCGAGTTCCCGCTGAAGAAGCCAGCGGCGTTCCACTGGGACTTCTTCTTGCTGGGCGTGACGACATTCGTCTCGGGCCTGCTCGGGATTCCCGCACCGAACGGTCAGTCCCACTCTCTCGTTGCATCAGTCGCTGACGCGCAGGACTCATCCCCCAAGCACCGCTCCATACCGCCTCTCTGGTCGTGATGGGCTATGAGGACGCATCTTCCGCTTCATCAGCCACGGCCGTGTCCGACAACGAGGACGCGCGCCCTCTGACCAGCCCCAACGTCGACTCGCACGCCATACAGCTCGACGACGTAGGCGCTGGCTCCAGTCTGAATCGCACGAGGTCTGGTCAGGCGCCCCGACGGAGGAAGATGAGCTTGTCGGATGCACGGAAAAAGCGCAAGGCGGAAGACGGGGAGCGCAAGGGGCGCCGAGAGATCCCGATTGCCGTCGTAGAGCAGCGTGTCTCGAACTTGGCTCAAGGCGCTTTCTGTATGACAATGCCCCCTTCTGTCCTTTCCTCGAGCTCACCTCCAGGTCTCGTGCTCATGACGAAGCCATTCGAGCACGTTCTCGGCCTCATCCCCAAAGGCGTCCTCGCAGGTCTCTTTGTAAGCCCAATCGCGCACTCCTGGAGGCATTGACCTGATGCACAGTGGTACATGGGCACAGATGCCCTGCTCACGTCGGGCGTCACCGAGAAGATGCTCTATCTCATTCGCGACCCGCGAGCCCAGTCGCCGACCGACCCGCTCAACAAGGTCCGCAAGAGCCGTATAGCCCTGTTCGTCGTCGTCGAGCTGATCGGCTTCGGCGCGACCTTTGCGATCACCCAGACGATTGCGGCGATCGGTTTCCCAATCATCATCATGCTTCTTGTGCCGGTGCGGTACTTCATCGTCCCTCGACTGGGCTTTACGGACGAGGAGCTGGACGTGCTGGATGGGCCGGTCGCCAGTCCCTTTGTGAGTTGACAGTCTATGACGAGGGCAATGCCACTGACAGTACAGACGATGGAGTCTGTTCAAGGCTCACGGTGAGATATGCTTCACTCACTTGGACGCCCTGTATAATGCGCGCCATGCGCGAGGATCATCGCCTTCATGCATCTCTGGACCATGCATAAGTCGTGCGCCCGGCTCAGAAAACACACTATCGGACGTGGAATCTCACGTCGGCCATCCGGATTGGTAAGGCACCTCGATCGTACCTCGCCTTGTGCCGACACCACTAGCAGCCCGATTTTGGCTTTTTTCAGACCGGAAGCAAAGCGGGAGGCGTTCATGCGCTTGAAAGCTCGTCCCATGGCCTCTGCAATGGCTCATCCTCATCCGAGCGCTCCGCTGTCAGGGCACTCGATCGAGCACAATGGCCGAGACTTGGCCCCCGTCCGTGGCCCATTACGGCAGCAATAGCTGCACCGTTACGTTCCTCACGTCTTATCCTCAACCTCGATAATGCTCGGCTAGGTCATTCTTGAAGCCATGCGATCCGAGATGGGCAAGTTGTACAACTCTGACGACTCAGCCTCAGCTCGCAGAGTGGATGATGGTGTGAGTTGAAGGCATCGCATTCCCTTTAACGTTGAACGGGATTGACTCTACACCAGACTGGGACAGTAGGTACTGAAGACTTGCATGTTTCTGACTCTCTCGCCCATCGCCTCTAGGTCTGGTCGACTCAGTCGGCTGGGATGACCTTCCTCGGGGTACTGCAGGCTGGGTGGGCAGCCCCGATGGCGAAACATCGACTTGAGGACCCTCCTTTGTTCCTGGGCTTCTAGGGCCTCGGCCTTTGAGACTTCGCAAACGGGTGGCGCGTGGCCTCCTGGGACGCTTCGCTGGCTGATGTTTTGTCGCCTGAATGGATATCTCTTGGGTGTATCGGAGTTGCGCGAATAAGAGCGGTCGGCTATAATACAGTGACCTGTGTGCCAGCGGATCTGCGCAACTCTCTCACTCGTCCAGACTGCCTCGCATCCAGCCATCTGACAGAGCGACACCACGCGCCGCTCAGGATGTCCGTACATCACAATGCTGGCTATTTCGACCTCATGCTGAATCATGACCCCAATGAATCGACTGGTCATATCTTCGGGTCTGATGTACCTCATCCAGTACATCCCCTACCTAGGTACCCGCTACCGGCAGGCCCTACCACTGCGTCCGGCGCAGACGACACACGGCTGAGTGACACTTCTACGCGAGCGTACGTCCCAGTCTCGGGTACGACATCCCAAGCGTCCGGTGATTTCGGGCAGTGGCGCAGCCCCGCTTCTTCCGTTGCTGGCACGATGCCAATGTCTCTCTCGGATGGGAGACCACGTGAGGCGCGGAGTGATGCGTACGGGTACAGCAACCCCGAACCGCCTTCCACTGGCACTTCGGACCCGCATCAGAGGCCGCAGAGCGGGCGCTTCCTGACGATGAGGTTCCAGCCCAGTAGCCCTCCACTTGAGGTCGTGCGGCCCGGGACACACCTCAATCCACGTCCAACATCTCTTCTGACCGCTTTGCAAGGTCAACCTCAATCGTTGCAAACATCCGGTGGAGCTCGTCCCACGAAAGCCTTCGACCCGTGGGCGTGCTGCTAAGGCCTGTCGTTCGTGTCGCAAGAGCAAGCAACGATGCGACGAAAGTCGTCCTCATTGTGGCAGATGTCAGGGCCGCAATATTCAGTGCTCGTTTGCGGACGAAGACCGTACTTCCGCCGAGTCCGGCCCTGTACAGCCACCACATGATGACTGGGATTCCCCGGGGCCGTTTGCTGCTGGATCTTAAAATCGAGTATGGGCTTCGTCTTCTGGACAAGGATGTTGAGGCCAGGGAGCGACGTCGGCGTGTACGACCGCCGACGCGAAGCGGGGCCGGTGTCATTTTGAGGGTGGCGAGTCATGTATCTGATGATGTTGCCGACCGGCACAGAGGTCGCTGTTACCACGGGTCCAGGGCTCGGTTTCCAGTGGGGTTTTCGCTGTGAGGCAATCTGCTTCAGCGTGCAGTCTGGCGGGATATCTCATGAAATGGAATCGACCATGAACACCTTATATCGACTTTGATTACTTTGGTGACTGTAAAGCATTGCCGAAGGATGTGCTCGGGCCAACCTTGAACGATCGCGGCCCAAAATGGCCGACAAGGGCGTGACACAGGGCGGCGTTCAGCCAAGTTCCGTGCTGACACTGATTACAGAAGTCCAGGCAAGAAAGGTCTGAATACCATGCCTCCACGTCGACGGGTCGTCTCCGGTGACCTGACCCACGCCACAATGGCGGGACCTCCGTCTTTCAACAAGAACGGATTGCATTCTATAACGAGACTGAAAGATCGTATCACGCGCAGAAACCTCAACTAAACGAGGGCCTGAATCCTGTGCTCCACTCTTCACCGCCAATCTATCGTCCAAGTCAGAACTGCAGCCTCCTAGCAACATGGCCGCCCAGAACGAACGACCACCCGCGATTCAAGCCGCACCCGTCACTTTGACCCCTCCCCTCGACTCGCAGGCGATACCCAGACTCTTCACCCAGTTGACCGCCTCCTCGACTTGCCTGAACAGCCCCGCACCCTTTTCTCCTCCCTCGATACCCTTCGCCGTGTATCCCGCGAGCACACCCAACACGCGCTCAATCTCCGGCTTGAGGGCGACGCCCACGCGCTTGCCCCAGTCCTCGGCGGCCGCGAAGCCAGAGAGGGCCTGACGCTCGTACTCGGCCACGGTCCACCCCCACGTCTCGGCTGGGGACTTGATGCGCAGGTCGAGCGGTGTGGGTCCTTTCTCCGATACGGGTAGGTGCGCCAGAGACGCATTGGCCTTGCGAAGAAGCACGGTCAAAAGCGTCACGGCAGGGACGTCCTCCATCGCGTCGTCGAGAACCTCTTCCGCGTCGTCATCAATATCATCCCGGATTCGCCGACTCGACGCGAGAAGGCGCGATGAGGCGTCACTGCCGTTCATGGCGGCCGTGACGGTCCGGAAGCTGGTCAACGCTTCGAGCGCTTCGAAAAGGGCTTCACGGGCGATGTGCTCCGGCGCGGGCTGTTCGCCGTTGGTGGGAATAGGCGCCAAAGCCGGCTCGACAAGACCGCACACCAGTCGCTTGACCAGAGCCTCGAGCGAGAGCAGCGCGTGGGTCATCGGATCCCACTGCGACGATCGACGTGGAGGCGACGGGCCGCGAGACGCCGCTCGAGACGGCAGCATCGTGGTCAGCTTCGCAGTGACGCCACCGAGCGAAGCCGATGGAGTGATAGTGTATCCGTCCTTCTCCGTCTTGATCCCGTTGAGCGCTTTCGACACGGCATTCGGGCTGGGCGGTCGGCCCGCGTGAGACGCCAAGTCCTTCTCTGAAATCACGCACATGCCCTTCCAGATAACCGCCACGACGACTCCGGTGATCCAGCCCTCGCCGTCGTCCTCGCAGGGGTGAGCGATGATGTCGAGGACTCGCCTCGCGCCGTCGACCTTGGATGCAAAGTACTGAAGCAAGACGGGCACCGGTAGCTGGGCCGATCGCGAGTGACCACTGCCGGATGGTTCCTTGGTAAGTCTGCCCAGCGGAGCGCTGCTGTGGTCCCTGATGATGGGAACGACGGGTCCAGTTGTCGGTGCGGGGGTGTGAGCCAGTCCCAAGGGCTTGCCCCCGGTTGGCGACGGGCCTTCGGCGCGGCCCAGTGCGGCGACGAGATCTCGCTTGAGCCCGAGCATGAGCGGCTGGACGACCTTGCCGACGACGAGGTCGAGCTTGTCCATGACCGGTCGTAAGGCCTCGCTGACGAAGCGCGGCCACTCGCCGGTCTCCAGTGTCTGTTCAAGCTTCTCACAGGTCTGCCATGCAGTGTGCGCAACGGACAGGGCGAAGTACTGAACGGGATTAAGTGACTGCGTCGACGCGGTTGGGGCCGTCAAATTGAGCGGAGCGGCGAAGCTCGGGTCGCTAACCGCGGGAAGGAGGATTGACTCGAGGCGAGTGATGTAGATCGAAAGCGATCGGACGGCCGTGCGCAAAACGGCCCGGATGAGGTAAGCGTCGTTGGGCGGGTACGGAAGTTCCCTGACCGTCAGCTCGACTCCCGCAAAAGCGACCGTAAGCTCACTTGACAACGCCATCACCGACGACCCAACCCGCATCCTTCTTGAAACCCTTCTTCGCCTTGAAGTCGACGCCCGCGCAGGCCTTGTTGACCACTTCGTTCAGGCGTAAACCGAGCACATCCATATAGCCGCTCTGCGGGGCCACGCCGTTCTCCGCCCCGACAGGAAGAGGAGTCTGTTGGAAGCGGGGTGTCGCAGCCCGGCTAGCAGGCGGCGAAAGCTTTTTGCCATTCTGCAAAGGCGCCGGAACGTTGCCGTAGACGCCGTTGACTGCGACTGAGGGCGTGACACCGCTGGCACCGGCCGGTCCCGTGACGTGAGGGACGAGCTTGTCATTGACTTGTCGCGAAAGTGATCGAGATCGAGGCTTGCCCGGCTCGGACGCGGTGTGTACGATCCCCAGACCGAGAGAGGCGGGGGGGTGCGCCGTGGCCGTAGCAGTGTGGGTAGAGGGCGGAGCGGGGGATGCGGGTCGTGAGGGGCGGTTGAGGATGGGAAGGGTGCGAAGCGCGTTCATCGTAGCGGTGCGAGACGTAACAGGGCGAGGGAAGTTGTAAGTGCGCTTTGAGATGCGGATGCGAAGGGGCCGTTGAGGTGCCCGGGGGAGAGGTACGGGACGGGACGGGTGTACAGCCGAGAGAAGGGTTATCGAAATTATCCCATTAAATCGACAGCTTGATGTTGCGTTGATAAATGTCGTATTACTTGGCCGGCGAGTCGGGGTCGCGGGCGGGGTTGAGCGGTGTTTTGGGCGTGAGTCAAATTACGGCGGCTTCTCTCCAGAGTCGAGGAGGGCAATGATCGAAGGAGGCAGGCGGAGAAGAGAGGCGGCCTTGGATCTGTTGTGTGTCATCGGGGTCAAGGGAACGTGTGGAGAGGCGAAGGTAATCGGGATGACACGAAACGTGCAGGATGGACATGATGACGCGCGAGTGAACGTGGATTGGTCGATGCAGGGAACGAGGTGGCGTATCAGCACTGTCTCTAGCGGACAAAACAACCCAACGACAAAGGAGAGGGGCATGATGGAGGCGAAAAGATAGAGTCCTCCCTCGCCCCCATCATACACCCTCTCGCCATCGTCACGCGAGACTCACCGCAAGACGTCTCCCTTGATGTTATGAACGTTTAAGCCACTATGAGGTAATTTAGACTTTCTCATCGGTTGGCAGCTGGTCTGGTTGACGGGGTAGGGGTGAGTTGTCGATTCACGGGTAGCGAGTACGCTAGAAAATATGCCCAAGAGGCGATCGTTGATGGGTGTCTGATGAGTAGCAAGTGCTGAAGGGGAAGGGAATGGCGAAGGAAAAGGAAACAGGTCGGGTGCGCGGTGCGCGGTGTGGTTGATCCAGAGCCCCCCAGGCGGAAAAACGCCGCACGAGTCAAATTTGGATTGTGGCACACGGTAGCGCGTCATCCCTCTGGGCCGAGGTTCGTGTACCCGCATCCAGCCTCGGGACTGTCTCATCGCTGTGCTGAGCCAGAGTAGGCACGTCCGATAACGCATGCAAGCAAAATATCATCAGACACGATCAACAGCATGCATACGGGCTTGGTCGCTTGAGGGTCAAGTGCTAGCGCTCGGTACCACCGAGATTGGTACTGTTGGCGGTGATGGTCCCTTTTCGGTCCGGTTAACCGAATTACCCCTCGTCCATATGGCTCGGTTAATCCCGGGGCAATACCAAACAGGCGCTCACCCCCGACCTGCCCCGGTTCTACCGTCCTCCACGACTCGCTCACGGACTGAATCACTCTGGACACACCGCTGCGAGGACGTCTCAAACTCGACTCGGCTCAAGTTGCCTACCACTTTCATACCTTCCATACATACCCCCTTTTTGGATTCAAAACAGCAACAATGCTCGCTGCGACCACTCTTTCCCGCTCCATCGCTCGTTCGTCCACCGCGGCTGCGTCGCGCCGAGCAGCTTCGGTCTGGGCCGGTGTTCAGCAAGGGTGAGTAGGTGGCCCTATTGCGTATGACACACATCATTCGACGAGAGGAAGGCATGAGAGAATAGGATGCGTTGGTCGAGCTGCTGCTCTGATCCGTCCGCGAGTTGTTGCTGTTCCTCTCATACTGACTCCAGGCCGCCCGATGCTATTCTCGGTGAGCTCGCACCGGCCGTGCACGCTCCATCAGCTCATCTCAGGTGTGACCGAGAGGTGGAAGGCCGACCCCTCGCCAAAGAAGATCAACCTCGGTGTCGGTAAGTCCCACGCCTTGCCCTGTTCTGAAGCCATAAGCGTGCACTCCGCAACTGACAACCAGGTGCCTACGTGCGTGATGTCTGTGCTCAATGGTTGACGCGCGCTAATGCCGCAGCGAGACGACAAAGGCAAGCCTTATGTCCTTCCGTCCGTGAAGAAAGCCGAGAAGCTCCTCTATGAGGCCGCCGGCGACAAGGAGTACCTGCCCATTACCGTGAGTTTCGCTCAGCTCATCGCGTTACGACCATTGCCATCACCGGGCTTGATGCGTAGCACGTCCGTGAACTAACGCGCAGGGTCTTGCCCCTTTCACCAAGCTCGCGGCTGAGCTCGCGTACGGCAAGGACTCGAAGCCGCTCGTCGAGAACAGGGTTAGTGCGACGAACCAACCATCAGTTGTGATCGGTGTGGCACTAGCGACGGCTAACACCCAGCTCGCCATCACGCAGTCCATCTCCGGAACGGGTGCCCTCCGAATCGGAACCGCCTTCCTTGCTCGACACTACCCCGGCGCCAAGACCATCTACCTCCCCTCGCCCACATGGGGCAACCACATCCCCATCGCCAAGGACTCTGGCCTCGAGGTCAAGACGTACAAGTACTTTGACCCCAAGACCGTCGGACTCGACTTTGAGGGCATGAAGGCGGACATTGAGGTGTGTAGCGCGCTGTCTTATGTGTGACGATCGAAGCTGACCCCAGGCCGCTCCTGAGGGTTCTATTGTGCGTCCTGCACCTGGTCGAAGGTATTCGCTAACCCTTAGGTTCTGCTGCACGCCTGTGCCCACGTGAGTCAGCCGGATTTCGCGGTGAACTGTACCTGACGGCAGAACCCGACCGGTGTCGACCCGACCGAGGCGCAATGGCGAGAGCTGAGCGACATCGTCAAGAAGAAGAAGCACTTCCCCTTTTTCGACATGGTAGGCTTTCACGAAGAGCCACGCGCACAGCTCACGCCCAGGCGTACCAGGGTTTCGCCTCGGGAGACATCCTGAAGGACGCCTACGCTCTCCGATACTTTGTCGAGCAGGGCCACCAGCTCCTGCTCTGCCAGTCGTTCGCCAAGAACCTGGGTCTGTATGGTGAACGGGTCGGGGCGATCTCGTTTGTCTGCGCCGACCCCGAGGAGAAGGCCCGAGTCGACTCGCAGTTGAAGATCATCATTCGACCGCTGTACTCGAACCCGCCGGTCCAGTACGTTCCCCGAGCTGCTTCCAAGACATTGGTCTGACGATCAGCGGTGCCCGACTCGTCAGCGCCATCCTCGGTGACCCGACCCTCTACAAGGAGTGGTGAGTTCAACTGGACCGATCGCGAGTATGACTGACCGCCAGGCTCGGCGAGGTCAAGGGAATGGCGGACCGAATCATCGCCATGCGTGAGAAGCTGTACAACAAGCTCGTCGAGCTGAACACGCCCGGAGAGTGGGGCCACATCAAGTCGCAGATCGGTCAGTTTCCATTGCAAGTTTCCTTTTCGAAGCTCACGCGCAGGAATGTTCTCCTTCACCGGCTTGAAGGCCGATCAGGTCGAGGCCCTCGCTGAGAAGGCGCACATCTACTTGACCAAGGACGGCCGAATTTCCATGGCTGCGCTGAACGAGGCCAACGTCGAGGTGAGCTGCTCTGCTGCACACCAGTTCGTGTGGTTGACGGTCAGTACTTTGCCGAGAGCGTCTCGAAGGCGGTCAAGGGGGAGCTCTAGGCGGCGTGTTTGGGCGGTAAGAAGTAGATATTACAATAAAAGGACGAGTTGTCTCTGCTTGGATATGCATAGCGATTGGGCTTGGATGCGCTCTGCTGGATCACCTGTGCATTGCACGTTTGGCTCGGACACAGCGATGCATGTCCTCGAGCACGGCGAGCATCTGTATTGATAGGCACACTTGTTGCCGAGGGATACTTACCGACCTCTTTCGGACGAGTGGCAACGCGGCCGGTAACTGCAATTGCCTTTTCCTCGACTGGCCTGCATCGTCCTTCCCTTCCTTTCGCACCATCCACAACGCTCTCGTCCAACCACCCGACAACCCACGAGCTCACGTTGTACCGGGGTTCGACAAGCGACACCTCACGCGCCATGTCGAACGAGAGGGACGAGCTCCTGCACAATGCCGTCCTGTTCCTGCTTGACCCCAAAGTCAAGGAGTCGTCCTTGACCAGCCGGATAACATTCCTCGAGGGCAAGGGCCTGACGGAGAGCGAGATTCAAGAGGCTCTGCGTCGGGCCTCTAGCGGCACGGGACCAACAGCGGGATCATCGCCGGTCCAGGCCCCTGTGGGGGTGGGACGGAGAGATGCGGCATGGGATGGACCGGCACAGGGGTATGGCCCGAGTGGTGGGTATGGATACTCGACGCGGATGCAGCAGCCTCCGGCTCCGGCGATCCCTAGGCGAGACTGGAGGGATGTGTTTGTGAGTGTGGCTCCGTTATACACGGCTCATAGTGGCCGGGCTGATCGAGGATGCGCTGACGGCAGATCATGGCTGTTATCTCGGGCGGAGTGGTCTACGGCCTGACGGCGCTGGCACGGGTATGTGATCCCGCGGAGGCAACCCCCCACCCCCCTTTGCTCTCGCGACTGACCCGCAGAAATACCTCGTCCCGCACCTGCAGCCTCCGACAGCAACCGCCTTTCAACAGACCTCGCAGTCCCTCGAGGAGTCATACGACCAAGCCCAGTCTCTGCTCACGTCCCTGACGGAGTCGACGCAGGCACTGCAATCCTCGCTCGAGACCGACCGCGAGCGCGTCAGCGTTGTGATTGAAGAGGTCGAGGGCGCGGTGCGGAGCGTCAAGGATAACGAGGAGAAGTGGCGAGAGGAGATGCGCGAGGTGAGGGGCGAGGTCGAGAGTTTACGGGATCTCGTGCCGAAGGTGAGTCGAGCCCTGAGCCAAGCCCCATCCCGCCTCTGCACAAGCTGATGCCGCTGCGCAGATGATCGAGAAGCACTCGGCATCCCAGTCCTCGGCCCTCGCCGAACTGCAAAACGAGCTGCGATCGCTCAAAGCCCTCCTCCAGTCGCGTACCGCTCCTCCACCCGCCATGCCAGGGACGTCGTCCCCTCCCTCCCTCGCCAGCTCGACGTCCTCCCTCCCCGGCTCGGCGTCGGTGCCCAACCTGACCACTGGCATGTCGCAGACCACCGCAGCGGCCAATGCCCTCCTCGCGCCCAAAGGGAGGGGCATCCCCGCTTGGCAGAAGGCTCCCGCGCCAGCGGCGTCCAGTCCAGGTGGGAGTCGGTCTGCGACGCCTGCGCCCGGGATGAATGGGGAAGGAGAGAAGGAGGTCAAGTCGGATGAGGCGACGTAGTTCGATGCTTGATCGGGTGCTCTGTGTACGCAGAGGCTGGTCCGGGTATATTTGCTTCACGGGTCACGGGTGTGCGCGAGTAGACAGACTATGTATCACTTGCTGGGATCGTCAGCTCAATCTCGATCACAAGACAGGGTACGCTTTGACATCGCCATGCTATACATCCGGGCATTCCGGGCATCAAGATACAAGGTGTAATGGTGTCGTGGCTATACTGCTATTATACATGGGTGGTACGTCCGCTGGGAGTGGGCGAATGCAAATATGGCACGTCGTTATCAACACGATCGACCTCGTCCTCGTCTCTGTCGCTCGCACGTCACTACCGCTGCGAGTCGAGCGGATCAGATCCATCTTGCGCTGCGGTCAGCTCATCGCTCACTGGCCATATACAGCGCCACTCGCGCCGCTCGTACACCACACCCGACAACTCACAATCAAAGCTCAGATCCGCATCGTCACAAACAAAGCTCCCCATCTCATACTCGTTCTCACTGCTGCCTTGGCGTCCTTCGCGTTCATCATCCGAGACCAAGACCGGCTTCCGCGCTTTGGCGAGCCATCCGCTCGTATCGTGCCGAGTCCCGCCAAAGTGGAGGCCGCTCTTGCTGGCCATTTGCGTGGATAAACCTGCAGCATATGCAGCGCGCTGGTTGTAACCCCTCGGGGCCTGTGTCGGCTGGAACTCGAGCCCGGCAAATTGGCGGTCCGATTCCGTCTCGACGTCGTTCTCTGATCCTGGCTCGTCGGAGGATCCTTCCGAGCCGGACTTCTCTGCGTCGAGGTCGAGCTGCGGTCAGCGGCGGCCATGATGGCTGCAAATGCAGACAGCCTCTGATCGGCGAGGCCGCATCTTCTTGTTTGTCAAGGTGAATGAGACTCACAAAGCGTTGGGCCGCGCGCCTTCCAGCCGCAGAGCGTTTCTTCCGCCTGTGATCTACAGGAGACGGATCCTTTCTCCGCCGAAGCCTGCCCACGACCTGCACCGGGCTGGCCTCGACTATCTGGCCCCTACCGCCTGCTTGTGCCGTACTGCGCTCAGGCGTTTGCGTGTCGTCCGAGCTAGGCAGTACGACCTTTCGTTTCCCAGGCCGTCGAATCGGAAACTGCGTCGCTGCGAGGGGCGACACCGAGGGCGATGAGCGGATATGACTCGCTGGTAAAGGCGGAGGGGGCATTGCATCGCGCGAGGTGCTTGACATGAGCGGTGCCGGTGCGGGCGAGTGCTTCGGCCGAGAAATGCCCATGATCCTTCTTCGACCGGGCACGCTGTCCGTAATGATCCCAGACGACCGAGGAACTACGCTCGGCGTCGAGGCGGGGTTGGGGGCCGATACCGGAGTGGACTTGGGCTCGGGTGGCATTTGCGCCGACGGCGGCGGTGAGGGAGAGGACACGAGGTTGCCATTGACGTCGAGATCGAGGTCGTCGTCCCATGTTAAATCTACCGGGCCGATCTGCGAGAACCCCGCCATGGCTGCTACACCCGGCGAAAGACGGGTGGTCTTAGCGCCGTCACGCGGCGCTTTCAAGCTGGGTGCCAGGCGATCCCTTTCCGCCGTGATTTCGCCGTTGCCCCTCGATTCAGCTGCAGGAACAGTCCCCGGGACGGGTCGGGTGCCTGGAAGGTCGAAGTGGAATGGCGATTCTTCGAGCTCGGCTTCGGACGACGGCGATCGCGAGGGTGTGCGAGGTTGTTGTTTCCTGCTGGCCGCCGGCGGGGAGCTTGGGGGCGTGACGCTCTTCGGCGTCTCTCCTCTTCGACGCGGAACAGGCGCTACAGCGAGGAAGTCGAACGCGGAGTCTTGCTTCTGAGCGCGTGTATCCACGAACGTCTCCTCCTCTTCGCCCGACCTCTCTTCTTCCGCCTTTTGCGCTTTCGGCACCCTCGGCTTCGCTTTCGCCTTGCCTTTGACCGTACTTCGCTCCATAACATCATCGACAGCCTCGACGTCCTCATCATCAGGCGGTTTCGACTTCGACTTGCCCTTGCCTCCGCCCTTCGCAGCTACTTTCGGCTTCGCCGCCGACTTGCCCTTGCCCTTGTTTGGTCGGTCAGCCTCTTCGCCTCCCCCAGCCTCCTCACTTTCCACCCTTCCCCCCGCCTTCTTGACCACCTTCCTCTTCTTCGGCGGAGGTATCGGCGGCTCCTCTTCTCCGCTCCACGCTCCGTCCGCTTCGCCACGTCCATCACCGTCGCCCACTCTCACGCGTTTGCTCGCCGACTTGCGCTCCATCTCCTCAAAGATCAGATCCAAGTCCGGCTCTTCCCCCTCGCTCTCCTCCGATTCGGACTGTATCCTCTGCTCCTTCCCTTTGCCCCTGCCCTTGGCTTTCGGCGGCAACCTTCCACTTTCACGCAACAGCTCCGCGACGGACTTGAATCCCGCATGCCCATTCTCCGGGATCTCATGACCTCTTTGCCTTTTCGCCTCGTCCCCCTTCTTCCCAGCGGAGCTTTTCTCCGCACGCGTCGCCCCAGCTAGCTTCTTCTTCGTCTTGCCCTCTTCCGGGTCCCACGGATCGACCTCCATGAATCGCTCTTCGCATACGGGGAGCTTCCCCGGTGGTAGTAGCCGCTCGACATCGTCGAAGAGCTCGAGGTTTCGCGAGTGGAGAATCTCTTCCTGGATGTCCCGGTGATTCCGCTGTGCAGCGTCCCAGTTTGTGTCTTCCCGGTTCTCCGACATGAGCACATGGACTTTACCGTCGCGCTTTCGACCTGTTCGTCCGATACGTTGGAGCTGACCGTCAGTGGTTGAAAAACCTCGGGCTAGTCGCACCCGCGTACCAGCTTAATCGACTGCTTAGGCATATCGTAGATGACAACAAAATCGACTTCGCCGATATCCAAGCCCTCCTCACCGATTGATGTCGAGACAAGGACGTTAAAGATGCCTTCCTTGAACTGCGCGATGGTCTGCAGGTCAGCGCCATGACGTGTAGCTCACTTCACTCAGCTCACCTGCTTCTGTTCCTTCTGCTTGAAGCCCTTATCGTCCTCCTTCTTGCCCTGCGACTGCCCGACAAACTTCGTGGCCTTGATCAGGCCGGGATGCTCGTTCAGCATGTCCTGCCGTAAGAATCCCAGATACTGCAGACAGGAATGCACTCACGACAATCTCCAGTACACACTCGCGGTACGAGCAGAACACCATTGCGCGCGTATCGTTCGGTACCCCGTGTTCGCGTTCGTCTTCCTCCGCAAGCGAGAAATGCTCTAGAAGCTGAGGATCAGCGCCACCGCCGAGCTGGTGATCGTGAATGACGCTCACTAGCTGAAGCGTCTTGACCATCTTCGGATGTTTATCCGCCTTGGTCCGCCTCTTCATCCCCATCCGAATGAGATTCATCTCGGCGTCAACATCCCTCACCAGCTTCTGAAATTCGTAGTTGTTGCGCATGGCCGCTCCGGCACCTTTTGAGACGCTCTTCTTGCCTGACGCGGTAAGACCACCTGCAATCTCCGAGAGGATCGTGTGGAACATCCCCAGCGAGAACTCGAGCTGGATCGTGTTAACTCATGATGTCAGACGTGCTGTTAAGGCAGCTCACCAGATTGCCCATCGCACGAGCCATCTTTTCGAGCTGCTGCAGCGGCCCCAACGCCCATTTGTTTCGGCCGGAACGGTCCCGCGCCAACTCCATCCGCTTGGCGGTCATCGTAAACGGCTTGAGGCGCTTGATGTCGAGTGCTCGGTCGTTGAGGATGTTAGCGTCGACAAGCTTCTTCACATGCGGCTGGAAGTTCAGCGCAAATTGTCCGCCGCGATCAAAGCTCTGCCCACCCTCATCAAATCCGCCCAACGATCGCGGAAGTCCTCAATCACATCCGTCATGGAAACCGTGTGCTTCTCCGTGCGCTACCATCAGTGTCCGGCGCGATCTGGGAAAGAGTGCCCACCTTCTCATTCATGTACTTGCTGATATCCGGCGCCTCTGCCTCTCGGATCTCGATTCGGCTGATATGTAGTGCATCCACCACCGCCTGGACTTTGACGACATCGTTACCCGGCGTAGCCGTCAGAGCCAGGACGCGAAAGTATGGGTTCTGTGCGGTGATATATGCCAAGATGGTCGTGTACGCATAATGCCCCGACGCCTTGTGCGCTTCGTCTGCGAGTCAGGTACAGCTCTTCGCCACGATCCCGATACGCACCAAACACGGCTAAGACGATATCCCTCGGATCGACTGACCCGTTCTTGAGGTCATTGTCCAGCGTCTGAGGAGTGCAGTAGAATACTCGCTTCGCATCCCATAACTTTGCGCGCTGTGCCGCCGGGATGGACGAGCCAGTCATCACCGCCGCCGAGGCGCTTGGGATCCCGCACGACATTTGACACGCCTCAATCTGTTGATTCACAAGTGGCTTGGTCGGCGCGAGAAAGACGATCTTGCCCGTGGGAAACCACCGGTAGACTACGGTCAGTGTCCAAATCTCGTATTCACGTGCACACACAATTCAGCATCACCACACCAGCTATGAACGTCTTGCCCAGACCCGTCGGTAGCGCGACGAGGCAATTATCGATAAACGCCGACTGGATGATCTCGAATTGGTAGTCCCGTTTGGGATGATTCGTGGGATAGATGTACGTTTTGGCCGATTCGCTATTCAATGTGTGCTTCTGCGGGTCGTACGGCTTATCTGGGGATTAGCCAACCGTCTTCTGCACATTACAGCGGCGACTTACGAGGGTCAACGAAGGGTTTCGGGCCCGGAACGAGCGGCTCAAAGTCCTCCTCCTCCTCTTCTTCCTCATCATCTTCATCCTCCCCGACCCAATCGCGCGGGACATACCCCTCAGCCTTGTCCTTCGCCTTTACCACCAACCGCCTTCCACTCTCCGCGAACGCAGTCCGATCCCACGTCTTCCCTTTCGTGCTCTGATTTTCTCTTCTAAAGTTCAGGTGCGTCTGGAAGCCGGCACTCGACCGCGGCGCGGCGCCCATCCCGAGACGCGAGGACGGTATGGCAACGTTGGCAGGCTGGCTGGGGCGGGATGTCGAGCTGGACGACGTGCGATGGAAGGTAGTCTGGCGAAGTGGGGAATTGGAGGTAGTAGCAGGCCTGGACGTCATCGTGTCGATTGCGCTGAGCGCCTCTGCGGGGATGTGGAAGTCGTCATAGTTGTCCGAGGATGGTGGTGGGGGTGGGCCCGGCCTGGAAGACCCTACGATAGCCGGATGTGAGAAGGCCCGGCTGGATGTGGAGGGCTTCGTAGTGTAAGTTGGCGCGGAGATGTGCCGGGTGATGGCTGGCGAACGCCGGACGAGCTTCGACGCAGATTGGAAGGCCACATGAGGAGGGTATGATGCCGTAGTACTAGCCTTGGCGGCGATATCGTCTACCTGCTGCAAGAACGAATCGTCAAAATCATCGTCGAAACCGAATTCGTCGTCGTCCGACATGGCGACGAGTCAGCCGTGATGCGAGGGGAGTACGGCTGCCGTCGCCGTCGCCTTCTAGCAGCACAGGATCAGCCTGTCTCTTGTCTTCCAAGCCGAGCCGCAAGACCCAAATCCTGATTATACTAGTGATGTTGACGGTACCGAAGGCAATGTTGAGCGCTGCCCGATCCCAAAGACAAACGCGTCCAGCAACAGTCCACTCACCCGCCCGGCGCAACGGACATCGCCGCCCATCAGACCGCAAGTTATTCGCCACCAAGGTGACGCAATTTCCGACGGAAGCGCGGTTGTTGGTGATCAGAGTCCGCAGGCGGACTCGAGCGGCTCCTCCACTCTGGGCGAGCGAGTCGAGAAGTCGAGAGATATGGATTCAAGGGCGAGTCGATTGCTTCACGAGAGCATACGACCCCCCATTCTTGCCTCGTCTGTACCATTCGAGACAGGACACGATGAGGGCCGAGAAGAAGATCTTGGAACCGCTCAATTCTGCGACGTCCAGGTTATCGGATTGGACGATGGTCGGCACTGATACTGAGGACATCGATGTTCACAAACAGAAGTACGATTGTGAGTGGGCACATCAAAGTCGGGTTCCGACTCGAGATCAGAGAGCCTACTGCTGGCTCATTCTTCGAGCCCGGCTGAAGATGTGCCTGCTACACCGTCCCACGTCGCCCCTAGCGCGCCCGTCTTCGCATTACACGACGTTCAGAGTAACTGAAGGGAATGCGGCGCTCACGGACAGTCTTCTTCTATGGCACGCTGCTCGTACCGGCCATCTTGGTTCGAGTGCTGGGACATGACTGCGCGAATCTCACGTTCCAAGATGCGGCGTTGCACGTGAGTGACTTGCCATGCTCGGGACTTCGCGAAGCCGGTCCATCGTTGTTGTTGACAAGCCCAAATCTGACGGAAGGACTACACGCGACATCAGGTCAAAGATGCCGACTACCCCGCCGTGATAAACCGTAGCCAGACCTCTGAGCTCGTACCGAGGGACAAGTGAGCTGACCGCTAACCGACCGTGGTACTGGCAGGCATTGACCGCAGGGTGCTGTTGCCTGAAGACTTCCTGACGCGAGGAACGCTCGTCCGAGGTCTGTCTTACGCCGACATGGGAGCGCTCGACATCTTTGAAGGCACTGTGGGCGTCACTGTGGATTCATTCGACTTGGCAACTGACCTCTAGCAATACTCGCGGATCAAGCTGCCCGTTCAGGTGCTGAGCGCGCCCTCGGATGTCCACTCTCTGCCCGAGCACCTGATCGACCCGTCCCTTCGCGAGCGCTTCGACGGGGCGCAAAGCGGCGAAGCTGCTACAGGATGAGACCAATGGTCAGGGCGTAGACGCGCAGGTGACGGCATGGGTCTATGTCTGGGGCGAGGACTTGTCAGGCTTGGAGCCCGATATATGGAGGTGAGTTGCAGGATGGAGCAAGGAACGGCCGCTCACGAAAGCTTTGAGCAGTTCCTCCGGGACAAGGCGCATGTGTGGACGGGGATGGATACGACCGAGTACGATGAAGTCGAGCAGCATCGGGCGCTGGCCACCTTACCTGGCGCGCCGCAGGGTAATCCGGCGTCGTCGCCCGACGAGATTGGGCTGGATGGGGAGGAGGCGAAAGTGCTGGGCAGGACGGTGGAGGGATACCCAGACTTCGGGCACGGGATGCTCAAGTACTGGAAGTTTGACAAAGACTGTCAGTCAGCTTATATACGCATCCCCGTGTCAAACACTAATGGCAGATGTCAACCTGAACCACGGTCAGTTGCGACGTGGCGGCATTTGCAACGCTGACCGACAGGAAGCTACGGGTCCCCGCCCATACCCGTCATCGACGCGATGCGCAAGCTCTCGGACGAGATCGAGGCTTTCCCGGATCTGTTCATGCGGCGAAACTGGCTCCCCAAGCTCAACGATGTCCGGTCCAAGGTGGCAGATCTGATCGGGGCAAACCAGGACGAGGTGGTCATCGTCCCAAATGCCACTCACGGGGTCAACAACATTGTCACGCAGATCAACTGGCAAGAAGGCGACGTTGCGATCCTCTGTAAGCTTATCCTCTGTGCAGTCACGCCAGCAATGTGCTCACACCAGTCAACGTCACGTACGGTGCAGTGGCGCAGACGATGAAACACCTCTGCGATCGTATTCCCGGTCTTTCGCTCGAAGTCATCGACCTCACGTTCCCCTGCTCCCACGCGGACGTGCTGAGAGAGACGGAGGAGGTCATCAAGAAGTACAACGTGCCCGCGACGCCATCATATACGGGGGAGCCGCAACCGACGGGGCAGTCGCCGCACTCGCGGGTCAGGATGATGGTTCTCGATTCAATCGCGTCGAACCCGGGGTAAGACATGCCATCGTCCGAGCACAAGGCAAAGCTGACGCCCAGTGTGATATACCCGTGGGAACAGCTGGTCAGGCTGTGCAAGAAATATGGGGTCATCAGCTTGGTAGACGGCGCGCATTCGATCGGACAGCACAAGGTCGACCTGGCCCAAGTTGACCCCGACTTCTTCGTATCGGTGAGTGATATCATCTTGGCTGGACGATTCTGACCCGCAGAACTGCCACAAGTGGCTGATGAGGTGCGAGCTCAAGAGTGGTCCCTGTGTCCATGCTGATGAGCAGTCATCGAGGCGGAGCGGTGTTGTATGTCCCACTGAGGTAAGCTGGCATACCGGTAGATCGTTCACTGGACGCTCACCGGCAGGAACCAGCACCTCATCAGGTCCACCATTCCCACTTCGGCAGGATACGAGTCAACCCGCTACCCAACCCAGGGCATCGAAAAGCAATGGACCTGGGCGCATCAAGTGAGCTGCGGCCCGCAACAGCACTGATACGCAGTATGAATGGACGGGAACCCTCGACTGGACGCCATGGATGACGATCGCGGACGCGATCAAGTTCCGCGAAGATATAGGGGGGGAAGAGCGGATCATGCAATACAACCACACGCTCGCCGTTCAGGGCGGCCGGCGATTGCGCAAGCTATGGGGAACGGACATCATGGAGAATCCCGACGGCGAGCTGACGGCTGCCATGGTGGGCCATCCGATCCCTTCAACTGCGCGGATCTCAGCTCATCCCAGGTCAACGTCGCTTTGCCTGATGTGCCGGAGGCGAAGGACATTGGAGAGCGGTTCCAGCAGCAAAAGTATTTCATGGACCAGATGTTTGAGGCGAAGACATTTGCGGCGGTCGTAAGCTGACGTCGCACGCGATCTCGCATACGGCTGACGGCAGTACTGGCATGGCGAGAGGTGGTGGTGCCGCTTCAGCGCACAAGTCTGGCTTGAGGTGCGTAATCCGAGTGTGTTTCGCGTCAGAACGACAGGGCCGTTGACGGCAGCTGAGCGACTTTGACTTCATCGCCCACGTATTGAGCAAGATCTGCGAGGGAATCAGGTAAGTGATGTCGACATGTCGAGGTGCCGAGCTCTCTGCTCATTCGCAGGCGAGGCGAACACTTGCAGGTCGACGTACAAGGGACGGACACAGCGCACGATGTCGACGATGCGCCCGTCGCGGACGAATAGAGGGCTCGAGATACCTGTGATCGTAAGGAGGGCAAACGACGCAGTGTCGCAGGAGTATAGATAAGTAAGGGCGCATCTAGATTCGAATCAGAATGCATGGTACAAGTGTCCTCCGGCTCGCTGCCTATTTGGTGTGGTGGATGCGCAGCTTGCCCGGGACGTGCGTGTAGTTGCTCGCTGTCGTCAGACATGTCATGGTTTGTCGATAGTGGAGAAGAGCCCTGACGCACCATAGTTCTTCGGCGGAATCTTCGCCTTCTTCGGCTCCGAGACGAGGTAGTCCCAGCCTTGCTTCTCCGCCTGTCATCAGCGTCATGACGCTAGTTTCGAGACACCACGAGCTGGTCGGTCCCTCGGAAGGAGATCGCACTCACAAACGCAACAGCCGCCTCCTTCGTCTTGAAAACCATCTGCGTGCCCTGCATGTAATCCGCCGAAGACGCCCAGCCCATCAAGGGGTTCTCCCATCGGCCGGCACCCTGCAAGACGTCCCAATCGAGGTACCACCTCTTTGTCTTGCCTTTGGCGCTCTGCATGGTCGATTTGGTGGGCTGGTAAATTCGGACCTGTCGGTGGAGCATTGCGTCTGGGAGTCAGCGGTGATCTGGGCAATCCGCTGGCCGGTCAAAGCAGGACCGTTTCGCTGAGCGCTGGGGGCATAGAGAGCAGGGACACGCACTAGGAGCACCGGAGACCGTCTCGGCGGTGATCTCTCCAGCGGACAGACGCTCCGTGATCGGCCCGGTAATCTTGCCAGCGACAGCATCGGCGGCATGAGGCTCTGACAGCGAGGTGGGTGGTGCGACCGTCGTCGAGTCCACGGGTGTTGGCGTCGACGAGGCGGGCAATGATCGGATGGTGGAGGTGTGCAGCGACCGCGTAAGCGATGCGCGCAGGAGCGGCAGGCGACAGAGCGACATGATGATGTGTAGTGTGAGTTGCAAGGTGCAGAAGTGAGCAGTCGAGAAGGAACGTTGAGATTCGTGCGAGGTGATTGGTGTCTGCCCGCCCCATTACAATTTCGAGATCATCGAATACAACGCTGTTTGTATTCCCATTAGAAAATCGAGACCAGCGGGGAGATATCACGTGACGGTCGATATTTCTGAAGTTGAGGACCTCGACGATCTGTTGTTATTGCCCCTGCAGCGCTCGACATATCGTCAAGCTCGCACGAACACACTCAGGATGAGACTCGACGCGACCGATCTGCGATACGTCACGCCCGACGAGTTCCGAGTCCTTCAAGCCGTCAGTAGTAGAGCTCACACCTCTCGATATCTCGCTGACTCCAGGTTGAAACCGGTTCACGGAATCACGAAATCGTCCCTACCCCTCTCATCGCCGAGCTCTCAGGCATTCGCTCCGGGGTCGTCACCAAATGCCTGTCCTCGCTCTCGAAGAGGCGGCTGGTCGGCAGGGTGGCCGGTGCAAAGTGTCAGCTGCCATCTTCGGATTACCGGCTGAGCTGACCCGCAGATGAGGGCTTCCGTCTGACTTATGGCGGTCTCGACTACCTATCCCTCCGCACCTTCTCCCGGCGGAAGCCTGCGAGTGTCACGGCGGTGGGCAACAAGATTGGTGTGGGCAAGGAGAGCGATATCTACGTGGTCAAGGGGGAGGATGGCGTCGAGCGGGTCTTGAAGCTTCACCGGTCAGTCCCGGCGTGTCGTCCTCATGTCAGAGCTTTTGAGCTCATACTAGTCTCGGACGAATCAGTTTCCGAAATATCAAGGAGAAACGAGACTACCTGGGCAACCGTAAATCGGGCAGCTGGATGTTCATGTCCCGCTTGTCGGCACAGAAAGAGTGGACATTCATGAAGGTGCGCCGAGCCATCAGCTCATCGGATTTACAGGACGGGACTGATAATAGGTGCTGTACGA
>Ga0308169_10001257_pt1 | contig 30366 bp, 31 predicted proteins | sample PhyBR1_2_FD_202139 | JGI IMG/M metagenome (GOLD analysis project Ga0308169, IMG submission 202139) | Phyllosphere microbial communities from UC Gill Tract Community Farm, Albany, California, United States - DLSLSB.R1 | ecosystem: Host-associated > Plants > Phyllosphere > Unclassified | place...
CGGCCTGGCTGCCTCCTTCGGCCTGTTCATCGGTGTCAGCCACCTCGAATACGACAATATGGCGCTGTCGTTCGGCCAGCGCGCCGACGAGCGCGTGGCGGCAGTGCGCCAGGGCATGGGCCAGGCATTCGAAGTCCTGGCCGTGACCAACCAGCTGTTTTCCAAAGGCGAGCCGGTCAGCCGCGAACGCTTTGCCGACTTCACGTCGGCCCTGCTGGAGCGCCACCGCTTCGTGCAGGCGTTCAATTTCCATCGGGTAGTACCGGGGGAGGAACGCGCCGCCATTGAGGCCGAACTGCAGCGCGTGCGGCCAGGTACGATCCTGACCGAGATGACGCCCGCGGGCGTGATACCGGCGCCGCTGCGCGCCCGCTATCACGTCATCGAATATGTCGAGCCGATGGCCGGCAACGAGGCGGCGTTCGGCCTGAACCTGTCCCACAATGGCGCCGTCATGGGCGCGCTCGAGCTGGCGCGCAGCACCGGCCAGCCGGCAGCCAGCGGCCTGTTCGCACTGGCCCAGGCGCCCGCGAGCCAGGCCAGCTTCGATCTGGTGCAGCCCGTGTTCGACAAGCATGGCGTCATGCGCGGCAACACCGCCGTCGTGCTGCGTGGCAAGGAACTCGTGCGCGAGTCGCTTGCGGCTGCTGGCCTGCTCGGTGGCGGCGGCATCTTCGTGTCGGTGTATGCCAGCGAGCTTGCCGACCCGGCCACCTTGCTGTTTTCGAACGGCCCGACGTCGGGCGCATCGCGCCGCGCATTTGCCGGCTGGCTGCGCCCCGACCATGGCATGCACAGCACCGTGCTGCACGCGGGCGGGCGGCCCTGGCGCGTAGAAGTCGCTGCGGCTGAGCGCCCGTTCCTGGCCGACCATCTCGCCTCGCTGTCGCTGCTGTGCGGCGGCATTCTCGTCACGCTGATGGGCGCTGCCTTTGTGCAGTCGGCCGGCGAGCGGGCGCGCAAGGTGCAGCAACTGGTGCGCCAGCGCACATCGGAGCTGCGTCGCAGCAATCGCCAGCTGATCGACGACATGATCGCGCGCGAGCGTGCCGAAAAAGCACTGCTGCACAGCGAACAGCGTTTCCGCCAGCTGGTCTCGATGTCGTCCGACTGGTACTGGGAACAGGATGCCGAACTGCGCTTCACGATGATCACCGGCGGCTTCACCGAAAAGTCGGGTGTCGCTGTCGAAGGCCTGATCGGCAAGACGCGCTGGGAATACGTGCCGGGCCTGCTCGACAGCGACAGCGGACGCACACACCTGGCCAAGATGCAGGCACGCGAAGCGTTCAATAACCTTGAGTACCAGGTTCTCGATGACGACGGTAATGCGCGCTGGTTCTGCGTCAACGGCGAGCCCGTGTTTGACGATGCGGGTGCCCTCACCGGCTACCGCGGCACAGGCAGTGACATCACCGAGCGCAAGCTGACCGAGCAACGCGTGCACCACGTGGCCCAGCACGACGTGCTCACCGGGCTGCCGAACCGCTCGCTGCTGCAGGACCGCCTGAGCCAGTCGATCGCGTTTGCCAGCCGCAGCGACCGGCCGGTGTGGGTGATGCTGATCGACCTGGACCGCTTCAAGTTCGTCAACGACAGCATGGGCCACAAAGCCGGCGACGTATTGCTGGTCACCGTTGCGGCGCGCCTGCGCGCATCGCTGCGCGATGCCGACACCGTGGCGCGACTGTCGGGCGACGAATTCGTCGTGATCCTCAACGAGCATGCCGACGAACCCCTGTGCCCGGCCGTCGTGCAGCGGATCATGGATGCAGTAGCGCAGCCGGTCATGCTGGGCAACAAGGAGTTCTTCGTGACCTGCTCGGTGGGCGTGGCCGTGTTCCCGACCGAAGGCACGCTGAGCGAGAACCTGATCGAGCACGCCGACATCGCCATGTACCGCGCCAAGAAGCTGGGACGCAACAACTTCCAGTTCTTCACGCCGAGCATGAACGACGAGGCGATGGAACGCGTGCGCATCGAAGGCGCGCTGCGCAATGCGCTCGAGCGCAATGAATTCGTGCTGCATTACCAGCCGCAGGTCGACATGAAAACCGGCCAGATCGTGGGCATGGAAGCGCTGATCCGCTGGAACCATCCCGAACTGGGCATGGTGCCACCGGGGCGGTTTGTGGGCGTGGCCGAAGAAACCGGCCTGATCGTGCCGATCGGCGCCTGGGTCATGCGCACCGCCTGCGCCCAGAACAAGGCCTGGCAAGTTGCCGGCTACCAGCGCCTGCGGGTGGCGGTGAACCTGTCGGCGCGCCAGTTCGGCGCGGCCGACCTGATGGCCAGCCTGGAGGCGACGCTGGCAGAAACCGGGCTCGACGCTGCCTGCCTCGAGATCGAGCTGACCGAGAGCCTGTTCATGAGCGACGTCACGCCGGCAGTGGAGTTGCTGCACCGGATGAAGGCGCTGGGGGTCAATCTGTCCATCGACGACTTCGGCACCGGGTATTCGAGTTTCTCGTACCTGTCGCGCTTCCCGATCGACGTGCTCAAGATCGACCGCTCGTTCGTGGCCGACATCACGCACGACGCCAATGACGCAGCCATCGTGTCGTCGATCATCGCACTGGCCCACAACCTGAAGCTGGCCGTGATCGCCGAAGGCGTCGAGACGCTCGCGCAGCTCGACTACCTGCGCAGCCACGGGTGCGACGAAATGCAGGGCTACTACTTCAGCAAACCCCTGCCCGCTGCCGATTTTGAAGCGTTGCTGATCGAGGGTCGCTGCCTGCCGATGCCCGCCCCTGCGCCCGACACGCAGCCGGCCTGACGCACTGCCAGTTGCAGGCTCACCACGGCAATTGGCAGAAAGCCATGTCATTACATGGCGGGAAAAACATTTGTATAGCTAAATAAACATTATTGGTCGTACAATCAGCGGGCCGATGGCAATCCCAAGACCTGGACACGATAATGAACATGAATGACATGCCTGATATGGCCGTCAAAGCCAACACGACCACGACACGCCACCAGCGCGTCGACGGCCGCACGTCCGATCTGGTCAACCAGGCGATCGCGTCAATTCCGACGCTGGGCCTGCAGCGCGCGGCAGAGTTCCTGGCCACGATGAACGTGCCGGCCGAAGTCGCGGTGCGGGTGCTCGTGTACCCGGCCCGCCGCCGCGCACACTGAACGGGCGGGCAGCTGCCACAGGCAGCTGAACTAGAAAAAAAGTTCGAAGGCGGCCGTCAGCGACGGACCGCCGGCAGGATCAGCGGCGCTCTTCGTTCAGGGCGATATCGGCCAGCGACTCGCGACCCTTGTCGCTCAGGCCATGCCCACCGCCGTCGAGCGGCACGATGTGCGATTTGCGGTTCAGGAAACGCAGCACGTCGTCGTCGAGCGCCACTTGCGGATCGGCCGCCAGCGCGCGCAAGCCCGTCACGCAGCGACGCAGAAACAGCACCTCTTCACCCTTGTCGGTCAGCGTCAGCCGCTTGTCGCGACCATAGGACATCAGCTTGATGCCACACAGGCGCTTCGAATTGCGCCCGACACAGGCACTGGCCATCTCTTGTTTACCGCCGCGCCGCACCATCTCGAGTGCGTCGTATTCGTCCGTCGTGAGCTTTTCGTTTTTCATTACCGCGTTTCGTTGACCAAAGGGCGCATGGTACGCGTCGCAGCGCGCCGGGGCAACCTTCAGCGCAGCGAACGCAGCAGCACCCAGCCCAGGCCGACACTGGCCAGCACGCCAAGCACCAGCGCAAGCTGCACGCTGCGCGAGCCCAGCAACGGGCTGCGGCCCAGATAAATCTTGTTGTACAACGTCGAACCCATGATCGTCTCCTGTTTGACATGTCACTGTCATTATAGAAACCGCTTTGTTGCGGTTCAGTGACAGACAGCACACGCCCCCTCTGCGCGGACGAAAAAGCAACACTTTTCGCCATGGTCTGGCGCGCGACATGGCCTGACGAGGGCTGTTAGGATCGTACAACATTGACAACGCTATTGGAGCACAGCATGACCGACACGACACCCCAGGTGGATCCTGAAAACAAGAGCCGCGCGATCTTCGATGAAGCCGACATCGGCAGCGGCGAACGCTCGCCCGGCCAGCACGACACCGAACAGATGATTCGCGAGATCCCGGCACTGCCGACAGCGGGCGCCGACGACAAGCAGGAAGACAAAGAAGACAAGCGCCAGGAACCCGGCGCCTGATTCAAGCAAGTACAGTATCAGTGTGCCCGGATCGGCGGTTCGGGCATACTCGGCTCTTCGACCGGTGCATTGACCGGATCGGGGACGTCGTCCGGCACCGGCGGCTGCGCAGGCGGCGCCAGCGGATCGTTCGGTGCATCCGGATCGGGCGTCGTGTGCGCGTGCTGGATGATCGGTTCGCGCGAGGCGTCGTTGGCATGGAATTGATTCATGGTCGCCTTTCGGTGGGTGATTGGGTCATGGCAGACTAGCATGCCAGCCTTGCCGGGGCCGTACGATTGCCTCGCAATGTGCCGCCATCTCTGCGGCAGGTGCCACCCTCCGGCGACTCGGCTATAGTGATGTTTTCACCACCTTCACCGCCCCCATGCGCCTATCCAGCCTGCTGCTTGCCCTCGTGCTTGGCGCCGCCACCAGCGTCCACGCCGCTCCGATGAAACTCGACGATTACCTGGCCCTGCGCGGCCCTGCTCCGACCACCACGCTGGCCTATGGCCCCGCCCCGTCCCAATACGCGGAACTGTTCGTGCCGGCGGGCGCCGGCCCGTTTCCTGTCGCGGTGCTGGTGCACGGCGGATGCTGGAACAGCAAATTCGGCGGCATCACGCAGTTTCGCAATATGGCTGGCGCGCTGGCCGCGCGCGGCATCGCCGTCTGGAACGTCGAATACCGGCGCATCGACGAACCGGGCGGCGGCTATCCTGGCATGTACCTCGACATGCACGCCGCGCTCGACCTGCTGAAGCAGCATGCGCCCGCGCACAAGCTCGACCTCGAACGCATCGTGGCGGTCGGCCATTCGGCCGGTGGCCAGCTGGTGCAATGGATCGCGGGCCGCACGCGGATTCCTGCCAGCAGCCCGCTGCACCAGGGCAACCCGCTTCCGATCGACCGCATCGTGAGCCTGGGTGGGCTGGCCGACCTGCGCCATGAGGCGGCGCTGATCAAGACGAGCTGCGACCGCGATCTTGCGCAGCTAGCCGGCGAGGCCAGCGCGACGCGGCCGGATGTCCTGCTTGACACCAATGCTGCCGACCTGATGCCCAACGGGACCCGCACATGGCTGGTGACGGGGGCGCTCGACACAATTTCGCCGCCGCGCGTGGCGCACGACTACGCGGCGCGGGCAAGGCAAGCAGGCGATATGGCTGAGGTCGTGATCCTGCCGCAGGCAAGTCATTACGATGAGGTGGCAACGAGTTCGCCGGCGTGGCCGACCGTGCTGGGGGTGATCGAGGGTGCGCTGGGTCTGCCGCCGAGCAAGCCGTAGACGGAAGCGGCGCGTCGCCGGGCGGCGACGCGGTCATGCAGGGTACAACGGCGATTACAGCGTTACTGCTGGCGCGACTTTTCTTCTTTCTTGACCTTCTTGGCTTCCTTCTTTTCCTTCATGGTCTTGGCCGGTTCTTTCTTGGTCGTCTTTTTTGCATCCTGACTCTTGCTCATGGTGGTGCTCCATTCATGGTGATTGCTGCGGATGTCATGAGAACGTGCCGGACAGCGCGTCGGGCATCATGCGGATAGTACCACCATGCTATCGCCGCCCGGTAGCGGCTCGCCGTGCCAGCGGGACGTCCAGCACCAGGTCATCGCGCGCCAGCGCCACGCAGGGCAGGATGTCGCCATCTCGCCGTTCCTCCACCGACAATCCCGGCCAGTCGATCGTGTACGCCACCGCGCCGGCGCGCAGCCGGCACAGACAAGTGCGGCACGTGCCGTTGCGGCACGAACTGGGGATGTCGATGCCCGCTGCCTCGATCGCGGCCAGCAGCGTCGTGGCGCCGTCAACCGTGACGCTGGCGCCCAGAGGCAGAACGGTGATGGTGTAAACAGGGTTATCCATGGTGCAATTGTAGCCTTAATGAAACAGTTGACCGACTGTGAGTACGCTGACGCACAGACCCGCGCCCTGCAGAGCACTAGTCTATAGTTTTCCAGAAGCAAACCCGGAGACCGCATGAACAAGATGACCGCCCTGACCCTGATCGCCGCCCTTGGAGGCACGCTGACCCACGCCATCGCGCAACAGCCTGCCCCGCTGCCACCCGCCGCCCAACCGGCAACGACAGCCCAGAACACGACGATGTCGACGGCGGTCGCCGCTGCGCCCGGCGCCGTGCAGGATCCCGCGCTTGCCGAGCAGGCCGAATTCGAAAAGCTGCTGCGCGCTCAGGTGCTGCTGGAGCGCATCTATCTGTCGCCAGGCGAACTGGACGGCGCCTATGGCTCGAACCTGCGCCAGGCCTTGACCACGTTCCAGACCTTGCGCAAGCTGCCGGTCACCGGCAAGCTCGACGACGCAACCTGGAATGCCCTGGCTGTCGACACGACCCCTACGCTGGCCGAGTACGCGCTGATCGCCGAAGACGTCGAAGGTCCGTTCCAGCCGATTCCCGACACGATGATGGAAAAAGCCAAGCTCGACAAGCTGGGCTATGCCAACGTGCTCGAAGGCCTGGGCGAAAAATTCCATGCCAGCCCAGCCCTGCTGCAACGCCTGAATCCTGGCAAGACCTTTGCCCGCGCTGGCGAACGCATCATGGTGCCGAACGTGAGCGGCAAGGAACCGCTCGCGCAGGCGACCAAGGTTGTCGTGCGCGATGGTGCCAAGACGCTGCAACTGTTTGACGCATCGGGCCGCCTGCTGGCGCAGTATCCGGCCTCGACTGGCAGCAGCCGCGATCCGTTGCCAATTGGCACCTGGAAGATCGAGGGCGTGCACGCCAATCCAGTCTATAACTACAACCCGAAACTGTTCTGGGATGCCAAGCCTGGCGACAAGGCAACGCCGGTCAAGCCAGGCCCGAACAACCCGGTCGGCGTGATGTGGATCGACCTGTCCAAGCCGCACTACGGCATCCACGGTACGCCAGTACCGGGCCACGTGGGCAAGACCGAATCGCATGGCTGCATCCGCTTGACGAACTGGAGCGCGGCCGAAGTGGGCGCGGCCGTCTCGGCGGGCACCGAAGTGATCCTGCAAAAATAACGATCGCCACAGGCACATATGCGGCGCCGGTGGCGCCGCACGGAGAACACGATGAAATGGTTGATCACGTTTATCATCGGCGCCCTGGTCGGCGCCGCGATACTGTTCGTCGCGCTGCAGGACGTGCCGGAGACCCCGGCACCGGCGGTCACGGCTGCTGCCCCCGCAGCAGCCGGCATCCCGGCATCGCAAATCGACGGCCAGCTGCCACCAGCGCCGGTGGTGATGCCGAACCTGGAAGATGCCGACCTGCCATTACGTCCGACGCCTGAAGGCATTGCGGCTGCCGGTGCAGCAGCGCCCGCGGCCATGCCGGGCAAGCTGCTGGTGCCGGTGCAGGGCATCAAGTCGGCCCAGCTGACCGATACCTTCTACCAGCCGCGCGGCGAGCAGCGCCAGCACGAGGCGCTCGACATCATGGCCCCAACCGGCACGCCGGTGATCGCGGTCGCCGACGGCAAGGTCGTCAAACTGTTCCAGAGCAAACCGGGCGGCCTGACCGTGTACCAGTTTGACCCGACCGAGCAGTTTGCGTATTACTACGCCCATCTTGACCGCTACGCCGACGGCCTCGCTGAAGGCATGGACGTCAAGCGCGGCACGGTGATCGGGTATGTCGGCGTCACCGGCAATTCTGATCCCAATGCGCCGCACCTGCACTTCGCGCTCGTTTCGCTGACGGCCGAGAAGCAGTGGTGGAAAGGCACGCCCATCAATCCGTTTCCACTGATGAGCGATCAGTAACTGCTGCCGATGCGGACCCGGGCCCCGGGTCCGCAGTCGCTTCATCGATGTCGGCGCCCACGTTGATGGCAGCATAGGCACGCGTGACCGCCACCGCTTCGCGGCTTCCCACCCCATACAATTCTCCCGCCGCTTCAATCATCTTGGTGCGCGCATCAGCGTAGTTGGTGCTGGCCGTGAACTTGGTCGTGTTCGCACGGAACCAGATGCGAAACGCCTTGTCGATGCCGATACCCGTCATCGCAGCTGGCTGCCGCGTCAGGTAGCTGCTCCACGCGTCGCCTGTCTTGTCGGCATCCGATCCCCGCGCCAGGAAATAAAACATCCGGTTGTTGGGGCCACTGCTGTAATGCACGTCCAGGTTCTTGAGCGTCGTGCTCCAGGCATCGCGGCTGCTCCCGTCCTTGCTCGGCTTGATCATCCAGCGCAACGGCTTGCCGTCACGGGCGATTTCGCTGCCCAGCATCCAGTCGTTACCCAGCTCGGGCACGATGTTTCCGGTGCCGCCAGCGCGGGCATACGCCTCGACCACTTCGCCGGTGATGTCCGAACTCGACTCGTTCAGCCCGCCCGATTCGCCCTTGTAGAGCAGGTTCGACGTGGCAGCCGTGACGCCGTGGCCCATCTCGTGGCCGACCACGTCGATCGCCCCGAGGTTGGTGAAGAACGTGCCGTCGCCGATGAACATGCAGCGGCAGGTATCGCTGTAATACGCATTGTCGTAGCCGCGGTTGACGTGCACGGCGATGTGGGTGGCGGTGTCGTGGCCGTCGAGCGCGCGCCAGCCCAGCACGTTCTGGTGCAGGTCGTAAGTGTTCATCAGGCCCCACATGGCGTTTACGGCTGCAGTCTGGCCATTGGCACCCGTCGTGCTGGCGCCTTCCACGAACTGCTTGCCGTCGCCCCAGGTGTTGCTGACGTTGGTATACACGCGCCCGCTCGAGGTGGCGTGGTTGGCGTTGGTGATGGCCATCGCGCCGAACGAACCACCCTTGCCGCGCTGCGGGTCGAGCAGCTGGTACATATTACCGGCAAAAGTCGTGCTGAGCGGAACGTTGCCGTTGTACTGACTCAGACCGATGCCTTCCACGGTTTGCAGCATGTTCCAGCGCTCGATGATGGCACCTGTATGCGCATCGACAATGGCATCGTAGTAAATCGGTTGCTCGCCGCTGCGCAGCCGCACGCACACATGCCAGGCAAGCATGTAGTGGTCGACCGTCTCGACCACGTCGACCGCGTTCAGTTCGCTATCGGGCTTGGCAACGGCGCTCGGGGCACGCTCGTCGCGCATCACCGGATAGATCACCAGTTCGGCAGTGGGGAGCTTGACGTTGACGGCGCGGGGCGGACTGTTCTTGAGCGCGGCGCTGACGGCCGCCTTGCGCCTGATGACGGGCATGGTGTCGAAACCGGTAGCGGTCGACGTCATCCCACTGGTCGCGCCTCGCCCCAGCGCCAGACGCCGGGGCGAGGCGCTTTCGGACACGATCTGCTGGCGTGCATCGAGCACGACCACCGATTCGGCGCCAAAGATGCGCACCCCCTTGTACAGGTGCGCCACGCGCATCACGTGCGTGCCCTGCACGCCGGGATGCTGCGAGACGACCCGGTAGCTGTGATCGGCATCAAGGCCGATCGCCGGCCGGCGTGCATCGAGCTGATCCAGCACCAGCGCCTGCGCTTTGCTGTCAAGCTTGCCTGCAGCGCCCATCATCGGCGCAGCAGACACGCCAGGCGCCATTACGATCGCGGCAGCCAGCACGACTGCCCTGAAAAACGGTTGAGGAATCATCTCGGCTCCATCCGGTAAGCCGGGCCAGGTGGCGCCGGTCATCGACCATGATGGACGTGCAAATAAACGAGTATTTGCTTGAGAACAATGTCCCCTACCTACGGCGCTTCATCAGATACACCGCCGTGCCAACGACGGCCACGCCCAGCGCAACCTTCTTCGCCAGGCCCGCCTTGTTGTGCTGGAACTCGGCCTTGATGCCCATCTCGGCCAGCACGTTCGGAATCTTGCCGCTGGCCAGATCCTCGCCGATGCCCTCGACCATGTTCACGCGGTCGGCCACCAGCAGCAGCAGCCAATGGCGCACATCGTTCTCGGTCAGCTTGAAGGCCTGGCGCCGGATCATGCCGGACAGCCCGGACGGCGGCTGCACCGTGCCGAACAGCGGCGTGCGGCCCGGGCGCTCGGTGGAGACAAGTACCTCGACGCGTTCTTTCTGCGGTGCAGGATCGCCGTCCGGCACGTTGATGAAACGTGGCGGCGTGCGTTCCATCGGCACGCCGGGCCGGTCCTTGCGGTCGAGGTCAGCGCCCCAGCCCTGGATGTGCGCCAGTTGCGCGCGAGTGGGCCGGCGTGGCGCAATCGCGCGGTGGACGTGGCCGACATGGCCATCGTTCTCGTGTTCGCCCGGTGCGTGGTCACCGTCGTGCTGGTCGTTGGCGCTCACGATGTCGTTACGTGTCTGCATGATGTGTCCTCGTAGTGTTCTGCATTCGTGATCTGCATGTCGGTTACGCTGCGGTGCTCGCCTTGACGGCCCGTACTTCGTTCGCACGCGGCGGAATCAGGATCGTCTTGATGCAGTTGTCGAGCTTGCTTGAGAAAATGTGATACGCATCCGATACTTCTTCGAGCGGCACGCGGTGCGTGATGATCGCTTTCGGATCGATGCGGCCGGCGCGGATGTGCTCAATCAAGCGCGGCAGATGGCGGCGCACGCTGGCCTGGTTCATGCGCAGCGTCAAGCCCTTGTTCAGCGCATTGCCGATCGGGACCGCGTTGAAGGTCGGCCCATACACGCCGACGATCGACACATTGCCGCCCTTGCGCACCGAGTTGATGCACCAGTGCAGCACGGTCGCCGCGCCAGCCTGCATCATCGTGTAGACGCCCGTGATGGTCTGCATCGTGTTGCCCGCCGCTTCGCAGCCAACCGCATCGATGCAGACGTCGGCGCCCATCCAGTCGGTCATCTTCTTGATGTGCAGCGCCATGTCGCGCACTTCCTTGAAGTTCACGACTTCGCACTGCGCGTAGTTCTTGACGAATTCGAGGCGGTATTAGATCTCGTCGACGACGATCACGCGGCCCGCGCCCATCAGCCAGGCCGACTTGGCGGCAAAGATGCCGACCGGGCCAGCGCCGAACACGACCACCGTGTCGCCTTCCTTGATGTCGCCCATTTCGGCGGCCTGGTAACCGGTAGGCAGCGCGTCGGTGAGCAGCACGGCGTCATCGTCATGGATGTCGTCCGGGATGATCATCGGGCCGACGTCGGCCATCGGCACGCGCACGTACTCGGCCTGGCCGCCGTCGTAGCCGCCGGCCGTGTGCGAGTAGCCATAGATCGCGCCAACCGCGGTCGATTGCGCATTCGTGTTGTTGCAATTGCCATACAGCTCGTGTTGGCAAAAGAAGCAGGAGCCGCAAAAGACGTTGAACGGCACCAGCACCTTGTCGCCCACCTTGAGCTTGTGGACATCCGATCCGACTTCTTCGACGATGCCGATGAATTCGTGGCCAAAGGTGTGGCCCACGCGGGTATCGGGCACGAGGCCGTGGTACAGGTGCAGGTCGGAACCGCAGATACAGGCGCGCGTGACGCGCACGATGGCGTCACCGGGGTGTTCAATCACGGGCTCGGGCTTCTGGTCGGCGCGCACACGGTAGGGCCCGCGGTAGTTCATGGCAAGCATAAGCACTCCTTGGCAAGTTCTAAAAGTTGATGTCGGCGCGCGTTGAATAGCGTGCTGATCCGACACCAACTTATGTCAAGTTACCAAGAATTACCATATGCGCACGGTAACGAACACGCATTTTTACGCACTTACACCGAATTAACGTCCGCCTTTATACCCGACAGGAAACTTTCTCACGCCTTTTATAGATTTTTGGCATCAAAAGTATTGCACGAAGCCACTTCACCACTCTCCAGGCCACGTTCAAACCAGCGAACGCGTTGCGCCGACGTCCCGTGCGTGAACGAGTCTGGCACTACCACGCCGCGCGACTGCTTTTGCAGCGCATCGTCGCCGATGGCGCTGGCAGCGTTCAGGGCAGCTTCGACATCGCCCTGCTCCAGGATCTTCGCACGCTGATCGGTGCGCTTTGCCCAGACACCGGCGAAGCAGTCGGCTTGCAGCTCGAGTTTGACTGACAGGACATTGCCCTGCTTTTCCGACGCGTTCTGCTGGGCCGCATGCACCTTGTCGGAAATCCCGAGCAGGTTCTGGACGTGGTGGCCGACCTCGTGGGCGATCACGTACGCCTGGGCAAATTCGCCGCCAGCGTTGAACCGTTGCTGCATCGTGCGGAAGAAATCGAGGTCGATGTAGACCGATGCATCGGCCGGGCAGTAGAACGGTCCGGTCGCGCTCTGGCCGACACCGCACGAGGTGTTCGTGCGGCCGTCGAACAGCACGAGTTTGGCCGGCTGGTATTGCGCATTCTGTTCGGTGAAGATCTGGGTCCATGCATCTTCGGTGTAGGCCAGCGTGGTGCGCACGAACTTGCTTTCGCGGTCGTCGGCCGGCGCCGCGCGTGGCTGCGACGATTGCTGCACCTGCGGCGCGCCGCCACCCGACAGCAGGCTCAGGATCGTGGCAGGCGAGACGCCCAAAAAGTAGGAACCCACCAGTGCGATGACGATGGTGCCGATGCCGATCGAGCGCCCGCCAATGCCGAAGCCACCACCACCTCCCCCGCCACTGTCGCCCCGACGGTCTTCGACATTGCTGCTTTCACGGTCACCATCCCAACGCATACGTTCTCCTAGTCGTCCAGTTATTGATTCAGCGGCTGTTGCGCTTGAGGTTGGAGGTATCGGCGCGCTCGCGCGCATCCTTGCCGCGCAGATCATCGGCGGGCGCCAGGCCTGCACGCTGCTCGTCGTTCAACGCGCGCTCGCGGCGTTCGCGGGCGATTTCGCGGTCCATGCGTCCGCGCGGGACGTCGTCCATGTCAAAGCTTTTCATGTAGGCTGTTCTCTCTCGGGTCGTTATCGTTGTCGTTGTCGTTTCGCTATGTTGGTGAGTATGGTCGGTCGCCATCATCCGGTATGTTCGAATCATCACATATTGCATCAAATTCCATCGGCATACGGCGCGGTTGGGGCGCGCCAATCCTGCCTTATTCGTGCGATGCTTGCGCCATGACACCATTCCAAGCCAACGCTCTGCTCACTCTTGGCACGACCCTGCGCCAGGCCGGTTACCGCTTCATGACCGTCACACCATCGACGCACCGGCGCATCAACGGCCGGCCCGGCAACGAACAGGCACGCGACCTGCGTGACGTGTTCGGCTGGAGCCGGCCGTTTACCCCCGCCGTTCTGCCGCCCGGCATGCTCGATTTGATGGCATCGGCCGGTGTGCTGGAGGGCAGCGGCGGCGAACTGCGCTCGACCGTGCGCGCCTCGACGCTGGACGACCTGCTGCTGTTTCACTCGGCCTTCCCCACGCATGCCGACAATGCCGTGTTCTTCGGGCCGGACACCTACCGTTTCGTCGGCGCCATGCGGCGGGCGTTCGCCTCAGCCGATCCCGCGCCCATGCGCGCGGTCGATGTCGGCTGCGGCAGCGGCGCCGGTGCGCTCACGGTCGCGCGTGCCTTCCCGGCGGCCGACGTGATCGGCGCCGATGTCAACACGGCCGCGCTGACGCTGGCCCGCGTGAATGCAGAATTGAACGGTGTGACGGGGTTCACGGCCTGCGAAAGCGATCTGTTTGCCGGTGTCGCGGGCGACGTCGACCTGATCGTCTCGAATCCGCCGTTCGTCGTCGATCCGGATGGGCGGCGCTACCGCCACGGCGGCGGCGAACGTGGCGCCGAGCTGTCGCGCCGCATCGTCGAAGAAGGCCTGGCGCGCTTGCGCCCCGGCGGAAGGCTGCTGCTGTACACGGGCGTTGCGCTGTCGGGAATCGATGACCACTTCCTGGACAGCATCCGTGCGCCGCTCGACGCAGAATGCACTTCGTGGTCGTATGAAGAACTCGACCCCGACATCTTCGGCGGGCAACTTGGCGAGGCCGGCTACGAAGAGGTCGAGCGGATTGCCGCAGTGTGGCTGCAGGCGCGCAAACGCTAAGCCAGTGCCGTCAGCCGGGATTGTTCCTGCGCCGGCGCCAGAAGCGGTCCATGATCGGTTTGACGCTCAAGCCGTGGGCCAGGATCGACAGCATGATCACGGCAATCGTGATCTGGCTGAGCTGGCTTGCCAGGCCGGATGGCAAGTCGTGGTTGATCGCATACATCAGGTAATACAGCGAACCGATGCCGCGCACGCCGAACCAGGCGATCATCGACGTCACGCGCGGCGAGCGCCCACAGCCCAGCAGCCCCAGGTAGACGCTCAGCGGGCGCGCCACCACGAACAGGAACAGCGCCGTCAGGACCGTCTGCCAGGTCCAGCTCTGGATCGCCAGCATGCCGCCCAGCAGCAGCACCAGCGTCAGTTCGGACAGGCGCTCGATGTGCTCCTTGAACACGAGCGACTCGGAACTGACCGACAGCGGCGCCTGGGCTTCGGCGGCGGGGCTGGCAGGCGGCTCGTCCGGCACCAGCAAACCCTGGCGATCCTTGTGCGCGCCCGACGCCGTCAGTTCGGTATGGCGCAGCGCGACGCCGGCCGCAAACACGGCCAGGAAGCCCCATGCCATGCACATCACCGTCACCGCATACACGACCGCAATCAGCCCCAGGCCGACCAGATCGTCCAGCACCTCGTGCTTGGGTTCGCGCCCGCGCAGCATCCAGCCCAGGCGCCCGACGGCGTAGCCGCCCAGCGCGCCGATCAGGATGGCGCCGAACGTGGCCCAGATGACTTCCACCGCGAACCAGTGCAGCCCGAAGTCGCCAAGCTCATGCACACCCAGCAAGCCAAGGCCCAGCATCACGAACGGAAACGCGGAGCCATCGTTCATGCCCGCTTCGCACGTCAGCGTGAAGCGCAATTCGTCGCGATCGTCGGGATGGCGCACCTGAACGTCCGTGGCCAGCACCGGATCGGTCGGCGCCAGAATGGCGCCCAGCAGGATACCGGCCCCAAGCGGCAGCCCCAGAACGTAGTACGCGAACGCAGCCACGAGCGCGACACTGATGGTCATCGACACCCACGCGAGCCGCAGCGCCGGCACCCAGCGTGGCCAGCGAATCGGCACCGGCATCTTGACGCCCGCCGAGAACAGCGAGACCAGCACGGCGATCTCGGTGAGCGTTTCCAGCAGATGCGATTGGCCGATGGGATCGAACGAAAACACATGAAAGCCCGCCGGCCCAAGGACGAGCCCGACGCCCAGATAGATGATCGCGGACGTGACAGGCAAGCGCGCGAGAGTGGACGCCGCAAGGCCGCGCGCCAGCATCAGCATGCCGATCAGGAAAAACCAGTGAGTTGTCGACATGAGATAGCCAGCAGTTTGAATCGGGCGATTGTACGGACAATGTCTGTACACGCCCGTTGTGTAGCCGGCAGGAATTACCCGAGCAAAGCGGGGGTCAGGTCTGACATTCGGACACGATCTCGACAATCACAAGCAAAGCGGGGGTCAGGTCTGACATTCGGACACGAGCTCGACAGTCGGGCAGTCGGAACTCACTGGCACCGGGCCATGCTAATACTGGTCGGGCTACGATTGAAGGTGGGTAAGGCTGAGGTCGTGTCCGAATGTCAGACCTGACCCCGGCTGTGCCGTTGGAAGTGCGGAATGAAAAAAGCCACCTTGCGGTGGCTTTTTTTTGCTACTTGGCGGAGAGGGTGGGATTCGAACCCACGGTACGCTCGCGCGTACGCCTGATTTCGAGTCAGGTACATTCGACCACTCTGCCACCTCTCCAGATTCGGTCGTCTCGCATCGCTGCGAGAGGCCGCATTATACCGGCACCCTGGCGAACCTTGCAAGTAATGGGTCGCAACTTTTTAAAAGCAGCATCCACGGCCTGCCATTCACCAGAGCGTGACATCGTGCCGGCACCGACGTTTACACGCCATTGACAGGTGCGCCCTGCTCTTTTGCCCTGTTTTTACGCCAGCGTCGCTACGCTGGGCAGATCGAATTCGTTCAGGAAGACAGCCATGATCATCGCCATCGTCAACCAACACAGCAGCCCGGAGCGCACGGTCGTCGCGCGCAATCTGGCGGTGCTGCGCGCGCGCAGCGGCCGGCGGGTGTGCCTGATGACGACCGCCGGAAATGGCGACAGCGACTGGTCCGGGGATCGCAACCAGGCCGGCGTGCAGCCGTGGATCGAGACGCACCAGGTGGGCAGCCGCGCGGTCAAGACGCGCCTGGCCGCACTGCGACCGCTGTTCGACGACATCCTGATCGACGCCGGTACGCGTGACACCGACGGCTGCCGCTGCGTGCTGGCCGAGAGCCGGCTGGTGGTGGTGCCGGTGCGCAGCGGCGCCCTCGAGCTTGACCTGCAATACCGGCTGCTGGCCCGCCTGCATGGCGCGCGCACGTTCAATCCCGCCATGCGGGTGCTGTTCGTCGCGGTCAGTGGGGCCGCCGGCCCAGGCGTCAGCGAGCGCGCCGCCGTACTCGCGCACGTGGCGCAGGTCGACGATGCCACGCTGGCGGAGACGGTCCTGCACGCGCCGGCCGCGTTCGACTACGGGCCTGGCCGCTGCGTGTCGGACGCCGCTACCTGCGATCCCGATGCCGCCGCCGAACTGCGCGCGCTGTACGACGAGGTGTATCCGGTTGCGGCGCCAATGGTATTCGCCGTGCAGGCGCAAATCGGTCGCCAGGACTGTTTGACACCCCGGATGTCATTGCAACCCTAGGAGAAATCACGATGAAACACTTTACTGTTCACAGCCCCGCCCTGCGACGCCTGCCGCCCGCCGATCACACGATGCTCGTCTGGCTGCAGGTCGACACCGCATCGGCCACGAGCTTGCGCCAGGCGGTGATCCGCGCGGGCCTGGACGCGGTACGGTTTCTGCGCATCGACGCCTGCCCCAGCGGGTGCAACGTACGCGCGTTGCTGTGCGTCGAGCGCGACGCCGCCCCGGCACTTCAGGCGCAGTTGTTGCAGCGCCTGCCCGGCTGCCAGTGGCATGCGGCGCCGCGCCGCCAGGCTTAGGCGATATCGAGGCGCTCGTGCGGCGCGAACTCGTGATAGATGTCGGGCTGGTGCGTCGGGATGTACACGCTCAAGCGTTTGCCGCGATGGAAGACGCCGCGCAGGCTGTTGCAGGCCGCCCACGCATGCTCGTACGAATCCGCAATGTGCAGCACGGCCCAGGGACTGTCGGGCGAACCTTCGCGGATCATGTCCACCTGCGTGATGTGAAAGTACGGGGTGAAGCTCTCGATGATGGCGCTTTCGCTGGCATCGGCGTGCAGGCCGGACAGGATGACTTTCATGGGTGTTCTCCAGATTCAGGCAGTGGTGGATCGAGCAAGTCGCGCAGGTGATAGGTATGGCGCGCGATCATCAGTTCTTCATTGGCGGGCACCAGCCAGACGGCGACCCGGCTCGATGCGAGGCTGATGCGGGTCGGACCGGCCGACGGCGCCGCGTTGGCGGCCGGGTCGAGTTCGACGCCGAGCCAGGCCGCATCACGGCACACCGCGGCGCGCAGCCGCGCGCTGTTTTCGCCGATCCCGCCCGAGAACACCAGCGCATCGAGTCCGCCCAGGCTGGCGGCCAGCGAACCCAGTTCGCGGTCGATCCGGTACACCAGCAGATCGATCGCCCGTTGCGCGCGCGGATCGCTGCTCGCTTCCAGCACGCGCATGTCGGACGACACGCCCGACACGCCCAGCAAGCCCGACTCGTTGTACATCATGCGCTGCACGCCCTCCACCGTCATGCCCAGTTCTTCGATCAGGTAGATGACCACGCCCGGGTCGAGCGCGCCGCAGCGCGTGCCCATCGGCAGGCCGTCGACGGCCGTGAAACCCATCGTGCTGGCCACGCTGCGCCCGCCCTGCATCGCGCACATGCTGGCGCCGTTGCCCAGGTGCGCCGCGACCACGCGCGCGCCGGCCAGGGCCGGGTCGCACAGCGGCAGCGTGGCCGCGATGTATTCGTAGGACAGCCCGTGAAAGCCATAACGGCGGATACCCAGGCTGGTAATCGCCTCCGGCAGCGCGAACGCCTGCGCCAGCGCCGGCTGCGCCGTGTGAAACGCGGTGTCGAAGCAGCCAACCTGCAGCAGCCCGGGCCGCAGCGCCATCAGGGCACGTACCGGCGCAAGATTGTGCGGCAGATGCAGCGGCGCCAGCGGAATCAGGCCGGCCAGCCGGTCGAGCACAGCCTCGTCCAACTGCACCGGTCCGCTGAACTCGACGCCGCCGTGCACGATGCGGTGACCGACCGCGCACACGCGGTAGCCATCCAGGTGGCTCTCGGCAAAATCGATCAGGTACACCATCCCGGCCTGGTGATCGAGTGGCGCCGTCCAGGCATGTTCACCGACCGTGTGACCGTCGGCGTCGCGTGCGATGAAGTTCGCAACGCCCCGATACAGCCCGTCGATCTTGCCCGTGAAAAGCGGCGCCAGATCAGGCAACGCATGCAGCGAAAACTTGATGCTCGACGAGCCGGCATTGATGACGGCGATGCAGTCCTGCGTCGCCATCAGCGCCCCGCCACGTTGGTACTGGCGGTGGCGTTGGCCAGCTGATGCCGCGCCAGCAGCACGGCGACGGCGCACGACGCCAGGCGCGCAGCCACCGAATCGGCGCGGCTGGTCAGGATCAGCGGCACGCGCGCACCAAGGACGATGCCGGCCGCCGCCGCTCCGGCCATGAAGGTCAGGCTCTTGGCCAGCATATTGCCCGCTTCCAGATCGGGCGCGACGAGCACGTTGGCGCGCCCGGCCACGGGCGAATCGAGCCCCTTGACGGCGGCGGCCTGCGGATCGATCGCATTGTCCATCGCCAGCGGACCGTCGAGGATCGCGCCGGTGATCTGGCCGCGGTCGGCCATCTTGCACAGCGCCGCCGCATCGATCGTCGATGGCATCTTGTCGCTGACGGTTTCCACTGCCGCCAGGATCGCCACGCGCACGCCCTCGAAGCGCAGCACGTGCGCCAGGTCGATCGCGTTCTGCACGATGTCGCGCTTCTCGGCCAGCGTCGGGATGATGTTGATGGCGGCGTCGGTGATGATGAGCGGTTCGCCACGTCCTGGCACGTCCATCACGAAGCAGTGGCTCAGGCGCCGCGCCGTGCGCAGGCCGGTCGTGGCGGCCACCACTGCCCCCATCAGTTCATCGGTGTGCAGGCTGCCCTTCATCAGCGCGGCGGCCTGCCCTTCGCGCACCAGTTCGACAGCACGCGCAGCCGAAGCGTGGCTGTGCGCCGTGTCGACCAGGCGCAGCGCGCCGATGTCCAGGCCAGACGCATCGGCCGCGGCATGGATGCGCGCCGCCGGCCCCACCAAAATCGGCGTGATCAGGCCGATACGGGCCGCGTCGAGCGCCGCTTCGAGCGCATAACGGTCGCACGGATGCGCCACCGCCACCGTCACCGGGCCGTTGGCGCGGCCTGCTTCAATCAGGCGGTCGTAATACGGATGCGCGGTCGCAACTACTGTCGGCACTGCTGTCGGCACTGCTGTCATCTATCTCTCCTTGAACGTGGGTACATCACCAGTACCCGAGCAACTTCCACCACAGGCCGCCGACGACGGCAAATACCGCCAGCTCGAACAGGCACATGATGAACCCGACCTTCCACCACAGGCCCATGGTGACATACCCGCTGCCGAAGATGATCGGTGAGGTGCCGGTGGCGTAGTGGGTCAGCGTCATCATGATGCCCGACGCCGCGGTCATCATCAGCAGGAACAGCACCAAATACTGGCCAGGCACCAGCGCGGCGCCGACCGACAGAAACGCGAACATCATCGCGCTGATGTGGGCCGTGGTGCTGGCAAACAGGTAGTGCGACAGCACGAAGGCCAGCACCAGCACGCTCGCTGCGGCGCCCCACCCCATGCCGCTGGCGACGATGGCGTCGCGCATGCCGTTCGAGGCCCAGCCAATCACGCCCATCTTGTTGAGCTGCTCGGCCAGCATGACGAGCGCGCCGAACCAGATCAGCGTATCCCACGCGCTTTTCTCGGACAGGATATCGTCCCAGCCGAGCGTGCCCGTGATGATCAGGATGAACAGGCCGACAAAGGCGACCACGGTCGGGTCGAGCGTGAACGCGCTGCCGAAAAGCATGGCCGGCACGTTCGCCCATAGCATCAGCAGCAGGCCGAAGGTGCCGAGCATCACGCGTTCGCTGGCCGACAAGGGCCCCATGCGCGCGAGTTCGCCCCGCGCGAAACCGATCGCATCCGGTGTCTGCTTGAGCTCTGGCGGCGCCAGCAGGTAGATAATCAGGGGCATCAGGAACAGGCATACGAGGCCCGGCAGCACCATGCACAGCGCCCACGTGGTCCAGCTCAGCTGAAATGTCTGGCCACTGGCGCGCGCGACGAAGGCGACCACCAGCGGATTGGGCGCGGTGGCGGTGACGAACATCGTCGAGGTGATCGGATTGGCGTGGTAATTGACGAGTGCCAGGTACGTGCCCACCTTGCCCTCGGTGCCCTTGGCCGGGTCGGAATCGAACGACGCGGCGATCGACTTCATGATCGGGTGGACGATCCCGCCGCCGCGCGCGGTATTGCTGGGCGTGAACGGCGCCAGCACCAGCTCGCACACGGTCAGCCCGTAGCCGATGCCGATCGTGCGCTTACCCAGCAGCGCGATGAAATTGAGCCCGATGCGGTTGCCCAGGCCCGTCTTTTTCAGGCCGCGCGAAATCAGCACGACAACGACGATCAACCATATCAGCGGGCTGGAAAAGCTGCCCAGCGCATCGGCCATCGCGCCCTTCGATGAACCGGATGTCACTTGCGACAGCGCCACGATGACAATCGCCATCAGCGCCATGACGCCGATCGGCATGACTTTCAGGATGATGGCAACGATGGCGGTGAGAAAAATCGCCACCAGCGTCCAGGCGCCAGCGGTCAAGCCTGCAGGGTGCGGAATAACCAGCAGCGTGAGCAGTACGGCGGTGGTGATCAGTGCAGGAATCAGGCGAAACGGCACGGCCTGATTGAAATAACGAAATGCGGCCTGCAAGCGCAACAGCATGAACTTCCTTCTACGTAACCGCTCAGCCAACGAAAATATTGACTACCGGTCTGATAGTAACAGGAATATATTGCACCGCATCAATCATCGAGCGGTTTGGTCGGGTACTCAAGCAGGTCGTGGCTTATGGCTCAGCTTATCCTATGATACATCTTTACATGGCCTTGCACCCGACGATGACCACGATCCGCCCCGCATCTCCGCTTGACGCCGCCCGCATCTGCGCCATCTACAACCACTACGTCGACGGCTCGACCATCTCGTTCGAGGAAACATCGGTGAGTGCCGACGACATGGCCGCGCGCATCACCGACGTCATCGACGGCGGCCTGCCCTGGCTGGTCTTAATGGACGGTGACGCCATCATCGGCTATGCCTACGCCACCAAATGGCGCGCCCGGCCCGCCTACCGCCACGCGGTCGAGAGCACGATCTATCTCGATGCCGCGCTGGCCGGCCAGGGCCATGGCATGCGCCTGTATGCCAGCTTGCTGGATGCATTGCGCACGCGTGGGCTGCACACGGTCATTGCCGGCATTGCGCAGCCGAACGCGCGCAGTGTCCGGCTGCACGAACGCCTTGGTTTTGCCAAGGTCGCGCACTTTTCAGAAGTGGGCTTCAAGCTCGGGATGTGGCTCGATGTCGGGTACTGGCAGATGCGCCTGACGCCAGGCTAGACTTGCTCGGCGGGCTCAACCGGCCGCCGCGCGTAGCGGCCCGCAATCACCGCGCACACGATCAGCTGGATCTGGTGGAACAGCATCAGCGGCAGCACCACCATGCTGATGCTGGCGGCAGGAATCAGCACGTGGGCCAGCGGAATGCCCGTGGCCAGGCTTTTCTTCGAGCCGCAAAACACGATCGTAATCTCGTCGGCCTTCGAAAAACCGAAGCGCCGCGCCAGCCACGTCACCACCAGCATGACGACCGCCAGCAGCAGGATGCAGACCAGAATCAGGTTGCCCAGCATAGCGGGCGGCACCCGTGACCACAACCCTTCCACCACGGCCGCGCTGAATGCGGAAAACACCACCAGCAGAATCGAGCCCTGGTCGACGCCCCTGACCAGGCTCTTGTGGCGATCGACCCAGCCACCGATCCAGCGCCGCGCAATCTGGCCCGCAACGAATGGCAGCAACAGCTGATAGACGATCATCAGGACCGAATCGAGCGATGCACCGGCACCGGACGAGGCCGGCATCGCCACGCTGACCAGTAACGGCGTGAGAAAAATACCGAGCAGGCTCGATACCGAGGCGCTGCAGACCGCCGCTGGCACATTGCCACGCGCCGCCGCCGTGAACGCGATCGACGACTGCACGGTCGAAGGCAGCAAACACAGGAACAGGATGCCCAGATACAGCTCGGGCGTGAGCAGCAGCAGGATGGCGGGCTTGAACAGCAGCGCCAGTACGGGGAACAGCGCGAAGGTGCACAGCAGCACCAGCAGGTGCAGGCGCCAGTGGGTCGCACCGGCGATGATCGCGGCGCGCGACAGCTTGGCGCCGTGCAAAAAGAACAGCACGCCGATCATCACCACCGTGACGATCTTCAGCACGGCAGCAACGTCGCCCTGCGCCGGGAAGATGCTGGCGGCAGCCACCACGGCCAGCAGCATCAGGGTCATTCGGTCCGGCAGAAATCGGGATGCAAGTCGTGCGAGCATGGGAAGTCCTGGCAGCGTTCGGGAATGAAAAAAGCCACCTTGCGGTGGCTTGTTCCATGCTACTTGGCGGAGAGGGTGGGATTCGAACCCACGGTACGCTCGCGCGTACGCCTGATTTCGAGTCAGGTACATTCGACCACTCTGCCACCTCTCCTGATTCGGTCGATTCTTGCTGTGAGCTGCAAGAGACCGCCATTATAGCGGATTGATCGGAAAATGGAAGGGAGAAAATGCGCAGTGGCTGATTTCCCTTTCCATCACCCGTTTCAAGCTGCTGGCGTCAGGCGTTCCAGGCCACCCATGTACGGGCGCAGCACCTCGGGCACGATCACGCTGCCGTCGGCCTGCTGGTAGTTTTCGAGCACGGCCACCAGCGTGCGGCCCACGGCCAGACCCGAACCATTGAGCGTGTGCGCCAGCTCGGGCTTGCCCTGGGCATTGCGGAAGCGGGCCTGCATGCGGCGCGCCTGGAACGCTTCGCAGTTCGACAGCGACGAAATCTCACGGTAGGTGTTCTGCGCCGGCAGCCAGACTTCGATGTCAAAGGTCTTGGCGGCCGAGAAGCCCATATCGCCCGTGCACAGCAGCATGACGCGGTATGGCAGGCCAAGCGAAGTCAGGATGAACTCGGCATGGCCAACCATCTCGTCGAGCACCGCGTACGACTGCTCCGGATGCACCACCTGGACCAGCTCGACCTTGTCGAACTGGTGCTGGCGGATCATGCCGCGCGTGTCGCGGCCGTAGCTGCCGGCTTCGGAACGGAAGCATGGCGTGTGCGCCGTCATCTTCAGCGGCAGCGCGTCCAGCGCCAGGATCTCGTCGCGCACGACGTTGGTCAGCGAGACTTCGGACGTCGGGATCAGGTAGAAGGTTTCGCCCTCGCCTTCGACGCCGCCCTTTTTCACCGAGAACAGGTCGGCTTCGAATTTCGGGAGCTGGCCGGTGCCGCGCAGCGAATCGGCATTGACCATGTACGGCGTGTAGCACTCGGTATAGCCGTGGCGTTCGGTGTGCGTGTCGAGCATGAACTGCGCCAGCGCGCGGTGCAGGCGCGCCATGCCGCCCTTCATCATCGAGAAACGCGAGCCGGTGATCTTGGTGGCGGTTTCGAAGTCCAGGCCCAGGCGCTCGCCGATGTCGACGTGGTCGCGCACGGCGAAGTCGAATGCCGGCACATCGCCGACCTTGCGCACTTCGACGTTGCCGCTTTCATCCAGGCCCTGCGGGGCGCTCTCGTGCGGCAGATTCGGCACGGCCGCCATGAACTGGGCCATGCTCTCCTGCACCTTCGCCAGCGCTGCTTCATTGGCCTTGAGCTCGTCGGCCAGGCCCGCCACTTCGGCCATCACGGCGGTCGTGTCTTCGCCCTTGCCCTTGAGCATGCCGATCTGCTTGGACAGCGCATTGCGCTTGCCCTGCAGTTCTTCGGTGCGCGTCTGGATGGCCTTGCGTTCGGCCTCCAGTGCACTGAAGGCGGACACATCGAGCTGGTATTTGCGGGTCGCCAGGCGGGCGGCAGCGGTGTCGATGTCTTTGCGGAGAAGTTGGATGTCAATCATGTCGGGTTGGACCAGGCTGTGTGTATCGAAACCACAATTGTACCAAGCCGACTGGCATTCCTTGCGAGATTTGGCAGTGACGCTGCCGGGCCCTCGCCTGCCCACCGGTCGGCGGCGAGTTACAGCGTGGCGGCCAGGCGCGGCGCACTCACGACGACGGTCTGGATGCTGGCCATGTCGAGCGCCGGTGCGGTCGATGCAGCGATCGTGATCGGACGTTCGCTGGCGGTGACGTAGCTGCCAACCAGGCCCAGTGCAACAACGGCCAGGAACAGGGCTTCGAAGTTTTTACGGATGTTCATGATGGCTCCTCGGTGGTGGTTTCAGGGTCCGCAAACTTGCTGCGGTATGGTGGTACTGTAGTCACCACGCCCCTGCACCGCCATCGACATGCGACGAAGCGCACGATCCGCAGCGCAGAATGCGCCAATGTGCGACCGACCGCAACGCTGCCCGCAACACCGCCCGCATCACTGCCCGCATCTCCATCCGTCACTCAGCGGCGGCGTGCCATGGGCCCGGGTGAAAACACGTTCAGTGCGAGCCTGGCGCCGTACAGCACGATGAGCGTGCCGGCCAGGTCACCGATGAACATGACCACGAAGCCATGCCACAGATCCTGCCCGCCCGTTAGTGCGAACCAGACGTGGTGCATGGCCGGACTCATGACGGAAAACAGCAGCGCAAAGCAGAACAACCGCTGGCCGCTCATGCCGCGCAGCGAGGCACCGATGCCCGACGCCAGCAATGCGCGGTAGGCAAGGTATGGGGCCAGCGCCGACAGGATGCCGCCGATGAACGAGCGCAGCGGATCATCCGGAAACATGTAGAAGAAGCAGATGCCCCATGACGCCAGCAGCAGGCCGATGGCGCCGGCTTCGGCAAACAGCAGAACGCTCAGCAGGCGCACCCCGGCAGGCAGATAGATCATGTTGATGCCGGGCGCAAACTCGAGGTGCGTAAACAAGACTTCGTTCAGCAGGATCGTGGCCAGGAACAGGATCGCGGTACCCGCGACCAACGTACATTCAAACTGCAGCTGACGCATGACCGGGAGGCTTTCGTTACAATGTCAATACATTGGACAGACGCAGGATTATAAGCGGGCAGTTGTTATCTGCGGCGCGCAGGTCTGCGATTGACACCGGTGCAATCAATATTATCCATATTGGGTATGGGAACTCGATGAGTCACGATAAATCAACAACGCGACCGGCTGATATCTACCTGCGCTTCCTGCATCTGGTCGATGCCTTGCGCACGTTGCCCACGCTGGGTCCGCTGGACGCGCGCGAAGAGCGCGTGCTCACCGTTGTCGCCCGCGCAGCGCAGGCACATCAGCGCCTCTCCGTACGCGACCTGATGGCGCAGGAGCATCTGGGCGCGCCCGCCACCATCCATGCGCGGGTCACGGCCATGCGCAAGAAAGGCTGGCTGACGCTCGCCGACACCGAAGACACCCGGCGCAAGCAGGTCGACCTCACGCCGGCGGCGTTGGCGTATTTCGATGAACTGTCCGGCCTGCTGGTGAAGGCGGCCGAGGGTCGCTAACGGCGTGCTTCGTCGTCCAGCCCGCGCAGCCACGCCATCTTTTCGGCGATCTTGGTTTCGATCCCGCGCGGCACCGGCTGGTACCAGCCGGGCTCGGGCATGTCGTACGGCAGATAGGTCTCGCCTGCCGCATACGCGTTCGGCTCATCGTGCGCATACCGGTAATCGTGACCGTAGCCCAGTTCTTTCATGAGCTTGGTCGGCGCATTGCGCAAGTGGACCGGCACTTCGCGCGACTTGTCCTTTCGTACGAATGCCATCGCCGCATTGAACGCGTTGTAGCCAGCATTGCTCTTGGCGGCAATCGCCAGATAGATGACCGCCTGGCCCAGTGCCAGCTCGCCTTCAGGCGAACCGAGCCGCTCGTAGGTGGCGGCGGCGTCATTGGCCAGCTGGATCGCACGCGGATCCGCAATGCCGATATCTTCCCAGGCCATGCGCACGATGCGGCGCGACAGGTATTTGGCGTCGGCCCCGCCGTCGAGCATCCGGCACAGCCAGTACAGCGCGGCATCCGGGTGCGAACCGCGCACCGATTTATGCAGTGCCGAGATCTGGTCGTAGAAATTGTCGCCCCCCTTGTCGAAGCGGCGCACGTTCAGCGTCAGCGCATTCTCGACGAAGTCGGCCGTGATGTGCGTGATGCCGGCCGTGTCGCTGGACGTCTTCGTTTGCTCGAGCAGGTTCAGGAAGCGGCGCGCGTCGCCGTCGGCGTAGCCGATCAGCGTGTCGATGGCGACCTCGTCAAATTCGAGGTGCTGCAGCACGGATTCTTTGGCACGCGCCAGCAACTGGCGCAGCTCGTCATCGGTGAGCGCCTTGAGCGTGTACACCTGCGAACGCGACAGCAGCGCAGAGTTGACCTCGAACGACGGGTTCTCGGTCGTCGCGCCGATCAGCGTGACCAGCCCGCTTTCGACGAACGGCAGCAAGGCATCCTGCTGCGATTTGTTGAAGCGGTGGATTTCGTCGATGAACAGGATCGTGTGCTTGCCGCGCGCCAAATACTGCTCGGCCTGGTCGATCGACGCGCGGATATCCTTCACGCCGGACAGCACCGCCGACAAGGCGATGAATTCGCAATCGAACGCATACGCGGTCAGGCGCGCCAGCGTGGTCTTGCCCACGCCCGGCGGGCCCCACAGGATCATCGAATGGGGCTTGCCCGACTTGAAGACCAGGTTCAGCGGCTTGCCGGGGCCCAGCAGGTGGCTCTGGCCGACGACCTCGTCGATGGTGCGCGGGCGCAGGGCTTCGGCCAGCGGCGCCGCCGGTTCGGTTTTGAACAGGTCATCCACGGCGCTCTCCGTACGGCTTACTGGTTGACGACGTCGGCGCCCTTGGGCGTCTCGAACTTGAATTGCTGCGCGCCCAGGGCCGGGTTGCGCTGGAAGTTGGTAAACGTCAGGCGCGAGGTCTGGCCGAACGTGTCCTTCAGTTCCATTGCCAGCGGCACGCCGCCCTTCAGGCCGATGCTGATCTGTTCGAACGACGTGTCCTTGGCTTTCGGGACGGCGTTGAGCCATTCCATGCCATCGCGCTCGCCCGCTTCGCTGAGCGTGAAGTTTTCTTCCAGCTTGTTGCTGCCAAACAGGATTGCAGCAGGGGATGAGCCCAGCGCGTTACCGAGTTTGCGCACGGTGACCTGGTTCAGGTCCTTGTCGTAGATATACAGCTGGTCGCCATCGGCTTGCAGGACTTGCTCGTACGGCTTCTGGTAGGTCCAGATGAATTTGCCGGGACGGGCAAAGACGAAGCTGCCGCTCGATGCGGGGCTGGCCTTGCCGCTCTTGGATTTGCCCAGTTGTTGCTGGGTGAATTCGCCCTTGGCCGACTTGGTGCTGGCGACGAAGGATTTGAATTGGTCGAGTGCGGCGGCGCTGGCGATGCTCGAGAACGCGAAGGCGCTTGTGGCCAGCAGTGCGGCGATGGTGAATTTGGTTGCTTGCATGCGGAGGTCCTGTTCTTATTTTTGGGCCTGCGTTGGCAGGTTGAACGCGTGGACGGCACAGCCGCCTCGCCGGCCGCGTCCACCCTACGTGGTCGACGGTTCACGGCCAGCCAAGCAGCGAGCGATATTATTCCGCGCTGGCTGCCGGCACCAGGATGTCGCGGTTGCCGTTCGACTGCATTGGCGAGACGACGCCACTGTTTTCCATCTGTTCCAGCAGACGTGCGGCGCGGTTGTAGCCGATGCGCAGGTGACGCTGGACCAGCGAGATCGATGCGCGGCGGTTCTTGAGAACCACCTGCACCGCCTGGTCATACAGCGCGTCGGCCTCGCCACCGCCCTCGCCTGCCGGCGCGCCGTCGGCTGAGCCGCCTTCTTCCAGCGTGCCGCCTTCGAGGATGCCTTCAATATAGTTCGGCTCGCCCAGCGATTGCAGATGTTTTACAACTCGATGCACTTCTTCGTCGGACACGAACGCCCCGTGCACGCGCACCGGCAGGCCGGTCCCCGGCGGCATGTACAGCATGTCGCCCATGCCAAGCAGTGCTTCGGCGCCCATCTGGTCGAGAATGGTGCGCGAGTCGATCTTGGACGAGACCTGGAAGGCAATGCGGGTCGGGATGTTCGCCTTGATCAGGCCCGTGATGACATCGACCGACGGGCGCTGCGTCGCCAGAATCAGGTGAATACCGGCCGCGCGCGCCTTTTGCGCGATGCGGGCAATCAGCTCTTCGACCTTCTTACCGACGACCATCATCAGGTCGGCCAGCTCGTCGATGATGATGACGATGGTCGGCAGCTTTTCGAGCGGCTCCGGGTTGTCCGGCATGATCGAGAACGGATTCGGGATGTGCTCTTCGCGCTTGGTCGCCTCGAGGATCTTGTTGTTGTAGCCCGCCAGATTACGCACGCCGAGCTTGCTCATGAGCTTGTAGCGGCGCTCCATCTCGTTGACGGCCCAGTTCAGTGCGTGGCCCGCCTGACGCATGTCGGTCACGACCGGCGCGAGCAGGTGCGGAATGCCTTCGTACACCGACATCTCGAGCATCTTCGGGTCGATCAGGATCAGGCGCACATCGGCCGGATCGGATTTGTACAGCAGCGACAGGATGGTGGCGTTGATGCCGACCGATTTACCGGAACCGGTGGTACCCGCCACCAGCAGGTGGGGCATCTTGGCCAGATCGGCCACCACCGGCTTGCCGGCGATGTCCTTGCCCAGCGCCACGGTCAGGCTCGACGCACTGTCGCCATACACTTTGGAGCCGACGATTTCGGACAGGCGCACGATCTGACGTTTCGGGTTTGGCAGCTCGAGCGCCATGTAATTCTTGCCGGGGATGGTTTCCACGACGCGGATCGAGGTCAGCGACAGCGAGCGCGCCAGGTCGCGCGCCAGGTTGACGATCTGGCTGCCCTTCACGCCGGTGGCCGGTTCGATCTCGTAGCGCGTGACGACCGGGCCCGGATAGGCGGCCACGACCTTGGCATCGACGCCGAAGTCGGACAGTTTCTTTTCGATGAGGCGGCTGGTGAACTCCAGCGTCTCGACGCTGACCGTTTCAGTCACGGGCGGCGCTTCATCGAGCAGCGCCAGTGGCGGCAGACCGGTATCGCCCCGGTGATCGGCAAACAACGGCGTCTGGCGTTCTTTTTCGGCGCGCTCGGACTTGGGCACGCTGACCATCTGCGGCTCGATCTTGATCGGCTGCAGCGTCGGCTGGGCATTTAGTACGACATTTGGCGCGGCACTTGGTGCCGCCGACGCCGTCGACTTGGCCATGGAAACAGGCGCCGGCGCCGACGGCATGTCGAGCGACGGCTCGGCCTTGACGACCGGAATCGGCTCGTTCGAATGCTTTTCGGTGAACCTGGCGCGGCCATGATCGACAACTTCGTCGCGCTTGACGGCCGCCACTTCGCCCTGCTTGCGGTCTTCGATGTCTTCCATGCGCAGACGGAACCAGTCGAATGCATCGTCGAACACGCCGCCGATACGCTCGGCCACGGCCAGCCACGACACCTGGAAGAACAGCGAGAAGCCCAGCCCGAACAGCAGCAACAGCAGCAAGGTGGCGCCGGTGGCACCGAACGTGACCTGGCTGGCGTGCCCGAGCAGTTGCCCCAGCACGCCGCCCGGCGCGCGCGGCAGTTCGACGTCCCACGACCACATGCGCAGGTATTCGAGGCCGACGCTGCCGGCGAACATCAGCGCAAAGCCGATCCAGCGGACATAGATTTCGCCGTGATGTACGGGTTCGGCCGCCGCGGCGGTGCCGAGCTTGTCGGTCAGGCGGCGCCAGCCGCGCCAGACCTGGCGCAGGAAGATGACGCTCCACCACCAGGCGGAAAAGCCGAAAATGAACAGCAGCAGGTCGGACAGCCAGGCACCGGCACGCCCGCCCAGGTTGTCGATGCGGGGCACCGAATTGGCGTGCGACCAGCCGGGATCGCCCTTGCTGTAGCTGATAAGGATCAGGACGAAATAAAGGAACGCGACGGCGCCGGCGATCCAGCGCGCTTCGGACAGCAGGCGCGACAGGCGGCCTGGCAGCGGCGCGCGGGCCGTTTGCTTGGTGCGGGTATATCCGGAGGTGGCG
>Ga0308169_10001259_pt1 | contig 30351 bp, 28 predicted proteins | sample PhyBR1_2_FD_202139 | JGI IMG/M metagenome (GOLD analysis project Ga0308169, IMG submission 202139) | Phyllosphere microbial communities from UC Gill Tract Community Farm, Albany, California, United States - DLSLSB.R1 | ecosystem: Host-associated > Plants > Phyllosphere > Unclassified | place...
CACTGCGAGAAGAGCTTGCTCGAGGAGGACGCGCCGGCCGTTGAGCGACTCGAGGGGTCTTGAGGCCTGCGCACGCAGTGAAGAGGAGAAGGAGAAGAGGAGAGAGAAGGGCAAGGGAGAAGGGCGAGGGAGAGAGGAGGGTCAGCAAATTTTCGCGAGGGAAAGGGATGCTGAGTGCGCCGTCGCTCGACACGTCAGGAGGCCCGCAAATGGGCGCGGCGCTCACCGCCCTTTGCGCCGTCGGGCCTCCTCCAGGACGTGCTGCAGTCGCGGCAGAGGCGCCCGAAGAGGCGAGGGGGAGGGGAGTGCAGGAGAGACGACGCACCGAAAGCAGGACGACCCTCCGCCGGACCGTCTTGAAGTCTGCGCACGCAGTCGAGAGGGAGGAGGAGGTGAGGAGGAGGGGAGGGTCAGCTCTCATCCGTGGACAGAGGAGAGCTGCGTGTGCCGCCGCTCGAACTTGTCGCCGCAGGCCGTATTCCGCCTTCTTTTCGTTCAGTTTGCCGAGAGGAGCACGTGCAGTCACGATAGAGTGAAATCGGGTGGCAAGGGGGCGCCCGAACGAGAGGTAAGGGCAACGCACCGAGACAACGACGAAGCTTGAGGACGAGGCGGATGCTGCGGACGACGATGGCGCTCGAGGCAGCGTCAGCTCTCGCGCCTGTGCGAGTGGGCGAGTGCACGATGAAGTGAGCAGGACGCACCTGGACCCCGAGAGCTCTGTGTCGACGCTGCTTGGCGAGGCGAGGGCGAATTTGCAGATGACGACGAGGGCGGCCCGAGCGACCGAGGCTTGACGGCGCGGCTCGATGCTGGACAGGCTGGAGGGCGAGTGCTGGTGCGTGTGGGCGAGAGAAGAGGATACAGAGCAGCTCGGGCAGGCGAGGCCTCGAGACGAGAGCGAGCGAGTGAGAAGAAGGAGGGAAAGAGGCGAGCGCGCCGCGCGAGCGACTCGGACGGCCGCCGAGGACTCGCTCAGCCTCGCGCGCTGCGTGCAGCGCTGCAGAGCTGGCGCGTATGCAGATCGAAGCTAGACTGCAGTATCCAGAGCAGCCGACAGCCCTGCAGAGAAATCGAGCGCGGCGAGGCCTGAGCGGAACTCGCCTCGGCTCGGCTCGCGCTCCTCTCTCGCCAGCTCTCGAGCGCGAGAGCGCAAGTACGACAGCGTGAGCGATGCAGACAGACCTATCGAGTACAACACGAGCCATGCTGCGCCCATCCCCTCACGAGCGTCCCACCTCCCCCTCAGAGCCGGTCCCTCAGCCACGGGATGACGAGGCGCTCGCCCGCATTCTCGTACACGTCGCGCCGCGGCTGGCGGAACGTGTTGCCGACGAGGTGCAGGACGAGCGCGGGCGGGAGGAGGCCGAGCGCGGGCGGGAGCTGCGAGCGAGAGGGGCCGACGTCAGCGCGCTGCTCGCTCGAAGGCGCCGAGCAAAGAAGGGAAGAGAGAAGAGGGACGCACCGCAGAGATGTCGTTCATCGACAGGTCGAGCTCGTCGCAGCACCAGCTCGCCCTCGCGCCGCCCTCGTCGGCGTCGTACCGCTCAGCGACCGCGCACAGGTCGTCGACCGCGCGGATGCGGCACTCTGCGAGGTCGAGGCGGCGCACGCCGCGGGCGCTCGAGCCCGGGGCGACGCTCGAGGGTGCGAGGAGCGCGCCGATGCCCGAGAGTGTCGTGAGGCGGTTGCCGCGCAGGGAGAGGGTCGAGAGGGTCGGTGCGAGGGCGGCGAGGGCGGCGAGGAGCGGGACCGTGCCTGCCTCGTCGACGACGACGCCTGGTGGGAGGGACGAGGTAGAGGAGGAGGGAAACGGCGAGGCGATGCTCGAGGGGAGGAAGTTGCTCGACAGGTCGAGCGAGTCGAGCGAGGGGAAGAGCGGCGCCGCGCCGGCCGACGCGGTGCCGAGGACCTCGAGCGCGGCGATGCGGTTGCTGGCGAGGTTGAGGACGCGCAGGGACGCGCCCCAGCCCCAGACGGCGAGGGCCCCGAGGGGGAGGATCGGCAGGAGGTTGCGCGAAAGGTCGGCGTGCGAGGGCGAGGTGAGGGCGGCGGGCGGTGCGCCGGTTGTTGGTGCGAGAAGAGCGGAAAGGGAGCGACCGGAGAGGGCGACGGTCGACTTGGTCTGCCCTCGTGCGAAGGCGCGCGCGACGAGCTCGACGGCGGGGTCGCTCGGGTCGGCCTCGCGCGTTGGTGAGGGCGCAGGCGCGGCGTGCTGCGGCGCAGATGCGGCTATCGCTGCCGGCGTAGGTGCAGCGACGGCCGCTGTTGGCGTGCGAGGCGAATAGGGCGGCGGCGAGCCCTCGTCGGACGGCGAGCCCTCGTCGGACGGCTCGTCCGTCGTCGCGCCGGCCGGCTCCTCCTCCTGCGGCCGCGCCGGCGCCCGCTTCTCGTCCCGCCCACCCAGCTCGACCGCCTCAAGCCTCTTGGCGAGCTCCTCCTCCCTCACCCTGACCCGCTCCCGCTCCTCGGCCGCCTCCCTCTTCCTCCTCAGCTCCTCCTCCGCCCGCGCCGCCCGCGCCTCGCGCTCCTCGCGCTCAGCCTGCATCTTGAGCGCGGCGGCCCGGCGCCGCGCACCGGGCGTCGCGAGCCCCGCCGCGGCTTCGAGCTCCCACTCCTCGAGCACGACGGGCCGGCGGCGCGCGGGCGTGCTCGTGCCCGTGCCCGTGCTCGGCGACGCGACGGCCGGCGAGGGCGACGCGGGCGGGCTCGGGCTCGGGCTCGCCGCCCTGCTCGAAGCGAGCGCCTGCTTCTCGGAGCAGGCGCTGCCGGACGCCGCCGGTCCTGCGGCCGCCGCGCGCGCCGCGCTCGTCGCCGTCGCCGGGAAGCGCGCGCGCCTGCGTGCCTGCTCGAGGCGCAGCGGGCACTCGCGCACGAGGACGCTGAGCTCCTTGGCATGGCCGGGCTCGTCGGCGGCGGGCGCGCCCGGCGCGGGAGCGGGCACGCCGATGCGGCGGCCCGTGCGGCGCTCCTCGTTGCGGACGAGGTTGTCGACGACGTGCACGAGGCCGGTGTAGGCTGTCGGGCGGCGCACGTCGGTGTAGAGGAACGCCTCGAGCGAGTCGAGCGAGTCGAGCGGGTTGAGGGAGAGGGAGAGGGTCTCGAGGGCGGGGAAGAGCGGGGCGGTCGAGGTGGTGGACGAGGGGAAGAGGGCGGCCGAGAAGAGCTCGTCGCCCAGGTCGTTGGCCGAGAGGTTGAGCTCCTTGAGCGTCGACAGGCAGCCGACGACGCGCGGCGGCAGCGCGGCGTCCGTCAGGCCGCACGCCGACAGGTCGAGCGACACGAGGCGCGGCGGGAGCTCGAACCCGGGCTCGACGAGCGCGTCGTGCGCGAGCGGGTTGCCGGCGAGCGACAGAGTCGCGAGGACCGGGAACGGCGCCGTCGTGCTCGGCGCGGCGGGCCCGACCGCGGCGGCGGCGGCGGCGCGCTTGACCGGCGACGAGGGGAACGAGTCCCAGAAGCTCGGCGCGTCGCGCCCGCTGTTCGACTCTGGCGTCGCGCTCGGGCTCGCCTCCTGCGGCTGGAGGACGTCGTCGAGCTGGGCGCGCCAGTCTGCGGCCCACAGGCGCGAGATCTGGTTGTGCGCGAGCGAGAGGTCGCGCAGGTGTTTGAGGTTGAGGACCTGGAGCGGGAAGGCGTCGAGGCGGTTGTGCGCGAGCGAAAGGGTCGTGAGGTTGACGAGGTAGCCGATCGACGGCGGGATGGTCGACAGGAGGTTGTTGTGAAGCTGCAGAGGGCGAGGGCGTCAGCCTGTGTGCGTCAGAGGCGACGAGGCGAGGGAGAGTGGGACGCACGTCGAGTACCTCGAGCTCCTCAAACCCTCCCAGCTCGTCGCCGACCGCCTCGATCTCGTTGTTGGCGAGGTTGAGCGCGCGCAGGTCCTGCTGCTCGTACCACGCCGCCGCGCGCTCATCGCCCTCGGCCTCCGCCGCCATGCTCAGGTCGGGCTGCGGGCCGCGCCGGTAGTGCGACGGATTGCGGTTTGAGGGGTGGTACAGGGATGAGCGGGGGAGGAGGGCCGAGTAGACGCTCGGCGGGACGGACGAGATGCCGCGAGAGGCGAGGTTGAGGCGACCTGCGCGGGGGAGGGAGAGTCAGCGGCGGGTCTCGCGCCTAAGGGAGACCGAGGATAGGACGCACCAGTCTTGCGAGCGGCCTCGACGAGCTTGTCCTCGCCCTTGACGTTCCACTCGAGGACGACGTCGTCGTGCTCGTCGCCGTCGCCGACGAGCGCCTCTTGCGGCGGTGCCGGCTCGCGCGCGGCAGGAGCAGGCTGGGTCGAGGTCGATGCGCGTGCTGGCGTGCTGAACTGGTCGGGTGCTGGAGCGAGGGTGGGCGACGCGACCGAGTCGGAGGAGGGTTGGCGCTTCTGGCGGAGGGCGGCGAGGGCGGCGCGGACTGCGGGCGGGCGTGTTCCATCAGCCACAGGTACTGGTGAGGCAGTGTGCGGGGACTGGTACGCACTCTGAGGGCTGGCAGTCGCTGCGGCGGTCGACTTGGGGACGCGCGAGCTGGGGGTTGAAGGACGAGCGGGAGAGGCTGCGGCTTGTTGATGGGCGGCGGTGCGGGGCTTGCGCGGCGTGCTGGGTGCGCTCATGTGCGCGTCGAGGCAGTAGCTGGTGTGCTCTCGTGGAGGGCCGAGTTGGATGAGGGCGAGCAGGACAGCGAGGCCGGGCCCGGGGCGAGCGGTCTCTCGTCCTCGACGACGGCAAGGTGCGTTCCCGACCTCGAGAGCTGGCGTATGAAAGCTACTTGCAGCTGCTACAGCTCCTGGCTAGTCGTCACAGAGCTGCGCCAAGCGGACGCCGCCAAAAAAAGTCGATCGTCCGCCTTGTCCGCTCGCCGCTCGTTTGCTCGGCTCCGCACGAGCGACCGCCCGCGCCCTGCTGCTTGGGATGCCGCGGTCCTCGACCAGGCGGGCCTCGCGCACAGCCTCGCGCTCGCTCGAAGCGACACCGGCCCCGCCGCCTCCCCCCTCTCGAGCGCTCCCCGCACCGGGTCCAGCCGCGGCCCCGACCGCCGCACAGCAGCAGCAGCACCGCCAGCCGCACCCAGCCATGCAGCAGCACCCCTACGGCACGCCCTACCCGTACCCGCCTGCGCCCGGCTACCCGTACCCGTTCCCCATCCCCTCGACCTCGTCCTCGTCGCAACCGCTCCCTCCGCCGGCCAACCTCGACCCTCGCCCAGCTGCCTACGACCTCTACGCCGGCACCGACCTCCACCAGGGCCCGACCAAGCGCGCGCGCATGAGCAGCGGCGGGCCCGGCTCGGTCAAGAGCAGCGGCGGCGGCGCGCCTTCGCGACCGGGCAAAGGCCGCGCCGCCAACGACTCGGACGCCGACGACGCCGACGACGGCGAGGGCGCAGCGCGCAAGCGCCGCATCCCGCTCTCGTGCACAGAGTGCGTCCGCCGCAAGATCAAGTGCGACCGCGGCATGCCCTGCTCGTCGTGCGTGCGCCGCAAGCGCGTCGAGTTCTGCACTTTCGACGACGAGGACCCGACGTGCGTCCCTCTTTCTCTCGCTCCTAGACCCTCGGCGAGTCCTCACTGACGCTCTTGACCCCCCGCGACAGGACGCCGTACGCCCAGACGACCGAGGTGCGAGCGCTCGCCCGACGACTCGCCCACCTCGAGACGCTCTTTCAGCTCGCCCACCCGAACCTCCACCCTGGATCCTCGGCCGCCTCGTTCCACGCCTCTCCAGCGTCCCTCCATTCGCTCCAGTCGCCCGCGATCCACGCCTCGCCCGGCGTCGGGGCCGGCACCGTCCTTCCCAACCAGCACACGTCGCCCGCGCACGCCCAGCTCGCCCACCTGCCGCCCGCCTCGGCTCAGCAGCACGGCGCCGCACCTCCTCCTCTCGACGGCGCCGCTGCCGGTCAAGACGCGGCCGGCGGCGTCCGCTCGGCGTCGCACAGCGACACCGAGGACGCCGTCGCCGACCTCGAGGAGCAGACGTTCGGCGCGCGCGTGCCCGTCCTGCGCGCGCTCCACGCCGCCGCACAAGGCGCCGCTGCGACGTACAAGTACGTCAAGGTGCCCGACATGGAGCTCACGAGCTGCTTGACGAGCATCCTCGCCGAGCCGCTCTCGTTCGACCAGGACGGCCGACCTCGTGCGTCCTTTCTCTCTCCTCGCTTCATTCCTCACGAGCCTCCTCGTGCTGATGTTGCCTCCTCTCTGCAGGAAGCGCCGTCCGCCTCGGGCTCGACCTCGCCGTCTCGACCGTCGACCTCCCCGCCGTCCGACACGACGCGCTCGCCCAGATCTTCGCCGTCCTGCCCGACCCCGAGATTGCGCAGTACCTCCTCGCCAAGTACTTCAACGAGATGTCGTGGGACTTCGCCGTCATCGACCCGGTCGCGTTCCCGGTCGAGCACGAGCGGTACGTCGACATGCTCGCTCAGGGGCGCGAGGACCTGATCGACCCGCTGTGGATCGCGTGCTTCTGCATGGTCCTCGCCCTGTCGCTCGAGGGCTTCTTCTCGCGCCCGGGCGGGCAGCACGACCTGTCGCTCTTCCGCGGCCTCAGCGAGTCGGACCTCAAGGACCTCCCCTCGGTGTGGCACGACGCGGCCCTGCGCGCGCTCCAGCTCGGCGAGTGGGGCGGCACGCCGCGCATCCGCACGATCCAGACCGCCGTCCTCATGGGCCAGTACATCCAGGTCTCGTCGTCGTCGGGCCAGCAAGGCCGGTTCCTCGGCTGGGCGGCGAGCGCGTACCGCGTCGCGCAGCGCATGGGCCTGCACCGCCTCGGGAGCGACCCGCAGGCGATGCCGCCCGACGACCCGGCGCTCCCGCCCGGCTCAAACGCCGTCAAGCGCGAGGTCGCCGTGCGCTTGTGGCACCACCTCGTCAACATCGACTCGTGGCTGTCCGACTCGCCCGTCTCGCGCTGCTACGTGCGTCCCTCTTTCGCTCCTGCCTTTCTGAACGTGACGAACGAGTGCTGATGACTCGCCCGACCCGCAGATGCTCCACCCGTCGCAGTGTGCGCACCGTCCCCCTCCTCGGACCCTGCGACTCGCCCGCTGACTCTCCTCGTCGCGCGCGCAGACAACACGGCCCGACCGCTCAACCTCGACCTGCGCGAGCTGTCGCGCACCGACTGGCGCCACCCAACGCCCAAGCCGCTCACGACCTACACGGTGCGTCCACGTCCTCCCTCTCCCTCTCTCTCGCTCACCCCTCGGCCCTCCCTGACTCGCCCTCCCCTCTCGCTCGCTTGCTCGCTCGTAGGACGCCTCGTTCCAGCTCGCCCAGTGCAAGGTGGCCGAGCAGGTCCGCCGCGCGCTCGACACGCTCGTCCTGAGCGGCAACAGCTTCTCGTACCCGGCCGTGCTCGAGCAGGACAAGGCCTGGCGCGGCGTGCTCGAGGACGTCCCGGACGTTTTCCGCGAGGGACCGGTCGCAGGGCTGTCGGCGCGCGTGCAGTACGAGCGGGCGTGCCTGCACGAGGATGTGCGTCGACCTCTCCCTCTCTCGCTCTCGGCCGTCGCCGACAGGCAACGAGACTGACTCTCCTCCACCTCCTCCTTCGATCTTCCTCTCCCTCTTCACCCGCAGGTCTACTCGCGCATCGTGCGGCTCAACCGGCCCCTCCTCGGGCGCGGCTACGCCCTCAACAGCCCGTACCGCTACTCGAACGAGCGCTGCATCGAGGCGGCCCGGGCGCTCATCAACAACAACGCCGAGATGCTCCTCATTGAGACGTCGAGGTGGTGGGGTGCGTCTCGCTCTCCCTCTTTGCCCTGTCGGGCGAGGCTCAGTCACGCTCGAGAGAGTGGATGAAGCGGTCCGAGCCTGACGATCCCTCTCGACCCGCTCGCAGTGTACACGGGCACGCTCGCGAGCTCGATCGTCCTCATGATGGACCTGTTCCACGCCATCGACCACGACCGGCCCGAGCAGGAGATCAAGGAGGTGCGCCCGCTCGGCCCCTCCCTCTCGCGCGCGCTCGCTCTCGGCGTCTCGCTCGCCCTGAGCTGACCCTCTTCCGCTACGTCCTGCAGAAGCGCGACATTCTGTACAAGGCGCGCGCCATCTTCGACACCAAGACGTCGACGCCTGCGCTCGAGGTCGTCGTCGAGGAGGGCCGCAAGATCCTCTCGTGCGTCCTCTTCCGCCGCTTTGTGAGCCCCGGCGACGACGTGCTGACGCTCTCTCCTTCTACAGGGCACTACTCGTCGCCGAGGAGAGCCGGCGCACGACCCGCGCCGCACACGACATGGCCGCCGCACCACCGCCCTCGCTCGAGCCCTTCTCGCAGGTGCGCTCGCCGCTCCCCTTCCTCGTCTCGCACCTCCCTGAACCCTTGCCCTCCGCTCACAGGTCCTCAAGCGCATCTCGCGCGAGGTCGCCACCGCCGCCGCCGACGACGCCAAGCCGACGCCTTACTTCTCCCAGCCGACCCCTCTCGCCGCCGGCGGCGGCAGCTTCAACGGCGCGCCCTCGCCGTTCCCCTCGTCGTCCGCCTGCAACGCCTTCTCCGCCCCATCGCCGCACCCGCCCTTCTCATTCGCGCAGGCCGCAGCGACCGCCATGGCCAACACGCCGCCGGTCACGTACGGCGGCGGCGGCCCGGGCGCCGGCGCGAGCATGTTCGAGCACGCCGGCGGCGCAGGCGCAGGAGCGGGTGCCGGCGACTTCTCGAGCTTCTTCAACACGCTCGCGAGCGAGGACTGGACGGCGGCGACGAGCTTTACGAGTCCGGGCGGCGACGAGGCGAGCTTGCTCGACCAGCTCGCGGCGACTTGGTGAGGGCGGGTCTGTAGCTTGAAGACGTGTCGCTGCGAGTGCATAGACGTTCTCCTGCGTCCTGCACCACGAGAGAGCACAAGTCGCGCGCTGGAAAGCTCGAGAGCGCGTTGTCGTCCCCGTCTCGCCGGCTGGCTATCGGCTCGAGTGGCTCGTGCGGCTTGGCCTTTCTCGAGCGCAAAGCTGTCGTGCGCGCTCTATCGCTGCGTGCCCAGCGCTAGATTGCGTCCGCCCCCCCTCTCCAGCGAGGTGAGTAAGGAGCGCAAAAAGCGGAGCAGGCGACGCAAGGCACGAAGCGGTGCGAGCGGAGCAAGAGCGGAGCCCTTGGCTTGTGAATATTGCAACTCGGCCGCAGGCTCGTTCCAGGCCTGAGAGCAGCTCGAACCTTGCAGATCTGCGTTTCGCCGGTGCGGACGAGCGCCAATTGAGCTGACGTGGCTTGCGTGCGCTCGAGCCCCCGACGTCGCTGTCGAGGCTGCGGTCCAGATGGCTCGCCTTTTCCACAGTATCTCTGAGCTGACAGCAGTCGAGGCTTTGCTCACACAGCTCCACAGCACGCCGAGCAGCACGACGAAAGCTGATCCGACCCTCCGACCCACGTTGACCTTCCCAAGTGAGACGGTCCGCCCTCTCCGCGCACGTGCCCTTCTCCGCCGTCCCCGCGGTTTCGGTATCGGTGCGCGAAAGAAAATCTCGCCGCGCGCTCGATTGCCGACAAGCTTGCGTCGCCGGCTCGTCTCCGCCTTGTCGCCCTCTCCCTCTCCTCTCTATCAGCACCTCGCCTCGCCTCGAGCCTCTGCGCACCCTACATACGCCAACCGCGCCGCTCTCGCCCGTCGCGTCAACTCGCCCGTGCTCGCCCCCGCACCCCCACCTCGACCTCGGACCGCGGCAACCTCCCTTCCCGCACCATGTCGACCGCCAAGCGCATCCTCCGCGCCGTCGAGCTGCAGCAGCCGAGCGGCGCACCCGCCTCGTTCTTGGTCAACCGCGACCTCCTGCCCGTACCGCGCGAGGAGCGCCTCTGGAAGGCGATCAACTTTTGGACGTTCTGGCTCGCCGACTCGTTCAACGTCAACACCTTCATGATCGCCAGCTCGGGCGTGGCGGCCGGCCTGACATGGTGGCAGACGTGGCTCGCCGTCTGGATCGGGTACGGGTGCGCGGGATGCTTCGTCGCGCTCAACGCCTACGGAGGAGCCAAGTGCGTCCACCTTTCGTCGTCCTCTGCGGCGCCTGCTCGCGCTGACGCTCGCCGACCTTCGTGCGCAGGTACCACATCATCTTTGCGTCCTACATCCGCTCGTCGTTCGGCATCTACGGCGGCCTGTGGCCCACGTTCAACCGGGCGGCGATGGCGTGCGTGTGGACCGGCGTGCAGAGCTTCATCGGCGGCCAGGTGCGCTTGCTCGAGCTCGTTCTCGACGAGCACGAAGAAGAGACGCTGACTCGCTCTCTCTGCAGGCCGTCTACACCCTCCTCCTCGCCATCTGGCCCAGCATCGCCAACCTCAACAACGGCATCCCCTCGAGCGGCACCGACACGGCCCACTTCCTCTCCTTCTTCCTCTTCACCCTCCTCCTCACCGTCGCCGTCTGGTTCCCCTTCCACACGATCCGTCACCTCTTCACCCTCAAGGCCATCGCGGCCCCGGCGGCCGGCATCGCGCTTCTCGCGCTCTGCCTCGTCAAGGCGAACGGCGCGGGCGACCTCCTCTCGGCGCCGGCCAAGATCTCGGGCTCGACGCTCGGGTGGGAGTTTGTCGGCCAGCTCATGTCCTGTATCGCGAACATGGCGACGTTGGCGACGAACGCGGTCGACTTTGCCTCGCGCGCGAGCAAGCCGTCCGACGTCGTCCTCCCCCAGATCATCTCGCTCCCCTTCTGCTTCGCCATCACGTCCCTCATCGGCATCCTCATCGGCTCGTCGACGACGGCCCTCTTCGGCGAGTACGTCTGGTCGCCGCTCGAGGTCATGGAGCGCTTCCTCACGGTCGAGGGCGGAGCGTCGCACGGCATGCGCGCCGGCGTCGCCTTCATCTCGATCGGCTTCAGTGCGTCCTCCTCTCCCTTGTCCTCTCGCGCCCTCTCTCCTTCCCCACTTGCCCCATCCCCTCCCCTCCTCCCTCTCCTCGAGCTCGTCCTGACGCTCTTCCTCCCCCAGTCATCGCTCAACTCGGCACCAACGTCGCCGCCAACACGCTGTCGGCCGGCGCCGACTTGACGAGCCTGTTCCCTCGGTTCCTCAAGTGCGTCTCGCCCCGCTCGGACCCTCCCTCGTCGACCTTCCCAAACTGACTCTCGCTCTCCTACCCTCCCTCTCGTTCGCTCTTTCCCTCTCTTCCCCTCCTCCACAGCATTCGTCGCGGTGGCTACATCGCTGTCGCCGTCGGATTCGCTCTCTCCCCGCTCCCTCCTCTCGTCCTCGCTCCGTCGCACCTTCCTTCATCTCGCAGCGTACTGACGAAGCCCCTCGCAACAGCCTTTGCGACCTACCTCTCGGCGTACTCGGTCCTCCTCTCGTCGATCGTCGGCGTCATGGTCTGCCACTACTATGTGATCACGCGCCAGCAGCTCAAGGTGCACGACCTGTACGAGAAGGAGGGTCTCTACACGTACTGGCGCGGCATCAACCTGCGCGCGTACACTGCCTGTGCGTCGCCTCGCTCTCCTCCCACTCGCGCCTCGACTTGAAGCGCAAGCTGACGTTCGACCCTGCGCAGACATCTCGGGCATCGCGATCAACATCACGGGCATGGCGGGCCAGATGGGCGCGACCGTGTCGCTCACGGCGACGCGCATCTACCAGCTCAGCTTCTTCACCGGGTTCGGCGTCTCGTTCCTCGTCTACTGGGCCCTGTGCCGCATCTGGCCCATCCCCGTCCCGACGCCCGACGAGGTCGCCCAGGTCCCCGCCGCGCTCGCGACGGCCGACGCGCGCGGCGAGCTCAAGCGCCAGTCGACCGGCGAGTCGGCGTACGGCGGCGAGAAGGACGACAAGGAGGTCGAGGAGACGTCGAGGGGCGCGGTCGAGCTCGTCTAGAGGAGGGTGTCGTCGTGTTGTGCTTCTCTTTGTTATCGGTCTGTCTAGACGGTCGTTCAGTGTGTCATCGAGTCTGTTCCTGCTCCTCGTCCTCGAGGTCGAGAGCGTCGCGAGCGCCTCGGCGTCACCCTGCGCAGCTCTCAGCTCTCCATCCTCATCGCGATGACTGCATCATGCCTGACCACAAGCAGCAGCGCACAGCGAGGATCGAGAGCGTCGCGAGCAAGTGGCTTTCGTCCTTCGCAAATCGCCTCGTCGCCTGGTCCGTTCGGCGCGCGCTCTCTCTCTCTCTCTCTCTCTTCAGCCTCAGAAAAGCTAGCACTGCATCGAGGGCGTGTGTGCATCTGGTGAAGAGCAGTAGCGAGAGGAGCAAGAGCCGAGGGAAGCGCGCAGAGCGAGGAGAGCGTCGAGCGGCCTGAGCGCACCTGCTCGCCGTCCCTCCTCGCCGCCGAGTTACGAGCGTCCGGCTGCATGCGAGATGGGACGCAGATTGGATCGCTCTGCACCCACGAGGTCGCTGAGACGGGGCCGAGGCATGCGGCGACGGTTGAGCGTGATCGAGCATGCACTGAGCTCGCGAGGGACGGAAGCGCAGGCTCGTTCTGCGAGCGACGTCGAGGTCAAGGTAAAGCCTGTCGTTGGGAGCAAGAAGAGCGAGGTCGTGCGAAGGAGAGCACGGCCAGCCTCAGGCGACACCGAGCGGAGGGCCAAATCGGCGTACGCCGTGCGCAGCTCGCTCGTGAGGCGCCGAGGCGGAGTGCGGGGGCGACGGGGCGGAGCTCGAGCGAGCAAAGACGGGCGCACGCTCAGCTCCCCTCCCGCCTCGCCGCCCTGCCAGGTCACGCACATCGCCAGAGCACACCAGCACAGCACACGATGCGCGCGCACACGCTGCCCCTCGCCCTCGCGCTCGCCCTCGTCGCCCTGTCGTCCCCGCCAACCTGCACCGCCTCGCCCACAACCACCCTCGCCGTCACCGCCTCGCCCTCGGCCTCGCCCAGCTGGGTCCGCCCGCGCTTCGCTCCGCCAGCGAGCTACCGCATGGCTCGGGTCAGGCGCCAGGACGCAGCGGCGAGCGGCGACACGCCCGCCGCGAGCGACGCGGGCGACTCGGCGGGCACCGAGCCAGGGACGGGCGACGCGGCGGCGACGACGACCACGCCAGCTGCCGCCGGGACGACGACGACTACGCAGGTGCCTGCAGCGACGACTACGACCACGCAGGAGCCGGCCGAGACGACCACCACGGCTGCTCCTGCCCCGACGACGACCACGACCGAGCCGCAGCAGGCCACTACCGCACCGACGACCACGACCCAGCCTCCAGGTGCGTCCGAGTCCCTTTTTTGAGCTGCCTGTGGTTCTCCCCAGTACAAGGTGCGGCGAGGGCGACAAAGTGGAGCGACCGGGACGTCCGGTCGCAGGTTGAACGAGGTGCTGCGAGGCCGTGCGGGCGTCGAGCTATCGCAGAGCACCCTTCGGTTGGACTACAGCGTTTACGGCGAGACCTCGGGGCTTGCTCTGACGGGCAGGCGCCGGGCGAGGAGCAGACGCACAGCACCACCTCGCTCTCGACTCGCCGGCTGACGCTCTCTCCCTCTGCGCGCAGCCACGACCACCGCCGCCGACTCGCCAACTACGACCGCGACGACGGCGACTACGACTGCGACGGACGCGCAACCTCCAGCCTCGTCGGCCACGACCGCGACCGAGACGCAGCCGACCAACGCTCAGTCGTCCGCGGCGCAAGCTACTTCTGGTTCTTCGGCGGCGTCTCAGGCCTCGAGCAGTGCGTTCCTCTCCTCTTCTCCATCGCGACGAGGTCTGCCTCTGTGATGCTGAGTGCGGCGCGAGGCCGCTCGCTGCGAGACCAGCTCGACGCCGCTCGTCTCGAAACAGCCCGAATCCTGCCCGAGCGCGACTGACTCTCGCCCTCCTCGCGCGCAGGCGTAACCCTCAGCGAGATCACTTCGACCTTCACGTCGACCTTCACCAACGCCTCGGTCGGCACGTCGACCGGGACCCAGGTCACGCAGTCCGCCGTCCCGGTCAAGAACGACTCGTCGTCCTCGAACACGGGCAAGACCTGGGGCATCATCGGCGGCGTCGTCGGCGGCGTCGTCGTCGTCATCGGCGTCGTCTTCCTCGTCTGGACCCTCACGAGGCGCCGCTTCTCGAGCCTCGACAACGGTGCGTCGTGCTCTCCCTCTCTTTCCTCCTCTCCTACTCTCTCTCTCGACAGCTGTCTGATGCACCTCCCTCGCACGCAGATGACGTCGACGAGTTCAAGTGGCCCGACCTGCAGCCCGACGGCCAGCTCCTCTCGACCAACACGTCGACGCTCAAGCCGCAGGAGACGCACGCGCGCGGCACGCACGGCATCGGCGACGACGGCGAATTCGGCTCCGAGTACGGCTACGGCGGCGACGTCGCAGGCGATGTGCGCGCGTCGGGCGCGCTGTACGCCCAGGCGGGCGACGGCGCCGGCGCGTGGGACGCGCGGCGGCACAGCGCCGGCGGCCTGAGCGCGTTCGGCGGCGGCGGCGGGTACGGCTCGGACCCGTACGGCTCGGCGTCGCACGAGGCGTCGCGCGAGGCGCTCGCCATCATGGACGGCGGCTCGGCCGCCTTTGCGCGCGGGTACGACCCGTACCCGGGCGGGCCGATCCACTCACCGCAGCCGCTCGGCGCGGCCATGGGGTACCCGCCGAGCCCGCCGCAGTACCGCTCGGCGGGCAGCAGCCCGTACCACGTCCAGGAGGGCTTTGGCCCGTTCGGCGACGAGCACCTCGGCGCGAGCGGCGGCTCGAGCGTGAGTGGGCCGCAGGGCGCGCCTGGGGCGGCAGGCGCCGTGCGCGCGCAGAGCCCGCTCGGCGCCGGCGAGCAGCCGTACCTCGCCGCCGCGCGCAGCGAGAGCCCGTTCGACGTGCCGGGCCTGTCGGCGACGGCGCCGGCCCGGTCGAGCGAGCTGTACGACGACGTCGACGTCGACGAGAAGAGCGGGCGCAGCTCTCGAGGGCCGCTCTGAGCTCTCCCTCTCCCTTTCCTCCTCTTGCTTACTAGACTTTCGTGCACTTTCTCTTCGTGACGCGCACTCTGTACATCCTCCTTGACGACCCTCCCCTCGCTTTACACCACCTTGTCGTTCCTCCCTCCTTTCGTGCCCTTCTCACGCATAGCTTTCTTTCTCTCTCTCTCTTTTGCACTTCGGCAACATAGACAGTTTCGCAGCCCAACTTCGAGCGAGAGCGAATGTTTGCGCGAGCGAAAGACGAGACGGCGAGCTCTCTCTCCCTGGTCGCGCTCGAGGAGGATGCTTCGGCCAGCGTTTCAGCACCTCGCACCCCTTGCTCTTCTCCGTCCCGCTCACGCATCGCTCCACACAGCCTTGGCCGTCTCGACCACGAGACCGAGCTTCTTCCAGACCTGCGAGCGAGGGGGCGAGGGCGTCAGAGGCGCACGAGGTCCGTGCGGGTCGAGACGAGGAGAGAGAGGGAGAGAGGGACGCACGTCGTCGTGCGTGATGGGGTTGCCTTCTGCGTGCGAGGCCATTCCGCACCTTGTCAAGGATTTCGTCAGCACACGCGCTCGGTCTGACTCGAGGAGACGAGGCGAGGAGAGGAGAGAGGAGAGGGAGGAGGAGCGACGCACTGGGGCGAGAGGCACAGCCGCTCGAGCGCCTCCTCCCGGGTCTGCCCTGCGCCCTGGGCGACAAAGTCGGCGGCGGCATGGATGCGCTTGACGAGGGCGTCCTTTTCCTCGAGCTGCGGGAACTTGCTCGAGACGAGGCCGAGGACGACGACCTTGTCGGCGGGGAGGTCGGCGAGGGGCTGTTTGCGGCAAGGGGGAGTGAGTCAGCTCGTGCGCACGACGAGTGCAACGAAGAGAGGGTCGAAGGAAGCGCGAGGAGGTGGAGAAGGGGAGGGGAGGAGGAGGCTCGAGCGCGAACGACGACGACGCACCTCGAACCCGCCCGCGCGCTCCGTGTCGTACTCGAGGTAGTACACGCCGACGTTGAGCTCGTTGAAGAGCTTCTTCGAGATGTGCTCGTACCCACCCTCGGAGAAGTGCATGCCGTCCTTCTGCGCGTCGCTCGCTCGGCTCGTCATTCGAGCTCCTTGGACAGCGACGAGAGCGCGAGAGAGAGAGAGCGGGAGGGGGACGCACAAAGTTGCCGCGGCACAGGTGCAGGCCGACGACCATGTCGGAGGGGACATCGCGCACGCAGTCGTTGTAGAGCTTGATGTACTGGTCGAGGACCTTGGCGGCGTCGACGCCGTCCTCCTTCATGCCTTCGAGCATCGCCGTCGAGCACTGCACGAGCAGCTCGTCGTCAGAGACTGTCCGAGACCGAATGGAAGAGAGGCAGGAGAGAGAGGGAGACGCACAAAGTAGGCCACGAGCGGGTCGTCAAACTGGACGTTGCGGCACCCAGCGGCGTACAGGTCGGCGAGCTCCTCGCGGTACGCCCGGGCGAGGTCGGCAAAGTACTCGACCTCGGTCGGGTACACGTCCTTGGCGAAGGCGTGCTCGCCGTGCCGGAGGTGGTACCACCTGCGCGCGCGAGGGCGGGGTGTGAGCGCGCGAGGGAGGGAGAGAGGGAGAGAGAGCGGACGCACTCGGGGGCGGCGAGCGTGATCTTGACGTTCTTGACCTCCTCGGGCTTGACGAGCGACGCCGTGTACTCGAACTCGGGCCTGCAGGGAAAAGCGATCGTGAGCTCCGGGGCTTCAAGAAGCGGTCGAGCGAGCGCGAGGCGCTCGACACTGCGCAGAGAGAGGCCGAAAAGACGACGCACCGGTACATAGGCTTGGTGCGGCGCAGCTTGGAGCGGCAGACCATCGTCGAGGCGGGCTTCGAGGCGTGCGACTATGCGGGCGGGTGCGCTCGTCAGCGCTCGAGGCGAAGCTGTTGAGAGGGAGCGGAAGGAGCGCACCTCGAAGAAGCCCTTAATGTCGGGGACGTACCTGTGCGACAAAACGCGCCAAACAGAACAATCAGCGTTAGACATCGAGCGAGGAGGTCCGAGCGCCGACGAGGAGTGCGCGCGCACGCACATCTTGAACAGCTCGCGCCCGGGGTTCTTGATCTCGACCATGCCGTCCAAGTTGTCGAAGAAGCCGTCTGTACTGGCAAGAGCGTCAGTCACAGTCCTTCGCGCCTCGACTTTGTAGACGAGCGGTCGAGGACGAGGAGAAGGTCGCGCGCGCACCGAAGAACCTGCAGGCGAGGGAGCGTCAGCACGCTCTCGATGGGCACTCAAAGCGAGAGGGAGAGGAAGGAGGGACGCACATGTGCCTGCGGAACTCTCCATCCGTGACAGCCTTGATGCCGACCTTGCCGAGTTGTGCGACCTCGTCCTGGATGGCCTGGTCCTCGACCTGCTTGAGCTCGTCGCGGGTGCACTTGCCGGCATCGTAGTCGGCGCGCTTGGCGAGGAGGGCGGCGGGTCCTGCGCGAGGGGAGAGCGGAGGTGAGCGGCCGGCGCTGTGGGGAGGGGCGAGGGGGACGAGGGAGAGGGACGCCGGACGCACGCTTCTGCGAGCCGATGATCTCTGCGCGGTACGGTGCCGAGGTCTTGGTGGTCTGTGGGCGGGTTCTGCATCAGTCCCTGAGCGAGCAGGAGGGCGCGACGACGCTGCTGATTGTTGATCGGGGCCACGAGCGAGAGATGATGGCAATGGACGGGGAAGGCCTGTGGAGGGTCGCGGCTTGGGTGGCGAGACCGAGGACGAACGACTGACCATGCTGGCGATCTGTGCAGGCTACTTGGCGGGAGGGAGCGGGAGAGGAGGAAGGCCCGGCCGACGAGCAAGAGGCTGGCTTGCCTTCGTCCAGCTCACTCTCACGCTCCTCGCTAGCACCAGGATGGAGCACGGTGGGCACATGGGCTCAGGTCACCACATGCCAGACCACCACGGCGCAATCCCCTGCAAGGTGCGTCCCTCTCGCTCCCCTCCTCGTCCTCCTCCTCCTCCTCGGCTGACCCTCTCCCTCTTCGTCGCAGATGGCCATGCTCGGCAACACGGACCCGATCGGCATCTGCCTCGTCTTTCCCTCGATCCAGATCACCTCCTCCGCCACCCTCGTCTTCTACCTGGCTCTCCGTGCGCCCTCTCTCTCTCCTCCTCCCCCCACCTCGACCTGCCTCTCCCGGCCCTGCACGCCCTCCCGCTGACTCGCCCCCCTCCCTCTCCTCTCGCACACAGTCATCCTCCTCTCGATGGCGACAGAGTACTTCCGCCTCTCGCTCGCCACCTTTGACCGCGCCCTGCGCTCAAACATCCGCGGCGGCGGCCTCGCCGCCCTCTCGTCCTCCTCGTCCGGCGCCGGCGGGGCGGGCGACGCAAGCCCGGTCCTCGGCGCGTCGCGCAGGGGATCGAGGATCAACGTGCCGTCGCGGCGAGGGAGCGCAGTGGGCCCGCTCATGGTCGAGGGGGCGGACGAGGCGCTCCTCGGAGGCGGCGGAGCGGCAGGAGGAGGAGGAGGAGCGCGCGGCGGGCCGAGGTACTGGGGCGTCGTGCGGTTGCCGTGGTTCGTCCAGCTGCGACGGAGCGCGGGGTACGCGCTGCATGTGGCACTCACGGTGCGTCCGCCTCATCCTCTCTGGCCGCGCTCGACCGTCTCGGCGTCGAGCCGGCGCTTGTCGAGAGACTGCGACGGGCGCACTGACGGCCCGAGATCCGCACGCAGTTCTACATCATGCTTCTGGTCATGTCCTACAACCTGCAGATCGTCGGCGCTATCATCCTGTGCGTCTCGCTCCCCCTCCTCGTCCTCCTTCCTCACGCGCCGAAGCGACCATCCCCTCCTCCCGAGCCAACGCCTGACCTCTCCCTCTCCCTCACCCTCCTCCCCTCTCTGTCTTCGTGCAGCGGCGCGTTCCTCGGCCACTTTGTCTTCCACCGCGGGATCGACCTCGGCGCAGGAGCGGGCGAGGAGGACTCGAAGGGCTTGCAGTGCCACTGAGTCGGGCTCGAGAGGGGGCGTGTACACCGTGTACTTGCAGTGCTATCCATCGTTCGCCGCTGGGCGCACCTGGGTCGAGGGTGAGCGAGTCGGGTCGACCGTTGCGAGAGGCCCGACCGCCTCTTCCCTCTCTTGCTCCTGCTCCTCACTTCTCGACGCCGCACCTCAGCGAGCGCAGGCGCCGCACCTCCAGCACTCGACGCACGCAGCACCGCATGCGCCTCCCGCCCCTCTCGCTCGCCGCGCTCGCCCTCCCCGCACTCGCCGCCCTCCCCACCTCGCGCAGCACGACCCTCGCCCTCGCCACCTCGCCCCTCTCCGCGCCGCCCGCGCGCACCGCGCTCCTGCCTCTCGTGGAGCACACGGCGGCTCCTGCGCAGCGCATGGGCCGCGTGCGCCGTGCGTCTGCGCCTGTCGAGGACGACGACGGCGCGCGCGGCTTCGACTCGGCGGCTTCGAGCGCGACGGCCGGCTCGCTCGGTGCTGCGGCGGGCCGTGGGGAGCTCTCGGGGCTAGGGAGCACGGAGATGGCATCGGACGAGCGCGTTGCAGCCGCCGGTGCGGCGACGTCGTCCGCCTCGCAGCGCCGTACTCGCTCAACCACCTCCTCCTCGCGCGCCGCTCTCTCGCCCTCGCCCGCCTCGCCGTCGCCCGTGCTCTCCAGTCCCAGCCCCAGCCCCAGCACCAGCACCGCCTCAGCCCCGCCCACCGCCCTCGCCGCGCGCGCGCTCCTCTCGGCCCCCCTCCCCGGCCGCACCCTCGCCGTCCGCCCCGTCGGCCTCGCCTTCACCTCGGCGCTCCTCGGGCTCCTTCTCGCCGTGCGCCCCCCTCCCTTTCCTCCCTCCCACCCGTCTCCGCTGCAGGCGAGCGCTGACCCACGCCCGCTTGCTCGCTCGCAGGTCATCGCCTACATCGCGTACGAGCGCGTCCTGTACCGGCGCCAGTTCCGCGCGCGGCGCGCCGAGGAGGCGGCGCGCAGGGCGGGGGAGAGGGAGAGGGACAGGACGAGGGCGAGGGCGGCGCAGGTGATCGAGATGAGGGATCTTGGCGAGGGAGGGGGAGGGGCGGGACGGTGAGCGCGAGGAGGGGAGGAGGGGAGGGCCGGGCGCGCGGGCGCGCTCGGGTTGCTTGAGTCGCTGAGAGGCTGTAATGAAGAGGATGTCCATCAGTGATGCGCTGAAGTGCGAGAGATGCAAGAGGGAGAGAGCGCACCTGCACTGAGTCGAGCCGAGTAGAGGGACGAGCGGGAAGCGAGACCCTCGAGAGTGAGCGAGCCGGCGAGGACGACGAGCAGCACCGAGCGAGCGACGGAATGAAGACTCGAAGCGAGAGTCGAGCTGCGCGAGAGCCTCTCGACGCGGCGGGAGCGAGCGAGCGCAGGACCAAGGCACTACCGCTCGATTGCCGCACGGTCCCCCTACTCCCTCCCCGCCCTCTCGGCCCAAGCACACCTCCCGCCCTCCCGGCCCTCCCTGCGCACAACTCGAGAACACGCTCACTTCTTCTTGAAGAACGCGCCGAGGCCCTTCTGCTGCGCTGCGCCGCCGCCGCCGGACGAGGAGGTCGAGGCGCTCTTGGGCTTGGGCTTGGTCGGCGCGGCGGTCGAGGAGGTGGAGGGGGTGCGCGAGACTGCGGGTGTGCGAGTTGGGGAGAGGAGGAAGAGGCAGGGGAGGGGAGGGGAGGAGGAGGCGTCAGCGGGCGGCGAGGGGAAGGAGAGAGACTGGGGAAGGAGGGGAGGGAGGGGGTGACGCACGGGTCGAGCGCGCGGGCTTCGGGTCGATGTCCATCGTGTCGTCGCTCTGCATCATCTCCTATTTGTTGGACAAGAGGCGAGGGTCAGTGACGGCGCGGCGAGAGCGAGAGGGAGGGGAGGCGGGAGGCGAAAGGACGACGCACCTCGAGCTCCCTCTTCTGCCTGTCCGCCTTGCTCTCCTTGCCCTTGCCCGCCCCCGCGCTCCCACTCGCACTCGCGCCCGCACCGCCCGCACTCGTCTTCCTCTTGGCCGCCGTCTGCTCCGCCGCGCGCTCGGCCTCGAGCAGCGCCTCCTCGTCCATCGCCCAGTCATCAAACTCGTCGCCGTCGTCGCCGTCGAGGACGACGTCGGGCGCCTTCTTCTGGCCCTTGCTCGTCGTCGGCTTGGCGGGAGCGGGCGAGGCGGCCTTCTTGCGCGTCACGACGGGCGACGACGACTTGCGCTTGGCGGGCACGACCTTCTTGGCCGGCTTGACCTCGTCGTCGCTCGAGGCGCCGCTCGCGTCGCTGTCCGACCCCGAGTCCGAGTCCGATGATGCCGCCGCCTTGCCCTTGCCCTTCTTGCCCTTCTTGGGCGGCGGCTCGTCAAACTTGCGCGAGAAGAGGCCGCCGAGCTGGCCGATCGGGCGCGCCTTGGGCCCGCCGTCGTCCTTGGCCTTCTTCTTGTCGGCGTCCTTCTTCGACGCCTTCTTGTCCTTGGCCTTGCCCTTGCCCGCGGCGGCGGGCTTGTCCTCGTCGTCCTTGTCGTCCTTCTTGCTCGCCGCGCTCGTCGTGCGCGACGCCGACGCGCCGAGGGCCTCCTTGCCCTTGCCCTTGGCCGCGCTCGTGCTCGCGCTCGCGCCCGCGCGGCCGGCGGCAGCGGCGCCCCTGGCGCGCCGACGCTCGCCGTCCGGGTTGACGAGCTCGCCGTACGCGCCCTCGGCGGCAGAGGACGACGGCGCGGGCACGCGCCACTTTTCGCGGGCGGCGGGCGGGACGAGCGAGAGGGCGGCGGGGCCGAGGAGCGCGAGGTCGGTGAGCGAGGGCGCGGGGAGGAGCGCGTAGAGGTGAGTCGTGGGCGGGCGCGGGGAGGTCGAGAAGAGGGGGAGCTGGGCTGCGTGCGAGGAGGGCGAGGGTGAGCTGTGAGCGGGAGAGGGGCGAGAGGGGAGAGAGGAGAGGGAGAGACGCACACTCGAGGTCCTTGTCCTGCACGAGCCGCTGCACGATGCGCTGCACCACCTCGTCCTCGTCCTCTCCCTCACGCTCCTGCGACCCCTGCGCCGCTGCGCTCGCGCCCACCTCGGCGCTCGAGTCGACCTCCATCGCGTCGTCGTCCTTGGTGCCGTTCGACGCGTGAGGAGCGGCTTGAGGGGGCGCGAGGACGCCCGAGACGAGCCAGACGGCGCCGACGTTGCGCTCCTTGGCGACGTCGGACTCGAAGTAGGCCTTGAGGGTGCTGTCGCGCGGGCCAGAGGAGGATCGTCAGCGGGAGCGCGAGCGCGAGAGGAGGAGAGGACGAGGGGGAGATGGACACGCACGCTTTGGCCTCGGTGACGGTGCAGCCGAACTCGCGGGCTGCGAGGCGGTAGGTGAGCTGCGCGCGGCGAGGGAGGCGGAGTCAGCGGGGACGAGAACGACGCGACGAGGAGGAGGAGGGGGAGGAGCGCGAGACAGGACGGACGATGCTGCGGTCGATGGCGACGCGCCTGGTGATGCGGCCAAAGGCCTTCTGCTGGTCCATGTGTGCGCTGGCCCTGGTCGACGGTGAGGGAGGAGCGAGAGCCCCGAGGCGAGGCTCGACGCGACGACGAGGGAGATGAGGCCGGCTCTCGCTCTCACCACTGCGCCGAGCTGCGATGGAGCCACGGCTAGAGCTCCGACCAGTCCAGACTACGCACGTCCACCCGCCGCCCAACCTCGCCCAGGTGTCGTCGTTCCTCGAGGGCAGCATCTACTCGCCCTCGCCCGACGGCATCAACCTCAACCTCCTCGTCCTCCTGCACGGCCTCGGTGGGTGGGCCGCCTTGCTCTCCTTCTTGCCCTCGCCGTGCTCGCCGAGCTGACTCCGGAAAGAATCGCGCCCGCAGGTGACACGGCCGCGCCCTTTGCGCACCTCGGCAAGAGCCTCAACCTCCCGCAAACGGCCATCCTGTCGCTCAAGGCCCCAGAGCGCATCCCGCTCCTCGAGGAGGAGGCCTATGCGTGGTGGGACAGCTTTGACGAGATGGGAGAGCGTGCGTCCATCCTTCCTCCTCGCTCTCTCGCCCTCTTTCGCTCGTCCTCGTCGCTGACTCTCGCTCGTCCTCCCCCGCCCTCTCGACATTCCCCCACGCCCTCTCACCGACATCGACGACGCCCTCGCAGTGATCGCCAATCCGAACCCGGCCGCGACGCTGCACCTCCTCGTCAAGCTCCTCGAGCACCTCACCGCGCTCGTCTCGTCGCCCTCGCCCTCGAGCTCGAGCGCGCCTACGAGCGGCGGCTGCGGTTGGGCACCCTCTCAGATCCACCTGTTCGGATACGCCCAGGGCGGCAGCTGCGCGGGCGAGCTCGCGCTCGCGTGGGCCAAAGCGCACCCGGTCGCCGCCGCCGCACCGACCGCGCCCTCCCCCTCGTCCTCCTCGGCCGGCGCCCAGCCCGAGCACGCCCACCTCGGCTCGCTCGTCGCCGTCTCCTCCCCGCTCCTCTCGCACCCTACGCCCTCGCCCTCGACCCGCGCGCGCACGCGCACCCTCGTCGTCTTCCGCCCCGCCGAGCAGCGCGCCGTCGCCCCTTCGTCGTGGCAGCGCGGCTTCGACCGGTGCGACGCTGTCGCGCTCCCCGGCGGGAGGCAGGACGGCATGCTGCGCGGGCGCGACGAGTGGGTCACGGTGATGCGGTTCTGGAGCGAGGTGCTCGCGCGCAAGAGCGCGCTCGAGCTGGGCGCGGGCGCGGGCGGCGGCGAGGTGTACGAGGTGACGGGCGGCGCGCCGAGTGTACCGCGGTGAGCAATCTGTGCGACTGTGCGCTGTGGGACGCAGAGAGAGAGCGAGGAGAGAGGGGAGCCGGCGAGGGAAGCGAGGTTCATTCAGTTGGGAAGGCGCGCAGTCGAGGAGGACGAGGAGAAGGGAAGCGGACGTGGAAGCGAGAGCGCGACGGCAGGACGAGCGAGGGTGCATGACTGCATGACAAGGCCTGGCAAGCACTCGCAGCACGCACAGAGTGGGTGGAGAAACTTAGCTCGAGCAGGACCGGGGACCAGCGTCGCGCTACCGAGAGCTCCCACTCTGTCCTCGTCGCCTCGAGCTTGCTACGGCGTGCCACCACTGCACCAGCCGCACAGGTGCTGCACTCGACCGTCGCGCGTCCCCACCGCCGCGCCGTCCTCCTCCTCCCGGGTGTGCTCGCCTCGCCGCCGTCGCCCCTCGCCGATCCTCCCGCCAGCACCGCGCCGCCGGCCTCGACCCAGCACCCGCGCAGGACCGCACAGCACGCGCACCCGACCCAGGTCCAGCCCCACCCACGGCCACGCGCACGCGTCCCGCTCCTCTCGTCGCGAGAGCGACACCCCGCCGGCAACTCCGCCCGACTCGATGCAGGCCCCGCCCACGACGGGCCCGGCCCACGGCGCGGCGGGCACCGCACGAGCGGGCGCAGAGTACCCTGCGCAGCCCGGTGCGCGCAGGCAGCTCCCGCCCGGCGCGGCGTACGCGCCGCAGCACGCGCCTGTCGCCGCTCCCCCTCCTCCTCCTCCTGCGCGCCTCGTCGAGTCGCCCGTCAACTACTCGCGCCCGCTCTCGGTCAGCCCGGCACCGCCACCACTGCATCACCAGCAGCAGCACAGCAACAGCGCCCCTCCCGCCCTTCACACCCGCCGCAGCTTCATCGGGCCCGCACACCTCGCTTCGCCCTCGTCCTCCTCCCCCACTACTCCCGCCCCGACCAACGCACCCTCGACTCGCACCGCCGCAGCGTCGGGCATGAGCCTCGCGACCCAGCTCCCGGCCTTTGTCCCCGCCGTCGCCTTCTCGCCCGAGGACCGCGGGCCCTACCCGCCGCTCGCGAGCCCGACCCGCGAGCCCGCCGTCGCAGAGTATCTCGACGCCGCCGCGCAGGGCGCCTCGTCATCGTCGGCGGCGACGGCAGCAGCGCCGGCCCATGCGCTCGCGCGCCCTCGGTCCCTCGCCGCCTTCGAGCCGCCGTCCTCGGGGGCGGCGACCCGAGTCGGGCTCGAAGACCTCGGCATGGCCGGCGTCGGCACGCGCGCGTCGCTCATCCTCCCCTCGTCGTCCTCCTCGGCCGCACCCGGACCCGCGCCGTCCCCGTCCCCGTCCCCGGCGAGCGCGCCGCTCCTCTCGCCGCCGCGCACGGGCGCCCCGACGCCCGCCCGCAGCCCGCAGCTCGTCGCCGCGTCGCCCTACGCCTCGGCGCCGGCGGCCTCGGCTGCGCTCGTCTCGGCGTCGCCGGTCGGCGGCGCACCCGCTCCTCCCGCCGCCGCCGCGCAGGCCTCGGCGCAGGGCTTCGCCGCCCCGCCCGGCGCGCCGCCCAAGCCCGCGCACGCCCCGCAGCCCCCGCCGCACCTCGTGCCGCAGCCCGAGGTGTGCGTCGAGTGCATGATGCGCGACCGAGACATGGCCGACGTGGATGTGACGGGCGCGCGCGTGTGGGAGCGCGACAGCGACGCCGAGTGGGACGAGCAGTGCCGGTGGGAGGCCGCCGCCGACCACCAGCAGCAGCAGCAGCAGCAGCACGGCGTCGAGCTCGAGCGGCTCGGCGGGCCGGGCAGCTACGAGGCTGGCTCGAGCGAGAGCGGCGGCGCGGCGCTCGGCGGGGTGCGCCGCAGCGTGTATGAGCGCGAGAGCAGCAGCGCGCATACGGGCGCGGGTGCGGGCGGCAGGAGGAGGCTGGGCAAGGGGCAGCTCTTGACGAGCGGGAACCTGAAGGTGTGGACGACCATGGTGCGTCCCGCTCTCTCTCGTCCTCGCCCCTTTAGCTCGGCGCAGGAGACTGACTCTCGCTCGGCTCGGCCTCCTCGCCCGCCCGCTCGCAGAACCCGCCGGCGGCCGCACACCGATGGCGCACCCTCCAGACGTTCCTCGCGACCCAGGCGCACTACCTCGAGCTCGACCGCCAAGCGCGCATCCGCGAGGCGTCCGCCGCCGCCGCCGCCTCTTCGTCGCCGCACGGCCCCTCACCGATCGAGCTCGTCCCCGCCGCCGCCGCGAGCAACGCGCCGCGCAACCGCGCGTCGTCGCTCCTCTCGCCCGAGTCGCTCGCCGCCGAGAAGGCCGCGCTCGAGCACGAAGAGCGCGTCGCGCTGCGCGCCATCAAGAGCCGCTCGCGGGCGACGCTCGCCGACGAGACCAACCTCCACCAGCACCAGCACCTGCAGCAGCACCCGCAGCAGCAGTACCCGCACCAACTCGCCGGCTCGTCGCCGTCGGGCAACCAGAGCTTCCGCCACTCGAGCGCGAGCCTCCTCCCGCCGCCGTCGCTCTACAACGGCAACGGCGGCGGCAACGCGAGCAGCGGGAGCAGCATGCGCAGCTACTCGGCGGGCGACCAGCCGTGGCTCGGCCCGGCCCTGCGCCGCCTCTCGAGCCCCTCGGCCGCCCCCGCCGGCGCGTCGCAGCTCTCGGCGTCGCCGCCCAAGAGCCCCGCGACGAGCATGGCCTCGAGCCGGTTCGCGTTCCCCAAGTTTGCGCGCTCGTCGACCGACCTGCGCTCGCTCCCGCCGGGCACCGGCACCGGCACCGGCGGCGCGACGCCCCGCAGCGTCTCGCCCGCGCGCACGAGCGGCGACGGTTCGGCGCGCCGGCCGACGAGCATGTGGTCGCGCTTCCGCCAGAGCGCGTCGGCCGCGAGCGTCCTGTCGTTCGCGCCGTCGGGCAGCATGATGGACATGCACCTCGGGCTCGAGCAGGACCAGCGCGCCGGGCTCGCCGCAGCCGGCGGGCCCGGGTACGGCTCGCTCGGGCACTACGGCGGCGGCGCTGGCGGCGGCGGGGCGGCCATGTACGCCGCGCAGCACGGCGCGGGCGCCGGCGGCGGCGCAGGGTACGGCCTCGGCTCGCCGCAGCAGGCCGTGTACGACGCGCACGGCGCGGCGGCCATGAGCGACCCGGCCGTCGCGCGGCACGCCGACCGCCGCGAGCGCGAGCGCGTCCTCGCCGAGACGGCCGCCGCGAGGGAGGCTGCGGCCGCGGCTGCGGCCGCCGAGGCCGAGCACGGCGCGGGCAAGAAGAAGAAGAAGGGCCTCAAGGGCTTCTTCAACAAGCTCGTCGGCGGCAGCAGCAGCAGCGGCGGGCGGGCCCGCTCCCGCATGCTCGGCAGCTCGTCGGCGCCTGCGACGCCGGGCGTCGACCGCGGCGCGCCGTTCGACACGTCGCTCGGGCCGGGCTCGCGGTACGGCGCCGACGACGACGAACTCGCGCCGCCGCCGCCGCTGTCGGCGCTCGCCAACGAGCCGCGGTACCACCTGCGCTCGGGCAGCTCGTCGAGCGTCGACTCGCTCGGGCCCTACACGCCGCCGCTCCCGTCGCAGCAGCAGTTCCGCCAGAGCTACCACATGCCGATGCCCGGCGGCGCGCACGCCGCCGACCGCCAGAGCATCCTCACGCTCGGGTCGTTCACCTCGACGCGCTCGAACGGCGGCGGCGGCGGCGGGAACAAGGCGGCCGGCGGCGCAGGCGCGCGGGCGTCGACGGTCCCGAGCCGCAACAGCTGGGTCGGCCGGCCGTCGCTCGACTCGGTGCGCCGCCCAGGCTCGTTCGGCGGCGGTCCTGCACTCGGCGGCGGTCCGGGCGACGCCGAGACAGAGGTGCTCGCCGGCGGCGTCGACGAACTCGACCTCGACCCAGAGCAGCAGCAGCACGACGACGTCGAGCACGAGCTCCTCCAGCCGCCGCCGCACCCGCGCTCGCAGAAGTCGCTCCCTCTCCTGCCGTCCGAGGCGACCTACCGCGGCTCGCCCTCGCCTCACGGCGCCTCGTCGCCGTACGACCCCTACCACGCCGTCCGAGCAGCGCCTCCAGCAGGGTACGACGCCCCTCCCGCCGCGGCGGCAGGGCCTTACGGCAACTACGGCGCGTCGCGCTCGGCGTACACGCTCGGCTCGAACCCGGCGGCCGACTCGCGCGCGTCGCTCGCGCAGGAGTTCGGCCTCGTCGGCGGCGGCGATCAGGACCCGCATCACACGGTGCGCAAGTCGCGCAGCCGGCACAAGGTCTTCTCGCTCTCGTTCGGGTCCAACAGCGGCAAGAAGGGGCAGCACCGCCAGTCGAGCGCCGAGCTCACGGGCCCGCCGCCGCCGCCGCTGCCGCAGCCGAGTGCGGCGCGGGGCGCGTCGCTCGACTCGGCGAGCGCGATGCGGTACGCCGAGGCGTATGACGGGCGGCCGCAGGGCGAGGCGCTCGCCGGAGGGATGCGCTGAGGCAGGCGCGACGACGGCGCGCAGGTCGGGTCGTTCGTCTCGGGGTCGCCCTATCTCCTCCCTCCCTCTCTCCTTTCCTCGTTGTCTTGTTCCTTCGTCGCACCCTCTCTCTTTTCACGACGCAGACACTTTGGTAGCTCCCGTCATCCTTCCTCACGATCCCTCGCGCAAGCACTGCAGTTCCCTCGTTGCGTCGTCTCCCTCGTCGCCGTCTCGGTCTCTTCTCCGGCGCTCTTGCTCCCAGATAGCTGCAGTGATTGTGGAGCATCTTGTGGCTGCAAAGAGACAGGCTCTGCGCGAGGATGAGAGCATCGCGGTCGACTTGGCTCGGAGGCGAGGTCGAGCTCTCGTCGCGCTCCGTCTATCCGCTCACGCTCGCTCAGACCGGCTCGCAGTCTTGCTCGAAGTCAGCTACAAGCCATCTACAGCTACGTCGAGGTCATCCACGTCGTCGGTACGTCTTTCCCGCTTCTCTGTCGCCCTCCTCCTCCTCCTCGAGCTGATGAAGCTCACACGCATCTGTCCGCGCCTTGCAGGTCCCGCCAGTCTCGCTATGAGCACCACCAAGCCTCCAGCCGGCCGCCTGGCCCCCGCCGTCAACCCTCCAGCCGACTTCCCCGCCGACATCCAGTTCCTCACGACGCCCGTCGCCTCGCCCCTCCTCCCCGCCCTCGACCGCCTCACCTACTGCACGCCGTGCCCGCCGCACCTCGTCCCCAACGCCCCGCCGCGCGTCGCAATCCGCACCATCACCGACGCTCGGCACCCCGCAAAGGGCCAGCGCGGCCTCTTCAACGATGGCAAGGGCGCCATCGAGCGCGGCACCTGGATCCGCGACTACGTTGGCCTCGTCCACACCGAGGGCGAGGCCGACCCCAAGAGCGAGTACGACCTGTCGCTCGAGCGGCGACCGGTGCCGGGCGGCGACGACGGCGACGAGCAAGAGCAGGAGCCGCAGTTCGAGGTCGTCGGGTGCGATGCGACCCAGATGGGCGGCGAGGCGCGCTTCGTCAACGACTACCGCGGCGTGCCGGGCTACGAGCGCGCCAACGCCGTCTTTGAGCTGCGCACGTGGGACATCCCGGGCGTTGCCGGGCGCAAGGGCGCGCGCATGGCCGTCTGGGCCGGCCCGCACGGCGTCGCAAAGGGCGCCGAGATCTGCGTGAGCTACGGCAAGGGGTACTGGCGGCCCAAGGAGGCGGCGGGGCAGTCGAGGCTCAAGGAGGGCGCGCAGGACGAGCCGAGGGCCAAGGTCGGGAGGGGGAGGAGGGTCGCAAAGGCGAAGCAGCAGGGCTGAGCGAGGCGGCGAGCTTGCGGGTCGACGAGGTGCGTGCTCTCTTTCTTGTTCTTCCTCTCTGTCTCGCTCGTATGCAGCTCCTGATGCACGCTCTGCAACAGGTCTCTCGACCCTCATCCCCTCGACCAGCTCCCGGCGTCCGAGCCTGCGCCACTGCCGCCGCCCGGGTCGCGCCTCCCTCGACACTTCTCGGTCACCTCGTTACATCAAGGAGTACGAGTCGCTCTGTGTGCTGCCTCGCGGCGGTGCGGCGGCCGAGGAGGTTTGAGGACGTGCGAGTCGTCCTTGTCTCGACCTTTCCTCGGCGCCGAAAGTTGTCGAGTCTCTGTAGCTTGCAATTGTCCAGCTAGCTCTCATACTGCAATGAGCCCTGTCGAGCACGCTCCTGCGCCTCTGCGCGACGAGCGACTCTTTGCCTCCGTCTCGCCCCAAGTCACCTCCCCCGCCTCTTGCTCGCGCCTCTCGAGCGCGACGATGTCAACCGGTGAATGACGAGCTAGCCGGTTGACTTGCTGCCACCCTCTCAGCTCGTCTTGTTCAGCTCTCCCACACCCTCGCAGGGCGGCGACACTGCGAGAAATGCGCTCGCCCGCACTGGCAGGGGACCGTGCGCTCGTCGTTGCGCAGGCTCGCGCCCTCACGGTCGAGCAGCAGCAGGTGCGCTTCCGGCTCTCTTTCGGCTCTGGATCTCGCTCATCGACAAGGCGCAGGCAGTGGAGCACGAGCTGACCCGCCCGAGCAACAGCTTTTCGACGCCCGACTCCCCTTCCTCGCCCTCGTCCTCGGCTCGTCATACCAAGCCACCCTCACCCTCCTCGACCTCGCGCCCGCCACCCTCCCGACCATCGTCGATCGAGTACTGCAACTACTTGAGCGCCTCGCCGAGCTCATCGAATGCAGGAGGGCCATCCTCAAGAAAGAGGAGCGACGGCGGCGAGATGTCGTCGAAGCGGTCGAGGACGGCCTGAAAGAGGTGCGGCGGGAGCTTCTCGAGGTCAGGCGACGACGAGCAGCGGCGGACGAGCGAGAGAGAGGGCGAAGGGAGTGAGGTGGGCGGGCGAGACGTAGACAAGGGCGGCATCTCGGCGAGACGAGGCGGTATTTGCAGCGCGAGCACAATCCCCAGCTCCTCTCGCTCG
>Ga0308169_10001260_pt1 | contig 30348 bp, 57 predicted proteins | sample PhyBR1_2_FD_202139 | JGI IMG/M metagenome (GOLD analysis project Ga0308169, IMG submission 202139) | Phyllosphere microbial communities from UC Gill Tract Community Farm, Albany, California, United States - DLSLSB.R1 | ecosystem: Host-associated > Plants > Phyllosphere > Unclassified | place...
CGGGATCGGCCTGTCCTTCCACAAGTCTCCTCCAGCGTCGGCCAGCCCAACTAGCTCCATCCATCCTCGGCCCTACAGTCCGCGCGATCCGGTCGCACGCCCTTGTCAGTCTGATGCGCCTTCCCGTGACGTGCATTCATCAGCACCCAAGCACAACAGACACGCAGCCGCTGCTCGAGGAACCTCATCAGTATTGCCCAATCTGCAGTTCGCCGGGGTCGTATACAGGTCGCATGTCACAAAGCCCACCACGTAAAGAAGTTCCAAGTGTGTCATTCTCCTCGAACTCTAAGCGACGATCTTGACAACACCGCCGGCCTCCTTGATCTTCTTCTCCGCGAGCGCCGAGACGAATCGGGTCTTGACGATGAATGGCGTGTTGATTCGACCCTTGCCCAGCTGAAAATCAGTCTCGATCTCCGCAGACTCGACACGTTCACTGACCAGCTTGAACTTGCCGAGAGCTTGCAAGTCAATGACGGGGACGGTACCGGCAGGAGCCTCGACCTTGGCCTCGGGCAGGGAGATGAGCTGAAATCAGTTGTGACTCCAGTAACGCATGAGAGCCGGCTCACCTTGTCGATGTTGATGGTGGGGAGGTGGTATTGGTTCTTGAGGAGGTGGTAGTGTCGCATACCAACCTTACCGAAGTAACCCGGGTGGAACTGCGAGTTAGTACAAGTTCATGTCGCATGCTGGCTTCCGTTGCAGCAGGGCGTTCTCCTCCAGCCGCGCCATCTCCACGAGGCCCCTTCCTCCATGCTACGCTCGTATGCAGTAATATCCCAAGTCCTCCTGTTCCGTGCCCCCATCAATGCTTCCAGCTCCACCGCCAAAATCTTCCATTCAACCAGCTCAATAATTCCAACCCTCCATCCACCTCGCGTCCGACTCCATTTCCCAACACCACCGCTCGAGTCGTATCGCAGCTCCGACTAACCTTGTCCATGTTCGTTCGGTGGTGGTGCTGACCACCGGCGAGACCTCGACCTCCCGGATGCTTCCTGTGCTTTCCGACACGACCGTGACCGGCCGAGACGTGTCCACGGTGCTTCCTGGTGTTGGAGAATCGGGTGGGCATTCTGGTATGTCAGTCGAGGTGATACAGGTAGGTGGAGTCTAAGCTAAGAGGCTCACTTTGTCGAGCCTTGAAGGATGAGAAAGGGGCTACAGTGCACGAATTCGACAAAGTCGTCAACCCGCCCACAGCGAGCGACCAGCAGCAGCACAGCGAGAGTGCGAGCGACCGAGCGAGTCCCGGCACAGCCAGCCAGTCACGCCCTGGCCCATCCCAGCCAGCAAGGGGTCGAGCCAACCGGCGAACAGCGCCGCTCACCCAGCTACCCAGCCGTCCTTCGCCCAGCCGGGCAAGGCCAGCGAGAACACAGGCCCAATAGACGTAATCCCGCCTGTGAAAGCGCGTGGCACTGATTTGGCCGACGCAAATCATCGGTGTTACCGGTGGCAAATAGCCTTTTCAGCTTAAGCCCGACGGATCCGCAAGCTGCTCGCCACCTGTCTGCACGGCGATCCCCGCTCGACCACGCGAGTTCGGATCCGAATGAGCCCCGCATTCACAACCTGAGCTGAGGGCATTTCGCTTCAACATCACTCGTCCTCGTTCTCGATCTTCGACGACATTGAAAACACCTTCTTTTCGCTGTTCTGGCCCCTTTGACGCTCGCATCATTTCGTCGCAGCGTCCCTTCCGAAAGTTACAAGCCCAAAAGGGCGAAGAAGCCGCCTCGAAAGTCGGTTCGTGGCTGGGCAACTCGGCTGCCAAAATGTCGGAAGCGTACGATTCGGATGCCGAGTCATCTTCCAGCTCTGTCTCGCCCGAAACGATACGCAAAGAGGCTGTCGTCAATTCGGGAGGTTTGGATGATGGTGATGATGATGATGATGAGGAGGAGGAGGAGGTGCTCGACTGGGATAGCGTCGTTGCCAAGCTGAGACCGTCCGTCTTGGACCGGAGCAAGAAGCGTCGGTCGTTGTTCATGAACCGGTACCTCGCTGTCAAGGATCATTGTGAGTAGCTGCAAAGCGAACGCGAACGGTGAATTCATCATGCAGCTCCGCCTTTCAGCCATGTTCCGGCCATCTTCACCACATTGCTATCGGCACTGCCGTCACTATCGCTACCGGACCACGTCGACCAGATCGTCAAGGTGTTGATGGACCTGGTCAGGCGGGATGAAGGACTCGCCGAGGGGGCCAAGGAGAAGTTCAAGCTCGGCGACAAGCTTGGGAAATGGGTGTCAGTCGAGGTCGATAAAGCAGCAACGGGTACCAAAGTGTGAGTAATGCGCCGCGGATCGATCTAACCAGCAGCACGACCGCGGCCAACTTTGTGCCATATCTCTACACGATCCTCGGCTTGACATCTACGTTGGCATCAATTCGCAAGCCACTGAACGCATTTGGCGCTTCCGCTCAGTTCTCCGAGCTCGTCAACTCGCTCGCAATCGTGCTGGACGTCATGGAAGCCAGGTCTCGTACGGGCAAAGAGACCACGCGGGATGCCAGGTTCAAGCGGAAAACGGGCATTAGGACGTGGCGGCTGTTCCGCGAGGTGAGCTGCGAATGAGAAACAGCGCTGACCATCAGCTGCGAGATTTGATACCGCAGACCTTGGATTTGATCCTGGCAAAGACGACGAATGCCAGCCGGTACTCTGTGCTGCTAGGTCACGTCATCGGCGTGGCTCTGCGCCTGAAAGAGACCAAGACGAAGCAGGTCAACAACGGACGCCTTGTTATCGAGGAGAAGAAGGACGCCATCGCGACATTCTACTCGCCCCATATCTTGGGATCCAAAACGGCGGTGCCACGATACGCCTCGACGGCCTTGGACGAGTTTTTGGCGGAGTTTGTCGACTTCAAGATGTTGACCGAGAAACTGCTACCAGTCGCCGAGAGGATGCTTCTGCGCTCCCCTGAAGTCGCGCTCGAACTCACTGCCGACTTGTTGAACGCCACCTCGCACGACATCTCGTCTCTTCTCCCTGCTAAGCTCCTGCCCGCAATCCTGTCCGCGTCCAAATCGAGCAACGCGGATACCCGTGCGAAATCGGTCGACCTCTTCCGAGCTGTGATTCAGCGTACGTCAGACATCAGTGTCCAGGCCAAGGTAGTCACGGAGGTGCTCGCCTTGCCAAAGACCGGAAAGAGCGCCAGTGCCGAGCACCGTGTCGCCCTGTTCACCATGTCGCGCTGGGTGCCGCCATCGGATGAGATCTCCGCAACCGTCATCGATACACTGGTGCCTATCATTGGGAAAGAAAACAACGATGCCGCACTGGCAGCGCTAGCGGAGAACTTTGGTCAACACCTCACGAAGGTCTTAATCTCCCAGAAGGCGCTGGCACCGACCACGCCCACGACTCTGGCGAAGGAGCTCAACTCTGCCAAGTTGACGACGAGACGAGCTCTCAGCGGCGGGATTGCATCGGCAATCTGGCAGGTCGGGAACACGGAGACGAAGTTTTCGCCCGAAGGGGAGAAGCTGGTATCCGCGCTTGCCCCGGCGTTCGAGACAAATCTTAAAACGGCCTCTGCCAACCCGGCGTCCACTCCAGGCGGCTTCTTGGAAGGCTACACTGCGGTCGCCCTCGCCCTTGGACCTCTCAGCGCGATCCAAGGCGCAGCCAAGCTGTCGAACAGCCCGCTACTCGCAGACCTGCTAGTCACGTCGCCCAAGCCATCCTTCCTTCTCAACGACAAGGCGTATGGTAAGCTACCAACGTCCACGGATCGCGAATGGTTCTCGCTCGCCCTCATCTCGCTTGTCACCTCGCAAGCAACCAAGCTCGAGAACGAGGCTGTTCGGTGAGTTTGGACTTGTCGAACGGGACTGACTGCTAGGATTGCGCTCGGTTTGGCGTTCATCCACCTCGCGTTTGACACCAAGCACGCCGGTGTCTTCGGAACCATCTCGCGCATGATGTCAACGCATCCTGCCATCTTTGGGCGGATCATCCGGGAGGCGCTGTCCACGTGGCTGCGTAATGAGGACATCAAGCGGGCAAAGGCGAGCAAGATCACGGACGAGGACGATGGTATCACGTCAAAATCCCAGAAGATCGGCCGGCTCCTGTCTGCCGTATTCAAGCCCCACGAAGGACTGGACAGGGCAGTCTTCGCCCAGATCGCTGTCGACTATCTCGTCTTGACACACCACCCCGAGATTGGCGAGGATGCGCAGGTGTCGTGGATCGGCTTGGTTCAGTCGCTCGGCCTGGACCCTGCGACGCTTGCGTTCGATCACAAGGAGCGCATCCTGGAGGTGCTTTGGACTGCAGCGAGTGCTCCTCCTCAGGTACGTCAAGCGACTCTGCTCCGACTGACGCCAGGACGCAAGGTTCGCTGAAGCCGCTTACCGCGCCGCGACGACCCTGACGTTCATTCACCCGGCGGTGTACGTCGATATACTGCTGCAACAAGTCCGAACCGACCTCGACCCCACGTCCCTGGACTTCATCGGTCTCGAGGAGCGCGGTATCTGGGCGACGCCACCTGACCAGCCTTTCGTTGATGGTACGTGACTGGCTACGTATATGGCTTACCCCAGTGCTGTCGACCAAAAAGGACGTCGTCGAGAACAAGAACCGCAAAGACTATGCGACCGAGAAGTGGGAGCAAGAGGTCCGAGAGTCGCTGGCCAAGAAGAAGCCCGCTACACTTGCGAACCTGTCGAAAGCGGATCGTGTGGCTGTCAACGCGCAACTGGCCAAGGAAGCGGCCGTGCGAAGTCAGATCGCCGTGGTCCAGGCCCGGTTGACGCGCGGCGTCGAGCTTATCCGGAGCCTAGTCGCATCGAACGCCGAGGCAATGGAGAAGCACGTCGGAGAACTCGCTCATTTACTGCTGAACAGCGTCTTCGCCTCGGGCAGCTTCCTGGTCGACGACAAGGCCTTCGCCGTGTTTCTTTCTCTAGGCGGGCTCGCTACCGATCGACTGGGAGAATACCGACGCTTGCTCGCCGCTGCTGTTCTGCGGTCATACGACGCTCCGTTCATTGCGGACGACTACCTGCACGAGGACCTCGGCGAGCTCGTCACACGTCTGCTGCATCAGATCAACTTTGTTGCCGATCAGACCCCTCTGAATAGCACTTCGTTCTCGGTGGTTGCTCTGCTGCTGAGCCGAGTGGTCGAGACGAGCGGTATCGGTACCGAGTCGGCGCAGAGCGAGCAAGCTCAAGAGCAACTTACCCTGGTCGTTAACATCATCGCGGCTTGCGGAGGCGAGTTCCAGGACGACGCGTATCCCCGACTTCAAACCATCAGGGACCTTCTCACTATCATCACCAACCACTCCAAGTTGGCCAAGGACGCCGCAGCCGCTTTGACTGACCTCGGCGCGGCCATCAAGGACGTCGCATCCGAAGCTGAGATCAAGGAGATGATTGCCGGCACGCTATCCAAGGACTCGAACGTCCGAAATGCTGCTCTACAGGCGCTGCAGCCCGTCGATCTTACCGATCTCGATTACTCGGAGGAGCTGTGGATTGCAGTGCACGACGCAGATGAGCAGAACGCCAACCTCGCAACGCATATCTGGGAGGACAATGGCCTGGACATCCCAGAGACCTACCTCACACCGCTACTCCGATACCTCGCGCACGACTCTGCTGCGGTCCGAACGAGCTGCGCCGCCGCTCTCGCCGATGCGGCGGAACATTTCCCGGCCCAAGTCGGACCTACCGTTCAGGGACTCGAGGAGCTGTATGTCGAGAAGGCAAAGCCGCTCGAGCCGGAGTACGATCGCTTCGGAATGGTCATCCCCGAATCGGTCAATCGGGCGGATCCGTTCGAAGCTCGCGTGGCTGTCGCTCTGGCTCTCAGCAAGCTCACGCCGAGTATCACGCAGGATCTCATCGTGCCTATCTTCGAATTCCTCATCGTCAAGGAAGCGCTGGGAGACCGTCACTCGGCTGTGCGCAAGGGTCTGCTCGACGCGGCTATCGCGCTCATCGACTTGCACGGCGCCGAGGCGGTCGCGAGCTTGATGAAGATGTTCGAGGATTACCTGGGTAAAGCTGGAAAGTCGACGAGCGAGACGGACGACTATATCAAAGAGGCAGTTGTCATTGTGAGTCCGCCCTGGTTGACTTGAGGTTATTGCTGATGCGCAGCTCTTCGGACGACTCGCCCGGCACCTGGATGCTGAGGACGACCGGATCCCGAAAGTGGTTGACCGGCTGGTTGACGCCCTCAATACCCCCTCCGAGTTGGTCCAGTCCGCTGTCGCCGACTGTCTGCCTCCGCTGGTGCAGAGCATGTCGGACGAGGTCGAGTACCTGGTCGACAAGCTGTTCTCGACCTTGACAACGGGCGCAAAGTACGCCAGCCGACGAGGCGCGGCGTACGGTCTCGCCGGTGTGATCAAAGGCCGAGGACTGGTGGCGCTCAAGGAGTATGAGCTGATCGAAAAGCTCAAGGAGGCTGCCGAGGACAAGAGCAGCTTCCAGTCGAGGCAAGGGGCCGCATTCGCCTTCGAAACACTGTCTGCCACCCTCGGCAAGGTGTTCGAGCCGTACATTCTCGAGACTATCCCTCTTCTGCTGACGCTCTTCGGCGATTCCAATGCGGATGTGCGAGAGGCTACGCAAGACGCCGCACGGGTGATCATGTCCCGCATCTCCGGCCACTGCGTCAAGCTCATGCTGCCCACGCTTCTCGGCGGTCTGGAGGAGAAGCAATGGCGAACTAAAAAGGGCTCGATCGAGCTCCTCGGGTCGATGGCGTTCTGTGCGCCCCGACAGCTGTCTCTTTCGCTTCCGACAATCATCCCTCAACTCACGGGCGTCATCAACGACTCTCACGCGCAAGTGAAGTCTGCCGCGAACACCTCGCTGAAGCGATTCGGAGAGGTGCTCAGCAACCCAGAGATCAAGGCGATTCAAAACACGCTCATGAAGGCCTTGGCGGATCCGGCGGCCAAGACGGGCAACGCGTTGACGGCGCTGCTCAAGACGAGCTTTGAGCATTACTTGGATGCCCCTTCGCTGGCGCTTGTCATGCCGATCATCGACCGAGGTTTGCGAAATCGAAGTTCCGACACGAAAAAGCGTTCGGTTCAAATCGTCGGCAATATGTGCGTCTCTTGCGCGGGAGCGATTTCTTCAGCTGACGTATAGGGCGTCTTTGACCGAGTCACGCGACCTCGTACCCTACCTGAACGAGCTTATGCCGCTGGTGCGAGAGGTTCTCGTGGATCCGGTGCCGGAAGCTCGAGCTACAGCGGCCAAGTCTCTCGGTACTTTGGTCGAGCGCCTGGGCGAGAACAACTTCCCCGACCTGGTTCCCCAACTTCTCGGCACGTTGAAGAGCGATACCTCGGGCGTCGACCGACAAGGAGCGGCCCAAGGTCTGTCAGAGGTGCTCAGTGGTCTCGGTATGGAGCGTCTCGAGGGTCTCCTGCCGGAGATCATCAATAACACGGCAAGCCCGCGCGCATACGTCCGAGAAGGTTTCATCTCGCTCCTGGTTTACCTGCCCGCGACGTTTGGTCATCGATTCGCGCCGCACCTCGGTCGAGTTGTTCCGCCCATCCTGAATGGTCTCGCCGACGATTCGGAGTACGGTGAGTGACACAGGCGATTTCAAGGACGAGGATGAGCTGACCTGCAGTTCGAGAAGCCTCGATGCGGGCTGGAAAGATGATTATCGCCAACTACTCGACCAAAGCTATCGACTTGCTTCTGCCCGAGCTGCTCAAGGGCATGCTCGACAGCTCGTGGCGTATTCGACAGTCGTCCATCTCGCTCACGGGAGAGTTGCTGTACCGAGTCACCGGTATCTCCGGCAAGGTCGAGCTGGAGGAGGAAGAGGCGCCTGCACACACCGCCGACACTGCCCGAAAGGCCCTACTGGAAGCCCTCGGTGCCGAGCGAAAGGATCGAGTCCTCGCCACTTTGTACATTGTCCGCCAAGACGCCGTCGGAGTGGTCAGGCAAGCCAGTATCCACATCTGGAAGGCGCTTGTTCACAGTTAGTCCGCCCTTACTTTGCCAGACCCCGCTCATTCCAGACACGCCCCGTGCCACGCGCGAGATCCTGCCGGTCCTCATGCAGCTCATCATGTCGCTGCTGGGCAGCCCCGAAGTCGACCAGCAGGAGACGGCCTCCCGAACCCTCGGCGAATTGTGCAGGAAAAACGGAGAACGCATCTTTGGCGAGATCTTGCCGATTCTGCAAAAGGCCATTTCGTCGCCGGACGAGCGGACCAAGGAGGGCGCGTGCTTGGCCTTTGCCGATGTCATGGCGGCGTCGAACAAGGATGTCATCGCCGACCACGAGGAGACGATCATTTCCGCAGTCCGGACCGCTCTTGTCGACCCGTCGGACGTCGTTCGACAGGCCGCGGCCAAGACGTTCGATACGATGCAGCACTACATGGGCGCCAAAGCGATCGACCAGACCATCCCGACGCTGTTGGAGGCTATGCGAAGCCCAGGCGAGGGTTCCGAGACCGCCCTGCAGGCCCTGCAGGAGGTCATGTCGGTGAGTAGATCCCTCGGCGGGTATGACATTTCTGATGGCAGGTTCGAGCCCACAGCGTCTTCCCTGTCCTTATTCCTACGCTCATCGCACAACCCATCTCCGCCTTCAATGCTCGAGCCCTTGGCGCACTCGTCCGGGTCGCCGGCGCAGCGCTCAACAAGCGGCTGGACACAGTGCTGGGTGCCTTGGTGCAGAGCCTGGAGAAGGAGAAAGACGAAGATGTGCTGGGAGAGATCAACGGGGCGATCGAGAGCCTGCTCGAGAGCGTCGTCGACTCGGACGGTATTCACCTACTCGAGATGCTTCTGTTCGGATGGTGAGTGCGGACCACCCTACGGAAGCTGATTGGCAGGGCGAAGGACAACAACCCTACACGCCGCACGACTGCGTGCAACGTCTTCGCGACCATGTGCCAGGTCAATCAGGCCGACACGTCCGACTACCGTGTCGACTGGATCCGAATCCTCGTGTCTCTCTTCGACGACCCGGTCGAGGAGGTCGTCTCTGCTGCATGGTCCGCGCTTGAGCACTTTGTCAAGACGGTGGACAAGGACGAGCTGGAGGACTTGGTCGTCCCTCTTCGACGAACCATCGAGTCCACCGGGTCGCCCGGCAAGGATGTTCCCGGTTTCTCTCGCCCCAAGGGTGTGCAGAGCATCGTGCCGATCTTGCTTGCTGGTGTGCTCAACGGCACACAGGAGCAGAGGGAGCAGGCGGCGTACGGTATTGGCGACCTGGTCCTCCGTACGAGCGAAGCGGCCATCAAGCCGTATATCATCCAGCTGACCGGTCCGCTTATCCGTGTCATCTCGGGTCAGAGCATCGCCCCGCAGATCAAGTCTGCTATGTGAGTGCTAATCGTCGCCTCGAGGTGCGCAAATGCTGACAGCAGTCTCGCAACGCTCACGGTGCTGCTGGAGCAGGTGCCTGCACTGGTGCGACCATTCCACCCGCAATTGACGAGGACGTTCGTCAAATCCGCCGCGGACCCAGTTGCCATCTCGGTCCGAAACCGAGCTGCTACCGGTCTCGGCGAGCTGATGAAGCACCAGCCCCGTGTCGACCCGCTCATCACCGAGCTGGTCGGTCTTGTCCGCTCGAGCGAGAAGGACATCCAGCCTTCCATCGCTATCGCCCTCGCCGCGGTCTGCGCCTCGGCAGGCAAGAGCATCGGCCCCGCCGCCAAAGCTAGCATCGTAGAGCTCGTGGAGGAAGCGTTCGCTGAGGCACGAAGCGAGACGTACAACAACGCGATCGGAAAGGTCGTGGCTGGGCTCGCTCAGACCGACCCCGAGTCCATTCGCCCCATCGTCGAGACGTTCCTGGCTGCCCCGACACCACCTACCATGATCGTCAGTATCGTCATCCGAAGCATCATGGAGGAAGCGCCGTCGACTTTCCACGCGCTTGACCAGGTCGAGGATGTCGTCAAGAAGGTGCAGGCGAGCGTCAGCCTTGACTCGTCGGCGATCGCTCGACCGGCACGCGAGGCGAGGGAGATCATGCGCAGCGACCCGGGATGGAAGGCGGATGAGGCAGCGCAAGCGTTGGTCAAGTAAGCATCACTCGTAGCAAGGGCAGCGCGTCAGGGGCGTGCCGATTCAGGAGCAGTAATCATGTATCATAGAACGGTAGAAGGGATCGCATAGCATCGGCATGGGCGTATCTCGCGTCACATGCATCAAAGTGAGGCCATAGCAGCATAGCAGCAGTCGTCAGATTCATCTCCAGGCGTATATCACGTACTGCACGCATCGTCGAATCGTACAACTAGCTTACACACAAGATCGCCCGTTACATGCGCAATGTCTTGAGCCTCTTCATCTGAGGCGTCAAAGACGTGCCTTCCACCTCGTCGTTCCGAGAAAGCTCGGCCAGGCTGTCTGACTTCCGTGACCGTTTCATTCCCGACGACTCCGCAGCACGCTCCGGCTCGGTTGGTCGAGCCCCTTTGGATAGTTTCGGAGCCGGTACAACTCCCTCGATCGCCATTTGTATCGCCGTGACCCTGAGCGTCAGTTTCCGACGACTTCCCTCTCGCCGTCAAGCTCACCTCTCAGCCAGTCGACGATTGTCTGGCGCCAATGCTGCTGCCTTGCGGTATTGCTCCAGAGCAGCGGAAAGATCGCCACTGAAATGAGCTATTACTCCGCCGACCAACGCAGGACTTACGCATTCTGTAAATCCCGTGCATGGTTGACGAAGATCTTTGCGCGGTGTGCTCTCTCTTCCGTTGACATCGTCGCTTCAATTTCCTCTGACATCGGGGCAGGAGGGATTTTCAGCTCCGGCTGAGGCGCAGTGTTCTGTGCCGACTGGACCGACGCTTCCAGCCGCTCATTGACCATCCTCTCCACCTTCGGTCAGCGAGCGACGCAAAGACACCAAATGCACCCCGCTCACCATCTTGGCTATGGCCTCCTCGGTCATATACTTCCCTTCAGGTTTCTCGCTATCCGCTTGTCCCGTACGTTGCGTGTCCTTGCCTTCCGTGCTCGACAGCCCATTTGCTCCTGTGACGCCGCGAAGCGAGGGCGGGACGTTCAAGATCTGCTTGGACTGATCGAGCACATTGAGTGTATGTCGACGAGGTTGCAGCACAGCCGGTCCAAGGCTGAGGTGCTTTCTCTGCCCTGGGACTGCTGATCGGACTTGGCTTCCAGTGCTCAGTCTGGCTCGCGGCTGCACTTCTGATCATTAGGCCTTGCTCGCTGACAGTCGGATCCGCCTCACCCCGGACCCCCATGCTCAACCGATTTTTCACCTTCTTCGTCCTTGAGCCGAAGCTGCGGTCAGAATTATACGATACCCGTAGACTTCCTTACTTGAGAGTGTTGATGGTATCCTTGGCAAACTTCTCGCCCGGCGCAAGACAACAAAGCAGCACAGCTTCTGAGCTACCTCCGAGCGCATCTGAGCATGAGATGACGTATTGCGAATGAGCCAGAACCCACCTTGCAGCAAGCGAGTCAGCTTGGAGTCCCTGTAGGGAACTCTGGCAGCTCTCGTGTTGATCGCTTCAACCACCTGGCCCAGCACCGTGAGTGATTTGTTGATGGCTGCGCTCTGTTGGTCAGCATCAGCTCGGCGGCAAATGTCTGACCTCCTGCATCCGCTCTTGGTTGTTTCCGGTCTCCTTGTTGTTCTCGGAACCCGCAAGATCACACAGCTGACATGAGTATTTGATAGACGCAGGCCTGCCAGCGGAGGACTCACGCAGATCTTGCCTCTCGAGACTGTCACCCCACCTGGGCCTGTACAATTCACATACAGCGTAAGAATCGCATGTGAGCGAGAGGATTCCGAGTTCAGACCTGTCGCCGCCGTAGATCGGGAGCTGGCAGCTTTGCTGAGATTTCAGCCGCCTCCGAGATCAACTTCACCAGAAACATACGAGAAAATCTTATCGAAGACCTCTACTGTTGCGATCGGCGAGGTGATTACGTTCGCAACGACAACCTGGCCACGTTCGGAGGTGCGTATATCTAGCTTGCGCTCCTGTGTGTGAGCTCACTGCTTGTCGTCTGCCTGATAGTCGCATTCACGCGAGGTCGGGCGGCCAGTAGATCAAACACATCTTCCTTCAAGATCTCGATGAATGACATGGACACTTCAACCTCGCCATCGTGCTTGCCCGCGCGGGTGAGGATGTCCTGTGCATGAGCGAAATCTCTGTCGCGGATACCACCCTGATGCAGCGTACCTGCACAGTGCGAGGAATAAGACCGGGATCCGCTGCCGAGCCTTGCATGGTCTGAGCATTAGCGATGAGGACCGTCCTGGGCAGCATCAAGGCTATACGCATTGGCCAAAGCCCGGCAACACGCCGTCTGAACCGAACCTGGTCGACGGATCACCGACCAGCGCTGGCATTGCGGAGTGGATTTCTTGGTGCTCACATGTGTCTTTCCACTGCCTGTTACACCGTATGCAAAGATTGTGCACTTCTGCACAGTCAGACGTGGCCTCGCTACAAGCATCACAACCCACTCCACCATCAAAAACATTCTTTAGCCTGGACATCAGCTCAGCTCCTCAGGGGCGCAAAGGGCTCGCTCACAGCGGTCGAATCCCTTCAAAGACTTCTGCTTGGGTGCTCTTATCTCCATGACACTTGCTGAAGCTTTCATAAGCCCCCTCCCGGCTGCCTATCGTTGCCGTAGATCGCTTACTCGTACTGATATTGCGCGACCTTGTCCACTGACCGGGCGGTGATCGATCCGCCGCTCACTTGCAAATCGGCGGGGTCGTATGGTCCGTCCGTCGACTTGTGCGGGCGTATACGCACCTGTACTCTCACCGAGCTCGTCGCCATTGCACTGTCCGTTCAGATTGTTTCCCCAAGATCGATGACTGTTGAATCATCTTCTATGTGACTGCCTATGATCCCAAGATGTCAACACGCGGCGATCGCCGCTTTCACCTCGAAAGTCAGTCGCGTTCGCGCATTTGCCACTGTCAACAAGACTCCACTGCTTGCTCCATCGTCACTCTACTGCCCATAATGAACACGACACTGCATTCCCAGGCGGACAGGTGAGGTCAAGGATCCATGATCATCACATGGAGACGCAAAGAACCGTCGCTGATTCTGCAGTCTGCTTGCCAGCTCTTCTGAGCCGTTCAACCTCTTCAAGCACCGAGACGACTTCAATGAGCGGGCCCTACGCGATGTGACGATACACCACGGCGACCACATGGGCATTCTGGACCCGAGCAATCCCGCCCTTGTCGGCGAAGAAGAGGCCTTGCAGAAGGCAAGCAGCCACGGAAGGGTCCATGACCACGCTAACGCGCAGGAATACCTGTCCAAGCTCAAGTTCACGTACCTTGAGCAAGAGGCTAAGCGGAACTTCATCCGGTCTATCATGGTGGAAGACCCTCGACAGGTTCCAGAGGGGGAGAATGAGGCTCTCGGTGAGCGAACATGGGCGCTGCAGGACTGACACGCAGAGCGAAGCAACGCCGAGAAGAAGGCCGCTCTGAAGCGGGCCAAGGTGGAAGCGGAGGAGATGCGGACAGAGTCAATCCAGCTGGCCAAAAGCAACGCCGCCAGTAAGTGCACTGAAATGCACCGTCAGCATTTACTGACAACAGAACATGCCGCGGTGACGAAGCAGTTGTCAAAGGTTCAGAGCGTTCAGAAGCAGATCCGCGACATGGAGCTAGAGTTGGCGCGAATCAAAGCGACATATCCGCCGGAGAACGTAAGCTGGGCTGAGCATCGGTGCTGTGGTGACTGACCCCAGCGTCTCACCGCTGCTCAGGCTGGTGATATCCTGGACGAGCAGACGGTTGAGCTGGAGCGACTCATGGAGGCGCAGACAGAGACAGGCCGCCAGACAGATGACGTCCGGGACAAAATGACGCGGACGGCCAAAGAGGTGAGTCACAGTCGGATCACTACATCTGACGTGCAGGTGCAACGCCTCGAGCGTGAGAGAGATCGAGAGGAAGCTCGAGCAAAGGAAGTGCAAGAAGGGAGAGAGGCGGGTGACACGAAGGTCGACGAGATGTGCCGATGGTAAGCTTCGATTGGACCTTTCGGTTGCCCAGCTAACGCTCAGGCTCAACTCGAGCACAGCGTTCTACAAGAAAGTGATGGGCATCAAGTCGGTCACTGCGGTGTCCGACACGGAGTTGCACTTGGAATACGATGCACGGGACCAGAGTGTGGTGCTCATGCTCGCGTTTGATCCGTTGACGAAGAGGCTGGTCAACGCGCAGGTCAGTCACAAGCATCGGATCGCGAACTAGCTGACTCGCAGCTCGACGGAAGCGATGTGAACATTGAGGAAGCATTCAACCTTGCTCAGGCCAGCAATGATGTGCCGGGCTTTATTGCGGACGTGCTCATCTTGGTTCGACGGGCATGATCCAGACCGTAAGCATGATGGAGAAAGGTTGTATGTGGGCTGTATATGCATGGAAGACTAGATGAGAATGCTTGGATGCGGTCGATGGTGAGATATATACAATGGCTCGTACGATTGCCTAGAAACATGCGGATGGATGACGAGAACTGGCAGGAAAGCGGAGAGGAGCAAGGTTGCAGGCTTTAAGCGATGGTGACGGGCGTGTTGGTTGCGGCAAAACCATGTCCTGGTCGTCAGGGCTGGAGTCACAAAATATTAATCAACTCACCAAAACCCATGGAGATGGCAAAGTCGGTTGACCGGTGATGCGCCGCTGGGTCCTGCGGCGGGACCCAGTACTCGTCAATGATCGGTATTTGCAACACGTTCATCTGCCGTCAGGGAGCTGTCGTTCGAAAAGAGGGCACCATGCTCACCTTGGGCGTGATCACGATCATTGTGTTCGTCTTGACTTCCATCCAGTCGCTTCTCTCAAACGTGAGTGGTTCGCTGGCAATCATGATGATGCTCTCCCTCTTGTCCGCCTTGGTCATCCTGTACAGTCCGCCTTCGGCGTACTCGTCAAACGACGTCCCCGACGAGAAGAAAAGAGACGATGCTTCGGATGTCCGGCTAGAGATGTAGCGCGTGGCGACGATGGAGTTTCCGTCCGAGACGACATAGTTCATCAGGCTCGGCGAGGTCTGGCGTGAGCTTTCTCCTAGACAGATTAACTCTGGGTAGCTCACGACGCCGGCAGATTTCAGGAGAGAGTTGATGAACTTGAGGGTTTCCATCATAGCGTCACGAAGCTCGACGTGGGTGAAAGAGCGAGCGTGGGGATCTTTTAGCTGTCTGTAAGTCCACAATCTTTGGGGCTAGGCCGCGGCTGACTTTGGACAGAAACACCATGAATGCCCATTCAGAGTCTGCAAGTCAGATTGAGCTTCTGCGAGGACAAGATAGCTGACCAGTGTATCCCGATGGGAACAGGAACAGCTCTTCCGGCAGTGACGCCTGCAGAGCCCGCTTGATCTTGGCAAAGCCCGAAATTTCGCCATTGTGCATCCACTGCGCGTCAGCTATAGCGGTTTGATGTAGAGACCGCTCACCATCAGGCGGTCAAAGATCCATGGGTGGCAGTTGTCCTCGCTCGCTACTGGTCAGTCAAGTTCAAGCTGAAGAACCCACGGGCTCCCGCCATCGTCGACGCTCGAACATGGGCACTGCACATTAGCTTTGCACACAGGCATGGAGCGCAGCTGACAAGATGAGGGGACTCCTGATCTTCTCCGCTAGTCGAATCAGGTTCGCGTTGCTCCATGCCTAAGGTTAGCTCAAATCCCTTGCTCCAGCAGAGGCTGCTCACCGGTGAAATGCTCTTGAACACGCAAGGCCGCTCGTTCTCGAGTTCCGCTTCGTGCTGCCGCACCTTGAGCAGCTCCAACGCTTGGACCACTTCGTCCTCGAGCAGCTCGCCGTCCTCATTCTGTCCTCCGTTCGGCAAAGAGTCGTCTTTCTCGTGATCGACGTTCTCGCCAGGTGTGCCCGGTATACCAGGCGTAGTGGGGTGCGAATGAGGCGAGGTGACTGTGCCTGGTATGGTGGGCTTTGCGTCGTTCTCGGGGCTGTACCATCCAATGCCGAACCCATCGGCCTGTGCGTGAGCATAAGACCTCGTCTGCCGGCGAGCGCGGTGGGTGCTCACGTTCATAGGCCTTGTGCTAGGTAGCCGCAACTTCGACTCAAACGCCTGGTTGATGATGCTATGTCTTGGTCGAGTGACTATGTGCGCCAGCTGTATCGGCTCAATGCCGCGATAGACGATCTGCAAGTCAGCACACCGAAATCCTCTCTTCTCAACCTTCCGCTCCTCTCGACCATTACACAAGCCGACATAGCCGAGACTTACGAAACGGCACATGATGAGAGTGAGGAATGGTCGGGGAGCAAACGGGCCAGTCGGCCGCTATATGTACGTCGTCAAATGGTCTCTGTTGTCGTGCTGGGACTTCGTGAGCACGCCATGCCTCGAAAGCGTTACAGTCGGCCAGTCCGGTCAACGTCGTCGGCGATCGCCGGTATCACGTCCGCACAGCGGCTCAAAGTTGGGCGGATTTCGGGTGCCATTTTGTTGTCAACCCTTGCCATTGCAGAACTCGGCTGAACATGTACTTCGACTTGTTCCTCCCGTTCCCGGTGGTTCAGCCCGATCAGCCGAAGAAGAAGAAGGACAAGGGAAAGGGGAAACAACCAGTCAACGGTCCCGCGGAGGTCGAGAGGCGGAGGAGCTGTTGGGAGGGACTGAGCCAAGCGGAGAGGGAGGGTGTTGCAAGGGATGTTGCTCTGGCCGGTCACCGTGAGCTATCCACGACGCCGGATGACATGGACGCTCACGAAAAGTGGGCTACTCTGTCATTGGCTGCACCATCGCGACAAGCTCGTCTACACAGATAATTCCTTCCCCCTTCTCCGGCGCTGTCCCATATCCGGAGCTCGATCCGCGGCACGCGTCCTCGTCAATATCTAAGCAGCAATCTGGCAGCTCGAGCGGATCGACTTCAGGCGGAAAGATCAGTGGGCCCGTCATCGTGCAGGTGTCTCGATTCCACATGCGGCTGGAGGACAACAAGACGCACGCCTTGGTGAGCGGATGTCCCCTGTGCGAGTGCCGGGCTCATGCTAGACTAACAGCAATACAACGGCGCTGAGGGAGTACGACATACTATCTGTCCAGCCATTGTCAGATAAAGCACTACAGCTGGCTTGTACGGATCTATCTAATCCGGGGCCGAATCAAGTCCGTACATCCCTAACGTCGGATCTTCCCCTGACGGCAGATATCCATCATCACCCTGCCCCTGCACGAGAAACCATATCATTTCCGTCTGAATCGCAAGCAGATCAAGCAGGCCCAACGAAACGGCGTGATGGTGGGTACTTAACCGTTTGCTCGATCATCGCTGAGTCCAGTTCGAGCTGCTGTATGCTCCAGGACTCTTCCCTTCGCCCAGAACGCCGCCAGATGTGGTGCGGCGTTACCGCCAGAACTTTCTCTCGAACGCCCGCGAGGTCATCCGCATAACGGGCGGGAAAAGCATCATCCTCTCGTCCGGCGCGACGGACTCCGATTGCGGGACAAGAGGACCTCTGGACGTGATCAATCTGGCGACTATGCTGGGTATGCCCGCGAACCTTGCGAAAGACGCGATCAGCTTGAACCCGAAAAAGGTCTTGCTCAATGCCCGTAAGCTCAGGGCGCCTCGCAATACGCACCGAGCTGACGTATAGAGGCGAGACGTACATTCAAGGCGATCTTCTCTGCGCCGAAGATGGTGCCGCCTCCTGCGGCAGTCGCGTCAGAAGATGCGGCCGTGCTGCCGGTAGCCTCCAAGCCGATCGCGGAAGACAGAAAAGCCGACGACAAGGCCAGCACGGTCGGCACCAACGGAGCGAAGCGGGCTGCGGATGCGACTGGCCTGCCCAAGAAAAAGGCCAGGAAGGCTTGATAACGACAACCATGACATTATGCACGCTCATGACCTGTTTCTATCGAGATACTCGCTCAGCCCTTGAGACCGGGACCGCTTCAGGCCATTTTGTGGGTGTACTGCTGGCGTCAATCACATTCTATTAGATACTCTGTCGATCACAGTCGCCACACGTCCACGGGTACCAACAGTATGCACAGAGTCTAAGTCTATGCGCTATGCTACAAGTCGCGAAACCCAAATGAGTAGTACCAACACAGCGCTGTCGTTTGACTTTCAGTCAGACTACTTGATCAACCAACCTCCCACCATGTCCATGGCCTTCTCGTCTCCTCTACTGATGGCCTCACCCTCCGCGCCGCCAATCACATCGCCAACCATCACCCACGGATCCTTGCCCCCGCCCCACTTGAGCACTTTCTCCTTGAACACCTCGCCGCCTTCGCGGCTGACACTGCCCTCGGGTGTGTGGTTGAACAGCGTGCTCCACATCTTGCCCGCAATAGCTCTGTCGAACAAATACGAGTAGTACGTGGCGCCGTAGCCGTACAAGTGACCAAACTGCGTTTGCCAAGCTGTGCCGGGAACAGCCGGAATCACGCCGATCTCGTCCTGCAGTTGCATGTACATCTCGCTCGAGTCAAGCGAGGCGGCTTGCTCGTAGTTGAGGGCGTGATAACGCTGGTCGAGCAGGGCCATGGCGATCTGTCCGTGCGTTTCCAGAGCTCCAAGAGACCGTTGCACCGCGAGGTGTGACTCAAGAAGGGGGATCGGGAGCTTCTCGCCAGTCGCGTGATGCGTTGCGAATAAATCAATGACGGACGGGGAGGAGACGAAGTGTTCCATGATGATCGACGGAAGCTCGACGAAGTCGGTAGCACAGCGTGTACCAGACACATTGTGATACTCGGTCCGGCCAATCATCGCTGGAATCAGCTACAAATTCCGCTGCAGGGACGCGTCACTCACAGTGGATAGCATGGCCCATCTCGTGGAAGAGCGTCTCGAGGTCATTCCAGCTCAGTAGAGCCGGCTGACCATTCTGCACAGTGCCCACATCGGTGGTAAGAACGACAATGGGAAGCTGGTACCTGCCCTGCTTGCCCTTGATAGCGACGCCTTCCGTATCGAGCCCTTCGCCTAGCCCGTCCGCCCAACCGTCGGGCAGACCATCCCCGGCCACATCGTCATCGTCCACTCGACGGGAGCACCTAACGGTGTAGTGCGCCGCGAGGTGCGGTTTGCCCTCCCGCGAGAACAAGTCGCAGTATATCGACCCGATCAAGCCTTCCGTCTCGCCCATAACGTCCACTTTGCGCACGCTCGGGTGCCAAGCCTCGCCAGGCGCAATCGAGGCGGGCTTGAACGAGATACCATACAGTCGGGAGAACAGCTTGGACAAGCCAAGCAGAGCCGTGCCGGTGGAGAAGTATGGCGACATCGTTCCGAGTAAAAGTCTCGGTCCCACGCATGCAAGGGGGGCAGGTGCTTTGTGCCGAAATCTGGGGGAAATTGATTACCCGTCAGGCTCGTCGCTTTAAGCCTTTGCAAGGTCGCAACATCTGCTGCTGCCGCCGGTCGATGGTGAGCCGCCAGGGAAGACAAGAACTTCATGACGTTTCCGGGCGTCTTTGCCATCTTATCTGCGAGGACAACCTCTCCCCACGTCTCCTTGCCGACGACACCGGCGAGTTCGGCACGTTGCCGCAGGATCTCCTCCAGCACACCGACACGTTCGGGGTCCGCTCGCAAGCCACCCACGTAAACAAGCCGCCTTGCCTCTCCCTCTCGTGCGTAGCGAAGGATCATCTGCGCCTCCCAGCTCCCGGGCGCGACGAGCGCACTTCCGAAACGCCGGGGCAGGGAGTTGACGAAGCGGGAGCCCAAGCCCGCCAGCAGGCGATCGGGCTCGGGAATTCTAATCGGCGTGTCGGTAGGCGGACCCGCGGCGATGTTCGAGAGAAATGTCCGTCCGACAGTGAGGAGGTTATCTGATATCTCGACGAAGCGAGCGCGGATATCAGGCGGAAGGTGTATGCCGGACTTCTCGAAGTCGTTCAGGAAGGTGATCGCGACTTGTCGCTCCGCCGCCGTCATGGGCTCTTGGTGCGGTTGTCGAAGAGCAGCAACCAAAACCTATCGTCAGACATCCCTATCGCAGGTCGAGATGGTATCGCGACCCACCTCGTACATCCCCACATGCGTGTTCAGCTCATTCATGAAACCGCACAAGCGCTCATAACTCCTTTCACTCTCGATGACCCACTCCTCGTCCGGGTGCAGATTGCGCACGAGCTCGCACATGTCGATCACGCCACACAGTAGGTCACTTAGCCGGTCCAGGTTCTTCACCACTAGCCGCAGCTCCTTGCCCGTGGGGTCGTCGCGCGCAGCGCATATTCGGTTGACAATCGCGCGCGTATGTATTAGGACTCGATCCGTCAATGGGCGGAGGTCGCTGGGTCGCTGCAGTGGCCCATAGAGGAAGAGGCCGGAGTGGCCCTGAAAGGACGGCAACAGCGGGGACGGGACATCGAAATGGGCCTTGAGCAAGTCGTCGTCGGTTTTAGAAGGGGTAGACAGGGGAGGAGGGGGAACATATTCTTCTTGCCGAGTGGATAGGGCCGGAGCATGCTTGACGGAAGCTTGCGTGGTGTAGCGGCGGGTCGCGCGAGTAACGGCCGGTAGTGCGCGCCGCAGTTGCGGCAGCGATCGAAGACGAAAAGGCCGGCTCATGGTCGTGCAACAAGTCTAGATACAGCACAGATGGATCGTCCACGGCTTAAGGTGAGACCATGGGTGTGTACAGGACAGGGACGTCCGAGGAGACGAGTGAATGAAAGGAGTGAAAGTGAGACGATGGGAATATGAGCGAGATGGATCAGTGATGGAGGTCAATTGGCCCATGTCGCTTGAAATCAGCAGCGGCGATTAAACAAGGGTCCAGCCCGAGCATCGGGCTCCTTCCCCCACTCGGCACCCTCTTTCTCACCTTTACCCTGCATCATCCTTGGTCTCGGACAAAGCGCCTCGGTGTCAACGCTGGATCCTACTGCTTCACAACGCAGAGGGCGCATGTGACCCTTTCTACGCTCGATACCCCACTCTGGCCCCATCAGAGGAAAAGCACCGACACGTCCCATCAATGGCCCGATGGACCTGACACTAAGCTCTAAACTAGTCGCGTAATCATGACTCATGGCCCATGAGCCAGCGCTCTATCAACTCTACGAGCTTGTTCGTCGACCGCTCGTCCCGGAAGAAATGGTCTGATCCGTCTACTGCCCAGCATTGCACCTGATTCACCTCTCCTAGCGCTTCAAAGGTCGATGTGTTCGTGAACTGGTCCCTTGTGCCATGTATGATCGTGACATCTCCGGCTTGCCGCAGTGCCCGCGAGAACGTTTTGCTCGATAAGAGGGTTGTGATACCGAATAGACTAGATGGGGGCGAGATAAGGAGGGTCGACTGCACGGACGCCCGCTTGACAGCGTTTAAAGCGAGTACGCTACCCCAAGAGTAGCCCTACCATCAACGCCATCGACCCATGATCCACTCACGACTCGGCGTATCACATTTGGCCTCAAGATAGCAGCAAAGTACTGCTCAACCGCTCCAAAGTCCCGCTCGTTCGTCGTTGTCGAGAGCCCGAATAGCCCTACGGACCCGCCTGACAAGCCCACTCCTCGCACATTGAACGTGACCACTGCCGTGCTGCTGGAAGGATCGTGCAGCGCAGCTTGGACTAGGCAATGCGAAAGGACGCTGGGGTCAGCGGAGTCGTTGCGCCAAGGATGAGCTCACGGGTCTAGCATGTTTCCCCCGAGCTTCTGCCATGGATGGGCAGCTACGATCAATCGCTGCGCATGACAGTCCCGCAACGCGGCCTCTTGCTCTGCGGAGAGAATGCCATCTGGGTTGGTAGGACTCGAGCGGGAGGAGGTGGAGACTCGAAGTTGTGTTACGGCTGCATGATCCGCGACTGCCCATCGCGGGAGGTAGATTCTAGCCTCCAGAAGCACGCCGGCCGTGGAGGACGGAACGAGGATATGCAAATGTGGCCGAAGAGGCATGACCGCCCATGATTGTCACAGTGTAAGTGGTCAGTCGACGCTTGATGGGCAGGCTACCGGTCGAAGCCGATGCGCGCCAAGATGGTCCCTCGCGTGGTTGCTCGAGTCTCGGACTGGCACCGATTCCATACTTGCACCATCTGAGCTCGGCGCCTCACAAACCATTACACGGCTGGATGTGCATACGAGCGAAGACGGCGCCAGTACTCACTTGCCTGCATATGAGTGTGTTTAGCCTGCGCAGGTCTGCACACCGTGCCAGCGCCAACCCAATATCCGGAAGAACCCGGAAGAATACCAACGTTGCTCCTAAACTCTATTGCTCCCTCGATCCCGTTCCAGTGATGACACTTTTTCCACCCGACATCATGGAGCTACTATAACAACGCCTCGCCTGTGCATATCATCCATGCCCTTATACCGCCAAGACGAGCTGGTTCTCACTTGGCACCCTTGAAACGACGCAAACGAACCCCTTCGCTGTGACTGAAACGGCGATCACACGACCTGCATCGCAGGACTTGGCACAATGGTCAAGCCCAATCACGCCGTCGAGAATGTGCTCGCGACGATAGGCGCCATCTGCTGGACCATCCAGATCATCCCTCAAATATGGAAATCGTGGCGCGAGAAGTCGACACATGGTTTGTCCATGGGCCTGGTTGGGTGAGTGGCCCCAAAGACGAGAAGATCCGCCCTTGATGTCAGCATATGGGGTGTATCCGCCTTGCCGCTCGGAACGTATATCGTAGCTCAGCGGCTGTCGATTCCGCTTCAAGTACAGCCGCACGCTTTTGGACTCTTGTCGGCCATATCAGTTGGTCAATGTCTGCATTACGGCCGCGGGTGGAGTATCCGCAAGACGTGCTTGGTGTTGGGAGCGTTCATTGTGTTCTGGGCGGGATTCGAGACTGGCTCGATCTACGCTGTATGGGTGAGCTAAACGGAGTGATGGCTGTCGAAGTGCTGACCCGTAGGCCGGGCAGGATAACGGCACCGATGCTCCGTTGCTGTTGTACGGTTATCTGTCAGCTGTCTTGCTCGCTGTGGCATTACTGTGAGTGAACGCATGCCTTCCGCTGCTGACCTCCAGACCGCAGTATTGGGAGATCTATCGCCTCGGCGAGGTCGTGGGCGTGTCCATGTTGTTCATGGCGATAGACATCCTGGGCGGAATATTCTCCCTGCTCAGTTTGATCTACCGACCAAAACTTGACGTTGCCGCCGCAGTAAGTATCGCCTGAATCCTCCTGAAGCCCGCTGACTCGCAGGTCTCTTACAGTCTCGTCGTCGTGCTTGACGGCATCGTAGTACTACTTGCACTGATCCTCAATCCACTAGCCCGGCGGCGGCGGAGAAAAGCCGAAGAGAACGCTAGGTCCGAGGAAGTCCGCGTGGAGACGCCCAGCGAGGAGACAACAAGGGTGAATACTTCGACAGATGAGGTCGACGAACGCGGAGAGAAGATCACCAGGGTGCTTCCGATGCCGGATCTACACGTGCACCCGGACGTGCGGAACCATGATCTGCACCATCATCTCGGAGACCTGCCCGGGCGGACACCGGACGCTACCGGGATAGAGCATCAGTGGTAGCAGGGGATAAGTTCGGTAAACACATCAGCATCTGTCCCAACCAGCTTATAAACCACACATGTATATATAGATAACCATTGGGCGTCTTGGCCAGTGCCATAGGGTGCACAGTGGCACTAGTATCGACCATACTCACCGGGAAGCCACTCAAGAGAGAGTGTCTGTCGATCAGGCACGTGACCCCAAGCCGAGCTCGTTTCAGGTTGCCATGATCCAGTCCACTTGCCCGCGTTGAGCTATTCTCTTCTTTCATGCCGCGTGATCGCTTCGCCATCAAGGGCGAGGTATTCTGACAACGCTCTTGCCCGGTGGAAACCGACTCAGAGTTCGTATGACACCATGACATCGCTTCTTGGTCGCTTGCCCGGGTCGCTCGCGCCGGCGTCCTCTCCGGCGGACGAAGACGACCTCGGTCTGTTCAGCGACGGCGAAGACGCTATGTTCTCCGCAGACCCCGGAACTTCTCGCTCCGTGCTCACCTGGTACTCATCCTCGCCCAATCCGTACATCGCACCACGCACGGCGTCGTCCCGATACCAAACTGCTTCAGCCGGGTCGCTGCGGGCATCGCGACAGTCGTCCTCCGCCTCGGCCTCGGGCCGTGCATCGTTGCTCGACCTCACACCGAAATTTACTGTGACTTCTTCTACCGTGTCAAACAACCTGCACGTGCAGGTCTCCCGCCTAACCCAGCAGTTCTGCGCGACGGAGGATGCGGTATCGGCCTTTGACGGACGCCTGAGCAGGGTTGAAAGAATGCCGGCGATGTTCGAGGAGATGCTGGATGGCGTCGTGGAGAAGCTGAGGATCGCAGACAACAGTGGCGTGCTTGCCGAGCTGCGCGAAGCGCTGGGGTGCATCAAAGCTGCAGTGGTGGATCTGCGAGATGAGGTGGACGGCGTGAAGGACATGCGAGAAGCGATCAGGCACCTCGAGGGCGAGGTGGAGGAGCTCAAGCAGGGACGGCAGAGGTACGGTAAGGAGAGGGAGAGGGCAGAAAACGGGTTGGAGGAAAGGTGGGCGCGCGACAGGGAGCTCGAGCGAGCGAGGGATGAGCGGCGCGCAGCGGAGAGGGCGGAAGAGCAACGCGAAAACGACGAGCTCCGGGCGCGGGTGATCGCTATGGGCAAACAGCATTCGATTATGGCGCAAGCTTTCGAAGCGCTCAAAGCGGACTACGAGGAGAAGCATTGCGAGCTGGTGCGCAAGATCTCAGCGAGACCGGCGTTCGACGTGCAGAAGAGCCTTCAGCCTCTTTTCGAGAAGCTTGACAGGCTTCACGAGCTCTTCGACGCGACTCGCCCGGCAGGACCCACAGCTGTTCAGGACTCTAGGCCGCACGTGTCGCCTACTCTGTCCACTCTCGACCCGATGCGATTCCTGGACATATCGCTGTCGGATAATGGCGACGAAATTCCCGATATGCCCCTCTTCGATCGCGCTGACGCCGCGGAGGTATTCACTGTGGTTGGCGGCCCGGTAGATCCGGACCCGATGGACTCGATCCAGTTCATCGACGATGGTGACTACGCGCACAATACTCGAAGACTTACAGACAGTCAAGCGGTACACCGCTACATTCAGCGGCCTCAGCCGAGGTCCTCAAGCGAGGATTGGGTCGAAGAAGACCCTTCGCTCGAGCAGCAGGAGTCGTACGCCGAGACCGCCAACATGGAAAGCGGTAACATCACGGTCGGAGGTGCACAGTAAGTGACGTGTAACTACGCGTGACAGAAGCTGACTCTCAGTGTGGATGATTTCGAGATGCCCGATGCGGGACCTGTAGTGGAAGACATGCGACCGGCAGAGTGAGTCACAAACATCAGGAGGATTTCGAAGTTCACCCGCAGCACCTCCGACTCTTCCAATGTCCGCCTTCAAACGCCAGCCACGGTAGACCTCGAGGACGATGAAGCGACGGGCAGCAGGCGGCCGGCCTCACAATCCGTGGTCAATGGTGAGGCGATCTCCTCAGCCAGAACCGCGCGCAAGCGACGCATTCCAGCGTCACATTCATCAGTGAGCGAGGAGGAGGATCACGAGAGAAAGCGTCTTCGGCTTCGCAAAGCGCCTGCTGCGCCGCCGGCATCACTTACAGCCTCTGGCAGCTCTCAGACGTCCAAGGTCACATCAGTCCACGTATCCGCCAGTCGCCGGCCGCGACCACTGAAGAAGAGCGTCGCGCCCAAGCGCAAATCCCAAGGACTGAGGAAGGATGTTGGTCCAAGATGGCGTATGAATGTGCGACCGCTGGCGGTTAGCGACGGGACACGAAGGGGCACGGTCGAGTGGCCGCTAAAGGCCGAATACACAGTTAAGGGCCGTGCGGTGAGTGGCATCTCGGGAGCTGTGGATCAAGCTGATATGCAGCAAGAGATCATCTGCGACGTTGTTAGTGATGCACTGTTTGTTAGCGCTGAGATACTGATCTCAGTGCAAAGGCCGAGCGCACTGGTTCTGCGCCGGCTTCGAAGATGATGACCCTGCGCCGGAGGGCGAGTGGCATTGCCCAGACTGCGCGGAAAAGCTCGCGCTGGGTGAGTGGCAAGCTTTGATTGTGGCTAACGGGTAGGGACACCGCGGGGAACTATCGAGACTGCTCCGCAGACCCGCTGCATACGATACAACTGCTTGTTAAAGTGAGTGGAGGACGCGGCACGGAACATGGCTTACGCCAGAGCGAAGATCAAGACTGTGCGCAAGGAAGGCGATCAGGACGAGTGGTACCCGGAGCGTATCATCGGGTGAGCTCGAAAATCACGATCGACCATAGAAAACCAGTGTTGACGACCCAGGCGACAGGCCATTGGCCGAGTCAAGGACTCCGACGCGCGAATCTTCCTGTACCTGATCAAATGGGCTGATTGGGGGATCGAGTGGTCGACTTGGTGAGTGGTCTCGACACCCGTAGTGATCACGGCTCATGATAGGGAACCCGTCAAGAACTTCTCGACGCAGCTGCACATGATCGACGACTTCATGGCCGCGCTGATTGGACAAGGAATCCGCTCCAAGCCCCGAGTCAATCTCTTGACGGAGGCGGCCAAGTATTTTGATGCCGAGACGACCGAGCTCAAGCCGGAATATGCGGCAGATACGGACGACGAGGAGGCCTCGCCGGAATGACAGGAGCTTCGAAGATTTGCAGAATACGTGACATGGCGGACGTGCCAGCGGACGGTGAGGATGGGAGTAATGCTCGCAAACAGCACGGTCTGTTATCGGCTTGAGGCGCGCTCGAAGAGCCTAGACGAACATTACGATTAATGCCCGATGATGATGATCATCCACTCTTTGTCTCCAGGGTCTTGTATATATCTGTAGAGAATCTTGTAGATACATCCCGATACGTACGATTTGAGACAATGATCGGGCTCTCTGTGCAGGCTCCGCAAGGTCGTGCATGGGTGTGGCCTGGCAATCCCGCCAAATTGTATGCTCGTCAGCCACCATGCTGCTCCCACCCGTTCCTGTCCTCAGCTCTGCGCCGCGCCGTCGCTCTGCCTCCACGGCTTCTCCGTAGATTCTTTGTATCCCGCCCTCGGCCTGTTTCCCCTTCCGATGCGCCCTCTCCCCCGACTTCGTATACTCTCCCAATTATCGCCTTTCCCCCTCCCCCCTCGCGAGCTGCCTCGCCCTGCTCCGCCGGCCAGCTCCGTCTTGACGATCCCCGTCCGCTTGAGCAAAGACGACCAGAACGCATGGACCGTCTCTCGATCTGAGCCTGATATCCAGTCGAGGCACAGCGTTGCGCCACGCCAGTCGCCATTGGCGGAGAAAGTGGTGGTCTCGACGGTGGGGAACTGGCCGTGCTGCTTGGGTGGCACGGGCGGTATGAATCGGAACTGGGCTTCGAACATCGGTTGTCCGTTTTCGGTACGATCTTGGGTGTCATCTACTTCCATGCCGACCGCATCTGTCGCCCCGCCTCGCGCCGCTTTACGCCGAGCAGCTCGGGACCAGGTGTTGACCAGAGGGCGGATTGTGATAGCCCCGACATTCGAAGGGCTCTCCGCTTCGTGGCTGATCGAGGGTGTCGTTTGGTCTTCGGTGTACGGGATGTGCACGGCGATGAGGTCGTCGATGACGTGTCTGCGAAGATCCTCGACGGCGAGCGGCGGCGAAATCGGGACATGATGGAAAGTGTTGGTGAGGGGAAGTGACTTGGCGTAGCTCGTGCCTGGTCTGAGATCTTCCGGCCGGGTTATGGACTGCTCGTCAGTATAGTCTAATTGACAAGACTCGGTAGCCTACGTCCGGGACACGCTTCGAGCCAAAGCTCCACGCCAGGATCCATCTTTGCGTTCTAGCCGGCTTGATGGAGGTGATGAAATAGTTGTCGATCTGTCGTGAGCGCCAGACACACACGCGGCGGAGCTGCAGCCCCGTCAAAGACCAACTCACCTTGTGCGACCGCAACAGGTTTACGAGGGCGAGGACCGAGGAATACTTGCCAATCAGGCTGGTGTACCACCTAGCGCTCAGCACGATCCCATACAATCATTGAGTACACGCACGTCGCCCTTTCCCGAAGCTCGAGCGACTCAGTGATCATCTGGCTGATGAAAGCGACTTCACCCCCTCGCGTGATGAGCTCATTACTGGATGCCGTGGGCGCAGCATGGGGTCCAACGGCCTTGATGTCCATACCCTCTTCCATCTCCTGACGGGACGCGTAGAAAGGCGGATTGCACATGGTGATATCGACGTTCGTGTCCAGCAGCGGGAACAGTATTTGACCCTTCGCGGGCGCTTCCAGCAGCTTGATCGCGGAAGAAGGGATGTTGTTCTTCTCCAGGACAGCTTGAGAGTGCTTCAGCGAGTCTTGGTCGCATTCTGTTGTCAGGAGATGACCCGGGTGGTCGTGCGATCCCACCTACCCGTGGCGTAAACGACTGAATCGGGTTTGATTCGGTGTAAAAGCAGAGGATAGATCGCGACATGGCCGGTGCCGCTACCTGTGAGCTAATGCTCATAGCTGTAGCGCCCACTCACATGTCCAGGATCCTCAGCGTGTCCTCCGACGCTTTGCTGAGATGGGGCTCAAGATCCAGCACTCGATGCACGTATTCTAGCCTGACGAGTTGGCCTTCGTCCAACAAACATCGCGGACACCTACCTATTTGCGAGCTTGGCATCAGAATTGGGACAGCTACGACGAAGCAGAACTGACTGTGGGGCATAACCTATCCTCCCGCAGCTCGACTGAGAGGTTCCAGTCCTCTAGTAGCAGCGTTTCGGTCAAGGCTCGCAGAGATGCGGCGTCCTTGAAGTTGATGTACGATTTGCCCTCCTCATCGGTCTTGACGCTACATCCTTAGCTGCAGATCGCGTGAAACCATGACGCACTGCTTCTGAAACGCAGGATGCTTGTCTGCAAGGGCTCGGAAGTCCGGCTTCTCCGTTGCATACTTGTTGAGCCGGTGCATGGTCATTGATGACGAGACGAAAGAAAGTGCTTGTACACATTGTCGGACGCAGCTGGTCAACCTCCACCTCGAGATACCTCCGCCGTCCGGCGGTGGCCACTCGGCCAGCGTGAGAGAGACTAGTCTGTCAAGGTGGTCGTCGTCAAGCGTAGCAAACTCTCATTACTCGCGCAAACCAGCTGTGCACCACTTATCCGAATCGACTCAGTGCATCGACTCTACCGTAAAGGTACAACACCACAGACTCCCCACAATCTATCTACCAGACTTCTAAGCTCGGGTAGCAGTTCGGAGGTTCTGGATGAGGTTGCCCTTGGGCTTGAGGAACTGTATGTTAGCTCTGACCTGAGTCGAAAAAGCGCGAGACCTACTTGGACGTAAGCACCGTCGTTGATGACCTGCTTGTCTCGCTTGAGGGCCTCGTAGTCGGGTCGGTCGAGCGAGGTGAAACCCCACTTCTTGGAGACAATGATCTTCTGTCGTCCCGGGAACTTGTATCGGGCTCGTCGGAGGGCCTCGATGATGACAGCCCTGTTCGAGTCTCGGCATCGGATGGACATGATGACCTGGCCGCTGCGAGTCAGCAGATGTCAAGGGAAAATCAGGTCTGCACGCACATGTTGACTCGAGCGACGGCACCGTACGGCTTTCCCCAAGCACCTCGCATACCCTGTTGCAACCTATCGGCACCGGCGCACGACAACATCTTGTTGATTCGGACGATGTGGAAGGGGTGCACTCGGATTCGCATGTGGAAGGCCTCCTTTCCGGCGGTCTTCACGATGTACTTGTTGGCGCAAATTCGGGCAGCCTCGAGAGCCTCGGAAGAGAGCTGCTCGTACTCGTCAGAGACGAGGTGGCAGCAGAAGGGGAAGTCATCGACAGAAGCCTTCTTTCGTCCGAGATCGTAGATTCGGATCTTGGGGTCCGGAACACCACGGTTGTATCGGGACTTGGGGAACCTGCGAGTTAGTCGAGTTCAACTGGTGCGAGGTGGTTGGCATGGTGGCGCTGACAAAACGGGTCGGTGTGTATAACGGCAATCCTCAAACTTACGGCTTGTTCTTGCAGTATCGGTAGCAACGAGCAGGACGACGACCCATTTTGAATAGACTAAAAAGTCAGCAGTGCGTTCAAGACATCCATCCGCTCGTCTTCGACGCCGCCAGGCTGCTCCATCCCCCTATGTCCTCCATTACAAATCGTCCTCCATCCATCCTTTTTTTCCCTCATTTCGCTATCCGCTGCCGATGTGTCCTCTACGCATCTCCGTCCAGTCCTCGCAGCGTCGTGGCAGGTCGATGAAGCAGCAAAAGTCTACTCACTTTACTCGTGTTCTTGACGGATAGGAATGAAGACGATGAGATCAATGGTTTTGGTAACGCAGTGCGTCGCCTGT
>Ga0308169_10001261_pt1 | contig 30348 bp, 27 predicted proteins | sample PhyBR1_2_FD_202139 | JGI IMG/M metagenome (GOLD analysis project Ga0308169, IMG submission 202139) | Phyllosphere microbial communities from UC Gill Tract Community Farm, Albany, California, United States - DLSLSB.R1 | ecosystem: Host-associated > Plants > Phyllosphere > Unclassified | place...
TGAAAAGACGCTGGGCAGGCCACTTACTGAGGCTGAAGTCATTGCCATCCGTGACAAAGCGGTGTGCATGGCAATGCCCGCTTCACAAGCTGCGATGATGGAAGAGAAACGCGGCTACCCGGACATCGTGGCAGAGACGGTCTGGCCTGAGTGGCAATCGGCGCGCCTACAACTCGGTCAGACATGACTATTTGGTCGACCAACTTGTAAGCTATTACTCGCCAACGTCCGCTTCGGGTCGAAAGCAGACGCTACAATACGTACGTTTTCGGCCAAAAGCAGACTAATTAAACGAGCACGTTCAACCGGATATATCTTTTCAATGGCACTCACTGATTGGGTAGCATTTCTTAGCGAGCCAAAGACGATCCTTGGCCCATACAAGGGAAAGGCACCGCCGTTGGCCACTTTCGCTCCTCACTCATGGAGCGCATCGTTCGATTTCGTTTCAATCGCTGGTCAGTTCACGCAGCTGCCTGAGGAGGTTCCGCTAAGTTGGGGAAATTCGGAACAAGCGCGTGCGTATGCGGTGTTCCGTTTCGGGACGGTTCGCCTGCTTAACGCTGACGGAGTTCTGGAACAGGGCGACGAAGACGACTCACTCCATGGGAGACCATGTGGAATATCCGGGCAGTGTTCGTTAACGGCCATGAGTGACATGTTCATTGACGACGTAGAGCACGGCATCTTTCGTCCCTGGATTCAGTTCAAATTTACGCAACGAGCTTTCACGATCTTGTTAGAGGCTGGCGACGTTTCGATCATCTGCGGTCAGAGGGCTAGTAGCCAGCGGAAAGCTTGGGAATAGCCTTCCATATCGCTCAACCTCATGGGCATAGTGAGCAGCCGCGTAGGGTCCGCTTCGGGTCGAATGCGGACGCTACAATACGACCGCAATCGGCCAATTGCGGTCATTCGACCCCACCCAAGCTACCCCTATTCAGACCGATGACGACTCCAACCGAAGCATCAGGACGCATTGTCCAGACATGGAAGGACGGGCAGCGTATCCTTTGGACGTACGTTCCAGAACTGCCGGCAAAAGATATACGGCACGCCATGCCGTGGCTGACCGTATTGCGGTGGGAGTACAACGGATCAGACTCTGAGGGGATGCCGACTGCGGAAGAAAACCAGCACATGCTGATGCTTGACGTGGCTGTCGGAAAAATCGAGCGTCCCGAATTTTGCGTTAAGGGCTACCGTCGAATCGGTGCAGGCGTAAGAGAGTTTGTTTTTTACATCGCAGATCGCGACGAGTTCCTTGAGGAGTTCAATCATTGCGTCGCAAATGATCGACCATACCAAAGCAGAAGGGGGGATGCGGTGTCAGACCAGAATCAAAACGACTTACGCCCTCTCCGTCTTGAAGAAGATGCACTCGTGCGCGCTCTACTTCGACACGTGACAGGCGGCGAGCAGCTGCTCCGCCAACTGGAGCGCGCTCAGGTACGCGACATGAACGATGGTGGAATGGGTAGCCTCAAGTTTGCAGGAGGCGAGCACCGATCTTTAGGTAGCTGTCTTGTAGAAGCCGAGTATCTGGATCGCGATGGCGTCCCAGTGAGTATCGCGCTCAACTCGGACACAAATGGACTGCTCTATGAACTCGACATGTGGAAGGTCGATTTCGCTCCGCTCCAGGAATACCCAAATTTTGAACGTGTGACGATCAAGACCTGAAATCGTAGAGTTGTATGTCCGCTTCGGGTCGATAGCGGCCGCACACAAGGGTCCGCGTGAGGATAGAACGCGTGTTCTTATCCCGACTGACGCCATGGCCACATCCCGGCAAGCAACCGGAGATCGACCGGGTCGCCGCCCGCCTAGTGCACCCGCACCAAATTGAACTGCATCGCCTGCGCGTTGTAATCCGCAATCGCCTGCCTTGCATACCGCGTCAGCGCATCCCCCGTGAGCGCAAACGGATACAGTCCGGCCTGCGACCGCATCTTTGCGAATGCCGGATCCGCCTCCATGCCGGCAAAGGCGGCGACCCAGCGCCGGTAGTCCGCTTCCGGCACGTCCGGTCCCATCCACACACCGCGGATCACCGGCCACACCACGTCATACCCCTGCTCGCGCGCGGTCGGCACGCTCGATAGCGCGCCCGGCAGGCGGTGTTCGGCCAGCACGGCCAGCACCCGCACCTTGCCGGAAGCGGCGTTCAGCAAGGCCTCCGAGGCGTCGCCCGAGATCGCCTGTATGTAGCCCGCGTCCATCGCGACGAACTGCTCGCCGCCGCCTTCGAGCGCCACGAAACGCATCTTGCGCGGGTCCATGCCGGCCTGGCGCACCAGCAGCGCCATCTTCATCCAGTCCTGGCTGCCGATGGTGCCGGACATGCCGATCAGGACGCGCTTCGGGTCGCGCTTGACGGCGGTAATGAACTCGCCCAGCGTGCGGTAGGGCGAATTGGCCGGGACGGCGATCATGCCGTAGTCGGTGGCAAAGGCGGCGACCCAGCGCACGTCGCCGACGTCGGCCTTGCCGAATTTTCCGCGCGCCAGGTTCAGCACCGAACCGCCGGAAAACGCGACCAGGGTGTTGGGCTCGGCGCGCCGTTGCGAGACCAGCGTATGCCAGGCCACGGCGCCGACGCCGCCGGGTAAATAGCTCAGCTTCAGGGGCGAGACGGCGGGCGTCTTCGACAGGGCTTGCCGGGCCAGCTTGCAGGTCAGGTCCATGGCGCCGCCCGGTTTCGAGGGCACCAGGCATTCGGGATCGGCGGCCTGGGCGGCCGCGGCGGGCAGGCAGGCCAGGGTCGGGATCGACAGCGCGGTCGACAGCAGGAAATGTCGCAGGATATTCACGGCGCCATCATAGCGCCTGGCGCCGCCTTGGTGCAGGGCTGGTGCGTGCGTGCACCAACACTTGCACATGCGTGGTGCGCTGAAAGCCGATTGAAAGCCGGGCGCGCATATAGTTGGCGCAAATATGGGCGATACACATCCGTGATAACGCTCGAACCGCACCATTCCCGTGTAAAAAACTGTTTCAGATACCGGCCTGCCCTCGCTTGGGGGAGACGGCGTTTGTGAGGAGATGAAGATGTTAACCGTCCTGGCCTATTCAATGATCGTCGTGTTCATGTTCCTGATCATGACCAAGCGCCTGCCTGCCCTGGTGGCGCTGATCGTCGTCCCGATCGCATTCGGGCTGATCAGCGGCTTCGGTCCGGAACTCGGCCCGATGATGCTCACTGGTATCAAGAACCTGGCGCCAACCGGCGTCATGCTGATGTTCGCGATCCTGTATTTCGGCGTCATGATCGATGCCGGCCTGTTCGATCCGGTCATCCGCCGCATCCTGGCGCTGGTGAAGGGCGACCCGATGAAAATCGTGGTCGGCACCGCGGCGCTGGCGATGTTCGTCTCGCTCGACGGCGACGGCGCCACCACCTACATGATCACCGTGTCGGCCATGCTGCCGCTGTACAAGCGCCTCGGCATGAGCCGCCTGATCCTGGCCTGCGTCATCATGCTGGCCGGCGGCGTCTTCAACATCCTGCCATGGGGCGGCCCGACCGCCCGCGCCGCCAGCGCACTGGGCGTGGACGTCAGCGAAATCTTCGTGCCGATGATCCTGCCGATGGCCATCACCGCTTCCTGGGTCCTGTTCGTCGCCTACGTGCTGGGCAAGCGTGAACGCAAGCGCCTCGGCACCCTGCAGATGGAAGCGAAGGCCAACGCACCGGTGGCAGCGAACGACAGCATCCTGAAACCGGTTGCCGCCGAGCTTGCGGTCGCAGGCCAGAAAGACGGCACCACCGGCCAGTGGATGGCGCACGCCGCCGCACCGGCCGGCAATGCGGGTTTCTTCCAGGGCGGCTCGGCTGCAGCGGGCGCCACGGCGACCGCCTCCACCAGCGCCGCCGAAGCGGACATCAGCGCCTCCTCGGATCCACGCATCGCACGTCCAAAACTGATCTGGGTGAACCTCGCGCTGACCGTGGTCCTGATGGGCCTCCTGATCAAGGGCGCGCTGCCGCTGCCGGCGCTGTTCATGATCTTCTTCGCGATCGCCATCACGATCAACTATCCGAAGCTGCAGGACCAGAAAGAGCGCATTGCCCACCATGCGGCCAACGTGCTGCCGGTCGTTTCGCTGATCTTCGCCGCCGGTATTTTTGTGGGCATCCTGCAGGGCACCAAGATGGTCGACGCCATCGCCGCCAGCGTCATCGCCGGTGTGCCGGGCTGGATGGGCCCTTACCTGGCCATCGTCACGGGCGTGCTGAGCATCCCGTTCACCTTCCTGATTTCGAACGACGCCTTCTACTTCGGCATCGTGCCGATCCTGGCCAAGGCGGCCTCGGTGTACGGCATCAGCGCCGCCGAAATCGGCCGGGCGTCCCTCATCGGCCAGCCGGTCCACCTGCTCAGCCCACTGGTCGCCTCGACCTATCTGCTGGTCGGCATGTCGGAGATCGAGTTCGGCGACCACCAGCGCTACACGCTGATCTGGTCGATCTCGGCCTCGCTGGTGATGCTGGCCGCGGCGCTGGTCTTCGGCGTGATTCCTTTCATGGGCCACTAAACGCAGCATTGTCCCAATCCGGGCGCTCGCCGACCTTCTCGATGAGATAGTCGATGAACACCCGGACCTTCGGCGGCAGGAAGCGGTTCTCCAGATAGACCGCATACAGCCGGTCGCCGAAGGCCCCCACCGGCACCATCCCTGGCAGCACCCGCAGCGCTTCTCCCTTCCGGATATCCTCCCCCACGACATACGTCGGCAGCAGCGCGATCCCGCCGCCGCGCAGCATCGCCAGGCGCAGCGCCGGGCTGCTGTTGGCGCACATGGCGCTGTTCACCTTCACGCTCTCTTTGTCTTCGAAATGCCAGGTCACCGGCGCACCCGTGCCGAAGGTGAGGCAGCGGTGCCTTGCCAGCTCCGCGATGCTCGCTGGGGCCCCGTGCTTTTCCAGATAGCCGCGCGAGGCGGCGAGCACGTAGTTGATCGGTGCGATCGGCCGCGCCACCGCGCTCAGCATGTCGATGCGCGGGGCCATGCGCAGGGCGACGTCGATGTTTTCCTCGACCAGGTCGACATAGCGGTCGGTCATCGAGAGGACGACGCGGATGTCCGGATAGCGCTCCATGAATTCGGGCAGCAGGCCGCCGAGATACGTATTCCCGAAAGCGAGCGAGGCGCTCACGCGCAAGGTGCCGCCCGGCCCTGCCTGCAGGCCGGCGGCGGTGGCCTCGAGCGCGCGCGCTTCTTCCAGCATGCGCAGCGCGTTTTGAAAAATCGCGGCGCCGGCTTCGGTGAGGCCAAGCTTGCGGGTCGAGCGGTTCAGGAGCTTGGCGTGCAGCGTCTTTTCGAGGCGCGCGACCTGCTTGCTGATGTTGGCCTTGGTCGTGTCCATCTGGCGCGCGGCCTCGGAAAACGACCCGGTTTCGACGACCCGGACAAAGGCCCAGATATCGGAAAAATCGCGTGGCTGCATCTCGCTCATCGTATCGCCTTTGGAAACAATCGGTTCTCGTTTTGATGGATTGTATCGCGCTTGTATCGGACCTAAGCTGGTTGCACATTCCAACAGGAGAAACCGATGACGACGATCAGCTTTCCCGCCCCCGCGGCCACCAGCGCAAAAAGCGTCGCCCTGCCCCTGCTCTTCATTGCGATGTGGAGTTCGGGCTATGTGGTCGGCAAGCTGGCCGTACCGTATGCCGCGCCATTTACCCTGCTGACGCTGCGCTTCGGCCTGGGCGCGCTGCTGCTGTTGATCGTGTCGCTGGCCTGGCGCGCGCCCTGGCCCAGCAGCTGGAAAGCGCTCGGGCACCTGGTCGTGGTCGGCCTGCTGATCCAGGCGCTGCAATTCTCGGGCTTGTACACGGCCCTGAAACTGGGCGTCTCGGCCGGCGAATCGGCGCTGATCGTCGGCACCATGCCGGTGTTCACGGCATTGGGAGCCGCGATGATGCTGGGCGAGCGGACGGGCCTTAAGCAGTGGCTCGGCATGGGCGGCGGCATGCTGGGCGTGCTGCTGGTGGTGTGGCACAAACTGGGGACTGGTAGTGCGGGCGTCGGTGCCTATGCCGCGGCCGTGGTCGCGCTGATCGGCATCACGCTCGGCACCCTGTACCAGAAAAAATACTGCGCCGGGATGGACGTGCGCACCGGCGGCTTCGTGCAGCTGGCGGTGGCGACCCTCGTGGCGCTGCCCTTGTCGCTCGGCCTGGAAGGTTTCGACGTGCAGTGGACGCCGACGATGGTGTTTGCGTCCGGCTGGCTCTCGGTGGTGAACTCGATCGGCGCCAGCAGCCTGCTGTTCGTCCTGATGCGCGATGGCCGCGCGAGCCAGGTGGCCAGCCTGTTCTACCTGATCCCCGGCGTGACCGTACTGATGGCCTTTGCGGTGCTGGGCGAAACCCTGAACCTGCTGTCGCTCGCGGGCTTTGCCGCCACCGGGGCTGCGGTCTGGTTCTGCACGCGCTCGCGGTAAGCGCGTGGCGAATAAGGCGGTGCACGATCTTGAAGACCGACCAGGCAATCAATCCCCCAACCCGGGAAGCGGATCCCCTGCTTTCCACGCCGCGGCTTTCGCATCCGCTTCAGTCAACTGGTCCTTCGTTATCGTGCCGCGCAAGCGGTCAAGGTCTGCGCTCCCCATCGTGAACCCAAGGCGAGCCGCAATGCGATAGTAAAGATAGGCCTGCAGCGGCGAGTGCGGCATTCCGAGCCCCCGATCGTACAGCGACCCAAGGCTGGCAAACGCAATCGGGTGTGCCATTTTTGCCGCCCTGGCGTACAGCGCGCGCGCGCGGCCGGCATCGGCCACCACGCCACAGCCGTTCTCGTACATGTCGCCCAAATTGTTGATTGCATGGGGATCATTCCCATCGGCGGCTTTCTGGTACAAGACCAGGGCGGCGGCACAATCGCGCTCCGTTGGCGACCCGAGATAGTACATGTCCGCCAGCAATGTTTGCGCTTGCGGATTCCCCTTGTCGGCGGCCAGCTTGTAATACTCGTTTCCCCGTGCAATGTCCTGGGTAACGCCGATGCCGAGTTTGTACACCCGCCCGAGATCGAGCGCTCGTTCCAGGTCTCCGTTATCCAACTGCTGTTGCAGCACGCGGATCGCCTGTTCAGCCTCGGCACGATTCGGTTTGCGTTTTAGTATGAGCATGGACGCGTTGACCTGGGCATAGGTATTGCCGTGCGCGGCCGCCTTCTGGTACCACTTGATGGCTTCCGCCTCATCTCTTGCAACACCGAGTCCATATTCGTAGGAGTTCCCGAGCTGGACCTGCGCCGATGGGACATCGTGCTTCGCGGCTTCACGGTAGAGCTCGACTGCCCTGGCCTGGTCCTGTTTGACGCCGTGTCCCCATTTGTACAGGAAGGCCATGTTGGCCTGCGCCTGCATGCTACCGTTGAGCATGCCAAGCGTGGACCAGAACGCGCTCAATCGGTAGTTTTTCGCGACGCCGTCACCGTTGCCATAGAATTCGGCCACCTTTGCCATCGCCTCTGCGTGTCCCAGGTGGGCTGCATCGCGATACAACAGGAAAGCCTGGGCCAGGTCGCGCTCGAAGCCGCCGCGCCCCAATTCCCGTCGATTGCCCAGGTTGAACGCCCCATGCTTGTGGCCCATTCGGGCGGCTTGCGCGTAGAGCTCCCCGGCGCGTTTCTCGTCCCTGGCAACGCCCAGGCCGTCCTCATGGATGATCGCGAGTTCGTTCGCTGCGCCGGCGCTGCCGTGAGCCAGGGCCTTGTTCAACCAATCGTTCGCATTCGGGTAGTCGTGCCTGACGTCGCCATAGAGCAGGCCCAGCCTGTATTCCGCTTCCACGGTGCCACGCTGCGCGGCAGACTGGTAATGGACATAGGCTGCATCGAACTTGTCCGCGTCCGCCAATTGCAAGCCCGTCCGGTAATCGGCATCGTTTTCGGTAAGCCGCCTCAGCTCGGCCAGCGCAAACGTGGTTTCCGGCTGCGTCCTCAACCCGTTCGCACGATGCCAGCTGAACGCGGCGATCGCGCCAGTCTTGTCCTGTCGGGCCAGCCGGTGCTGTCCCACGTAATACCATGCCTCGGCGAGGCGGGCCACCTTCAGATCGCCATCGTTCTGTTCGGCAAGCCGAATCAGCTCGTCTTCCGGCAAACGGTCGAGCAGCATGCTGGCGATCGGCCTGGGCCAGGTCGGATCGATGCCTGGCGCGATGTAATCGACCAGTTCCGTTGGCAATGGGCCGGCGGTACGCTGCAGGAATGCGAGCAACCGCACGGCATCGAGTTGGCTCAGCGTGCCATCCGACCGCCGCTTGTCGGCGTCCTGCAGCAAGCTTGCACGGGCTGCATCCGGCTTCCCGAGTGCCAGCAACACTTCTGCCTGAAAAGGCAGGCTCGGGCCCGCCGCCAGCTCACGTCCACCCAATAACTGCGATGCGCGCTGGGGGTCCCCGTCAAGGAAGGCCAGTCCGGCAACGCATGATTGCGCTTTCGGTGACTCGGTCATGCGCGCGAGCCGTGCCTTGAGTGCATCACTGAGCTCCCGGGCCTGCGGGATTGTTTCGGCATTCATGTAGAGAACAGCGCCGCCGCAAGCGAGCGCCGTCTGGCTGTCGTCCCATTTCGGTACTTTCAGCAGCCGCCACTGCTCGCCCGCGGCGGCCAGCAGGTTCATCGTCTCGACTTCGCGATGGGATGCGGCGCCAAGTTCGGGATCGGATGCCCACTCTTTCTGGAAGCCAAACGCACCATCTATCAGCTCGGCTACCGCCGTAGCTTCCCGCTGCAGGGAAACCATTTCTTCCTTGCCGACTTCGGCCCTCTTGAGCCGGTAGTCGAACACGAATTCCAGCTGGTTGCCATGCTGGGCCACTTCGCTATGCACAGCGAAAAACGCGTTGTCGATGTGCTTTGCCGACGATTTCATCGACGTGCGTGCATGCTTCGGCCACCGCACATGGGACAGGTAGCGTCCATGAAAGCTGCGGCCCGCAAGCGCAAACGGGAAGGTGCGCGACAATTTGTCGGGGATACCGATGGTTCCGTCGACGATCCCGCTATAGAAGGGAAGCTCATAGCGGCCGTCGCGCAGCGTCAGCGGGGCCGGCACTGCAAATCGTGCGGTCAGCGAGAATACGGCGCCGTCCTCGAGGTTGTCGATGCCCGGTTCGCCAAGGAGCCGGATGCCGGGATAATGCTTCTCCAGGTCGGCCAGCAGGATGTCCTTGCGCTCGCTCTCGGACGCGCGCGCCCAGGCACCCCGCGCGGCCAGGGCGTTAAGCGCACGCCAGCGCTGGCGTAGCTCGAGGATGGCATCGCCATCGAACTGTTCGATGGTCCAGGTTTCCTCCCGCTCGAGCGCGGGCAAACCGGGCTGCGCAGCCGGGAGCACGAGCAGCGACTCGGTGTTCATCGACGCCGGCAGGACATGCGCCCCCGGGAATGCGCTCACCAGCGCAGGTAGTGCGCCAAGTTCGTCTGTCCGGGTCGGATCGACCAGATAGGTAGTTCCGTTCAGGTGGACCCGAGCGATAACGTGATCGAACCAGTCCGGGCCAGGGAGTATCCGCCCCGGCAATGTCGGCCAGCTGGAAGCGACGAGCACCGGTTCACCCTCGATTCCGAGCGCTGCCAGGATCGCAAGATACAGGTTCGTCTTGTCCTTGCAGTCGCCGTAGCGCCGTCGCAGTACCTCATCGGGCGTTTGCGGCCGATGCGAATTTTCCCCAACCGATACGCTCAGGTAGCGAATCTGCTCCTGGACCCAATGGAGCGCCTCGCTCGCCTGCGTGATCGTCGAACCCGACCTGGCAAACTGCTTGGCAAGCGCCTGCACGGCCGGACCCGGGCGCTTGTTCGGGAACAGGCGCGCAGCCCATTGCGCAACCTCGTTCCAGCTCTTGTATTCGGTAATTTGAATGAGCTGGAGCGGAAGGAAGCTGGACGGAATGGAGGGCTCGAACTGTACGCCGTCCAGATTCTGTGCTTCGAGGACAAGCCGCTCGCGCGCGCCTGCCGGCTCGACGCTTGCGCTTACCGGCGTGCGCCGGTGGTCGCCCAACTGCCGCCACTGGACCGGACGGTCCTGCGGATGGTTCACCACGATCCGGCGGCGCTCCATTGGCGCCTTATCGTCCAGACCGAACGAGTCTGACCAGCGATCGCCGAACACCGGGTTTGTGCCCTCGATCGAATAGACGATATCCAGGCTGTCGCCAACGCGTACATCGTCGAGCAGGATCTGGGCCGTCACGCGACCGCCGAGGACACCCGCTTCCAGTTCCTCTTCCCTGTCGATCAGCCTGATTTTGGTGGCGCTGGTGCGATCGAGCTTCTGCTGGGCGCGGTGCACGACGATGCGATGCACGACCAGCTTTTGAAAAGCGGGATTGAAAGACATGCGGTACTGGCCGATCTCGCCCAGCGATGCTTTTTCGTTGACCTGTACGACGCGATGCACCAGCAAGGTCGTGCGACTGCCGAGAAATACCTGGCTTTCCGCGAGTCGAATGACCACCGGATCGTTGTGGGTGGTCGGCCCCGCCGCCGCCAGCGGGAGTATCCAGCCAGGCAGCGCAGTGTCTCGTGTCAACTGTGAGTGCCCCGCTGCCAGGGCTGAAGATCCGAAGCACACCACCAGCAGTAGTAAAAAGAGACGTAGCGCCATGATTAATTCCAAGAAGACAACTTTTTAAATTGTACGCGTCTTATTTGCTAACTGGCAACAACTATCCTCCGTCTCAACGCTGCGCAACACCCGTCGCGGGTACACTGGTGCTCCCATCTCAACCACAGCGCAACCACAACGGACAGGATCGACCTTGAGCGACTTCATCGGCATCTACGACAACGCCCTCACGCCGCAACAATGCGACGCCATCCTCGCCCGTTTCGAGGCCAGCGACAAGGTCGTGCGCGGGCGCACCGGCAACGGCGTCGACACCAGCAAGAAGGACAGCTGGGATTTGACCATCGGCCCGCACAAGGAATGGCATGACGTCGGCAACCTGATGATGGGGGCGGTGGCGCAGCACCTGGCCTCGTATATCGACCAGTACCGCGCACTCGTGCTGGGCGCGCTGGCGCCGACGGTGGCGCATCCGAAGTCGGGCGAGCCGGTGGCGCTGTCGCTGGAGAACTTCGACGAATGCGGCAAGCCGCACTTGCCCGCGCTGCTGCAGTCGATGTACCGCTGCGGGCCGGTCAACCTGCAGAAGTACCTGCAGGGGACGGGCGGCTACCACCACTGGCATTCCGAGATCTATCCGCAAAACGCGAGCTGCGAGACGCTGCACCGGGTGCTGCTGTTCCAGTTTTATTTGAACGACGTCGATGAAGGCGGCGAGACCGAGTTTTTATACCAGGGCCGCAAGGTGGAAGCGCGCAAAGGGAGACTGATCATCGCGCCGGCGGGGTTCACGCATACGCACAAGGGACATGTGCCGGTGAGCGGGGACAAATACATTGCGACGTCGTGGATTTTATTCAGGCGCGCGGAGGCATTGTTCGGACAGCAGGCGGGGTGACGGTTCGCCGGAGCCGCATACCATCGCAAAGGCCGTAGGGTGGGCGGGGGACTGCGGGGCCGCCGAGGCCCACCCTACATCCCTGATCATCGTCCACGAAAAAAATGCCAGTCAGCGTAACTGACTGGCATTTCTCGCAGCCCGCCCTTCTTCAAAGGGTCAGGCCGTATTCAGACGCTATTACGCCTTCTTTGCGCGCTTGCGGCTGACGACGCCGGCGCCCAGCATGGCGATACCGAACAGGGCCAGCGAACCTGGCTCTGGAACTTCAGCCAGCTTGAACTGGCCGTTGTTCGAGACGAAGAAGCTGCCCGGGGTATTGCCGAACGCGCTGCCGTTGCAGCCGTTGCCGGTGTAACCAGCAAACTGGCAAGCGACTTCGTCGACCAGCAGGCCGGTCGGGTTGCCGACGGTGTTGGCGTTGGTGAAGGCGAAGGCCAGGATCGATTCCTGCGACAGGTCGGCGCCGTTTTCGCGGAAGAAGTAGCCGGCGTCCAGGCCGCCGACAGCAGCTTTTGCCATCACGGTGACCTGGCCGTTGTTGACCGGGGAGCCGCTTGCGTCGACCATGCCGCCGCCGCCAGCCAGTACGGTGAAGGTAGCGATTTCGTTGCCCAGGTTGGCGCCGTAGTAGCCTTCGGTGCTGCCGTACTGGCCGCTGGTCGGATTCTGGAACAGGCGGATGGTGCCGCCGGTGAACGAGAAGGCGCCGCTGAAGTTGCCCGTACCGGTCGCTTCGAAGGTTGCGCTGACATTGCCGCCGGCGTAGTTCACTGGGAACAGCTTGCCGTTGCTGTCAGCTTGCGAAATGTTGAACACAGCGTGCTCGGCGAACGAGAAGCTCGAACCACCGGTTGGGTTGATCTGGATGAAGGCATTGCCGTTCACGTCCAGGTATTCGTTGATTTGCTGGCCGCCGGCAAAGCCACCGCCGGTTGGGTTGAAGACCCAGTCGTTCATCACGGTCGAAGCGTTAGCGGCACCGGCGACGGTCATTGCAACAGCTGCAGCACAAGCAAGTTTTTTCAGAAATTTCATGATCAGTGGTTCTCTTTTTCAGTTGATTAGTACTCCTGTATAAGCAATAGCCGTGCCAGATATAGCAATTCTTTTAAAATCAACCACTTACATAAAGTATTTACGCATGAGAGAACCCTAGTGTAAAGAATTCCGATTAATTTTTCCTATTGTCATGAAATATTGCATTGATAGTTTCTAATGAGAACTAAGCGTTGCAGGACGGCTGAAACCCAAAAAAAAGCGGCGCATCGGCGCCGCTTCTTATTCCAAACACCAGGACCCTCAGGTGTTGTTGACCACCAGCCGCGGCTCCCCCGCCGCGCCAAGACGCGCACGGATCGACGCGGCGATACCCTTCGCATCCAGGCCGACCGAGGCCAGCAGCGCCGCCGGGTCGCCCTGGTCGATGAACTTGTCCGGCAGGCCCAGGATCAGCAAAGGCTTGACGATGCCGCTCGCGGCCATCGCCTCGGCCACGGCGCTGCCGGCGCCGCCCATGGTCGCGCCCTCTTCCACCGTCACCAGCAGGTCGTGTTCAAGCGCCAGCTGCTTCACCAACTCGACGTCGAGCGGCTTCACGAAGCGCATGTTGGCGACCGTCGCATTCAGGTCGCTTGCTGCGCCCAGGCTCGGCGCCACCATCGAACCGAAGGCGAGGATGGCGACCTTCTCGCCCTGGCGCTTGATCTCGCCCTTGCCGATCTCGATCGAGGTCAACTCTTCCGAAATAGCCGCACCGATGCCGGCGCCGCGCGGATAGCGCACCGCCGCCGGACCCGGGTAGTGATAAGCGGAGGTCAGCATCTGCCGGCATTCGTTCTCGTCGGACGGCGCCATGACCACCATGTTCGGGATGCAGCGCAGGAAGGACAAATCGTAATTGCCGGCGTGGGTCGCGCCGTCGGCGCCGACCAGGCCCGCGCGGTCCAGCGCGAAAGTCACGTCCAGGTTTTGCAGGGCCACGTCGTGGATCAGCTGGTCATAGCCGCGCTGCAGGAAGGTCGAATAGATCGCCACGACCGGCTTCATGCCTTCGGTCGCGAGGCCGCCGGCGAAGGTCACCGAGTGCTGCTCGGCGATGCCGACGTCGAAATAACGCTCCGGGTACTGGGCGTGAAAGCGCACCATGCCCGAACCCTCGCGCATTGCCGGCGTGATGCCGACCAGGCGCGGGTCGATCGTCGCCATGTCGCACAGCCAGTTGCCGAAGACTTCTGTATACGTGATCTTGGCGGGCGCGGTGGCCGGCTTGATGCCCTCTAGCGGATTGAACTTGCCGGTGCCGTGGTACAGGATCGGCTCGGCCTCGGCCAGCTTGTAACCCTGCCCCTTCTTGGTCACCACGTGCAGGAACTGCGGGCCCTTGAGCTTCTTGATATTTTCCAGCGTCGGGATCAGCGAGTCGAGGTCGTGGCCGTCGATCGGGCCGATATAGTTAAAACCGAATTCCTCGAACATCGTGGCCGGAACCACCATGCCCTTCGCGTGCTCCTCGATCTTGCGCGCGAGGTCGAGCACGGGACCCGGCAGCACGCTTTTGCCGACCGTCTTGGCGGCGGCGTAGAACTGGCCGCTCATCAAACGCGCGAGGTAGCGGTTCAGCGCGCCCACCGGCGGCGAGATCGACATGTCGTTGTCGTTCAGGACCACCAGCAAATTGCAGTCTTCCTCGACACCCGCATTGTTCAGGGCCTCGAAGGCCATACCGGCCGTCATCGAGCCGTCGCCGATGACGGCGATCGCGTGGCGGTGTTCGCCCTTCAGCTTGGCGGCGGCGGCCATGCCGAGCGCCGCGGAGATGGACGTTGACGAGTGCGCGGTGCCGAAGGTGTCGTATTCGCTTTCGTCGCGCTTCGGGAAGCCCGACAGGCCGTTCAGCTGGCGCAGCGTGTTCATGCGTCCGCGGCGGCCGGTGAGGATCTTGTGCGAATAGGTCTGGTGGCCGACGTCCCAGACGATGCGGTCGTGCGGCGTCTCGAACACGTAGTGCAGCGCGATGGTCAGTTCGACCGTGCCGAGGTTCGAGGACAGGTGGCCGCCCGTTTTCGCGACGGAGTGCAGCAGGAATTGGCGCAGCTCGTCGGCGAGCGGCGTCAGTTGCGTGCGCGGCAAGAGGCGCAGGTCGGACGGGTCGTTGATGGTTTCTAGCAGTTTCATTTAGGCTTTCCGCTGCACGATCAGGTCCGCGAGTTCGCGCAGCCGCAGTGCTTGTTCTCCAAATGGCGCCAGCGCAGCGTGCGCCTCGCGCCGCAATTGCTGCGCCAATTCTTGTGATTCTTCCAGGCCCAGGATCGACACATAGGTCGGCTTGTTGTCGGCCGCATCCTTGCCGGCGGTTTTGCCGAGCGTCGCCGAATCGGCCGTCGCATCGAGCACGTCGTCGACCACCTGGAAGGCCAGGCCGACCGCCTTCGAATAGGCGATCAATGCTTCCAGTTCGGTCGCCGTCAGCTCCTTGCCGCACAGGGCGCCGAGCAGCACGGAGGCGCGCAACAGGGCGCCGGTTTTCAGCTGGTGCATGCGCTCGAGCTGCTCGAGATTGAGCGCGATGCCGACGCTGTCCAGGTCGATCGCCTGGCCGCCGCACATGCCGCTCGATCCGGCCGCCCCGGCCAGCAGGCGCAGCATGCCCACCAGGCGCGCGGGCGGCAGCGAATCGCTCGACGCCAGTACCTCGAAGGCTTGCGCCTGCAGCGCGTCGCCGACCAGCAGCGCGGTCGCTTCGTCATAGGCCACGTGCACCGTCGGTTTGCCGCGGCGCAGGGCGTCGTCGTCCATGCAGGGCATGTCGTCGTGGACCAGCGAGTAGGCGTGGATCATCTCCAGCGCGCAGGCCGCGCGCGCCAGCGCATTGGCATCCGCGCCGAACAGCGCGCCGCTGGCGTACACCAGCAGCGGGCGCACGCGCTTGCCGCCGCCGAGCACGGTGTAGCGCATCGCCTCATGCAGCTTGGCCGGCGCCAGGTGGGCCGCCGGCAGGAAGTCGGAGAGTGCGTCCTCGACTTCAGCCTGGACGCCGGCCATCCAGGCGGCGAACGGCAAACCGGTCAGCGCTTGCGTCATTGCGCGCCCTCGCCCGCGCCGTCGGCGCTGAACGGTTTGAGCATGTCGCCTTCGAGCACCTTGACCTGGGCTTCCACTTTCTCGAGCTGGGCCGCGCAATACTTCACCAGCTCCGAGCCGCGCGCATAGGCGGCGACCGAGGCTTCCAGCGGCAATTGGCCGCCTTCCATCTGGGTGACGAGCTGGGCCAGCTCGGCCATTGCTTCCTCGAAGGAGCCTGGCGCCGTCGTCGTTTCAGCGTTTGAATTGATTGCCATAATGTTTTCTTGTTTGGGCCGGCGATCCCGTCATGCGCATCGGGTGCGCCGCACGGGAGTTGAATCGCGTATTTTAAAACAATCCACACCCTTGGGGTGGCCTGCACGAACGCTGAGTTTCTTAAAGGGAAGCTTTTTTCTGCATGCCCGCCTGCACATTCATGAAAACCATGCCCTTCCGGCATTTTCTGTGCCATTCCTCCCCACAATCTCGCGACGGCCCCGGACGGTAGAGCTCGTTCCACGTTATAATCTCCGGTTCTGTCCGAAATACCGTATTTCATTACTTAAAAATACTGGTCTTTGGATTCTTTCTTCTCTTTGCGGTGATGCTTTTATAAAGGGGGGTTGGGATGTCCGATCTGGCTACCCACGCCAAGCTGGCGCGCTCCTGTGCTCAGCTTCCGGTAAATGTTTATTTTGACAATGCGCTGCTGCAGCGCGAAATCCAGCAGCTGTTCCAGAAGGGACCGCGCTATGTCGGCCATGAACTCATGGTGCCGGAAACCGGCGATTTCGCGACCCTGCCTTCCGAAAACGAAGGCCGCATGCTCGTGCGCAATGCCAACGGCATCGAGGTGCTGTCCAACGTCTGCCGCCACCGCCAGGCGCTGATGTTCAATGGCCGCGGCAACGCCAATACCATTGTCTGCCCGCTGCACCGCTGGACCTACGACCTCAAGGGAGAGCTGATCGGCGCCCCGCATTTCGCGGAGACGCCCTGCCTGAACCTGTCCAAATCGCCGCTGCAAAGCTGGAACGGCCTGCTGTTCGAGCAGAACGGCTACGACGTGATGGACAAGCTCAAAAGCATGTCGGTCTCGAAAGACCTCGATTTCTCCGGCTACCTGTTCGACCACGTCGAAATCCACGACGTCGACTACAACTGGAAGACGTTTATCGAAGTCTACCTGGAGGATTACCACGTCGAGCCCTTCCACCCGGGCCTGGGCAATTTCGTCTCCTGCGAAGATTTGACCTGGGACTTCGGCCGCGACTACAGCGTGCAGACCGTGGGCGTCAACCGCGGCCTGCAGAAGGCCGGCTCGCCGACTTATAAAAAGTGGCAGGAGCAGGTGCTGAAGTTCAACGGCGGCCAGGAGCCGAAACAGGGCGCGATCTGGCTGACGCTCTACCCGAACATCATGGTCGAGTGGTATCCGAACGTGCTGGTCGTGTCGACCCTGTGGCCGCTCGGGCCGCAAAAGACGCGCAACGTGGTCGAGTTTTATTATCCGGAAGAGATCGCGCTGTTCGAACGCGAACTGGTCGAAGCCGAGCGCGCCGCCTACATGGAAACCTGCGTCGAGGACGACGAAATCGCCCAGCGCATGGACGCCGGCCGCAAGATTTTGCTGGACCGCGGCGTCAACGAAGTCGGCCCCTACCAGTCGCCGATGGAAGACGGGATGCAGCACTTCCATGAGTGGTATCGCAGCAAAATAGAGTTGTAAGCAGATGCCGGCGCTGTGGATGTTGTTCGCCAGCTTCGCATTCGCCCTGATGGGCGCGTGCGTGAAGCTGGCGGCGCTCCACTATTCGATTGCCGAAATCGTGTTCTACCGCGGCCTGGTCGGCGTGGCGGTCCTGTTGCTGATGGCCCGCGCGAGCGGACGCAGCCTGCGCACCGCCACCCCGGCCGCCCATCTCTGGCGCGGCGCCCTCGGCGTCGCCTCCCTCTGGTTCTGGTTTGCCGCGATCGCGCGCCTGCCGCTGGCCACCGCCGTCACCCTCAATTACATGTCCCCGATCTGGACCGCGGCGATCGTCATCGGCGCGGCCTGGTGGCGCGGCGCCCGTCGCACGCCCTGGCAGCCGCTGGCCGCCATCCTGGTCAATTTCATTGGCGTCGTGCTGGTGCTGCGGCCCGCGTTCGCAAGCGACGCCTGGGCCGGCGGCCTGATGGCGCTCGCTTCCGGCATGCTGGCGGCAATCGCCTACATCCTGGTGCGGCGCCTGAGCCGCATGGGCGAACCGGAAGACCGGGTCGTCTTCTATTTTTCGCTCGTCAACGTGGCGGCGGGCCTCCTCGTGATGCTGCCGCCGGGTGGAGGCTGGCATGGTCACAGCTGGCAGGGCGCGGCGCTGCTGGCCGGCGTCGGCATCAGCGGCACGGCCGGGCAAGTCGCGCTGACGCGTGCCTACCGGCTGGGGCGCACGCTGGTCGTGGCCAACCTGCAGTACAGCGGCATCGTATTTTCCAGCGCCCTCGGCATCCTGGTCTGGGGCGACCGCCTCGACGGCCAGGTGCTGCTCGGGATGGGCGTCATCTTCGGCTCCTGCATCGCAGCGAGCTATTACAACCTGCGCGCCGCACCGCCGGCCGCCACCGTTTTGCAATCCGCTTCAAAGGCATAAGGCAGTCATGGCTTCTCTCTGGATGTTATTTGCGAGCTTCGCGTTCGCCGCCATGGGGGCCGGCGTCAAGCTGGCTTCCGAGTTCTACACCACCTCGGAACTGCTGTTCTACCGCGGCCTGATCGGTTCCCTGATCCTGTTCACGGTCGTGCGCCACCAGGGCCTGACTTTCCGCACGGTGTTCCCGCGCGAGCACCTGTTCCGCAGCGCCGTCGGCGTGACCTCGCTCTGGCTCTGGTTCTTCGCCATCGGCAAACTGCCGCTGGCCACCGCCATGACGCTGAACTACATGGCGCCGATCTGGATCGCCGCCGGCCTGTTCCTGGCAGGCTGGTGGTCGCGCGCCAATACCGTCGAGTGGCCGCTGATCGTCGCGGTGGGCGCCAGCTTCTTCGGCGTGACCCTGGTCCTGCAGCCTGCCGTCGAATCGCACCAGTGGCTGGGCGGCCTGGCCGGCATCTGCTCTTCCGTCATCTCGGCGATGGCCTATATGCAGGTGCGCAAACTGGGGCAGATGGGCGAACCGGAGTACCGCGTGGTTTTTTACTTCTCGCTGACGACCGCGGTGGCGGGTTTGATCGGCGTGCTGGCCGGCGACGGCAAGCCCGTCGGGATGCCCTTCCACGGCCACACGATGGGCGGCGCGGTGCTGCTGCTGGGGATCGGCGCGGCCGCCCTGATGGCGCAGATGGCGATGACGCGCGCCTACCGGGTCGGCAAGGTGCTGGTGGTGGCGAATTTGCAGTACACCGGCATCGTGTTTTCCAGCCTGTGGGGCCTGGCGCTCTGGGGCGACCGCTTCGGCTGGCACGTCTGGCTCGGCATCGGCGTGATCCTCGCCTCCGGCATCGCGGCGACGTTCTACAATACGAGGAAGACGCCGAAAGGCGCCGTGCTGGAAAAGACCGATCCGATCGCGAGCGAACTGTGAGGAGCCCCCGCCCCATGTACACGACCCTGATTTCCGCTGCTGACCTGGCCGCGCATATCGACACCCCGGACTGGGTGATCGTCGATTGCCGGCACGACCTGATGAACCTGGCCTTCGGCCGCGAGGCCTACGCGGCCGGCCACCTGCCGCATGCGGTGTTTGCCGACATGGAGACGGAACTGTCGGGCGACAAGCGGGACGAGGACGGCGTGTTCCTGGGGCGCCATCCGCTGCCGTCGAAAGACGCGCTGGTCGACGTGTTGCGGCGCTGGGGTGTGAACGACGGCACGCAAGTCGTCGCCTACGACGCGCATGGCGGCATGTACGCGGCGCGCCTGTGGTGGCTGCTGCGCTGGATCGGGCACGAGGCGGCGGCGGTGCTGGACGGCGGACTGCCGGCCTGGCAGGCGCTCGGCCTGCCCCTGTCGTCCGACCCGCCGGATCCTCGCACGACCGGCAACATCGCCGTGCGCGCGCCCTTCGTGCCGACGGTGACGGTGGCCGAGGTGCTGGAGAATATCGAGAGCGAAAAGCGCACCGTGGTCGACGCGCGCGCGGCCGACCGCTTTCGCGGCGAGAACGAGACGATCGATCCGGTGGGCGGGCATATCCCTGGCGCGAAGAACCGCTTCTTCAAGGACAACCTGCACAACGACGGCCGCTTCAAGGCGCCGGAGCAGCTGCGCGAGGAGTTTGCAGGCCTGATCGGCGATCCGAAGGAAGCGATCATGCAGTGCGGGTCGGGGGTGACGGCGTGTCACAACCTGCTGGCGCTGGAGGTGGCGGGCTTGCCGGGTGCGGCCTTGTATCCGGGCTCGTGGAGCGAGTGGAGCGCGGATCCGAAACGGCCAGTGGCCAAAGGTTAACAGTAGCGCACCGTACGGGGCCATTTAGGCCAATGGCCTAAATGGCGGGTTCACCGGGCACTCGTGCCCAGGCGTTCGTGCGGATGCACACCCGACGGCTTCGCGGAGCCAGCGTTGGCGGTCTCGCGGCGAGGTTTCGATCGGTCGAACGTTGTAAACGCGTGGACGGAGTCCACCCTACGTATCGCGGGTTTCGACTGTGATGTACGAAGCGATGGTTGGCCGCCGGTACGCCGCGATCGTAGGGTGGACTCTTGAGTCCACGCGTTCGTGCCGTCGCGCACCCGACGGCGACGCGGAGCGACGCGAACCTTAGTGGCCGGCGGTCAGGAACAACACAAGCACCACGCCCAGGGCGATCAACAACACCTGCGGAATCGATTCCTTCACCGTCGCCCGCCTCTGCATCTGCGGCATCAAATCGCTCACCGCGATATAGATGAAGCCGGACGACGCGAACACCAGCACATACGGAATCAGGCCGCTGGCCCGGTCCAGCGTGTAATACCCCAATAATCCCCCCGCCACCGCCAACAGGCTGCACAGCAGGTTGAACACATAGGCGCGCATGCGCGAGAAGCCGGCGTTGAGCAGGACGATGAAATCGCCGATCTCGGTCGGGATCTCGTGGGCGACGATCGCCAGCGCCGTGACGATGCCCAGTTCCGGGTTCGCCAGGAAGGCCGCCGCAATCAGGATCCCGTCCGTGAAATTATGCATGCCGTCGCCGATCAGGATCATCCAGCCCGATTTGCCCGCCTCGCGCGCGTCGTGGCCGTGGCCGTGGTGGTGGCCATCGCCCTCGTGATGGTGCGAGTGGCGCAGCAGCGCCAGCTTCTCGAGCAGGAAGAAAGCCAACAGGCCGGCCAGCAGCGTCGCAAACAGTTTATGCGGGCTGGCGTTCGACTCGAAGGCCTCGGGCAGCGCGTGCAGCAGCGAGGTCGAAAGCATGATGCCGACCGACAGGCTGACCAGCCGCTCCACCATTTTGGAGAGCAGCGTGAACGAAAATACAGCCGCGGCCGAGATGCTGACGACGCCGGCGATCAGGGTCGCCAGCAGGATGGAGATGAGAATCGGGTCGATGTGAAGCCTCTTGTTCTTGACTTGCTCGGCATGGCAAGCCGGGCATTGTACAGCTCCCGGCTTGCTGACGTACGCTTACACCGTGCCGCTCAGACCACGCCGTGACTGCGGAACCAGTCCAGCGCGCGGCGCCAGCCGTCCTTCGCATCGGCCTCGTTGAAACTCGGACGGTAATCGGCATGGAAGGCGTGTCCCGCATCCGCGTAGACGTGGAAGGTGGACCCGCTGTTGCCCTTGTCCAGCGCCACGCGCATGCGCTCCACCGATTCGAGCGGGATGCCGGTGTCCCTGGCGCCGTACAGGCCCAGCACCGGGGTCTTGAGGTTGGGGGCGATGTCGATCGGGTGCTTCGGCGAATTGGCGTTGGTGTCGCCGGCGAGGCGGCCATACCAGGCCACGCCCGCCTTCACGTTCGGGTTGTGCGCCGAGTACAGCCAGGTGATGCGGCCGCCCCAGCAGAAGCCGGTGATGCCGAGGCGCGTGGTGTCGCCGCCGCGTTGCCTGGCCCAGGTGACGACGGTGTCGAGATCCGACATGACCTGCGCATCCGGCGTCTTGCCGACGATGTCCTTCATCAGGTCGGCGATGTTGGCGACCTTGCCGGCGTCGCCGGCGCGCACGAACAGCTCCGGCGCGATGGCCATGTAACCCTGTTTCGCGAAGCGGCGCGCCACGTCCTTGATGTGTTCATGGACGCCGAAGATCTCGGAGATGACGAGGATGACCGGCGGGTTGGTCTTGCCTTCGGGCTGGGCGCGGTAGACCGGCACGTCCTGGCCGTCGATGACGATGATATGGTCGCCGCTTGACAAGCCCGCGGTGTCGGTCTGCACCAGGGTTTGCGCCGCGACCGGGAGCGTGGCGGCGGCAAAGCCCGTCCCCACTGCCGCTTTCAGGAACACGCGGCGATCGACGCCGTCTTCGAAGCTGCTGGCGCCAACGAGGCTGTCGCCGTCTTGTACGAGATCCTTCATGTGCATCCCTCCGGTCGGTGTCTGTAAAGTTGACTATCTTACAGCGACACGGGGGCTTGCGCATGGGAGCACGGGTGCGCACGGGCGCAGAATTCGGTTGCCAAGGCCGGGGGATGGGATGAAAATCGACCCGTGCCGGCAACTCATCCATTCACGCCGGCAGAAAAGGCCCGCCATGTTCGAAAGCTTCAAGCATTTGTTCGCCCACGACAGCGGGCCTGACTGCGCCGCCCCGGCGCCCTTCGGCGAGGACGACATCGTCCTGCTCGACGCCGAAGAACTGGCCGAAGGCGGTATCCTCGAGGCCTACGAACAGCTGCATCCGCAGTTGCGGCAATACGCGTCGGAGGAAGTCGACATCGCCGAGGAGATCGACGCCGGCGGCGCCGCGTACACCGTGTTCGCCGACGAAAAGCGCTACGACATCCGTGGTGGCGGCGTCGAAGAAGACGCCTGGGCACTCGCGACGATCGCCTTCTTCGAGATCGTCAACGCCGGCCTGGCGCATGCTGCCCACCGCTTCTACGCCCTCTACGCCGGCAACGACCTGGCCGGTGTCTTCCTGACCGAGGAGCAGTTTCAGGCGGCATGGCAATGCATCGCGCGGCCCTGGGACCGGCCGTGGATTCCCGTGAACCGGGCGCCGGATTACGGCTTTCCGGCCGACGAGGAACCCGCGGCCTGAAGCGATTACGGCGCCAGCGTGAAGTCGACGGCCGTCGCGTTGGCGGTGGCGATGTTCACGCCATCGACCGACTTGCCCGCGTAGCCGGCGGCCGACGCATCGACCCGGTAGGCGCCGGCGGCCAGGCCCGCGCTTGCCGCGAAGCTCAAGGGCAGCGTGGCGCTGTAGACGGCGTACTGCGGCGCCGCGACCGGCAGGTTGGCGATCGTGTAGGCGCCGGTGGCCAGGTCGGCGCCCTGGTACCTGATCGTGACCGTCGGGCCGGAGGCGAAGGACTGCTTCGCCGCGACCCAGGCTGCTTCCGTGCTGCTCGGCGGCGTCATCGTGACGGTGCCGCCGATGGTGCCGGCGGTGCTGGCCGGCAGCGCGATCGGGGCGGCCGCGGTGCTCAGCGCGGTGGTGCTGGTGGCCGAGGCCACCGGTACCGCGCCGACGACGGCCGCGGCGCTGTTGTTGGCGGTGATGACGACGTCGTAGCTGCCCGGGGCCAGGCGCGACAGGAAGAATTCGCCGGTGGTCGGGTTCGGGGTGGTGGCGCTGACGATGTTCCCGTTCTGCTGCGCCGAAACGGTCACGCCGCTGGCCAGCAGCGACGGGGCGACGAAGCCGGAGATGCCGTTGATCGCCGCCGGGACCATCTTGACGACCGGCTTCAGGGCATAGCTGGTCTTGCCGCGTGCGACCACCGATTTGCAGGCGTCGAAGTCGATCACGACGTCCGAACGCGCGCCCGCTTCCACCGTGAAGGAACCGACCAGCTTGATGCCGCTCTGGACCGCGCTCGGGGTCTCGAGCGCTTGCTCGGCCTTGGCGCCGGTGACGAGCACCGTGTTGGCGCTGCCGCTGGCATTCGAATCGAGCACGAGGCGGATCTGGTTGTACTGGCCGGCCTCGAGCGAGACCTGGCCCAGGGTTTCGAGCACGCCGTTGGTCAGGTTCAGCAGGTTGACCTTCTTCGGTGCGGCGAGGGCGATGTCGGTCCAGCCCGCGTCCGTCTCGCCCGCGCTCGCGCTCTTGTTGACGCGCACCTTGGCGACCGTGACGTTCACGGCGTCGAAACCGCAGGCCGGGGCGTCGGTCATCGCGACCGCCAGCGTGCCCAGGGTCGCGACCGGCGCGGCCGCCGGCGTGCCGCTTCCGCCCCCGCCGCCGCAGGCGCTCAGGGTGGCGGCGACGGCGATGCCGCCGAGGAGAAGATGGGAACGCAGGGACGTCGATTGCATGGGATACCTTTCAAAAATGACTCGCCTTGGCGGCGCTGAAAGGAGATTAACATTCCATACGGCAACTTTTACGTTAAGCGGCGCACCTTGAAACGTTTCATTACAACTGAAACAGATTCGTGTTGTCTTTACGCAACTTCGACCTGGCGACCCGGCCTCCGCTCAAAGGCAGCTGCCCGGCGGCGCGCAGGCGCGCGATGGCCGCCAGCATGCCGCTGGCGCCGGCGACGAGCGCGCTGTGTTTCGTGGTGCTCATCCGTTTCTCCCATTGCAAGGATCAGGGGAGAGCATAAACACCCGGCGCCGCCCGCGGCGTCCGGGAAGGTGCGCGATTCGGGCTACGGTCAATCTCCGGCGTTGACCGAGCCGATACCCGCCACCGACTTGTTGACGGTGCGCGGCTTGCCGTAATAGCTGAGGTTCCCCATGCCCTGCACTTTCGCATCGAGCCGCTCCTTGGCATACACCTTGACGTCGCCGATGCCGCGGAAACGGATATCGACATCGTCGGCGATCAGGGCTTTGGTATCGACCTCGCCCACGCCCTCGGCGCTGATCCTGAGCGTTTTGACCTTGCCGTTGATTTCCATCCGGCCGGCGCCGCGGTAGTTGACGTCGAGGCGCTCGACGCGCACGTTATTCAGCATGGTCTCGCCCGCCCCCTCGCCGTCGAAGGCGCGCAGCTGCGGCATGGCGATGATGACGCGCTGGTCGCCCTTGTTCGTGCTGAAGTTCTTGTCGCGTGCGCGCAGGCGCAGTTCGCCGTTCACGACTTCGCTGGTCACGTTGTCGAGGAATTTGTCGCTGCCGCGCACCATCAGCGACTGCTTCGCGGCACTCGCGTCGACGGTGACGCTGATCGGTCCCTGCACATTGATCGAGGTGAAGGGCGCGACATTGCGGACCTGGTCGCCGGCAGTTGCGGCGGTCGCAGCGAAGGAAAGGGCGAGGACAAGGGCAAGACGGCGCATGATGATTTCCTGTTCGTTGAAGAGTGAAATCATCGTAGATCGAAGCGCCGCCACAAGCGACGGTTTTGCGACAGGCTGCACGATTTGCCGGATGCGCTGCGCGAAACGGCAGCGCATCCGGCGAGTGAAGCCTACTTAGGCCTGCGTGCGCAGGTATTCGGCGATCGCTTCGCCCACTTGCGTCGTATTCGCCGTGCCGCCCATGTCCGGCGTGCGCGGGCCCTGGGTCAGGCAGGTTTCCATCGCCTGCACGATGGCGTCGTGGGCCGCCGTGTACTTCGCATCGCCCTGCCCCAGGAACTCGAACATCATCGCGCCCGACCAGATCATCGCGATCGGGTTGGCGATGTTCTTGCCGTAGATGTCGGGCGCCGAACCGTGGACGGGCTCGAACAGCGAGGGGAAGGTACGCTCCGGGTTCAGGTTGGCCGACGGCGCGATGCCGATCGTGCCGGCGCAGGCCGGGCCCAGGTCGGACAGGATGTCGCCGAACAGGTTGGAGGCGACGACGACGTCGAAGCGCTCCGGCGACAGCACGAAGCGCGCGGCCAGGATGTCGACGTGGTACTTGTCCCATTTGACGTCGCCGTACTGCTCGCCCATGGCGGCAACGCGCTCGTCCCAGTACGGCATCGAAATGGCGATGCCGTTCGACTTGGTGGCGGCCGTCAGGTGCTTCTTCGGACGGCGCTGGGCCAGCTCGAAAGCGTACTTCAGGATGCGGTCGGTGCCGTGGCGGGTGAAGACGGCTTCCTGCAGCACCAGCTCGCGCTCGGTGCCCTCGAACATGCGGCCGCCCACCGACGAGTATTCGCCTTCGGTGTTTTCGCGCACCACATAAAAGTCGATGTCGCCCGGCTTCTTGTTCGCCAGCGGACACGGCACGCCCGGCATCAGGCGCACCGGGCGCAGGTTCACGTACTGGTCGAATTCGCGGCGGAATTTCAGCAGCGAGCCCCACAGGGAGATGTGGTCGGGCACCGTGTCCGGCCAGCCGACGGCGCCGAAATAAATCGCCTCGAAACCGGACAGTTGCGCCTTCCAGTCGTCGGGCATCATCTTGCCGTGCTTGGCGTAGTACTCGCAATCGGCCCATTCGAAGGTCGTGAATTCGAGCTTGATGTCGAAACGCTTTGCGGTCGCTTCCAGCGCGCGCAGGCCTTCCGGCATTACTTCCTTGCCGATGCCGTCACCGGCGATCACGGCGATTTTATGGGTGTTCATGGAGCGCTCCTTCGTGTGGGATGAATTGGAATGAACACAGGATAACCCATTACGCCGCGTTTATAATGAGCACTAGTGTGATCGCAAAGGACACGAATCGTGAATAATCTGCAGAACGAGGACTTGCGCGTGTTTGTCACCGTCGTGCGCAAGGGCAGCTTCGCGGCGGCGGCCGAAGAGCTAGGAATGTCGCCGGCCTATGTCAGCAAGCGCATCGGCGTGCTCGAGGGCATCCTCGCCGTGCGCCTGTTCCAGCGTACGACGCGCCGCGTGGTGATTACCGACGACGGCGAGCAGGTCTACGCCCGCGCCCAGGCCATCCTTGAGAACCTGGACGATTTGATCGACGACGTCTCCGAACGCCGGCGCGCCCCGACCGGCCAGTTGCGCATCTGCAGCAGCTTCGGCTTCGGGCGCAAGCTGGTGGCGCCGGCGATCGCCAAGCTGGTGGCTGCCTACCCCGGCTTGAACATCCGCTTCGAAGTCTTCGACCGCCTGGTCGACACCGTCGCCGAAGGGTTTGATCTCGACGTGCGGGTCGGCGACGAGATCGCGCCGAACATGATCGCGCGCCGCCTGCGCTCGAACGGGCGCATCCTGTGCGCAGCGCCCGCCTACCTCGCGCGCCACGGCACGCCGAAAAGTTTACAAGACCTCGCCGGCCACCAGTGCCTGCCGATCAAGGAACGCGACCATCCCTTCGGCGTCTGGCGCCTGCGCGGGAAGAATGGCGAGGAAACGGTGAAGGTATCGGGCGCGCTGTCGACCAACCACGGCGAGATCGCCCTGCGCTGGGCGCTCGACGGCGCCGGCATCGTGCTGCGCTCGCGCTGGGATGCCCAGCCCTACCTCGACGCCGGCACCCTGGTCGTGGTGCTGCCGGAGTACACGCAGGAGGCGAACGTCTGGGCCGTGTATCCGCAGCGCCTGGCCGGGTCGGCGAAGCTGCGTGTGTGCGTGGAGTTCCTGGATGAGCAGCTGGCCTTGCCGCGCGAAGTGTGACGCGTACGCCCTGAACGGCGAATCGCAACTATGTTATCCATTGCACGGTCAAAACCCCTGCCGCTTCCTATAGTGTTGATTTGGCGGCACAGCCCGGCGAAGGGAACAGCACATGATCTCGAGTCAAACCGGCTTCGTCTTTGCAACCGGCATCGAAAACAGCATCCCCACCATCGAGGGCGGCAGGGTGCGCATGGACGAGATGGAAAAGTGCGGCCACTACCGGTACTGGCGGCGCGACTTCGACCTGGTGCAGGAGATCGGCATCCGCTACCTGCGCTACGGCCCGCCGCTGCACACGACCCTGCTCGGTGCCCGGCGCTACGACTGGTCGTTTGCCGACGAGGTCTTCCCGGACCTGCGCCGCCGCGGCCTGGTCGCGATCGTCGACCTCTGCCATTTCGGCCTGCCCGATTTCCTCGGCGACTTCCAGAATCCGGACTTCCCCGCCATCTTCGCCGATTACGCCCGCGCGTTCGCGCAGCGCTATCCCTGGATCCAGCTCTACACGCCCGTCAACGAGATGTCGATCTGCGCCCTGTTTTCCGCCCTCTACGGCTGGTGGAACGAGCAGCAACGCAGCGACCAGGCCTTCGTCACGGCCCTGAAACACCTGGTCAAGGCGAATTTGCTCGCGATGCGCGCCATCCTCGAAGTGCGTCCGGACGCTCTCTTCATCCAGAGCGAATCGACCGAATATTTTCACGCCAAGACACCGGCGGCGATCGGTCCGGCCGAGACGATGAATGCGCGCCGTTTCCTGTCGCTCGACCTGAACTACGGCCGCCGCGTGGACTCCACCATGTACGAATACCTGATGGACAACGGCATGACCCGCGACGAATACCATTTTTTCCTGAATAACAACCTGAAGCATCACTGCATCATGGGCAACGATTATTACCAGACCAACGAGCACCGCGTCTCGAAGGACGGTTCGACCCGCGCGGCGGGCGAAATCTTCGGCTACGCCGTCCTGACGCACCAGTACTACAACCGCTACCGCCTGCCCGTGATGCATACCGAAACCAATTTGTGCGAGGGCCCGACCGGCGACGAAGCGGTCAACTGGCTGCACAAGGAATGGGCGAACGTGCTTCGCGTGCGCAACAACGGCGTGCCGATCGTCGGCTTCACCTGGTATTCGTTGACGGACCAGGTCGACTGGGACACCGGCCTGCGCGAAAACAATGGCCGCGTGAACGCACTGGGCCTGGCCGACCTCGACCGCAAGCTGCGTCCGGTCGGCCACGCCTATCGCGAGCTGATCGAGGACTGGACCGAGGTGCTGCCGACCCAGAGCGTCTGCCTCCAGGTACCAATCGCGCTCAGCCAGGATTATCCCGAACTCGGCGAGCCTGCCCGGCGCGCGCCGCCGGACACGGCGACGGCCACCAGCGCGCCACGGAATACGGAATAGACAGGAGAGCAAGCATGCGATTTTCCGACAAAACCGTGCTCGTCACGGGCGCGGCCAGCGGCATCGGCCTGGCCACGGCCATGCGCTTTGCGGCCGAGGGCGCGAACCTGGTGCTGGTCGACCGCGATGCGGCCGCGCTGCCGGCGGCAGCGGCAAAACTGCGCGCCTGCGGCGACGGCCAAACGATGGAAGTGGAATGCGACGTCAGCGCCGAGCAGGGTGTCGCCCATGCCGTCGAAGCGGTGATGGCGCGCTTCGGGCGGCTCGACGTGGTCGTCAACAACGCAGGGCTGATGATCTTCAAACCGATCCAGGAACTCACCGGCGCCGACTGGATGCACGTGCTGCATGTCGACCTGCTGGGCGCCTTCTTCTTCATCAAGCAGGCCTTCCTGCATATGAAAGCCGGCGGCGCGGTCGTCAATGTGTCGAGCGTGCATGCCCTGGAGACAGAGCCGAACGTCGCGCCCTACGCCGCCGCCAAGGCGGCCCTGCTCTCGCTGACACGCTCGGCGGCGCTGGAAGGTATTCCGAAGGGGATCCGGGTGAACGCCATCCTGCCCGGCGCGATCGACACGCCGATGTTGTGGACGAACCCGGAAGTGAAATCCGGGGCCGAACACATCGATGCGGCCGACGTCGGCAAGCCCGAGGACGTGGCCGCCGCGATCGCCTTCCTTGCGTCGGACGAGGCGGCGTTTATCCGGGGTACCTCCTTGCTGGTCGATGGCGGGCGCCTGTGCGCGCTGTAGCGACGCTTACTTCACCCGATATACCGCGCACAGCTTGTTGCCGTCCGGGTCGCGCACATAGGCCAGGTGCATGGCGCCCATGCCGCCTTCGCGCAGTCCTGGCGGGTCTTCGGCGGTGGTGCCGCCGTGGGCAACCGCCGTGTCGTGGAATTGTTTGACCTGCTCGGGCGAGTTGCAGCGGAAGCCGATGGTGCCGCCGTTCGCGAAGGTCGCCGCTTCGCCGTTGATCGGTTCGGTGACGCCGAAGCTGCCGCCGTCGTGGCGGTAGAACAGGCGGGACTGGCCCGAAGGCGCCGTGTTGGGATACGGCTCGCCGGCGCCGAGAACGCCGAGGACGGCGTCGTAGAAGCGCTTCGAGCGTTCGATGTCGTTCGAACCGACCACGATGTGACTGAACATTGATGTCTCCTTGTTGTTATCGAGTGTTGTCGAGTGTTGTCGAGTGTACGGGCAGTGTTCGCCCTGACGCAAGTGCGGTTGGCCGAGGCATGGCGGATCCGGCGTCCTGGTGCTGTCGATGGTCGACACCATACAGTTGGCCCCTGCCGGCCGCCCTTTCCTGGTGACGCCCGTGCTGAAAGCCGGCGCCGCTGTGGCCCGGCAGATTGGCCAAGCGTCCACCAACAAGCGAGGAGCCGGGCCTGGGTGAATTCAAGGCGCACGATGTCGTCGCAAATGGAATCCGGCAGCATGTGATCGAGGCCGGCAGCGGGCCTGCTGCCGGCCGGGACGCGCTGCCGCCAGGCCGATGGCGCGTGCTCGGTCGCAGCAGCGCCGGCGAGGTTGGTGACCCAAGGGCCCAGCGGCGCACCGGCTTACGGTGCGCCGATTCGTTTTGGGTGCTGCAAAACCCGGCCCGCGAAGCAGCGTCAAGATGCACGTAGGGCGTGTGAAAAAATTGTCAGGGCAAGGCGCATCGTCGAAGACAGTACGTGGGTACGGCGAGACGATGTAACGCAGCCATGGCGATTTTTTCACACGCTCGTAGGGTGGACTCTCGAGTCCACGCGGTACGGCATGTCCG
>Ga0308169_10001262_pt1 | contig 30329 bp, 29 predicted proteins | sample PhyBR1_2_FD_202139 | JGI IMG/M metagenome (GOLD analysis project Ga0308169, IMG submission 202139) | Phyllosphere microbial communities from UC Gill Tract Community Farm, Albany, California, United States - DLSLSB.R1 | ecosystem: Host-associated > Plants > Phyllosphere > Unclassified | place...
CATGACGCGCGCCGTGCTCGACGAGTGGCGGCGCGTCGGCGGCGACGAGGCGCGGCGCGAGGGAAGGTGGTACTGGGAGCTCGGCGACGACGCGAGCGACGAGCGCCTCGAGGCGCTCGAGGGCATCATCTCGGTCAAGGGCATCGGCAAGGCGTTGCCGCCTTAGTAGCTCGGCTCGCTCTCGTGTTGTACTAGCTATTGTCCTGTCCTTCTCGTCCGGGAGAGGTCCGTGCGCCTGCTCTCGACAAGCTGCCGCTCCCGCTGCAGCTCTCCTGGGCGCTCCTCGTTGAGCTTCTCGTCGCATGCCAAGCGAGCGCGGTGAGCTCACTACAGAGAGCCCTGAGCGCGAGCGAGCAGCTGCAGCGAGCTCGCTGGTCGTTCGCCTCCCACCGGCAACCGCCCGCCGGCTTACCGCCGCTTCCGCGCACAGCTGAGCTTACCGACGACGGCGAATTGCTGTACGCGTAAAGCAGCGCTCAGCGGAAGCATTCGTCCGCCTCCGCACGCTTACATCGAGCAGCGGCGGAACTTCCTCGTTTGGCCTGGCTGACCGTGGCTGAGAGAGCAGCGCGCTCGCGCAATTCAGCGAGCTTGCAGCTCGACTTGACGCTCTTGTCACACCATGCTTGCTCTTCCTGCTTCCTTCCGCACCGCTCTAGCCCCTCAGCTTCGCGCCTCGGCCCGCTCCGCTCTCCGTCCTCTCCTACCCGCCCGCACCTTGTAAGCACGCTCGCTCTCCTCCTACGCGACGAGCACGACCACTGACCTGCTCTCGTGCGCCGCGCAGCGCAATGTCCGCCGCCTACGCCGCTCCCGCCTCCGGCTCCGCCGACTCGGCGTCGTTCCTCGACGCCGTCAAGGCGCGCCGCACCATCTACGCGCTCTCCAAGTCGTCGCCGATCAGCAACGACCGCATCGTCGAGCTCGTCAACTTTGCCGTCAAGCATTGCCCGTCGTCGTTCAACTCGCAGTCGACCCGGGTCGTCGTCGCGCTCGGCGCCCACCACGACAAGGTGTGGTCGATCGCCAAGGAGCACATCAAGGCCGTCGTGCCCGCCGAGAACTGGCCTGCGTCCGAGCAGCGCCTCAACGGCTTCCAGAATGCGTACGGGTGCGTGCGAACTCGCTCGCCGTCGACCCGAACGCGCTCGGGCCCTGACGTTTCCTCTCCTCCCCGCAGCACCGTCCTCTTGTTTGAGGACCAGGCTGTCGTCAAGGGCCTCCAGGAGAACATCCCGTCGTACGCTGAGCACGTGCGTCCCCTTCTGCTGCATTCCTTGAGCCGGTTCGACTGTACTGACGCGCCGCTCGGACCTTGCAGTTCCCGACCTGGAGCGAGCACGCTCACGGCATCGTCGCCTTCACGATCTGGACAGCGCTCGAGGCCGAGGGGCTCGGTGCCAACCTGCAGCACTACAACCCGCTCATCGACGCCGACGTCGCCAAGGAGTTCTCGGTCCCCGAGTCGTGGAAGCTGCGGGCGCAGCTCGTCTTCGGCAAGGGCGAGGCGCCCGCGGGCGACAAGGAGTTCAAGCCGCTCGAGGAGCGCGTCAAGGTGTTCCAGTAGATGCTCGCGTGCGCTCGAGAGCCTCTCTATAGCGATGCAGTGACATGTTGTAGAGCTTTCTCTCCCCGCGACCGGTTCGAGAGAGTGCGCGAGCAAGCCCTTGCCTCTGTACTTCCGCTTGTCACTACGCTCAACGCGACAAGAAAGGTATCTCGAGCGAGCTGCAGGGCGTCGACCGCCTCTCGATAAGCTTGAAGGGTCCGTGCGTACGCTGAGCGAGCGCCATTTGAGAAGGTCGCGAGCAGGAGAAGGCCGACTTCCTGCAAGCAGGGCGGCCAGTGCAGCGCTAACACATCTGCAGCAGGTCATTCCCTCTGCAGAGGTGACGACAAGACAGAGACTAAGCGCGGTCCCCTGCTCTTTCGCCGCGAGCTGCTCCTCCTTCGACCCCGCTCGAGAAAGCTCTCTCTCGGCAAGCGCGAACAGCGAGAGGGGATGACCGAGTTCAAGTGCATAAGAGCTACAAGCAATCACTACATCAATGAGCACGTCTTGCTACAACCCATGCCGTCTATGAGAGACGAGGGGGAACGACGGAACGACCAAGGGGGAGGGAGAGGATGCGGGACGAGCGCAGTGTCTAGGAGCCTTGCGCCGTCGAGGATGAGATCAAGGGGTGTATAGGGGTGTATAAGGAGGGAGGAAGGTGTATGTGGGTCGGGAAATCGTTGCGGGCGTCGCGCTGCGCGTCGCTGGAGATGGGTTGCGAGGAAGAGTGGGAGGGCGCGCCCGGTCGTCGATGACGGCGAGGAACGGTCCTCAGATGCGGTGGCGACAGACGAAAGATGAAGATGATGATGGCGAACGAGATGCGGCGAAAGAGGCGAGGGTGAGGAGGGCGTGACGAGGAGGAAAGAGGGGAAGAGGTGCGGCGGAGGAGGAGGGGCGACCCGAACGACGCTGTGCTGTGCGAGTAGGCCGGTCGGGCCGCTCGCTCATGCAGAGCGTGCGACAGCCTCTGCCATGGGCAGCGGCAGCTGCTGCGGGTTGTCGTCGACCGACGCCTGCTGCTCTCGGTCGGCCTTCTCGAGCGAGTCGACCGAGTCGAGCTTCTTGGCCTTGACGCCAAAGTTCTCGTCGACGGTCGTGTTGAGCGGGAGGCCCCTCATGAGGAGCGCGATGAGGAAGCCGAGGCCGGCCTGTTGCAGCAAAGGGGAGAGAGGGTCAGTGCGGGACCAACGAGAGCGACGACGGGCCCGAGGAGGCGCAGCTCGTCGGACTCGGGCAGGCAGTAGTGGGGAGAGTCTGAGAGGAGGGACGAGGACGCACAAAGGGGATCATGACGATCCAGACGACGCGCAGGGACGCCGCAAAGGCCTCGCGCACCTGCATCTTGAGCGGTTCGGCGAGTCCTCGGATGAGCGGGATCGACGCGTACGCGCCCGCCGTGCCGCCAGGGACCATGTCGAGGTACTCTTGCGGCAGCTTGCCGGCGAGGACGTTGGTGATGACGGACGAGCCGATCGAAATGCCGAGGACGTTGCCGAACGTGCGCACGAGCATCTGGAACGAGAGGGCCTGCCCGGCGATGCTCGGCGGGAGCGGCGCGAGGATAGGGAAGACGGTCGCCGCGTAGAGGACGCCGATGCCGAACGCGCTGATCATGGGCCTGTGCGCAAAGAAGAGAAGGAGTCAGTTGGTGGACGAGAGACGACGACAGCGCCGAGCAGGTGCGCGCTCGCGCATCAAGACGGTGAGAGAGAGACGAAGACGCACATGAGGACCCATCCCGCAGTCGAGGTCGTCGCCTTGGTGAGCGCGAGCACGCCCGGCCCGACCGTGAGCGCGACCCAGCCGATAATGTTGACGCCCTTGTACGACTGGCGCTTCGAGATCCAGATGCCGGTGAGCATGGCCGTCGGCGAGACGATGAGGACGACGGGCAGGAAGTCGACGGCCGAGCCGATGGTCGTCGTCGCCTTGGCCGATTGGAAGTAGGCGGGCCTGCAGGAGGGCCGAGCGGTGTCAGGTCTCGTCGGCAGGGTTCAGCAGTTCGAACGAGAGGAATACTGCACGCACCAGTAGTAGTAGACGCCCATGGCGACGACGCCGTGCAGGAAGGTCGTGAGGAACCCGACGAGGCTCGTGCGGTTCATCATGGCGTCGAAGGGGACGGTCGGGTGCCTGCGAGACGCAAGCGACGTCAGCGCGCGCTCTACAAGCTCGAGCTGGATGACAGGAGACAGGAAGGGGACGCACTTGACCCAGTGCTTCTCGACGACGAACCACAGGACGAGGCCGGCGGCGCCGCAGACGATGGTCGCGATCACGTACGCCGACGTCCACGGGTGCAGCTCGCCGCCCGACACGATGCCGAGGATGAGGACCGAGATCGAGGGGATGAAGATGAGGTTGCCGATCCTGTTGCGGGTCGAGCGTCAGCGTGCGGCTCGTTGTTGACATGCATGGTGAGGTGAGGGAGGAGGGGAACCGAGCGCACCAGTCCATCTTGGCGAGCTTCTCGCGCAAGTTGCCCTCGGGGCCCTTGAGCGACATGAAGAGGAACGTGATGACGAAGCAGGGCACGGCGAGGAGGGCGTTGAAGGCGAAGAGGTAGCGCCAGTTGAACCCGGCGAACGCGCCGCCGAGGAGCGGGCCGGCGGCCGAGGCGACCGACCACGTAGCCTGCGAGGGGGAGTACCGAGTCAGCACGTGCTCAGGGAGGGCAAGGGCGGAACAGAGGAAGGGGAGGAGGGGAAGGTCGAACGCACCGAGAAGGCGCCCTGGTACACGCCGCGCTCGGCGAGCGGCACCATGTCGCTCAGGATGATCTCGACGGCGGCAAAGATGACGCCTGCGCCTGCGCCCTGGACGCCCCGGCCGGCGAGCATCGTGTCCATGTTCTGGGCGACGGCGCACACGACGCTGCCGAGCGTGAAGAGGGCGAGGCCGCCGTAAAAGACGGCGCGGCGGCCGAGGATGTAGGCGAGGCCGCCGCTCCAGGGGATGACGGCGGCGCTGCAGATCATGAAAACGTTGGCGATCCAGGCGTAGTCGTCGCCATTGAGGTCGCGCGCGATGGTCGGGAGCGCGGTCGAGATGGCTGTGGGGAGCGAGGGCAGGCGTCAGCAATCGTGCTGGCTCGGCAGGAGCTGTGCTTAGGTCTCGGGAAAGGGTGTGCCGCCTTTACTCGCTCAGCAAGGAGCTGGCGAGCGAGGATCAAGAGGGAGATGTGGGGAGGAGGAGGGGGAGGAGGAGGGGTGGAGGGGCGCACCGGTCTGCTCGACGGCAGCGTTGAAGGTGGCGAGGAGCAGGCACGCAAAGACGAGCCAGAAGCGCAGGTCCTTCTTGCCCGTCGTCGCCGTCGCGCCCTCGAGGCCCAGCAGCTCGTCCGCCTTGTCCGCCTTGTCCGCCTTGTCGTCGAGCTGGGGCTCGTCGTGCGCGGCCATGGTCGCCTGCGAGTCGGTGCGGGTGCGCGTGCGCTGTGCGGGTGCGCCTTCGTGCGCCGCCATCTCCTGCAGCAGGGGCAAGGACGAGCTGTGGGAGGAGCGAGACGACGAAAAGCACGGGCGATTGCGGGCGACGCGAACCGCGCGGCGGCCAGTCCGCTCTCGTTTCGGCCGACTTCCCTCTCGTCGTCCAGCTGCAGTGAGCTCAGCGTGCGCTACAGCACGACAGCCTCAGATTCTGAGCAGCGCTGCCAGCGAAAAATGGGCGACCGCTCGATAAAGCCAACGGGCGACGCGCTCGCACGAGCGGACCAGAGCTGCAGCACTCTCAGGAGCCAGAGCCTCGTCACAGAACGTATGTGAGCTCTCCTCGACTCGACCGGCGGCGGAAGAGCGACCAGCGCTCCATTGCAGCGGCCCTCGGCGCGCTCCCTCGCTCGCGCCTCAGCCCGCGCTCCTCGCCGCCCCGCTGCCGCACCCGCACCCTGCCCCGTGCTCATGCTCGTGCTCGTGCTTCTTCCTGATCCAGCTCGGCTCGGGGCCCTCCATGAAGCGGTTGCGCCGCACGGCCGCGATGCCGCCGCGCGCGGCCGTCTTGTCGCTCTCGCGCCGGGCGGCGATGGCGCGCACGAGCTTTCGGCGGTCGAGCGGGAGGGTCGATGTAGACGGAGGGGCCGGCTCGACTACTGGCGGAGGTCGAGAGGGTCGAGAGGGTCGAGAAGGGCGTGCTGGGCCCGAGCGGGACGAGGGTGCGGCTGGAGGGGGAGGAGCGCGAGGCGAGCGCAGGTCGACGGGGATGAGGGTCGCCTGCTGAGCGAGGCGAGACAGATGTTCGGCCTGGTGCTGTGAGTCGAAGGTCAAGGACTAGGCGCTAGTCAGCGCAGACCCTCTCGAGCTGGTCCTGGAGGAGGAGGGGACGCTCAGCGCACCTCGAGCTGGTCCCGGTACACCTCGCCCTGCACTTGAAGCACCGCAATGTCGTCGAGAGATGTCGTGGAGCGCGCCTTGTCAAAGTCGGACCTGCGGGCGGGAGCAAGAGGAAGGAGAGAGGGGTGGGTCAGCAAGCGAGGTCGGGCGAGGGGAGGTGTGCGCAGCCCTGCCGCCTCGGCCAGCTCCTCGTAGCAGCACAAAGCGATCTAAAATGCCTCTGAGCGAGCTACGCGACCGCTAGACCGTCCGGTCGACGTCAAAGTCCTCATCAGTCGCCGCCACCGGGGACGTCGAGTGGACCACCCCGACCCCTCCTGCTGCGGCGTGTGCTCGCCTGGACGGTGCGATAGAGGTAGGGGGAGGACGGACCTGACCTTGTTGAGGACAAAGGCTGCGCGGTGGTCGTCTGGCATGCGGCGGGCGGTGCGGAGCAGAGAGCGGTACAGGGCTCGCGAGGCGGCGCTGGCCTCGGCGAGTGTGGCCATGCGGGCAGTTGTGCTGCTCTGGTAGTGGCTGCAGGGGGGCTCAAGGACCAGCTGGTGGTGCTCGAGAGCGACAGAGCGAGAGCCTGCTTCGTCGGGCGGTCCCTCTCCTCCCGACCTCTCGCTCTCTCCAGGCTCTGCACCAAGGACTGCGCTCCGCTCGCTCAATCTACACAACAAGCCTATTCACGGCGACCCGACCAGCAATCCGACCCGCGCAAGCCATACTCGCCAAGGCCGCCTCGTCTCGTCCGTCAACATCCGCGGCTGGCCATCCGAGCCTCGCACCTAGACTCTCCGACTGCTAGATCAAGTGCGTCCCCTCCTTCCGTCCTGTCCTTGTCCAGAGCTGACCCCGACCCTTCTCCCCCTTTCAGCCATGCCCGCCGCCGCCGACCTCTCACCGCCCGTCGCCTGCATCATCGACACGGACCCGGGCGTCGACGACGTCCTCGCCATCCTCCTCGCCCTCGCATCGCCCGACCTCCTCGTCCTCTCGATCACGCTCACGCACGGCAACTGCACCTTGTCGGCCGCGGCCGCCAACCTCGTTAAGCTCTTCTTCGCCCTCGACAAGCAGCTCGCCGAGCGACCCGACGAGCGCAAGAGGTGGAAGAACGTCGACCCAGAGTGGCGCAAACAGTGGGGCGCGGGGCCGATCGAGGTCTACCTCGGCAGCGAGGGCCCTATCGACGGCGAGCCCGTCACGGCCAAGTACTTCCACGGCAAGGTGCGCTCCCTCTCACCTCCCTTCGCCCTCGAGCCGCACGAGCTCTCGCTGACGAGAACGCGCGCAGGACGGCCTCGGCGACTGCACGACTCGGCACCCCGACCTCGTCCCTCCACCCTCGCACGTCTCGACCCTCTTCACCCTCTCCGACAAGCCCGCCCTCCACGGCGTCCAGTCGCTCCTCGCCCGCCACGAGCCGCGCTCGATGGCCTACGTCGCCCTCGGCCCCATGACCTCGCTCGCGCACCTGCACCGCGCCGGCGCCGGCGGCCCGACCGCGCGCACGAGCCCGCTCGACGAGTTCAGCGTCGTCCTGAGCATGGGCGGCGCCGTCGAGCACCCGGGCAACACGTCGCCCGTCGCCGAGTTCAACTACTACGCCGACCCGTTCGCCGCCTCGGTCCTGTTCGCGCTCGCGCGCCCGAACCTCTACATCTTCCCCCTCGACCTCACGTCGTACCTCACGCTCCCCTTTGCCCTCTACACCTCGGCCGTCGACCCGACCTTCTCCGACACGTCGTCGCCGTCGTCGCCGCAGGGCAAGGCGCCCCTGACGCACTTCACGTCGTCGTTCCTCGAGCGCACGCGCGAGGTCATGCAGCAGTTTGGGAGCGACGTCATGGAGCAGCACGACCCGACGGTCGTCTATGCGCTCATCGACTGGGCGAGGGCGAGGCGTGCTCGAGCGGGAGCGGGCACAGCGGCGAGCGAGGAGCAGGACGAGGGCGAGTTTGCGCCTGGGTGGGCGTACCGGCGCGTCGAGTTCGAGGTCGAGACGTGCGTCCCGCTCTCTCTCTCTCTCTCCGCTCACTCTCTCTCTACTCGACCACTTGCTGAAGCTCCCTCGCGCTCCTGCAGGACCGGCACCATCACGCGCGGCATGCTCGTGCGAGACCTGCGCGCCTCGTCGACCTCGTCAACCTCGCTCACGGCGCGCACGGGCCTCACGAACCGCGCGGCGGCGATCGAGGCGCTCGACGTCGAGGAGGTCGAGGCGCATCGCGCCGAGGGCGAGCTCGACGGCGCGCAGGCGGCCGAGGCGCACCGCAGGAGGAGCGGCGCGAGGGTCGTCGTGAGCTCGCCGGGGAGCGAGCCGCTGAGGAGGGACTTGCTCAAAAGCATCTGGGGCGTAGACGTGACAGACTAGATGGAGCGAGATAGAGCTGGTGCAAAGCTGTCGTCAATCGTTTCAAGCGCGCCGTCCTCGTTCGACCAAGCGTCCCCTCGTCCCGCAAGCCCTGCCCGTTCTCCTCGCTCCCACTCGCACACGCTCAGTCATCCTTCTCCTTGGCCTTCCTGCCGCGCTTCTTGGGCTCGGGGCGCGGTGCAGCTGTCGGCGCCGGCTCGTCGTCCTCGTCGTACCGCTTGAGCGGGCGCACGTATGGCACAGCGTCGTTGATCTCGCTCTTGAGCTCGTCCCAGGTCGCCGCCGACGCCAAGCGGTACACGACCGAGACCTCGTGGTGCTGCATCTTGACCGTCGGCGCCGGCTGCGAGGCCGAGAACGAGTACTCGCCCCACGAGGCGGGCGTGCTGCGCGCGACGAAAGGACTCGTCAGCGGCGAGCACGGCGACGACAGCTCGGGAGGGCAGTGAGCGAGGACGTACGGGGTGTGCGAGCCGATGAGGAGAAACGCCTCGTACTGCGACGGCGCGCTGCCGTCCTGGACGCAGTCGGCGGCGAGAGGCTGGTGCACGATGAGCATGATCTGCGGGCGCGCTCGGAACTCGTCAGCTCGCGCTCTCCCCGACGCTCGACGAAGGCAGAGGGAGAGAGTGGGACGCACGTTGGCGTGGTTGAGGCGGCCGCTCTTCATGATCGCCTTGCGCAGGACCGACTTGCGCTGGTCGCTGTTCTTGAGCGCGCCGTACGCCCTCCCGCGCCACTCGACGTGGTACTGCTCCTCCTTACATTTGCCCGCCGCCTTGTCGAGGTCGTGCTGGGTCCGGTACACGACGACGACCTTGTCGGCGTCCTTGCTCGTCGGCGTCGCCCACTGCTTGGCGGCGTGCTGCGCGCGCGCCGACTCCTGCTGCTCGTACTCGTGCGGCGAGACGCCTTGCGCAGCAGCGTGCAGGTACTCGAGGAACTTGCGCGGGAGGTGGTCGGTCGTCGCCGTCTGCGAGCGCGAGAGAGAGCGAGAATGAGAGGGTCAGTGCGGGACGAGGACAACGACGACGAGCGGGAGCGGGGACGAGGACGCACCAGGTACTCGACCTTGACCTTGCTGCGAGCGTTCGGGTCGAGCTTGGTGATGGCGCGCGCGAGGCTGTCGAGCCCGCCCGCCTCGACGAGGCCGCCCTCGCCCGAGAAGTCGCCGGCGAGCGAGGTGACGAGCTGGACCTCCTTGCTCGACGAGAAGTCGAACCCGCCGAACGAGTGCGCGTGTGCGCCGTACTTGGCCTTGCCAGCGAGGCCGAGGTGCTTCGAGGTGAGGAAGGCGAGGAACGAGCGCGAGAAGTCGGTGTGCGTCGGGTTCTCGACGGCGTTGACGGGCAGGGCGAGCTGCGGGAAGTCCTGGACCCAGATGGCGTTCTCGGTCTTCTTCCAGCAGCCCTCGTCGCCCGAGGCCGTGCAGATGGCGAGGCGCAGGTGGTGGCGGTAGCTCGGCGGCGTCTTGCGGACGATCTGCGAGCGGGTGAGCGAGCGAGGGTCAGTGCGTGCGACGCCGACTTGGAGGGGCAAGGTAGAGGGGACGTACGAGGAAGAAGGAAGCGCGCATGCCGTTCGAGATGCGCGAGATGACCGTGTTCTTGACGGCGTGCGCGAACGGCTCGTGGTGCAGGAGGAGGAGCGGCGGCTTGACCTGGGCGGGCTTGCGCGTCTCGTGCGAGCCGTACAGGCGGATGAGCTGCGGCTTGGGCGGCTTGTCCGACTTGCGCTCCTTCTTCTTCTTGCGCGCGGCGGGCGTGTCCGGGTCGCGCGGCTTGGTCAGGTGCGACGTCGCGAACCGGTTGACGATCCACGGGACCTGGAACGACGGGGCAGCGACGAGCGCGCGCACCGTGCTCCACCCTGCGTCGGTGCCGACGATGCTGTCGAGGCCGACCGGGTCGTCGTCGTCGCTCGAGGCCGCCGCGCTCGAGTCCGAGTCCTCGTCCGACGACGACGACGAGCTGCCGCCGCGGCGCTTCTTCTTGCCCTTGCCCTTGGGCCTGCCGCGCTTCTCCTTGACGTAGGTCGTCTGGATGCGGGCGGCCTCGCCGTACTCGAGTTTGGCGCGCAGGTCGTCGATGTTGAGGGAGGGCGAGCCGTCCTTGCCGTTGGGCTCGAGCGAGAAGGGGAGGGTGCCGTCGGGGCGGGCCTTGTTCTGGGCGATGTCGTCGCCGTCGAGTGCGTGGGCCTTGCCCTTGCCCTTGTCCTTGCTCCTCGGGGTGCCGTCGGCGGTCTGGTTGAGGTCGAGGTGGGCGGTCGGGCGGTCCTCGACGCCGGTGCCCTTGCCGCCGAACAGCTTGGAGCGAGGGGCGAGGAAGGCGCTCTGGGCGGCGAGGCGTGCGTGTAGGGGCACCTCCTGGCCGTGACCGGAGGCGGGCGAGGGCGAGCGGCGGCGGGCCCCGGAGCGACGGCGGGTCGAGGACGAGGTGGAGGGCTCGGGCGAGGCCGACGCGTCGGACGCGCTGTCGAGCTGGGTGAGGTCGATCTCGGGCGTGTGCTTGCGCTTCTTCGCCATGGTGTGCGGCCGTGCGAGCGAGAATGAGTGAGGGGGAGGAGGAGAAAGGGCGAGGCGAGGCCGGATGAAGTGGGGAGGACGCCGCTCGACCCCCCTTGTCGACTTGGCTCAGTACTGCTCGTCGGCGGGCTCAGACGGTAGCCTAAGCCTGTGCGAGCAGATCCATGCCGTCGGTGCAGCCAGAGAGAGCCTGTACGAGGAGTGAGAGGCGAGCGAGTGGAGCGTGAGCGGCCGAGCCGGCTCGCTCTGCTCCCTCGCCCTTCCTGAGCAGTGCCGTGGCCTGCAAACGAGCGCAAGCACTCTCGACTGCAGGCTGCCCGTACCCGACGAAAGAAGCGCGCTCGGGCGACGAGAACGAGCCCTCCTCGTCCAGCTCTCGTTCCTCTCGCTCTCAAGCTCTCAGCACGCGTCGCACCAGAGTCGCGGTTGACGCGGTCGATTTTCAGGAGGATGCGATAGATGCTAGGCAAGGTGGGTGACGAGAGAGGAGAGAGAGAGAGGGAGGAGGGTGAGGGAGGTGCACGATGAGCGGGCGAGGCTCGAGGGCGGTCGTCGACGTCGGCGTCGCGAAGCACGACGAGGAGCGAGGGGGAGAGGGGTGAGGGTATCGTTGGACGAGGTGGGGTACGGCGGCGCGAGGTTGAACCGCGCCCGAGCGCTGTGAGCGGGTCGGACGGAGGAGAGGGTGAGGGCGAGGACGAGGAGGGGAGGGGAGGGGCAGAGGTGGATCGACCGGAGCTCAGAATGCTCTAGGGTGGTGGTGGTGCTGTACAGAACGCGCGAAAGGCCCGAGGAAGAGAGGAAGGGTACTGCTGAGAGAGGGGAAAGGACAAAGGGGAACGGCGGCTGCGACGACGACAACGTCAGCTTCGACGCGCGCGAGCACGTCGAGAGGGATCAGAGACGCACCTCTACACTCTAAGAAGGCCGAGGCGCTCAGAAGTCGAGCTTGCGGACCTCCTCCCACTGCGGGCGCGAGGATGAGGGTCAGGAGATGCTCGACGAGGTCCGAGAGCGAGGAACAGGGCGACGCACGGGGACGTCGTTGCGGCCGAAGTGGCCGCCGTGAGCGGTCTTGCCGTAGATGGGCTTCTGGAGGCCGAGGAGCTTGACGATCGCGCCGGGGCGGAGGTCGAAGTTCTTGAGGAGGATGGCCGTCAGGTCGGCGTCGGTCTTGCCCTCGGCGACCGTGCCGTACGAGTCGACGAAGATCGAGAGCGGCTCGGCGACACCGATCTGCATGAGAGAGAGGTGAGAGGGAGGGCGAGTGCGAGCGGGGGAGGGGGAGTGCGAGCCGGGGAAGGGGAGGGGAAGGGAGTGGGCGAGGTCAGCGCGTGCTCTTCGGCGGCTCCTGCGCGACAACGGGGTCGTGAAGGTTGGGACGAACAGCGTAAGAGAGCTGCACGAGGACACGCTCTGCGAGGTGAGCAGAGACGAGAGACTTAGCAAGCATGCGGGCTGTGTACGCTGCGCTGCGGTCCACCTCTGTAGGAGGAGGAAGAAGGAGGGAAGGGGTAGAAGGGAAAAGAAGCGGGAGAGGAGGTGGGAGAGGAGGGAGAGGAGGGAACGTCAGCCACGGGCCGACGCCGACGTCGAGGAGGGGGCGCGAGAGGGAGACACGACGCACTCGACCAGTCCTTGCCCGAGAAGGCACCGCCGCCGTGCGCGCCCCAGCCGCCGTACGTGTCGACGATGATCTTGCGGCCGGTGAGGCCGGCGTCGCCCTGCGGGCCGCCGATGACGAAGCGACCGGACGGCTGGATGTGGTAGACCGTCTTGTCGTTGAGGAGGTTGGCGGGGATGACCGACTTGACGACCTTCTCCATGAGCTCCGTGCGCAGGTCCTCGGTCGAGATCTCCTCGGCGTGCTGGGTCGAGATGACGACCGTGTCGACGCGGAGGGGCTTGACGGCGCCGTTCGGGAGCTTCTCGTACTCGACCGTGACCTGGGTCTTCGAGTCGGGGCGGAGCCAGCCGAGCTCGCCGTTGCGGCGGAGGGCCGACATCTTGACGTTGAGGCCGTGCGCGAGGACGAGGGTGAGGGGCATCATCTCGGGCGTCTCGTTGGTGGCGTAGCCGAACATGATCTGCAGGGGAGCATGCACGTCAGCTCGAGCTCGTGCAAGAGGAGGGAGGAGGGAGGAGACAGAGAGAGGGAGAGGGACGCACACCCTGGTCACCGGCACCGTGGTTCTCGAGCGAGCCGTGGTCGAGGCCCTGAGCGATGTCGGGCGACTGCTGCTCGATGGCGACGAGGACGTTGCACGTCTTGTAGTCGAAGCCCTTCTCGCTCGAGTCGTACCCGATGCGCTTGATCGTGTCGCGGATGACCTTCTGGTAGTCGACGTGCGCCTTGGTCGAGATCTCGCCGAAGACCATGATCATGCCGGTCTTGGCAGCAGTCTCGCAAGCAACCTGCGGACGACGAGGAGGAGACTTAGCTCGAGCACCTCGGGCGAGGACGAGAAGGGAGAGCGCGAGCGCACCTTCGACCACGGGTCCTGCTCGAGGCACGCGTCGAGGATGGCGTCCGAGACCTGGTCGCAGATCTTGTCTGCGGGCAGAGAGGAGACGAGAGTCAGCAACGAGTTGGGCGACGTCGTCGGTTGCTCGGCTGGACCGCGTCGAGGCTGCGCGCTCGTCGGCTCGCCGTCGGCCGGAGCGGCACCGCCCGCACGGCCGCCGCCCGTCATGGCGGATACCGCCCGACACGCTCAAGCGCACGCCGTCGCCCTTGTGCGTGCGCGAGGCCCGAGCCGCTGCTGCGGGCGAGATGCCGGCGTGCCGGCGGCCGCGAGGAGCACGCCATGCGGGGGACCCTGCGCCCTGCTCGCGCGCACCGCTCGAACGGGCTCGAAAGCTGCGCGAGCACGCCCTGCCCCTGCTGCCGCCGCCCAACGAGTGCGCGCGTTCGCTCGAGCTGCCGCCGGAGCGCGAGAGCTCGTAAAGAGGAAGGCGAAGTGGGTCGAGAGGGGTGAACGAACCGGGGTGGCCCTCGCCGACGGACTCGGCTGCATGGGGAGGGTCTCTGAGTCAGCTAGGATGCCCTGTGCACACGTACAGAGCTCTGGAGGGGACGTACAGGTGAAGAGGAAGGTGTTGGACATGATCGCTGCACGTGGAGGAAACGGAGCGGTCGAGAGGAACGACGAGGCGGCGGGGAGAGGTGCGAGGTGGACGACGAGGCGAGTCAGTGGCTGGAGAGCAGAATGAGCCGCGCAGATAGGACGCACGAGCAGGGATGAGTGCGGTGGATGAGGCGAAAGGAGGATGGCGCGAGCGGCCTTGCTCGCCGCCCGTCGCTCTCTCCGAGACGCGCGCCTTTTTTCCTCTCGTCCGCTCGCTCCGCGGCCGCCGCCGGTTCCTCCTCGCTTCACCCTGCACGGCATCGTCGCGCCCTCCTCGACGAGCCAGCCCGCCGCTCCACCGCTCTCCTCGGACCTCGCTCGTGCCCCTCCTCGGCTCGCACTCGTCCGAGCTCACTCAGCCTTCCCAAGGCGCAGCCGGGCGCGAACAGGAGCTCAGCCTGTCGCTCGTGCACCTCGTGCTCTCGCTACGTCGACCGCCCGACGCTGCGCACGGCCGGGCGCAGGCGCTCGTCAAGCTCTCGAGCCCCTCTCGGTCCGGGTCGTCGTGCACATCGTCGAGTTGCTCACGCTCTACTCGCTCTACTCGGCTCGCCTGCTCCTCCCTTGCCGTCCAGATGCTGCGCGCATCGACCAGGTCGATGACAAGGGCGGCGAGAAGGAGGTCGTGCAGAGCGGCGACGCGCAAGTGCGCTCGACCGCTCACGGCTTGAACGCGCTCCGACCTTGGCCTTGCTGGTCAGAGCGCCGAGCAGTCGGCTCGTACACTGCGCACACGCACGGACGTCAGCTCTGCGAGTCGGGCAAGGCGGAAGGGCGAGAAAGGTCGAGGGGACGCACCTGGAGAGGGAGATGACGAGCGCCTCCTTTCCTTGCCCTGACGGCGAGTCGGCTCCTCGACCGAGTCCGACTGCTCGCTGGCATTGTCGGCAGCAAGGTCGTGTCGTCCTTGACGTCGGCTGAGGGCGCGAGCCCTGTGCTCGCTCGGCGAGTCGGGAGGGGGCTCGAGCGGGCTCGACGCCTGCGACGAGCGCCGACGCTCCTCAACGTCGACGTTCTTGCGGCGAGACGTCGTCTTGGGCGAAAAGGCTGTGGACCTCGAAGTCAGCTTGTGAGGCGGGCGCAGTAGAGCACGAGCGCAGACGCACCTTCTGAGTCGTCGTCCTCGTCGTCAGACCTGTGCGAGCGGTGGCTCGTCGCCTTGTCCCAGGACCACTTCTTGTCCGAGCCCGGCTCCCTCCCCCAGTTGTCTGTTAGAGTGAGGTAGTCAGCCGGAGCGCTTGAGGAGAGGCAGCAGCGAGACGACGCACCAGGCTTGTTCTGCCGACGGTGCACTCGAGCCTGCGCCGCCTCCTCCTCTCTGCGAGCCTGCTCTTGCAGGGCCTCCTGCTCCTTGAGCGCTTTTTTGTGCTTGAAGTGGCTGAACATGCTGAAGCGGATGAAGCGAGAGAGAGAGAAAAAGGTCGAGGGCGGACGAGGCGCGCAGGCTCGCCCGAGAGCGGCAGACGCAAGCGTACCGAGCCAAGAAAGGCAGCTGCGCGTACTCGACTACAGGGTCCGCACTCGTAGAGCGCGCGCTGCAGAACTTCTGAGCGCTCCTTGGGAGGAGAGGAGAGCCGAGGCGTTCCTCGGAGGCGAGGACGAGCGTGCGTCGGTGTCGAGAGCGAACGCAACGGTGACGAGCTCAGGGGTCGCACGCACTCTAGCTCGATCGATTCGGTGACGACCCTGAGCCCAGGGCGGGAGAGATGACCGACAGCTCGACTCGGAGAAAGCGAGCGGAGGAGGAGGAGACGAGCCCGCTGGCCGCCTCGCTGGGCGCAGCAGCGCAGCGCACAGACACTGTGGAAAACCTGCTGCTCCTGTGCAAGCTGCAAGCAAGGGTACAGGCTGAGAGCGACGAGCCAGACAGAGGCGAACGCCGTCCGCTCCAGCTCGCCTCCGACTCACCACCAGCTCGTCGCCACCACCGCGTCGAGCGAGCCTACCAGCCACCTACAGAGCGAGAAGCACCCCACCAGTGCCGCCTGGCTCCGCAACGACCACCCACGTCGCCGCCTCATCGTCCCAGCCCCCCTCCTCCCCGCCGTCCTCATCAGTTGGACGACCTCGGGCTCTCGACACACCGCCAGGGCGCAGAGCGATGCAGTTCCCGCACAGCTCGTTCCACCACCAGCCGGTCCAAGCCCTCCCCTCGTCGCCCTTCTCCCAGCCCCACCTCCTCTCGTCCCCTTCGCACGCTCCTCCCGCCGTCACCGCCTCGCACCACCACGCCGTCCCCTTTGGCGCCATCCCCGGCAGCCAGCCCGGCGTACTCGGCTGGGGCGTCGGCATGAGCGCAGCCAACGGCGCCGGCTTCGGCTTCAGCCACTCGGCCCTCGCTCGCCAACCCGCCGCGCACCGCCCTAGCTCGGTCGGCTGGGGCTCGGCCGCCGCCGCCGCGTCGGGCTCGGCCCAGCAGAGGCCGGCGTCGCCTTCGCCCTCGGCCCAAAACACGCCCGCCAACCCGCGCCGCAGGAGGAGGAGCGCCTCGCCCGGCATGTCGAGCGATGACGACGACCAGAGCAGGGCCGCTCCCTCGCTGCGCGCCATTCGCCCGATGCAGTCGGCGAGCGCAAAGCGGGCGCGCAAGGGCCCTGCGCAGGGCGAGCCGGCGCCGAGCCCTGCGTCGGGCGCTGCAGTCGTCGGCGACCTCGGCAAAGCTCTCGGTCCGTCCCTCTCACTTGCTCCTCTTCTCCTTCGGTCGAGCTCTCGCTGACTCTACCTTGCGCTCGCAGCTTCGCTCGACAAGCCGGCGCTCCTCAGCGTCTTCGCGCGCTTCCTTTCGACCAACCCGCAGCTCGCGTCGACCATCTCGTCCCTCCTCCCGACGCCGTCCCTGTCGACCGTCCTCGACTCGCTCGCCTCGCTCGAGCGCGCCATCGTCGTCGCGACGCCGTCGGGCGCCTTCTCGCGCGACGAGTACATCTGGTCGCGCGTACGCGTCCCGCTCGAGGAGTTCGTCACCGAGTCGAAGCGGTTCCTCGCCCTCTTCGTCCCGGCCCAAGCGCCGACGGGTCCGATCGCCGAGGAGGACCTCGCGCACCCGTCGACGGCGTTCCAGTTCCTCGACACCCTCACGCACGCCCTCCTCCGCCTCGAGGCGACCCTCCCCGCCTCGCCCTCGTCGTCGTCCACGTCGTCCACCTCCTCGACCTCGGCCTCGCCCAACCCGCTCGCGTCGCACCTCGTGCCGCTCACGCTCAACGCCTGGCACCAGTTCCTGTCGCGCCTGTCGAGCGCCGTCAACGAGCAGGGCAAGGTCCTCCCGACGTCGACCGTCCGCACCTGGTTCGACCGCCTCGACGACGCGTGCGGCGCCGCCGGGCTCGCCGCCGCGCCGTCACTCTTTGGCGCGCCTCGTACTCCGTCGCTCGGCGCCGCGGCGAGGAGCGAGAGCCAGGTCCGCCGCGCGATGGAGGGCGTGAGGGAGCGTGCGAGGCGCGAGATTGGGTGGCTCGTCGGGCTCAGGCCCGAGGTGGCCCAGGGGGCGGGCGGCATGGAGGGCGTTGAGCAGGAGGAGGAGCTCTGAGTCGAGCTCGTGCGTGTCGCCGTCGTCGTTGGTGTCTCTCTTTTCGTCCTGCCCTGTTCCCCCTCCCTCGTCTCTTTCGCACCTTGCATTCCCCTTCTCGTCCTCTGGCTACTCCCCTCGTACCGTCTCTCTCGTTCTCTCGCACCCCTTTCGTCCCTTTCGTACTGCATTTCGAGCCCGTCGTTCTCTCCCTCCCTTGCGCTCAGGCCCGTTCGTCGTGAGGCTCGGGAGAAACGCTCGCTCTCTTCCCTCTCCTCGCTCGCGACCAGCTGCGGCCTCACTCTCGGGAGCTCAGACTGTGAGAAAGCTACGCACGGCTTGCACTGGCTCGATCGCTACCGGTTGCTCCTCTGCACCGGGCTGCGGCTCCTCGGCCGCCTCGGCTCGTCCCTCCTCGATCCGCCACCGCTGCCGCCTCGCTCGTACCCTCTCCGGTCGTCTCCTCGCCGCTCGTACGCGCCTCGATCGTCCCCTTGCCGCCGGTCCCGCCCGCCGTCGTCCCCTCGGTACCGCTCGTCGTCCCTCCTCGACCCGCCGCCCCCGCCGCGCCGGTCGCGCTGATCCCGCGCCCGCGAATCGACGTCGGCGAGATCGAACACCATCTCGCCGTGCCCGCCTCGGACCTGGTGCGAGTAGCGCGACGAGCCATAGTCCTTGTCGCCGCCGCCGCCGCCGGATCGTCCCGCCCCTCGGCCGCTCGAGCTGCTGCCGCCGCCGTAGCTGCGCGAGCCGCGCGAGTCACGAGATGAAGAGGGCGGGTATGGGCGAGAAGAGGACGAGGGGTTGGAGCGGCCCGAGCGGTTGTGCGGTGCGCGGCCGCCGGTGCGCTGGAAGACCCACGAGTTGTGCAGCTTGTCGACGGACTGCAGGGAGGAAGCGCACGTCAGTAAGCGTCACAGAGCCGCAGAAGAGAGAGAAAGAGAGGGACGCACCTGCGAGAAGTCGACGTGGATGCGGCGGTCGTCGACGAGGACGTTGTCCATCTTGAGGTAGGCGCGCTCGGCGTCCTCGCGCTCCTGGAACTCGATGAAGGCGTACTGGAGCGAGTCGCCCGTCTTCTGGTCGCGCACGATCTCGCAGCTCAGGATCTTGCCGAACCGGCTGAAGATGAGCTCGAGGTCCTCGGACGTCGTGACGGCGTTGAGCTTGCACACGAACAGGACGTTCTCGGGCGGCGCGACGTCGGCGAACGGCAGGTCGCCGACCATCTCGAGCGTGAGGGCCTGGGCGCGCGCGTCGCGCTCGCGCCGCTTGGCCTCGAGCTCCTCGGGGTCGCCCTGCTCCTCGAGCTCTTCCTCGTCGCCGACTCGCAGCGACGCGAGCTGCTTGGCCGAGGGAACGGGCGAGTTGGGCGGGACGTCGAGGCCCTCTGGGTCGTCGAACGGGTCGTCTGCGGGCGAGAGGGACGTCAGCACAGGCTCGAGGGAGAGACCGCGAGCGAGAGAGGGGACGGACCGAGGACGATGACATGGCGGATGCGGATGTCGCGCAGAGGCCGGCCCTCCTGGTCGCACAGCGCCTCGTTGATCTTGGCGAGGGTGTCCTCGCCCTCGATGACGCGGCCGAACGGCGCGTGCTTGCCGTCGAGGTAGTCGAGGCCGTCCTTGAGCGTGAAGAAGAACTGACTGCCGCACCCGCGTTTGTCGCCGTCGCCGGCGATGGCCATGCTGAGCGTGCCGAATGCCATGTGCTTGAGCTTGGGCGACACGTCGGGGACAAAGTAGGGCGTCGACTGGTAGGCGGGCGACGAGCGCGGGAGGAGGTGGAAGATGGACGAGCCGCCGCTGCCCGAGTCGGTCGGGTCGCCGGTCTGGGCGATAAAGTCCTGGACGACGTTGTGGAAGGCGCAGAAGTTGAACTTGAAGGCCTTGCACAGCTTGAGGAAGTTGAGCGAGAGGATCGGGCACTGCTCCGTCTCGAGGTCGACCTGGAGGAGGGGCTGGAGGTCAGCTCGGCGGGCAAGGTGGTGGGGTGAGAGAGGAGACGCACGATGATGTCGCCGACTGACGTCTCGAACAGGACCGACTGTTGCGTGCGAGGGAGGGAGAGAGGGTCAGCGGTCGACCCCACCTCGTCGGGGTGAGCGAGGTGAGGAGAGCACGCACCATGATGAGACCGCGTCGCGCTCGCTCTTGTGTGGCTGTAGAGAGCAGGCGAGGAGCACACAAGCAAGCACAAGCTGTGTGCGGTGGCGGACGAGGAAGAGTCGCCGCGGCCTTCGTCGACTCTGGGTTCGCTCGCTCCGCACCACCCCGCTGTAGCGCAGAGCTGCTCAGATCTGCTCTCTAGCACCTTGTTGGACCTCCTGCAGGTGCGTCGTCGCCCTCTGACTTGTCCCCGTGCTCTGCTCACCTGTTCCTCCTCATCTCCTCGTCCTCATCTCCTTCCTCATCTTCCTCTCCGCAACAAGGCCTGTCCACCAGTACAGCGACATCAGCCTCACCACCGACTCTCTCGCAGCGCTTGCGCCCTTCGAACGTCTCGCCGCGACACCTCGGCACCTCGATACCACCGCCTCCTCCGGCCCGCCCTCCTTCGCCTTCCGACCCTCGACCCATTTCGCCTGCGCCGCCATGGGCATCCTCGAGAAGATCCAGGATATCGAGCTCGAGGTGCGTCACTCAGTCCCAGCTCGCTGGTAGCCGCCTACAGCGCCTCCCCCACCTCGTCGCGCCCGTGTGCGCACGCTCGAGCTGAAGCTGACTCCCTGCTCCTTCTCCACGCAGATCTCGCGCACGCAGAAGAACAAGTTGAGGCTGACGCCCCTACCTAGCGCGCCCTCGCCCCTCGCTGACCACCTTCCTCTCTCCCCCTTCGCTCCTCCTCCCTCTCCGCCCTTCGCCCTCTCCTTTCGTCGACCTCGACCCTCTCGCTCCGACATCCTCGGTCTTGCACCGCAGGGCGACGAACTATCACCTCGTACGTCTTCCTCGCCATCCCATCTTCCCTTCACCCTTCCCTCTCCTCGCTCGTGCGGACCCCATCCTCCCTTCGAGCCCTCGTCTCGCCGCCGTCGACGTCCCTCGCCCATCTCTTCGGCTGAAAGCCTCATCCATCTCTTCAGGATCGTCTTGCTGACGTTCTCACCTCGCGCGCGCTCGCAGGGACTCGTACGTCGACTCGCTCGCCGCCTCTGGATTCCGCTCGAGGCTTGCTGACCCTCCCTTTCCTGCTTCCCTCTACACCTTCTCGCCCTACGCCGACATCTGCGCCTCGTGCAGCTGAAAGGAAAGGTGCGCCTGCTTCAGCCCTTCTCACGACGAGGATCCGCCAGCTGACCCTTCCTCGACCACCTGTCCGCCCGCAGCTCGCCCGCTACCGCGCCGAGCTCCTCGAGGGCAGCACCGCCAAGGGCGGCAAGGCCGGCGAGGGCTTCGATGTCTCCAAGTCGGGCTACGGCCGCGCCGTCCTCATCGGCTTCCCCTCGGTCGGCAAGTCGACGCTCCTGAGCAAGGTCACCAAGACCGAGAGTGCGGCGGCGGCGTACGCGTTCACGACGCTCGTTGCGGTTCCTGGTGGTGCGTCCCTCTCTCTTCTTCTCGCTGTCAAGTCGTGCCGCAGCGTCGTCGCTGACGCTCCTGCGCTCACTCCCTCTCTCCCTCGCAGTCATGGACATCGAGGGCGCGCAGATTCAGCGTGCGTCCCTGCCCTCATTCGCTCCGCACATCCCTCGGTCTAACTCGGAATCCGCCCTGTACGCAGTTCTCGACTTGCCAGGAATCATCGAGGGCGCTGCGAGCGGTCGTGGTCGTGGTCGGCAAGTCGTCGCGGTGGCAAAGGTGCGCCGGCTCACTTCCCTGTCCTGCTCTCGCACGACGCGCTCCACTGACGCTTTCGCTCTCTACGCCTGCAGACGGCTGACCTGGTAGTTGTACGTCCTGAGACGCCGCTCATCGAGCTGTCGCCGCTGCTGACCCTGATGACCGGCTCGCCCGCAGATGATGCTCGACGTGACCAAGTACGCCCTGCTCCCTGCCCCAGCGCCTCCTGCGCGCTCAGCTGACTCTTCTCACTGCTCGCAGGGGCGACGAACAGCGACAGCAGCTCGAGCACGAGCTCGAAGAGATCGGCATCCGGCTCAACCGCACCGCGCCCGACCTCGTGTTCAAGCCCAAGACGGCTGGCGGCATCACGATCAACTCGACGGTGCCGTTGACACGGACCGACGAGAGGACGATCAGGGGCATCCTGCAGAGCTACAAGGTGCGCCCGCCCTTCTCCTCCTCCGCGCTCTCGCCGCCTCGGAGGAACAAGCTGACGCTCTGCTGCCCTCGCAGATGCACAACGCCGACGTCATGATCCGGGAGGACGTCTCGACCGACGACGTGATCGATGCCATCCTCGGCAACCGCAAATACGTGCCCTGTCTGTGCGTCCTTCGTTCGCTCTCCGTCTTCGCGCTCGCCAAGGAGACACGCCCTGACCACCTCGCTCACCTCGCCGTGCAGGTACGTCTACAACAAGATCGACTCGATCTCGCTCGAGGGTGCGCTCGCCTTCCCTCACGCGGCGCTCGGGCCTCTTCCAGCTCGACGAGCCCGCCCGGACCTCCTCGTTGACGATCTTCCCTGCGCCCTCTCCTCGTCTCTCCTCCTCTCTTCCTCGCACCTCGACCTACGTCTTTGCTCTTCGCCCGCGCAGAGGTCGACCGCATCGCTCGGCAGCCCTACACGGTCGTCATCTCGTGCGAGCTGGACCTCAACCTCGACGTCTTGAAGAAGCGCATGTGGCAGGTGCGTCCTCCTCACCTCTCCTCGCGCTGCACGTGCATTTTCCCTGACGCATCTCGGTCCCGCAGGCGATGGGCTTCAACCGCATCTACACCAAGAAGCGCGGCGAGGCGCCCGACCTGGGCGACCCGCTCGTCATCAAGACGGACGCGACCATGGAGGCGATCGTGCGTCCCCTTCCTCTCTCTCGACCTGCGCGGCACCTATTCGCTCTCCTGACGCCTCGTTCCTGCGCTCGCAGTGCGACTCGATCCACAAGAACATCCGGCACAAGTTCAAGTACGCGATCGTGCGTTCCTCTCTTCCTCCACTCTCTGCCGTCGAGCGCGCAGTCTCTCACCCTCGCCGAGCTCTCGCGCAGATCTGGGGCAAGTCGTCCAAGTTTGCACCGCAGCCGCAGAAGGTCGGCATGACGCACCGGTGCGCGCAAGACGACGGTGCGCTCCCTCCTTCGCTTTCAGTTCCTCCTGGCGCTCTCTGCTCGTGACCGTACTGACTCTTCGCCGACGTCGTCTCGCAGTGATCTCGATCGTCACAAAGGTGTAATGGAGCAGCTGCATCGGTCTGTCGTTGAGCACTAGCTGTAGAAAGGTGCCGACGAGCGAGGAGAGCGGGCCGAGCGAGGCCCCGAGAACTGCTTTGCGCCGCTCTAGGCCTTTGAGACCGCTTTGTGAGCTCTGCTTGATCGCGCCGAACTCGAGCTTGACTGCGCTCGATGGCATAACGAGCAGTGCACCTCGTCCACCGCCGCTGGACGGGCGACCGGACCTCGCTGCTCCTCGCCTCGCCCACCGCACTCGCTGGATGCGAGTAGCAGCACTACGAGGCTATTGCTTGTACTCGCTACCCGCTCCGCCATGGGTCCCCCTCGCCCGACGCCTTCCCTCCACCTCAGCCGGCCGTCAACCTCGCCATCCGCGGCCCTTCCACTCGACCTCGCCCGCCCGCCTGTTCGGGCTGCACCTGCCTGAGCCCTCGAACGAGCCTCTCGCCGGCACCGGCGGCGACGCGAGCGGGCCGCCATGGCTCTTCCTCGCCCAGGTCGTCCTCGGCCTCCCCACCGCTCTCTGGGCTTACAAGGTGCGCTCGACCTAGCCTCCCTGCGAGCGAGATCAGGACCGCGCTGACTCACGCACATCGCTCGCAGTGCCTCATGCTCGTCCTGTTCCAGCGCCGCATCATCTACCTCCCCTCCGTCCCGCCCGGCACCCGCGACGAGTCGCTCAACGACGGCGAGCGCTCGACGGCGCGCGATGCCTCCCTCGGCGGCCTGAGCTGGCGGGAAGTGAGGGTCTCGAGCACGGTGCCGTCGAGGTGGCTGCGGCGGCCTGTCGAGCTGCGCGGCGTCGAGATGAGCTGGAGCGAGGCCGCGAGGTCGGCGACGGCGGCGAGTCCGGCGGGACGGCAGAAGGTCGTGGTCGTCTACCTTCAAGGTGCGTCCCTCATCCTTCCTCTGCACAGCGGGCGGCGAGAGCGGAGCTGACGCCGATGCAGCAGGCAACGCAGGAACGCCCCTCCTCCGCATCCCCCTCTTCCGCTCCCTCCTGCGCGACCCTCCGCCTAAGCCGTCCTCACAGGGCCTCGTCTCGACAGCCCTCCACGTCACCCTGTTCGCCGTCGCCCCTCGAGCGTTCTGGCGCTCGACGCGCTCGACCCCGACCGAGCGTGCCGTCCTCGCCGACTACACGTCCGCCCTCGCGCACGCCTACGCCGAGCACGGCCCGTCGGCGCGCTACGTCCTGTACGGGCACTCGCTCGGCGGCGCGGCGGCGGTACTACTCCTCCAGCAGCTCGGCCATGCGCCGTTCGCCCCATCGGTCGGCGGCGGCGAGACGCTCGTCGCCCCCTCTTGGCCCTCCCCACCGTCATCGACGACCTCGCCCGCACCCTCATCGCCCGCATCCCCGACACCTCGACTATCTACCGACGCACCCCTCCCGCCGATCTCGGGCCTCATCCTCGAGAACCCGCTCCCCTCGATCCCGCACATGGTCCGGGCGCTCTACCCGCAGCGGTGGCTCCCCTACCACTACCTCGGCCCGTTCGCCTTCGACAAGTGGGACGCGCTCGGCCGCCTCGAGCGCCTCTCGCGCTCCGAGTCGACGAGCTCGGCGGGCGAGCCGGCGCCGAGGACCTTGTGGATCCGCAGCGGGCGCGACGAGATCATCCCGGGCGGCGACGGCGATGGCGTGCGGCGCATGTATGATGCGTGGGAGCGGGTGACTGAGCAAGAGCGGGAGCGAGGCGGTACAGGGAGCGGCGAGCAGGACGACGTCGAGAGCGGGTCGAGGCGCAGCAGGTGGATCGACGTGGCGGGAGCACTGCACGACACGGCGTTTCTCGAGCGGCGGTGGAGGGACGAGATCCAGTCCTTCCTGGCCGAGGTGGCGAGTGCAACGCAGCATCGACGTTGAGCGGACTTTGTCGTCCGGCTGCGAGCTTTCTCGTTCGGCTGCGAGGAAAAGCGGCCGCGAGGCTCGAGCAGGGAAGCGGTCGGTCCCCGAAGCCGAGCCGCACCTTCGGCCATGCGTAGCTACGTCGACGAAGCGGCGCGCGCGGCGAAAGAGAGAGCTCAACGCAGGAGCCGAACTCGACGAGGGCGATCCTCCTTCGCCGAGATGCTCGATCGCCAACTTTCCCAAATCTGGCCGGTCCTCGGTCCCGATGAAAGCTCCGGCCGGAGCTTGATCGAGCGGTAACGAGGTTGCGTCAGCGACGCCGTCGTTGACCTCGTCGCGAGGTTCGTGCGACGCTCGCGACTTGACGACTGCGCTGGTTGAGAAGGCTGCGCGACGGGCTCGCTCTCGTCGTCAGGCTCGCTCGGCGGCCTCGCTCGCGGCGATGCAAGCCAGGCTGCGAGCCGGGTTCGGCTGGCGCGTCGAGTTCGGCCTCGACGAGGTGTCGCCGTCACCGCCGGCCTCCTCGCCTGTCTCGACCCTGCGAGCCGCCCGGCCCCCGCTCATCATCGACGGTGCGGGTGCGGTCCCGTTTCTCGCTGCGTTCGGCTCGGAAGGGGCAATTTTAGCCTTGCAGCCGACCCCGAGACGTGCGACGAGGGGTCGCATGACGCTTGGAGGAGGCGCTCCCGCTCGTCGACCCGTCGTCTCGCTCCTCTTGCTCCCTCTCTTCTCACTCCACCGCTTCGCTCTCTTTGCAGTCCTCGAGCAAGCTCGTCTACCGACATGGACGCCATCCTCTCCAAGCGCAACGATGTCCTCGCCCTCAACCCGGTGCGTCCCTCCCCTCCTCCCCTTCCCGCGCCGATCCCTTCGAATTCGTCTGACCCGACCTCTCTCCTTGCAGCTCGTCGCCAACATCGACATCACGACGGCGGCGTCCGACTGGCTCTGGGCCGTTTTTGCCGTGATGGGCCTGTCCGCCATCGCCCTCCTCGTCCTCGGCCACGCTACTCGCCCGATCGGCGAGCGCGCCTTCCACGAGCTTGCTGCGGCGCTCTGCTTCACGGCCTCCATCGCTTAGTACGTCTTTGCTCGCGAGTCGCCCGGGCACAAGAACAAGAGCTGACCCGCCCTTCGCCCCGCCCGCAGCTACTCGATGGCCTCGGACCTCGGCGCGACCCCTATCGAGGTCGAGTTCATCCGCGGCGGCACGCTCGGCCAGAACTGGGTCGACATTGGCGTCCTTCGCCCGACCCGCTCGATCTGGTACGCGCGCTACATCGACTGGACCATCACGACCCCGCTCCTCCTCCTCGAGCTCGCCCTCACGACGGCGCTGCCGCTCAGCCAGATTTTCGGCCTCGTCTTCTTCGGTACGTTCACTCTACTGAGCTCCTGCAGAAGCCCGTGGAAGCTGTCGAGCATCGGGGCCCGAGACCTCCTCGCTGACCTCCCCCTCCTCTTCCTCCTCGCAGACATCGTCATGATCATCACGGGCCTCCTCGGCGCTCTCACTGCGTCGCGCTACAAGTGGGGCTTCTACGTGTTCGTGAGTATCGATATCCCTTCCCGACGTCGAGGTCGTCACCGTCGAGCAGCGCACTGACCCTCTCCCCGTCGTCTCGTCCTCTCTCCTCGCGCGCAGGGCTGCGTCGCCATGCTCTGGATCTTCTGGGTCCTGTTCGTCCCTGCGCGCAAGTCGGCCTCGCACCTCGGCACCGACTACCACCGCGCCTACACCTCGTCGGCCATCGTCCTCTGCACCCTGTGGACCGTCTACCCGGTCGTGTGGGGCGTTGCTGACGGAGGGAACGTTATTACGCCTACCTCGGAGATGGTCGCCTGTGAGTCGCTCGAGACGTTCTGGAGGGTCCTGGGGGCTCTCGGACGGTCCTCTGGCCGTCCTGAGTCGCCCAGGACCCGCTCCTCTCCCTCACGAGCTCAAACGCTGACTCTCCTCCTCCGCCCCTCTTCCCCATCAATGCAGACGGTGTCCTCGACCTCCTCGCCAAGCCCGTCTTCTCGTTCTGGCACGTCTTCCAGCTCTCGCGCCTCGACTACGCTCGCCTCGGCATGGTGCGTCCCGCTCGATCCCTTCTCCCCTTCGGCGCCTTGCTGCTCTCGAGCTGACTCGAACTCTTTGCTACGCACGCAGTCGTCGTCCAAGGTCTCGGACGGTGCGCACCAGGGCCTCCTCAAGCCCGACCAGGGCCCCTCGGGCTACAACGCCGGCTCGGCTGCTGCGACCCCGCGCCCGTCGACCGCCGTCGTCGGCGACGGCAACGGCTTCCACCGCACCGGCGCTGCCAACACCGACAACGCCGTCTAAGTGCGCGAGCTTTTCTTGCCGACCGCGATGGGTCGAGCGGTCCGTGCGCTCGACCTTCTCAAGTCGGGCTCTCTCCTCCTCCCCCCTCCCTCCTCCTCTCGCTACCCTGTAGATAGCTCTCCCTGTCCCTCCGCCTTCACTCTTACCCTTACTGTCGAATAATTCTACTTCGTCTCCTTCTCTCCTCCCCCTCCCCGTTCGACGTCCACCGCTGCTGTAGTCCGTTCTAGAGATTGCACGCACGCTCGTCACCCATTCCTCCTCCTCCCGCTCTTGAGAGGCTGCCAGTGACAGTGACAAGCTGCTCGGCCTCGGGCCCGACGTCTCCTGCAGCATGCGTGGCTCCTCCGCGCGCTTTGCCGAGTCGGAGCAGCGGGGCGAAGCTGCGCGCCTTGCTTCGACTCGCTCGACCTTGGCTAGATCGCCTCACCCTGCACAACGGCAAGCGGGCAACGTCTGTCGACGGCTCTTCAGGTTCGAGACGAGCAGTACTGCGAGCTCACGACCAACCTGCTCCTCCTCAACTCGCTCCTCGGCGCCGAATCGTGCACGTACCCCCTGGACTGGGTTACGAGCAGCCTTGTAGTCTCGATTAGACGAACAGGCCCGTCCATCGAGAGCTCGTCGGGCCCATGAAGAGCAATACTGCGAGCTCGGAAGCGATCCGCTCCTCCCCCTCCTTCTCAGCTCAAATTTGTGCAGTGGACCGCTCCAGCTCGTCGCCGACAGGGTCTCAATTACGAGTATACGTCTCTCAAGGTCGATCGAGCGCTTCTCAGGCTCAGAAAGTGCAGTACTGCAAGGCCACGGGCTACAAGCTCCTGCTCGTCTCGCGCGTTTGAGCGCAAAGCCCTGGGCGCCGAGAGGGTGTGAAACTCGAGCAGATGACTCGAGTCGTCGATCGAGATATCGAGAGCTCGTTGGGAACAGTAAGAGCAGGACTGTGAGCTCGACAGCCACCCTTCGCTGCTTCTCCTCCTCCTCCTCCTTCTCAGATCAAGCAGGCGCGGTCGGGCGATCTATCTCGTCGGCGAACAGGCCTCGTGCTCGCCCATGTCCTCCATCTGTCCATTCAGCGGATCCCGGAGCACGGCGACGTAGCCCGGCGCGCGAGGAGAGAGGAAAAGACGACGGGGAGAGGGTCAGTGCACTGCTCGACGGTGACGACCTCGACGTCCGGAAGGGATATCGATACTCACGATCACGTAGCCCCACTTGTAGCGCGATGCAGTAGCAAGACGCTCGAGCAAGGAACCGCAGCCAGGGATCGAGCCAGAGCGTGGACCCGAGCGCGAGGCGAGGCTTGAGTGGAGCTTGAGCGGGCGGCGTCGAGCTGCCGCCGAGGCGGAGGCAGATCTGGGGACAGAGCTTTGGAGATCCGCATCGCGTGCGTCGTTGGCGAAGCCGAGGTGCGTTGCGAGGCCGAGCGGGGCTGGACGAGTGACCGGCAGCAGCGACGACAAGCGAGCAGCGTCGAGCGAGAGACTGGGTCCGTGGCCGAAGCTGAGCGGTGGTCTGCTCCTGCACTGCTCAACAGAGAGCTCGCTACCCCAAGGTGAGCCGGTCCTTCCTAGCAGCGAGTTTTGTCTGAGTGGAGGCTCGGTTGGCGACGATGTCGTCGTCGTCGTCGGAGCCGGCGGGGCGGGGCGCGCGCGCGAGCGAGAGGCGAGGCCGCCCTGGAGCCGGGCCCGCAGCCTGTCGCTCTCCCCTCACCACCGTGCTGACCTGGGCGCACCCACCACCAGCTAGCCAGTCACACACACCACCAGCTGCACCCCACCGCGCCTGCGCCCTCCCCCCTCCTCGACCTCGACCCGCCTCGGCATCCGCCTCCCGCTCACCGCACGTCACTCTCGCCAATCGACCTCGACCGACCCAGTGCACCGGCCATGAGCAGCACCCTGGGCTCGCCAGCCACCCCGACTGGCTCGCACCCGCAGCCCGCCACCACGGGCCTCGAGGAGGCACAGCCCTCGGCCTTCCCGCCGCCCCACCAGCGCCAACCAGGCGGCGATGGCGACGTCCCGCAGACCAAGGGCAAGGGCTTCGCCGGCTGGGGCGAGGGCGACAAGCGCTTCGGCGGCATGGCCCAGATGGGTCTGCGCGATCCGCTCCAGGAGGGCGACCCCTCGCGCTCGCCCTCGCCCGCGCCCGGCGCCGCCGCCCCCGCCGGCTCGTCGTCGACCGCCCCACCGCGCCCGGCCGCCGTCTCGCGCACCCTCTCGAGCGACAGCGCATCGAGCACGAGCTCGGACGGCTCGACCTCGTCGTTCGAGAGCGACATCGGCCTCGGGACCGGCGCCCGCTCGGTGCGCCAGGAGGTGAGCGACACCGAGGCCGACGCGGGCGCCGGCATCGGCGGCGCAGGGTACGGCCGCGCCGTGCGCTCGCTCGACGAGGACGAGGCCAACCGCATGCAGAAGGAGCGTCACAAGAAGGCGCGCGGCCCGGGCGACGACTCGAGCAAGAGCTACCACTCGGGCATGGGCCAGGGCTACATGCGGTGCGTCCTCCTCTCTCTCTTCCATCACCATGACCTCCTGCTCGTCCCTGTATTGACGACCTCCTCGGCGTCGCTCGCAGCATGATCCACGCCCTCGCGCAAGAAGACGAGGAGGAGGAGCGCCGCGCCAAGCACTCGAAGAAGCAGAGCAAGCGCGACAAGAAGCGCAGCCGCAAGGCCAAGCACCACGCTCACTCGGCCGACGAGGCCGCCATCCCGCACAGCTCGGCCACGGCCGACGCCGGCGCCGAACCGCCCTCGCCGTCGCAGCTCGCGGCGGCCGACTTTGCCGAGCCGGCCAAGTCGGCGTCAGCGGCGCCGCAGCAGGGCGCCGACCTACCCGGCGTCGTCTCGGGCCCCGAGCGCGCAGGCGCCAACCCGTCGCTCCTGCGCTGCGACTCGGGCGTGCACCGCCGCGACGAGCACTCGACGGCGTCGTCGACTTCGCCCTCGGCCTCGGCGGCGCCCGCTCGTCGGCACCGCGGCGCTCGCGGCGAGAGCGACCTGAGCCAGAGCTCGATCTTTGCCATCCACCGGCCGATCGAGCGCCGCCGCAAAACGCTCGAGGACGTGCGCAACTCGCAGCAGCAGGAGCAGGGCGGCGAGTCGGCCGGCGAGGCGGGCGAGCGGGACGACGAGCACGATGCAGGGGATGAGGACGAGGCCGAGCAGAGCGCAGACGACGAGGCGTCGCGCGAGGAGAAGCGGCGGCGCGAGCGCGAGAAGCGGCTCGCGAGGAGGGAGAAGCTCGCCGAAAAGCTCATGGACGTCTTCGGCCTCGACGAGCCCGAGGAGGTTGTTGCCGGTGCGTCTCGTTCTCTGCGCTCGTTCCTGTACGTGCATGCGCACGGTGCTGACGCTTCGTCGACGTCCTGTCCGCAGAGTACCCGTGCTGGCTCTTCCGCGCCATCCTCCTCCAGGGCTTTCTCTACGTCACGGCCG
>Ga0308169_10001263_pt1 | contig 30329 bp, 26 predicted proteins | sample PhyBR1_2_FD_202139 | JGI IMG/M metagenome (GOLD analysis project Ga0308169, IMG submission 202139) | Phyllosphere microbial communities from UC Gill Tract Community Farm, Albany, California, United States - DLSLSB.R1 | ecosystem: Host-associated > Plants > Phyllosphere > Unclassified | place...
TGAAGATGTGGCGTCATTGTTCGCGGCGCGGTTGCGTCCGCGGCCCCGACGCCCTGCTCGATCATCCTGTTCATGCGATGTATCCGTAATTCTCGAGCGGTCAGTTCAGGATGGCGATCAGCGGACCGCTCAACAGCGCAGCGCTGCTGATGAGGGTCTGAATCAGGCGGCGGTTGGCGTCGTCGCCCACGAAGATGATATCGTTCGTGAAGACCTCGGGATCCGCATACTGGCCGCGCCGGACGGCGCGCAGGTCATAGACCCCGGCCATCTGACGATCGCCGACCTTGCGGAACACGACCACGTAGTTGGTATTGGCATAGTCGGTCACGCCCTGCGCCGAGGCGATCGCCTTCTGCAGCGTCATCTTGCCGAGGACCGGATACAGGCCCGGAGTCTTCACCTGTCCATCGACGGTGATGATCTGGTTGGTCGTATCGGCATTCACGGTCACCTGCGGGTTGCGAACGAAGCGCCCCGTCAGGCCGGCGGTGATGAGACGCGACAGTTCGGCCGGCGATTTGCCCGCTGCATCTATCGTACCAAGCAAAGGCAGCGAGATCTGGCCGTTGGCGTCCACCTGGAGCGTGCGGGTCAGCTCGGGGACGTTGTAGACCTCGATCACCACCTTGTCGCGCGGACCGATCAGATAGGGCCTGCGCTCCAGAATCTGGTCGGCATCGGTTGGCGCCGGAAGATCGGAGAACTCCATGACCGTGAGATCGGAGCGCCCGATCATCTTGTCGGGGGATGCACATCCCCCGGAAAGGAGCAGAAGGAACGCCGCTACTCCAAGCCGAATATTCATACGTATCAAATCCCCACCGTGCAGGGCGCACGAGGCTGCCGGGTGCCTAGCGATATGCTGCACATTTTGCAATTCACCCTTCGCCTTCAAGCAGTTTGGGCGAACTGCGATAGCCGTTTTCGAGCCACATGCAGGCCAGAGTGAAGACCGCCGTGATCAGCGGCGTGCGAACGGGATAATCGGTGATGCTCGCCAGGATCAGGCCGAGGATCACCACCGCCGACATCCGCGCGTAGATCGCCGGCAGACCGCGTTCATTGCTGCGAACCAGGACGATGCACCGATGCATGAACCAGCCGGCGAACACCAGCATCACCGCGATGGTGAACAGTCCGCCTGACATCGCCAGTTCCAGCAGGTCGTTATGCGCGCGGTTGAAATAGGTCGGGGTCAGCAGCGCATCGGGCTCATAGGCCCGGAAGACGGGTTCGAACGCGCCATAGCCAAGGCCGACCGGGAAGAAGTCCTTGAGCATCTGGATCATCACCGGGGCGGCCAATATGCGCTTTTCGGCGCGCAGTTCGTTGGTGTCGAGCAGGCGGCTGATCGACGTGGCCTGATCGCTGGACACCATGTAGCCGATCACCGCCACGACCAGCAGGACGACCGCGAGCGCGGCATAGGTCACGATCTGCGACCGCGTATTCCCGAGCCGACGCTTCAAGCTGACCCGGAGGATCCACGGCAGCAGCAAAAGAACGCCGAACGCCATGATAAGGCCCGAGCGCGATCCGGTCAGGATGATGACCGGCATGAACAGCAAGAGGCCACCGACCACCAACGCCACGCGGATCGGCAAGGCCACCTTGCCGCTGCCGCGCAATCCCCAGACGCTCAGCGGCGCCAACGCCAGCGCGAGGAAGACCGCCTGATGGTTACGGTTGGCGAACAGCCCGACGGGCAGGCCCTGCGATGTCGGGCGATAGAGATAGGCAGGGCTGTTCCCGCCGCCGAGGATCTGGACGAGGCCCAGCATGGCGCTGATTGCGGCAATCGCGACCAGCCACGGCAAGAGGCTTAGTCGCTGCGCAGGGTTCAGCCGCACATAGCCCAGAATGACGACCAGCGCCGGCAACAACGCGATGAGCGCATTGAGCGTGAGATCGGGGTAGAGCGAAACTGGGCGCCACCCTGCTGCCGGTCCGGCGAGGCCTATAGATGGGGCGAATTGACCATGTCCCGGAAGCGAAAGCCACAATTGGGGCGGCAGCGGGATGAGCTGAACGGCGATGGTGGCGGCGAAAAGCGTGAGGAATATCGCCGGCATGCGCGCGACCGTCCGATCGGCGCTCCCGGCGATCAGCAAAACGCCTCCTAGAAGGGCTACGACCATGGGACGCAGTAATAAAAGCGCTCCAGCATCGGGACGCGAAGAGCCGCCCAGCAGCGCCGTCGCGACGATCAATGCTGCGACCAAATAGAAGTGTACGGAACTGTGCCAAGCTCCGGCTTTGATCCCCAGCATTATAATCGTCTTTCACATCGCTCGTTGGATTCGTCCCTAGCGAAATTTCCACTGGTTCGGAAGCCGTGGTAGGGCCTCGGGGTCGGTCCCTCAGATCAGGGGCACGCTATCGAGCGAACTCGTGGGTGCAGCGAGATAATGTTCAATACCCATGGCGTTTGATTCCGCGCCGGCGGAGACGGTCGCGGTGGTGCTTGATCCGCATTCTGACGATTACGGGTATTGCTATGACCACGATGATTGCGATGATGGCATACGCAATGGTTTCTCGCGTTATCTCAATCATTAGCAAGCCGTCGCGCGCACCGGGTATTGGTTCTCATGTTTCCAGCTCATAGCGTTTGCTAAACCGATTTACACCTGTAGAATGACCAAACGTAGACAGGTGTATGATCATCACGGCAATATAACAGTCGGCATATTCCCGAAGCCGAGGCTGTATCTTTGTTCAATCAGGTCAACGGCGTGTGGGCCCGTGTCCACGGCGACCACGTTGATTTAGGCTTTCGGACATGGTCATGATGACGCTGGAGATGGTCGGACCGGACGAACGCAGTCCGTGTGACGCAGTGGTTAGGTGTTTAGTCCCGGCATCTAATGGATCGGATCGATGATTAACCTATCCGGCTCTGACGTCCAGATTTTGGCGATGTATTCGTAAGGCGTAAGGCCACTGAGCGTCTTGGGCTGACGGGCGAAATTGTAGGCTGTCATGAAGTCAGCGAGGCGCACCCGTAACTGCTCGTGGCTCTCGTAAAGAAAGCGCTTGACGGTCGCCTCTTGATTGTGCGGTACATCCGCTCGACCTGACCGTTGGTCCAGGGATGGTTCGGCTTAGTGAGCCGGTGCTCGATGTCATTCACCTCGCAGATCAAGTCCAAGCGCATCTGCCGAAACCAAGCAGTGTTAGGATTGCGCGACTGCTCAGCGAACTGGATACCATTGTCACTCAGGATCGTGTGGATCCGGCAGGGCACGGCTTTCAGCAAGTGCTCAAGGAATTTCCACGTCGTTCACCGATCAGCCTTGTCGACCAACTGGGTGACGGCGAACTTGCTGGTGCGGTCGATGCCGACGAACAGGTAGAGTTTGCCTTCGGCAGTCTGTACCTCGGCAATATCCATGTGGAAGAAGCCGATCGTATAGCGCTTGAAGCGCTAGCGCTTAGGCTTATCGCCCTCGATGTCCGGCAGACGGGAGATACTGTGCCGCTGCAGGCAGCGGTGCAGCGGTGACCGTGTCAGATGCGGGATCGAGGGCTGCAACGCATAGAGGCAGTCATCGAGCGGCAGCAATGTGCGACGATCGACGCCTCCTCGGCTTCGGTAAGGGTCGTGGAGTGAGGGGCCTTCGGCCCGGTCTTCAGTTCCTCAACCGTCGCCCGCTTTCGCAATTTCGCCACCTTCTTCGGATTAATCCCGAGCTCTCGGCTCAGCGTCAGGAGCGAAGCTTTCGATCGCTGTATTACTGCTCTGACGGCGTGCGTGGTCATGGCGCTCCCATGACGTACTTGTCTCATACGGATACCTTCTATTCTAACGAAAGGATCGCATTATCAAACCGTGGGATCACGACCGCGAACGGGTCGAACAGCCGACTCACCGTGGCGAATGCGCCGATCATGACCGGATTGCGAGGATCGCAATCCCATAGCGTCAGAGCCCCGACGCCGCAGCAATGGCGCGGGACCCTCACTGCTCAATATCGCCCCGTCCTTTCGTCTGCTGGTCCTCAACATGAATGATGTTCCAGGGGGCAGCGGCATCCGTCTGATAAGGGTCGATCGTTCTGAGAACGATCAGCCGGTTACCATTTACCAAATCATTGTAAGCAAGGATCTGCTGGTCGGCTTCCCGCGTCCTGGTAGAGTTGGCGATGATCTGATTTCTTCACACGAATTACGGGTCGTGGTACTGTCGATGTCGACCGGTTTCACGAGTATAGAGACCATAATTTTTTACAGCACACTCACAATCAAAGGATCTGTAAATGACTAACGTTACCATTAACGTGTCGGGTCCCGGAGCGGACCTCGCGGCAGGTTTCGCAAAAAATGCTGATGCATCGGCAGGCGACGTAAAGACGGCAACCGCACGAGCGGATATTGCCGCGGACCTTTCCGTTGCTACACCGCTGACTTTGCCCAATGTCTATGCGACCAGTGCGGCAGGTCTGGCCGCGGTCGCCGAAAACGCGACTTTCTGGGCGCAACTCGGCTCCGGAAGCCCGAGGCTCTACCGCAAGGTGAACGGGCTTGCCGAGATGATCGGATTGCCGGCGAGCGGCGCGGGCGTGGCCCTCAGCGCCTATGGTGCGGTTGCGGATGCGAAGATCGTCCAGTTCGCTAGCATCGCCTTGGGGTCCGCGCTGCTGACCGCAAACGCTGCCATCTTCAGTGCGGCCGATATCGGCAAGCCGATCCGAGTGGCACAGGCTGGCCCAAATAGCACGAACCTCGATACGACGATCGCGGACTTTATCTCGACCACGCAGGTTTCGCTCGCCGCGACTGCGCAGACCGCAGTGGCGAATGTCGGTGCGAGTTTCGGCACGCCTGCGGGGCCTGCATTGCAGCTTGCGCTGGACGACATCAAGGCTCGTCGTGGCGGCACCCTGCTGATCGACGGATTCTATTTTCTCAATACGGGCGTTGAGGGCAGCTTTCAGTCGCTTGCCGATAATGTCCGGATCACGACGGGCGGGGAGGTGGGCGCCATACTGATAGCATGTCCGGCAGCCGTAAAAGCGATTCAACTTACTAGTGTTTCGCAGCTGTTGATCGATAACCTCCAGTTCGTCGGTACGCCGCTGGCGCAGCTTGACTCGTTTCGTGTTCTGGACCTGTCGAGCGTCGAGGCGGAAATCAAGGACGTCAAGTTCATCGGCCTGGGTGCGATCGGGCCCGAGGGCGCGGCAGTGCTCTATCACACGAGTTCGTTAATCAGGCTGTCCGGGAACAAATGCTACGGCTGCTCGGCTGCCAGCGGTCAGGCGACGTCCATTTTCGACGGTGAAAACTGGATCGGTTACACGTCCCAGGGCAATGAGTTCATCGATCACGGTAACTTTCAAGGCATCGACTACACGGGCAAGTTGGGCCTTGCTTTCCCGCTGGCGTGGGAGCGTCTACGTCAGCAGTTCACAGACACCGCCAATGCGAAGGGGCAGGGCACTGCGCTGTTCAGCAATAACCGATATGACGAGGGGCATTACCGTGCGATTATCGTCAGCACGAGTCCCGGCACCGGGCGTCGCATTGATCGGGTTCTGATCGAGAACTGCCAGATCAATCACACGCTTCTCGATGGTGGCAGTTCGATCGTTATCGAACGTGCCACTAACGTCCGCGTCGAGCGGACGAACATCGGCTGGTGCAATGTCGAGCGTCAGGCGATGACCTTCAACGAATGCGGCGTTGTCGAGGTGGCGGTGATCAAGGCCACCGCGGGTGCGCCAGGGCCGTCCGATAAATGGGCGGACGGTATTATCGCTAACAACGTTGAGAGTCTGACTGTCACGGATTCTCCGTCGCTGCGCCGACGTTTGCTGACCAATGTTCGCAACGTTCGCGAGATCGACAACGGGCGGGGCGGCGTCGTGCCGATTACGAAGGCGGGCCGCATCACCGACGCGGACTTCAAGACGCCACCGGCTGTTGGCACGATCGGCGTCGATATCGTGAACAAGCGGATCTACGCCCGCATGCCGGAAGGATGGCTTGCGACGGCCGCCATGTCGGCGAACGACGATCCAACCTTCGTGCTTAGCAACGTCACTCCGGCGAACGGCCAAGTCACGAACAGCGTGCGCTATGCCAAGATTGCTGGCGGTACTGGATGGGGCACCACGACGGCGAACCTCATGCAGGCGATGGTGGGCAGTTTTCGCATGCGGGTGAGTTTCCCAAGCGCGGCTGCGGCGAACTTCGTGCGGGTCGGCATGGTACCAGCCAGCTTCGGCGCCACGGCAGTTACCGGGTTGAACGACATACGGCTCGGAGTTCTACAAAACGCCGGCACCCAGATCTACATCATTCACAATTCTGACCTGCTCAATGGGCCGTTCCCTTATGCCGCGGGGCAAGAGGTCCAGCTGGAATATAACGCGCAAGCCGGCACCTATCGTCTCCTGATCGGCGGTGTCGAAAAACTCGTCGCTACTGCGGCCCCCAGTGACGTAGGAACTGTGGCGGACCATCGGCTAACATCCACGCTCTACAACGTTGGCGCTGCTTTCGATCTGCTTGAATACGGCCCGACCTGAGCTATCTTGGGCTCCACTTAGATGCAGCATGCGCCCGCGCCGGGCGAAGCGTTGAGGTGCAACTGCAGCTTCTTGGAGTCGGCAACTCAGGAAGGCCGACACAGCATAAATTCTACGCACCGTATCGCAGGATACTGATTATATTGTTTATTTTAGAATACCATACAAACAGGCGCTGGCTGGGTATTTGTTAAAAACTGAAAGTTGTGTGCGACATACTCTCGCGAAAACTCGTAACGAGCTACTGCTTGTCTTCAGATTTGTTCAGCTGCATCATTTTCCAGCTTTTTGAGCTATCGGCATCGAAAAGATAATCTCCTTTTTTTCGATGCTTATCACGTCGCAATACTGCGAAAATTGCAAGCAGAGCGGTGATTAGCGCCAATATGGTCAACGCCACAATTGTAGCTTTCAAATAACCGCTCCCCAAATAACCGAATTGCTGTGCATTGCTCTCACACAACTCGGATGGCTAGCTGCGCTTCCTTACAACTATCCCAATAGGAGACACCGATGTCCGAAAGGAAAATCGCGACCACCGCTGTCGCGGGCAGGGAAGGCTTATGCATGCAACATTGAAAAGCAGCTTCGCGGCTCAGGCTGTCGCAAATGGCCCTCGTACGATTTCACAACCCAGCTTCGAAGCCATGGAATGGCTGGTCGTCATCAACCTCGCGGTCATGACGATTGCGACGCTCGCCTGCGTCATCGTCGTCGTAAAACTCGCGGGCGACCGATGGAAGCATCGCCGACAGGACGTCTGGTTGTTGCCAGCCTGGATCTACCGGACGCGCGGCATTCTGTTCGCCTGCGGCATCACCATCCGCCGGGCGGAGGTGGAGCGAAGTGGAACCTGAGGCCGACAATGGCGGTGTTGCCGCATCTGGTGCCGGTGGGCGGTCGCCCAGGCTGCTGTGCGGCCGGACGGTGTTGTAATCGCGCCGCCACGTCTTGATCAGCACCCGTGCCTCGGCGAGGCTGTAGAAGATCTCGCCGTTGAGCAGTCCGTCGCGTAGTGAGCCGTTGAAGCTCTCGTTAAAGCCGTTCTGCTGAGCAGGTGGAGCCACGACGAGCAAGACGACGAACAAGTTTGCGTCTGAAGTCCGCGAGCGAGCGGTCTGGGTGGTTTTCGATCACGAACGGGATCACCCGTCTAGATGGGCGACAGTGGGATCGATTGCCGAGAAGATCGGCTGCGTTTCGCAGACGCTTCATGACTGGGTGAAGAAGGTCGAGGTCGGCAGCGGCAAACGCGGTGGTGTCGCGACCGAGGTGGCCAAGGTGAAGGCGCTGGAGCGCGAGGTCCGTGAACTGCGGCAAGGCAACGAGATACTGCGCAAGGCATTGGCATATTCCGCGCAGGCGAAGCTCGACCACCCGTTCCGGCGATGATCGCTTTCATTGACGATCACCGCGATACATATGGGATCGAGCCGATTTGCCGTGTCTTGCCGATCGCCCCAGGCTGGCAATGGCCGGAGCGCATGGCGACGCGAACACTGGATATGTCGATGTGGGAGGGCGGCTAGCGCATAATGCGAAGTGTAGCGCCCGAGGCTTTCGCCAACATCGCCGCGGGATAACCGATCATCATAGTGAACCGTCAGGCGCTTGAGGCGCGCCGGAAACGGGCGAATAAGGTGCGCGAGGCGGCGCGGCTCACCGTTAGCCTCTTAAGCATAGCTACTAAGTGATACTCGCGATTACACGAGATTTTCCTTCTCGGAACGTGATCTTCCGAGAAAACCGTGCGGGTTCACGTTCAGTTTTGCTGGAAAATATGTGGCTTTGATGCTGCAAAATTCTTGTAAGTTTTGATCGCTTGCTCTTACTCGTTGTCCGGCATAGTGCGCCTGTGCGCTCGATCGTAAGTTGGCTTGGCAACGAAAAAATTTAGTAGCGGGCTAAGTGTGGGGTGGCTTTTGTTAGTACAAGGTGATCAGGGGAGATCAACGCGCGCGAGCCATACAGAGGTTCGGTTGTTGAAGCCGCTCGTTCTAGTAGCGCTAGCCGCGTATTGCGTGCCGCTAGTATCACCTTTGATAGCGTCCCGTACCTTGTCTCTGGACCTTCCAAGTACCGTCAATACGCAACTGACATCCCTGATCGCAGCGGTCGTGGCGTTACTCGTTTTTCGCAGGGTGACGATCTACCCAGGTGCGCGAGCATTCGGTTTCATTTTGCCAGCCTTCTCGACCACGTTTGGGTTCGCTGCGGCAATGCTTCTAGTTTCGCGAGTGAGCTATAGTGGTTCGATGTTACTTGCCGGATATATTGCTTCGGCAGGCGTGACGTTTCTGCTTAGATATTTCAACCAGCGTGCCGCACCAAAACGCATGTATTTTGTACCGTTTGGCAAAACGGGCATCGTTGATGATACGCCTGACATTGACTGGATTAGGTTGGCTGAACCCGTGGTTCCGGACGATCCCAATGCTTCGATCGTGGTTGATCTGCGCTCAGACCATTCGCCTGAATGGGAGCGGATGCTGGCTCAGGCTGCACTTTCCGGAATGCCTGTCTATCATACTAAGCAGTTGCGAGAATCGCTGACGGGGCGTGTGCAGATCGAGCATCTGTCCGAGAACAGCTTTGGTTCGTTGCTGCCGGCACTTGGCTATCGTGGGGTCAAGCGAATGATCGATATCGTTGCGAGCATCGTGCTGCTGCCGATTCTGGCGCTGCCGTTGATCGTTGTCGCACTTATGGTGCGCGCTAGCTCGCCTGGGCCTATCCTCTTTCGCCAGCGTCGGATGGGATATCGCGGCGTAACCTTCGACATGATCAAGTTCCGGACGATGGTGGAGCAGGTGGCGACAACCGGCGACGACGCTGCGCGCCATTCGGCGATCACGCGTGATGCCGATGATCGCATCACCAATATCGGTCGGTTCCTGCGGCGTTCGCGAATCGACGAGCTTCCGCAGATCGTCAACATTCTACGTGGTGAAATGAGCTGGATCGGTCCGCGACCTGAAGCGGTATCGCTGTCGACCTGGTACGAGAATGAACTGCCCTTCTATGCCTATCGCCATATCGTTCGGCCTGGAATCACGGGGTGGGCGCAGGTCAACCAAGGTCATGTGGCAGGGCTCGACGACGTGCACGTCAAGCTCCACTATGACTTCTATTACATCAAGTTTTTCTCGTCATGGCTCGACCTGCTGATCGCGATCCGAACCATCGGAATCATGGTCACCGGTTTCGGCGCGAAATAGTCAGCCAACCAAGGTAAGTATACGCGCCAGGATGGTCGCGCTTACCGTCGCGACCAGTAGCGATCGCCAGCGAATAGCCCGAAGACGGGAGCGTGAATTGGGCTGGGGGCGGGGCTGTGGATGAGGATGGCGCCCATCATAGCGGCGAAGGCGGTGCTGCACGTTGCGCTGGCGTGCAAGGTGAAGTCGTTCACTTTCCTCCAGTGCCCGATCATGCGCTGCACGCGCGCTGTCATTTGACAGGCAGTGATAGGCCTGCTGTACCTCCTGCAAGCGCCCCGGAAGTTCGCCTGCGTTGCGGGCATGATCGGGATGGTGGTGCTTGGCGAGCCGTACGAAGGCCGCGCGGATGTCGGCGGGCGATGCAGTACGGGTCACGCCGAGAACCTGATAAAAATCGCGTCGGCTCATCGCGGGATCCGTGCATTCGCTAGAACGCGCATCGCAGCGATGCGTTTACCCGCAGAGTTGTGCGCAGCAAACAGGTCGATACCCAGATCGCCCCCACCGAGGCGCTTAAGTATGGCGGCTCCCCTGACAGGATCGAAGCCAGCATCGATCATCATATCGCCACCGAGTGCGTCTGCCTCGCGTTCCGTCTCTCGCACAATCCGGCCGCTTCGTCCCAGCGTATGTCCGAGGCCATGTTTTACGTCGGCAACCCGCATGATCGTCGCATGATGCAGGATGTTGTGTGCCATCTCATGCGCAATGATGAACGCGAGCTCGTCATCATTCTGAAGTCGCGACAGCAGGCCGGTCGTCAGGAAGACATGGCGCCCGTCGGCATAGGCATTGTGCTGGTTTGAGCGTGCGAGGTGGGCATGCGATGGGCAAGTGGGCAGGGGAGTCACGTCGGTAACCGTAACCCCATCCTTGCGCAGCACCGTGATTGGAAAGCGGCGTGTGCCAGTCTTCTCCAACAAATCTTGGACAGCATCGGCTCGGGCATGAGCGTGTGCCGCATCGAATGATGCGGATAGCGCGGTTTCGGGGGGAAGGGCACGGCCATCGATCGCCAACAGTATGTCGCCTGGGCGGATCCCGGCTGCTGCTGCTGGGCTATCTGGAGCCACGACTGTCACGCCCGGCCCACGGTCAAGTGACTGGCTTGCGATCATGCCGGGACGATCAACGAGTTCAAATTGTGAAAGATGTTGTAGCACAAGGCCAAGATTTGGCGTTAATTCCGCGCATCGCATCCGGCCGGCAACCGCAAGGCGAAAGGCAATTTGCTCGACCCGGCCATCTTCTTCCCGGCCTGATAACGTCGCAGCTCGTATTAAGCTCGGCGTCACCTCAACGGCTGCCCTGCGCCTAGTTAGACCCTGTATTTCAGTCTGACAGTATGCTTGTCCACCCGCAGTTGATGCAAGAAGGCCTAGAATTCCAAGTCGAAGATTGATCGAGAACATGGGCGATCGATCTTTTAAATTTTGTAGAAAAGAAAAAGGCTCGGAATGGCAAGCCACCCGAGCCTTTTTTTAAAAGAAACCAATCAGCTTACGGGCTATTGGGCGAGTCATCCGAATCGGCTGCGACGTAAACGCCGAGGCCAATTGCAACAACCGCAAACGCAGCGATGATGAAGCCACCACCAGCAAGCGCGTTGTCGCCGTCAACCGATTCGGACGCTGGCTGAGTCAGCGGCGTGGCAACCGGTGCCGCAGCTGCGACGGTCGGCGTTGCGACGAGCGAAAGCGCTGCCACTGCCGTATAAAAAGACTTCAATTTCACGCCTTCATCCCCTTTTAGGAATCGGAGAACCTAATATTGCGGACCCCATAAACCGGAACGGTTTATATTGCCACGTAAAAATCACCGCGAATCTTTCGGTTATAGAAACCTCTAGATCACAAAAGCCAGAACTCCGGGCTTGGCAACAGGTTCCGCTTTTCAATCGAACTTAACGAGCTATATCCGCAGCAACCCATTGTACCATAACAGTTTAGGATTAGCGAGTGCTATAGCTGCCGATCTCAAAGTCCGTGATACTCGCGATACCATTGTACAAAACGCGGCACGCCTTCGGCGATGGTGGTATGGGGTTCGTAGCCTAGGTCCCGCTGGATCGCGCTGATATCGGCAAAGGTATCGCGCACGTCGCCCGGCTGCATAGGCAACAGCCGGCGCTCGGCGGGACGGCCACACTCCTGCTCGATCAGCGATATCATCTCGCCGAGATCCTCCGAACGGCTGTTGCCGATATTGTAGATCCGATGCGGGCTGATGCTGCCGCCCGCCTTGATCGCGCCGTCATCGGCAGGCGGATTGTCGACACAGGCGACGATGCCGGCGACGATGTCGTCGATATAGGTGAAGTCGCGGCGCATGTTGCCCTCGCCGAACACGTCAATCGGCCGACCGTCGAAGATCGCCTTGGTGAACAGCCACATCGCCATGTCAGGGCGGCCCCAGGGGCCATAAACCGTAAAGAAGCGCAGCCCGGTCAGCGGAATGCGGTACAGATGCGCATAGGTCTCGCTCATCAGCTCATCCGCCTTCTTGGTAGCGGCATAGAGCGACAGCGGCTGGTCGACGCGGTCCTCGACGCGGAACGGCAGCGTCTCGTTGCCGCCATAGACCGACGATGACGAGGCATAGACCATATGCTCAACCTGCCGGTGCCGTGCGATCTCGATCATGTTGAGATGACCAGCCAGGTTCGCCTGAAGATACGCGCGGGGGTTCTCGATCGAGTAGCGGACGCCGGCTTGCGCACCGAGGTGGACGATCCGATCGAACTGTTCGCCGTCGAGCGCGGCATCAAGTGCGACGTGGTCGGAAAAATCGACATGCTTGAACGCGAAGCCGTCACCCAGTGTAGAGAGTTCGGCCAGCCGCGCATGCTTCAGCGTGACGTCGTAATAGTCATTAAGGCTGTCGATCCCGAGCACGGTATCGCCGCGCGTGAGCAAGTGACGACTGACATTGAAGCCGATGAACCCGGCCGCGCCGGTAACGAGAACGCGCATGCGGTCACTCCTGATAAGTCGAGATGCCTCTACGGCGCAGTCCCGTAAACGGCAACGGTCGACCGCGTGGGAGGATTGTCCGGGGATCAGCGCACGTGCCACTCGCGGGACCAGGCCTGGAACATCAGCACACCCCATAACGATGCGGTCCGGTCGTGCGTGCCGGCGAGATGCTCGGCCCAGCGCGTGCGGATCACGGCGATGTCGAGCGTCGGCTGCTCGGCCAGCGCCTGGACCGACAAGAGCGATTCCGCCCAGTCGCGCAGCGGACCGCGCAGCCAGGCGCCGATCGGGATCGCGAACCCCGCCTTGGGCCGTTCGATCAGTGCCTTAGGGACATAGCGATACAGAATCTGGCGCAACGCCCATTTGCCCTGGCCGTCGCGGACCTTGAACGCGAGCGGCGTGCGCCACGCCTGCTCGACGACGCGGTGGTCGAGCAGCGGGACACGCGTCTCCAGGCTCGCCGCCATCGCCGCCCGGTCGACCTTGGTCAGGATGTCGTTGGGCAGATAGGACTGCATGTCCCAGTGCATCATTTGCTCGGCTGCCTCTTTTCGCAGCGCAGGCGGTGTATCGATCGATGCGGCTAAGAGGATGTCGGATGTAAGCGGCAGCCCTCCCGACCATTCCTCGCTGGAAGCGCGATAGATGTCGGCGATCCCGACCTCGGTTTGCAGCATCCGGCCGACCTTGTGAACCTTATCGCCCAGCATCGAGATGCGCGGTACCCCCGGGAGCTTGGTCAGCGCGTCCCAAGTGCACGGCGACAACCGGGTAAGCGCCTTGCCTATGCCCGCCCGCAACGGCGCGGGCACGCGCGCTGCCGCATCCCAATAGCGGCGCGATACGAGGTAGCGATTATACCCGCAGAACAGTTCGTCGCCGCCATCGCCCGATAGCGCGACGGTCACCGATTTCTGCGTAAGCCGGCTGAGCAGCACGGTCGGAATCTGCGAGGAGTCGGCAAACGGCTCGTCATAGATTCGCGCTAAATCGGGGATGACCGCGCGCACGTCTTCGGCATCCACGTACATCTCGTGATGATCGGTGCCGAGATGCGCGGCGACCGCGCGGGCATGCGGCGCCTCGTCGAACCCGGTTTCGGCAAAGCCGATCGTGAAGGTTTTCACGTCGGCGCTGGTGACGTTGCGCATCAACGCGACGATCGCCGAGGAATCGACGCCGCCCGACAGGAACGCACCAACCGGCACGTCGGCGACCGTCTGGATCTTCACCGCCTCCGTCAGCTTGGCCTCGAGGCCGGACAGTGCCTCGCTCTTGGTCATCGCCGGATCGGCACCCGCCGCGACCACCGCGTCGAGCGACCAATAGCGTCGGCATGTCACACCGGCCGACGCCCCACCGGCTGCGGTTGGCGGCAGTGCGGGCGGTACGCCGAGCGCATCGCGACCCAGCGTCACGATCACGCCGGGTTCCACCTTGTAGACATGTCGAAGGATCGACCAGGGGGCGGGTACGTAGTTGAAGCGCAGGTACAGCGACAGCACGTCCGGATCGACCGGGTTGGCAAAGCCAGGCGCCGCGCGCAACGCCTTCAACTCGGAGCCGAACACCAGTCCAATCTCGCTCCACCCATAGAAAAGCGGTTTCTCGCCCATTCGGTCGCGCGCGAGGCTCAGCGTGTGCGCGTGACGGTCCCACAGCGCGATTGCGAACATCCCGACGGCGCGTTCGAGCGTCGCATCCAGGCCCCAGCGCGCGATGCCGTGGACCAGCGTCTCGGTATCGGAATGCCCGCGCCACCCGATCGCTCCGGTCGCCTCAAGCTCGCGACGCAGGTCGAGATGATTATAGATCTCGCCATTGAAGACGATCATGTAGCGTCCGCAGGGCGACGCCATCGGCTGATGCCCCGCGGGTGATAGATCTATGATTGACAGGCGGCGATGCGACAGGGCGATCCCTGCCGCAGGATCGGCCCAAGCGCCGCCATCGTCGGGACCGCGATGCGTCAGCGCGTCGGCCATCGGGGTGGCATCGACGGTAGCGCTCGATGCGCTCCAATACCCTGCTATCCCACACATGCGATACTCTCCCAGCGATGATACCAAGTCCAAGAACCGCAGCAGGGAGGTCCAAAGCGTATCGCCGCGGTAAAGTCCAGCGACCGGCCTGCCCTCGAGAGACGGAGTTGCTGGACCAGAAGGTCTTGCTGAAGAGCTTCGGTCCGCTGGCGCGTCGTTTATGGCGGGTCGTGTACGACAGTGACACATCACGCATCTGATCGATCCGAAGGCCGGCGAGGCTCTACGAAAGAATGGATAGCGTTTGACCGATAAATCAAAGTCCGGTGGGTAACAGGCATGCGCATTGGAAACCGCTGGGTCGGACGACGGCAAAAAAAAGCTTTACCGTGTAACAAACCGGCATCATGAGGAGCGCAGCAAGCGGCGAGCCGACAAAGAGAAATTGTAACAATATATGCGTGTTCTTGCCCTCACCAAATATGAAAGGCAAGCCGCAAGTACGCGACAACGCCTTTTGCAATATCTTCCCTTCTTGGCCGATCAGGGGATTGAGGTTGACGTCAAGCCTTTGTTCAACGCGCAATATCTAAGCGATCTGGCGCAAAACAAACCAAAAAACAGATTGTTGGTCGCAAAGTCCTATATCAACAGGCTTGGTGTTCTGTTGAAGAACCACGACTATGATCTGAATTGGATACATTTCGAGGCGCTGCCTTTCATGCCGGCATTTGTGGAGCTGCTGGCGATGAAGGGCGGCCCGCCATTCATGGTCGATATGGATGACGCGATCTTCCACCAATATGATGCTCATGCCAATGGTGCTGTCCGCAAGGCACTAGGTGGGAAGATCGCCACCTTGCTCGACCATGCGGCACTGGTCGTCGCTGGCAATGCGTATCTGGCGGAGTATGTGCGATCGCACGCCGATGTCAGGGTCATTCCCACCGTGGTCGACATCGAAGCCTATATTCCCACGAAGCAGGACAGTTCGCCAACGTCCAGGGGTGGGACGGTAGGATGGATCGGGTCGCCATCGACGTGGCGCTACGTCGAACCGATATTGCCCGAGCTGCTGCCTCTTATCGAGCGCGCCGGCTGGCGGTTTCGCGCGGTCGGTGCAGGGCCGATGGCGGATCGCCATGCCGGCGTGGACAATATTCCGTGGCAGGAAGCGACCGAGATCGCCGAAGTCCAGCAGATCGATATCGGCATCATGCCGTTGCCGGATGAGCCATGGGCGCGTGGCAAGTGCGGGTACAAGCTGATTCAATACATGGCGTGCGGACTTCCCACGCTTGCGTCGCCGGTAGGGGTGAATGCCCAGATCGTCGAAGACGGCAGGACGGGTTTTCTGTGCACGTCGCCCGAGGCTTGGCGTGATCGCATCGGTTTGCTGATGAACGATGCCGGGCTGCGGGCTACCATGGGCGCGAATGGTAGGGCGCGGGTCGAGGCGCAGTATTCACTGCAGTCGCAACGATCGGCAATGGCCGATGCCTTCCGTGATGCCGCGCAAGGACGTCGTCATGGAAAATAGTGCCGTGGAGAATAGCAGCGAATCGATGAAGCGGACGCTGCGGTCTACCGGGCTGATCGGCGGAGCTACGGTTGCGGCGCTGATCTTCGGCCTGATCAGGGCAAAGGCGTTCGCACTGCTGCTCGGACCCACCGGGATCGGCTTGTTCGGCATCCTCACGACGCTGACTAGTTCCGGCGCGGCGATCGTGGGCCTCAATTTGCAGACCAGCGGCGTGCGTTCGTTGTCGGTAGAGCGGGCGGGCAGCGAAGCCCAGGCGGAGGTGCACGCGGCGCTGTGGATGCTGACCTGGATGTGCGCGACCATCGGCACGGTGTTTTTCGTACTATTCGTCTGCTTTGTCTACGCGCCAACGGCGGATCTCCCCATATCAGGGACCACGTTGGTTGTGCTTGCCGGCTCGGTCTTCCTCGCCATTGTCGGAGGTACGCAGCTTGCCAATCTGCAGGCGGCTGGTCGTGTCGGCGATGTTGCCCGAACACGATTCTGGGGCGGCTTGCTGGCGGCGATTGGTGGTGTCGCTGCGGTCGCCATGCTTCGCAGCGAAGGGCTGTATCTAGCCGTGTTGTTGACGCCGCTCGCGGCAGGCGGCGTTTCGACCTATTATTTCCTGCGCGTCGCACGACCGGTCTGGCCGAGGCGCACGCCGGCGTATCTCAAACGGCATTGGGTAACGTTGTTGCGGGTCGGCGGTGGTGTCACACTGGGGATGCTCGCGACCGGTTTGGGACAATTGGCGCTGCGCGCGATCATTACCCGGCTGGGCGGGCTGGACGCGACCGGTCTGTTCCAGGCAGCGGCCACCGTATCCAGCGCCAACTTGGCGATCGTTCTTGCCGCGCTTGCCGTCGACTATCTGCCGCGTCTGTCGGCATCGGTAAACGACCGGGACGCCACGTCGACGATCTTCAACGATCAGCTCCGTGTGGCGCTGTTGTTCGCTGCACCCGCGCTGACGGCATTGTGCGCGATGGCCCCTTGGGTGATCCAGCTGCTCTTCAGTCGCCAGTTTGCCGCAGCGGCGCCGTTGCTCCAGTGGATGCTGGTTGGCGATGTGCTTAAAATCTTCAGCTGGTGCCTTGGATATATCGTGCTGGCGCGCGGTGCCACTGCCGTTTTCGTCATCGGAGAGGTCAGCTTTCAAGCGGTCAGCCTCACGCTGACCTGGGTGCTCTATCCGGCGCTGGGTGTCGTCGGTGTCGGGCTCGGATATGTACTGGGCTATCTGGTGATGCTCGCGATCTACGGGACTTTCGCGGTTCGGGCTCAGGTGCAGATCAGCATGCCGCTGGTGCTGATGACCGGCGCGGTCGCCATAGCCACCGCGGCTCTCGCTTTCCTCGCGCAGTATTCGCCGATCGCTACGCTGGTGGTCGGGGCGGTGATCACGATCGGTCTGGGCATCGCATCGCTCAACCTGCTGCGCGATGTTGGTGTCGTCGCCGCGGTTCGCGGCAGGTTCGGTTGGTGAGCCGCATCCTGTTCGTGACCTGGGATGGCCCACAGGTCAGCTATGTCGAAGGTCTCTTCGTCCCGATCTTCCAGGCTCTTGGGGGCAGGGGCTTTCACTTCGACATCGTGCAGTTTCGCTGGGGTTCCGATGACACGGCCGAGCCGCTGAAGCGTCTTTGCGCCGATGTCGGTATCGGTCTTCGCCTTCACCGTGTTCTGCGGCGCGGGGGCAGCATGGGGGCGATGGCGACCGCAGTCGTCGGCGCCCGCGCCGTGCGGTCGGCCGTTGCGGCGTTCGGTAGCGATGTCATCATGCCGCGCAGCCTGATGCCGGCGTTGGCCATTCTGGCGGGTCGTCGCTGGACGCAGCCTATCATATTCGACGCGGATGGACTGCCGGCGGATGAGCGGGTGGAGTTCGCGGGGTTCGATGCGAATGGCGCGCCCTATCGTTTGCTCCGCGAGATTGAGGTGTCGATGGTTCGGAAGGCCGATATCACGCTCGCCCGGACCGATGCGGCCAGGGACATCCTTCTCGCGCGGGCCGGGCCGATGGTATCGCCGGCCCGGGTCCGCATCGTCACCAATGGGCGCAACGAAACGCTGTTCGCGCCCATCCCGCACGCCGAACGGGTGCGTATCCGGACCGAATTGGGCGTGGCAACGGATGCGCCGCTGATTGTGTATGCCGGATCCGTCGGGCCGCAATATCGGCTGGAGGAAAGCATCAGATTGCTAGCTGCGGTGCGGCGCAAGCGGCCCGATGCCAAGCTGTTGATCTTGACCGGCTCGCCCGACTTGGTGCCTGACGCCCTGGCCGCTGTGCCGCACAGCCCGCACCATGTGATCGTCCGCCGTGTCCCACCCGATGCGGTATCGGCCTATCTTGCCTGCGCCGACGTCGCTACCGCATACCGGAACACCGGATTTTCCATGCGCGCGGTCGCACCGGTCAAGGTCGCCGAATATCTATTGTGTGGAACGCCGGTGGTCGGCACGGCAGCGATCGGTGATGTGCGGAGCGCGGTCGCGGCAGGGGTCTTTATGGACGAGAGCGCAGGTCACGATGCTGCGGCCGAGTGGGTGGAAGAGCGATTGATGACGGCCGACGCCGAAGACATTCGCCGACGCGCGCGCGCGGTCGGTCTTGCGCACTTCTCTCTGGATCGTGCCGTCGACGATTATGCGACCGCACTGGAGGCGATATGACAGAAATTGGAACGCCCTCACGATCATTGTACGATTTCGATGCCCGGACAGCACGATATTGTTCGAAAGCGGGTTCGATCACGGCGGGATCGGTACGTTTGTCTAACTGCGCAGGTTAGGGTGAACAATACTGCGCGAAGGTTGCGTACCCCGTAAGCGTCCTCCGCGGGACCGTGCCCTAATCCTCCCCATATTGGATACCCAAGATGATACATCCTTTGGCAAACGTGATGTCCGATGTCATCGGGGAGGGGACCCGCATCTGGCAGTTCTCCGTCGTTTTGGCAGGCGCCGTGATCGGCCGCGATTGCAATCTGAACGCCCATACTTTGGTCGAGGGCGGCGCGATATTGGGGGACCGCGTGACGCTGAAATGCGGGGTTTATGTCTGGGATGGTATAACGCTGGAGAACGACGTTTTCTGCGGTCCCAATGCCACCTTCACGAACGACAAGCGGCCCCGCTCCAAGCAGCATCCCACGGTTTACGCGGAAACCGTGGTCGAGCAGGGGGCTAGTATCGGTGCCGGTGCGATCATATTGCCGGGCGTGCGTATCGGCAAAGGCGCGATGATCGGTGCGGGGGCCGTTGTGACCCGAGACGTGCCGGCAGGAGCGACGATGGTCGGCAATCCCGCGCGAGCCGTCCAATGACCAGTACGAGCACCATGCAGGATGATAGCATCGTAGCGACCGCTAACCCGCCCTTGCTCACCTTTTGCATCATGGCGTTCAACCAGGAGCAGTTTGTCGAAACCGCGATGCGTGCGGCGTTCGCACAGACCTACGAGAATCTAGAGATCATCGTCAGTGACGACGGTTCGTCCGACGGAACGATTCGCCGTATGGAGGCGGTCGCGGCGACGTACGAGGGGCCGCATCGCCTCGTGGTGCGTCGTAGCCCGACCAATCGCGGGGTCCTTCATCACCTCTTGGACATAGCCGAGCTGGCATCGGGCCGTCTGCTAATCGTCAGCGCGGCGGATGACGTGTCGCTGCCCCGGCGGACCGAAGCGATGGCCACTGCATGGTCCCGCCAGCCCTATGCGGCTGCGTTCGCCGACTATGCGGTGATCGACGACATCGGCACGATCATCGACGATCATTACCGGTTCGACGATTCGGGATTTGCTCTGCGGGACTATATTCCCGAGACTAAGGGGATAAACATCCACGGCGCGTCGTCGGTATACGACACAGAGCAATTGAAGGCGCTGGGCCGACCCCGGAACGACGAGATGGTCTTGTTCGAAGATACCTGGCTCGGATTGGCGTTCGCGTCGTTGGGCGTTCGCATCGCCCATGTTCCCGATGTGCTGGTCCAATATCGCCGCCATTCGGGCGCCCTGACCAATTTCGAGAGTGCAGCCGGGACCGATCGTGAGGCGATCGAACGAGCAGACCGCGAATGGCAGCGGCGTTCTGCCGCCTTCGGGACAACGCTCGACAGTTTCAGGAGATGGCATGGGCGGCAGGCTGAGGGCGTATTCCCCTTATCCAACCGGATCGATCGCGATATTGCCTATTTCGATTGCGTAGGCCGATGGAGCGATCTGAGCACATCAGCGCGATTGATGACGCTCCGCTTCGCAAGTCGCCGATCAATGAAGAGTGCCGTTGGATTTCGTGTTCTGCCCGTAACGATACGAACTCACCTAAAAAATCTTAGAACAGTATTAAACGATAGGTAACTCTATCTAGACACTGTTACTAACTATCCGACCCAGCACGTATCTGCGCGCGCGCGCGTCTAAGGCTGGAGCGCACTGGTTGCGGTAAGGCGGCGAGCAATAAGTGTCGTGCGTTTTGAACGGCAAACTCAACAAGCGGTGTGGCATTTCGTTTTCGACGGGAGAGTGTTAGATATGCATGCCAAGACAACGAGAACTTACCAACTCCCGCCGCAGCGCGGCCCATACCGGCATAAAAGCCGTTTTCCATCTTCGTGTATTCAGCTACTGTGAAACGGTCACGATATTTTGCAAGGGTTACGAATGGATCGTTGAAGAATAATTCTACCTTCGTCCCCAGATTATCGCCTCGGGCGGATTTCACAATTTGTGGGCTCGGATCAAATCCAATCGCGTAGCCTTGGGCAGCGACCGCTGCATAGAAATCCAGATCCTCGCCAACGAGCGTTTCGTCAAATCCGCCGACTTCGTCGACCACTGTTCGCCGTACCATGATACTTGGGGCGATCGCGGTCACGCCGCGAGCAACGAGTTCCTTGAAACACAGACCTTCGGCAGGTCGATAGCTGCCAAGCAGATTCACCGGTGGTCCGCCGTCCTCGCTCTGAATCAAGCCGTTGGCGTGGACCATGCCCGTCGCCCGATCTGCCGCGCTGAACATCGCGATTTGCCGCGCGGTCTTTTCGGGCAGGAACCAGTCGTCCGACGCCAGTATCGCAATATATTCACCGTGCGAAGCGGCTATGCCGGCATTCAGCGCCGACGATACGCCGCCATTCTTTTTCGCTATAACCTTAAAGTCTTTTTTTGACTTGCTGCGAACCTGCTCGATTACCGCGAGCGTGTCATCTGTTGATCCATCATCGACCACAATCAACTCGATGTGGGGATAGGTCTGGGTCAAGACGCTGTGAATTGCGCGCTCAACATATTTATCGTGATTATAGGCGGGGATGATCACACTGACCAAAGGGTGCTCAGAATTGATCATGGGTGATCCTGTTGGAATGGCATTAAGTAGCACGCCGCATGGGTATCGTATCCGGCGCCCGGCGGTGTCGTGATCCATGTAAATAGGCCACGCAATTCGTTAAAGCGATCGCCGCATCAGGCGACGATCGGCTTATCTCACACACTTCCTGAGAGCCTCGGCGACCCGCCTAGCATCATCTAGGGCAAGATGCGGCCCCATCGGCAGGCTCAGCGTTTCTCGGGCAAGCCGCTCGGCGATCGGGAAGCTGCCTTCGCCAAGCCCCAGATCGGCATAGGCCTGCTGCAGATGGGGCGGGATTGGATAGTGGAGCTGGGTCGCGATTCCCTGCTCCGCCAGAGCGGTACGGATCGCGTCGCGGCGCGGAGAGTGGATGACGAACAGATGCCAGACGGGGTCGGCCCATTCGGGCACGTGCGGCAACTGGATCGGGCAATCTGCCAACTCGGTCAGATAGAGGGCCGCGATCTGGGCACGGCGGGCGTTCCACGCGTCGAGATAGGGCAGTTTTGCTGCCAGCACTGCGGCGTGAAGCGGATCGAGCCGGGAATTGACCCCGCGCTCGTCGTTTACGTAGCGCAGACGCGAACCGTAATTCCCCAGGACGCGGATACTTTCGGCGAGATCGGTATCGTCCGTCGTTATCGCTCCGCCATCCCCCAAAGCGCCGAGATTCTTCGACGGATAGAAGCTCCAGCAGACGATATCGCCATATCCGCTGCCGACGCGCTGTCCTTGATATCGCGCACCATGCGCCTGGGCTGCATCCTCGATCAGCCTCAGGCCATGGCGGTCGGCGATGGCCTTGATCGGCGCCATATCGGCCGGCTGGCCGTATAGGTGCGTCGGGATTATCGCCCGGGTTCGGGGCGTAATCCGCGCCTCGATCAGTAAGGGATCAAGATTGCTGCTGATCGGATCCGGCTCGACGAAAATCGGCGTAGCGCCAGCCATCGTTATGGCCAGCGCCGTCGCTACAAACGAATTGCTGGCGATGATGACCTCGTCGCCGGCACCGATGCCGAGCGCGCGGATCGCCAGGTGAAGGGCATCCAGCCCGTTACCCACGCCGACGCAGTGCTTGGCACCGCAGAAGTCTGCAAAACGCTCTTCGAACCGCGTGCAGACGGGACCGCCCACGAACCAGCCGCTGGCCATGACCTCGGCGATCGCCGCGTCGATCTCATCCTTCAACTCGTCGTAGATAGGTTTTAATTCGAGGAAGGAGATCGTCATGTCAGGCTGTTCACCGTCTCGAGAAAGCGGTCATAGTCGCGTATGTAATCGGCTTCGTCATAGGCATGATCGGCGAGAACGAGCAGCACGGCATCTGCAGAAAAGTTACGCATTTCCCGCCACATCATGGCCTGTATCAGAAGCCCGCGGTCGGGACGATCGAGCAGATACGTGGTTCTTTCCCGCCCGTCGTCCAGGATCATCTCGCAGCTCCCAGCCACGCAGACGGCAAGCTGGCGCAGTACGACGTGTGCGTGAAACCCACGCTCCACACCCGGCTGTGTCCCGAAGATATAATAAATGCGTTTCACGTCGAACGGTACGGTGCTGCCCCCCTCGATCGCGATTAGGCTACCACGGTGGTCGCCCAGTACCGGCAAGTGCTTAATCAGCGGGTCAGAACAGCGTTGCAATGATCGCTCGACAGGCGACATTTGTGTACCACCGGGTTGAAAAGGATTCATTCCTGGCCCGTATCAGCCACATCACGGCAGCGCAATGAGCAGGTTCGGCCAATCTCGGCTTATCACTGTTGCATTGTGTAGGACCTAAACTGGCCATATGTTATTTTTCACAATTTCTGATTTTTCAGTAACCATTCCTAACGCCAGCAAAAACCTAAAATTATGATTTAGCAAGCTACTGTCTAATGTCATCTGTCATAATAACAGTGTCGTATGGTTTCCACAATGCAGCATTATCGCCGAAATTTAGCCAAACGAACTGAACTGCAAAACTGTAACCGATTACAGCCAGAACCCCCGAAAGTTGCGGGCGACCGGTAGTGGAAAGCGCGTATGGAATGCGCGAAAACGTTACCACTTGTAATGGAATCAAGAACAAAGCAATTCGATCAACGCCCGAGGAGGCGGAAAATATCAGCAATCCGAATACACACAATATAGACAATATGGAGCAATTTGTCCAAAAGCTCTTAGCAAAATCGTTCAACCCCAGTCTGTCTCGTAGACTTAACATGATGATTGCTGCCACGACATTCATCGCTACGCGAATCGCAGCGCCTTGTGAATTATAGTCGCTGTTGACATAGTTGTTGACTAGATCGTCAGAGGTGCTGCCCAGAAAAATGTTGAACAGCAACGAGAATGCGATAGCCCCGATGATGCCGAGCAGCGGACTGCGGACGAGCACCGGAATTAGCAGAATGGGCAGAAACAAAATCGCCGTCTTGTGAAACAAAGCGGCGAAGGCGATCGTCAGCACCAACCGCCCTAGCCGCTTCGGCGACGCGTCGGCGACTGCCCAGCAGATTATACCGATCGCAGCAGCCTGACGCGTATAGCCCATCGCGACTACGATGATGAGATATGGCACTGCGACCAATACGGCCAGCCACGGATTGGGTTGTCGCCACGCAAGCCGTGATAGACCCGCCATGAACAGGATGCCGCAACCCAGGTTTGGAAACCAGATTCCCCAGTCTGCGCCCGCGGATATCCAGTTTAAAATCGCATATCCCGGGTCGGTGGTCGTCAGTGCAGGCCCGAGCGTCTGGAACGCAATGGTCTCGTACATGTGAAGATAGGTGAACCAGTCGCCCCCGACATCGTAGCGGAGTCCGATCATCAGCGCAGTCAGCGTTGCGACGGTTATGTAGAATGCACGATTATATGCTTGATATTGCCGACGAGCGAACTGGATCGCACCGGCCGCCCAGATAGCGAACAAAATCCAATACGCAGTCATGTTCGCCTCGGCACAATGTAAGAGGCATCCATGCGATCCACCGGCGCAGCTATAGCGCTCGCGCTTAGCAGGTCTACCCGGTAGAGCCCGCACCATCACCGGAAAGGGATGAACCGACTGTCATGGCTGGCGTTATCGTATTGTCGATCAATACTTCTTGGAACATCGTCAATTTCCGAAGCAATCTGATCGCCCGACTGCAGCGCGAAGGGTATGACGTTGTTGCGATCGCGCCGCGTGACGCGCATAGCGAGGCACTCGTCGCGTTGGGCGTGCGGTATTTCCCGGTCGATATCGACAGCAAGGGCCTGTCGCCGGTCCACGACCTGAAGCTCGCCGCGCACTATTACCGCATTCTGAAGGAGGTGCGCCCGGTCGCGTTCCTCGGCTGGACGATCAAGCCCAACGTCTATGGGTCGCTTGCCGCGCATGCGCTCGGCATCCCGGTCATCAACAACATCTCCGGCCTCGGCACCGCGTTCATCAAGATCGGGCTGCTGACCCGTATCGTGCGGATGCTCTATCGCACGGCATTGGCACGGTCCTCGACGGTGTTCTTCCAGAACCGGCACGACCGCGACCTGTTCGTCGCGCAGCGGCTGGTCCGCGCACCGCGCACCGCGCTGTTGCCCGGCTCCGGAATCGATCTTGCCCAATTCATTCCAGAGCCGGCGAGCGAGGCCGCGACACCGGTGTTCCTGATGGTCGCGCGGCTGCTGCGCGATAAGGGGGTGGTCGAATTCGCCGATGCGGCACGGATCGTCCGGCAGACACGGCCCGACGTCGCGTTCGAGTTGCTGGGCTTCCTCGACGTCCAGAACCGTACCGCGATCGACCGCGACACCGTCAAGGGGTGGGAGCGCGAGGGACGGCTGCGCTATCTCGGCGAGGCGGCCGACGTGCGGCCCTATATGGCGCGTGCGACCGCGGTGGTGCTGCCCTCCTACCGCGAGGGCATGCCGCGATCGCTGCTCGAGGCGGCTGCGATGGGCCGTCCGCTGATCGCCACCGACGTGCCCGGCTGCACCGAGATCGCGCGTGCCGGCGAAAACGCCTTTCTGTGCGCGCCGCGCGACGCGCGGTCGTTGGCGGATGCGATGCTGGGGCTGCTTGCTCTAGACGCGGATGCGCGCGCGGCAATGGGGCGGCGCAGTCGCGAGGTCGCCGAGCGCGAGTTCGACGTGTCGGTCGTCGAGGCGCGCTATCTTGACGCCATCGCGCGGGCGACGGCGTAGCTGGTTGCGCTACAGCGTCAAATGGCGGGCCGAGGACGGCTCGTGGCTGCGCCGCGTATAGGGGCGTGCCCCCGACATCAGGCCGATACAGACCGCGAATACCGCCGACAGCGCCGCGGTACGCAGCGGATAGTCGACCACGCTGTGCAGCATGATCGCCGCGGTCGCGATTACGGCGGCCTGCGCGAACGGATCGGGTTCCTCGGCGCGCCAGATCGCGCGCACGCGAACGATCCACCAGGCCAGGAACAGCGCGGCGAACGCGATCCCGACGAGACCCGTCTCCAGCAGTAGCTCGATCCAGTCGCTATGCGCATGGTTCATGAAGGTGGTGGTGACCGACCCTAGCGGTTCCTGCATGTGATAGACGGGCTGGAAGCTGCCAGTCCCCGACCCGACGGGGAAATAGTCGCGCGCGGCATGCAGCGTCAGCGCAAACGAGGTCTGTCGCGACAGTTCGACGTTGCTCGTCTGCGTCCCGAACAGATTGTTGCCGAACGGCCCCACCACGATCGTGACGACCGCGGCAAGCGACAGGACGACGGTGGCGACGACGATCCCGCGCCGCAGCGCGGGGCGCTGCTTACCGAACGCCAGCCATGACCCGAACGCCACGGGGACGCCAAGGCCGATCCCCGCGAGTGACGAGTTGATCAGCAGGCCGACCAGGATGATGGCATAGGCCGCACCGACGAGCAGGCGGATGGCCGCGGCGCTGCGCTGCGACCCGCTGCGCTTCAGCAGCGTCGCCTGAAGCGCTGCGAGGAACGGGATGCAGACCAGCAGCAGCGTCGCATTGTGGTTGCCGTTAGCGAAGAAGCCGACGGCCACGCCGTAATTGGTGACCCGGTAGAGATAGGCGCTGGTCCCGCCGATGACCTGAAGCGCGCCGATCGCGACCGAGGCGAGCGTGACCGCGATGATCGCCGTGGCGATGCCGCGTCCGCGAAACGCTCCGAGCACAACGATACCCAGCAGACAGGCAAAGGCCGGCAGCAGCCAGAGAATGCTCGACAGCGCAATATCGGGCGCCAGCGTCAGCGGCAGCCATGGCAGGGGGATGCCGAGTAGGCGATAGCCCTCGACCACCGCGCTGCGGCCGGGTAGCACAGTCCAGAGTGCGGGCGGCAGCGGCACCAGCTGGAGCAGCGCGATGACGAGGAAGATCGCCAACAGGGCAAGTGGCGCCCGGATCTGCGCCGGGGGGCGTTCCTGCATCATCTGCCATATGGCCCAGCCGATCAGTGGTAGGCTGGCGATCTGGAGCATGAAATTGGCGATGAAGCCCGCCGCACTCGCGCCGCCCAGCAACAGGCAGAGCAGCAGATAGGCCGGGACGACCACATGGCGGATCATAGCGTGGTTTCCGATGCGGCTCTGGGTGGACCCAGCGATGCCGATGCCGGTCCCGACAAAGGACGCAGGTCGAGGTCGCGTAAAGTCACGCTTAGCGGCGAAGGGAAGTCCCCCGCCTCGCCGCGCAGCGTCAGCGTCTGCGCGGGACAGCCGGCGGGAACAACGAGGTCGGCCGCGACGCGGTGCTGCTTGGCGGTCGGCGTCACGGTGACGTTCATCGGGGTGTTTCGGTCGCTCGCTGCCGCGGTGCCGCAGGCGAGCGACCAGTATAGCTTGGCAGCCGCGTCGGTCTTGGCGGGATCGACGGTGAACGCGAAACGGTATCGTCCCGGCTGCAGTACCAGCAACTGGCGGGCGAGATCGCCGCTGTCGCGACCGTAATAGTCGACCGCGAGGCTGCCGTTGCGGATATCGGCTGCGCCAAGGCCACTGGCGGTCAGCGTCCAGTCGAACGGGGGCGCGGCGCTGGTCTTGCGGAAACCCGCGTTGGTGATGAGCGCCGCGGCCTGCGTTGGCGAGATGCCGTAGATGCGCTGCCATACCGATCGCGCGACTAAGTAGCGACCGCGGTCGACTAGGCGGGTCACCAAAACCGGGCCCCAGCTTTCCGGAGCGCGCGCATCGGCGCGGGCAGCGGGGCTGGCGAGCGCAAAGATCGCTTCCGGCGGAGTGTCGGACTTGGCGAGCGCGATCAGCACGCCGCGTTCGAGTACGGAATCGGTGCTCAGCGTTTGGCGGACCGCAGCGCGCGTTTCGGGCGCCATCGTCATCTTCGCCATCGCGGTCGCAATCGATGGCTGCGTCGCGCTGAGGATCCGCGCCAGCACCGAGAATTGTGCTGCGGCATCGGCATAGCGCGCGGTACGCAAATAGCGATCGAGCAGCAGCAGGTGAATCAGGCGCTGGCGCGGGTCGAGCCGCTGCCCGGCCTCTAGCGTCGCGACGGCCCGGCCCGGCGTACGATCAAGCAGTTGCTGGTGGCCGAGGATCAGATAGGCGCGGGCATCGAGCGGCGCGGCCGCAGCCGCGCGCCGGACGGCGTCGAGCGTGGCGGCATCAAGGATGCCGCGCTGCGCGACGAGCTTGGTCGCGGTCCTGGCGAGCACCGCATCGGGATAGCCGGGCGCGAACCGCACGATCGCCGGTGCGGTCGCCGGCAGCGTCCGTACCATCGCGGCCTGGAAGGACAGCCAGCCGACCGACACGCCGGCAACCACGAGGATCGCCGCCGACGCAAAACCGCGAACGCTGTGCATGCCCCCGCGGCGTGCAGTGCCGCCGGAAGGGCGTTGCTTACGGCTCGTCATGCATCGTCAGCATGATCCGGCGCTTCTTCTCGTTGCCGTCCGCGACATAGCGATACTGGTCCTTGTTCTGCCCATAGCCATAGCCATAACCATAGCCATACGAGGCCTGTGGCTGGTAGCGCGTCAGAATCGCGCCGACCATGTGTGCGCCGGCGGTCCGCATGCGGTTCTGTGCCTCGATCGCGGCGCGCGTCCGAGTGCGACCCGATTCGATCACCATTAGCGTCGCCTGCACAATCGACGATAGCAATGGGGAGTCGGCGAGGCCGAGGATTGGCGGGCCATCGATGACGACGACGTCGAACGTCGCCGACGCGTCGGAGAGCAGCGTTGCGAACCGTGCCGATGCGATCAGTTCGGGCGGGCTTGGCGGAATGGTGCCTGAGGGCATGACCCACAATGCGTCGATATCGGTCTGCAGGATATGCTCGCTGAGCGATCCGGCATTGGTAAGGATGTGCGACAGCCCGACATTCTCGCGACCGGTGACGAAGGCAGGGCGACGCATGTCGGCATCGATCAACAGCACTGACTTGCCGAGACGCGTGAAGCTGTACGCCAACGCCCAAGCCGAGGTCGACTTGCCCTCGGCGGGACGCGTGCTGGTAACGAGCAGTGTCTTGGGCGCGCCGCCTTCTGTAACGAATTGCATCGCAGATGTCGTTGACAGGTAGGCCTCGGCGACGGGCGAGAGCGTATCGCGCAATTCCTCGACCGGCTTTGCTGTCTTGGCGTTGGGGATGCCGCCGAGGAACGGGAGTTGCAGCTTGTCACGGACATCGTCGGGCGACTTGATCGTGTCGTTGATAAACTCGAGCGCGATCGCGGCCAACATGCCGATCACCAGACCCAGCACGGCACCGATCATGAGGTTAAGGTAGAGGTTGGGCGAGAATGCCCCCTCCGGCACTAGTCCGCGGTCGACTACGGAGGCAACTGCGGTGCCGATCCCTCCAGCGACGCCGATCTCCTTGTAGCGCTGTAGAAGTGCATCGTAGAGTGTACGGTTGGTGTCGACGTCGCGCTTGAGAATATTATACTGGATCAGACGACCGCGCTGATTGAGTACCGTGCCGCTAAGCCCAGACACCTGTGCGCGCAGCCGGTCCTCCTCGGCGCGTGCTGCCTGGAAGTCCTGGCGAAGCGTGCCAATGCGATCCGAATTGGCGGTACGCGTCTCGGTGACGACGGAGGCGCGAAGAGCGTCGATGCGTGCTTTCAGCGCAACCATCTCAGGATAGTCTGGTCGGAAGGTCTGAAGCTTTTGTTGATATTCGGCGCCGAGCGCGGCGATCTGCGCGCGCAAGGGCGCGGCGTTGGTGCTGCCCTCGGTCGTGGCGCCGCCCAGTGCAGCTTCGCGATATTTCTGCTCGGCTGCGATGCGCCGCGCCTGCGTGGCGGCGAGTGCGGTGTTGAGCGACACCAGCGAGCTACCGGTCAGCGAATTGGTGTCACCACCGTCCTCGCTGCTGCCCGTGCTGATGAGACGCTGCTGTTGCGCATAGGTCGTCAGTTTGCGTTCAGACCGCTCCAAATCGCGCCTTGTAGTGGCGATCTGGCGCTGGAGAAAGTCGCGGGCGTACGACGAGGACTGGTAACGCCGTTCGAGGTTGGTCGCGATATAGGCGTCAGTTACCCCATTGACAATTTTGGCTGCGATCTGCGGATCGCGCGCGACGAACGATACGGTGACGATCATGCTCTGCGGTTGCAGCCGCACTTGCGTGCCACCCTGGACGAAGCTCGCTGCAGTCGCTGTGTTCGCCGTACGATCGGTACCTTCGCCGACGATCGTAGGATCCGCTGCCAAGTTTAGATTTTGGGCGACCCGTTCGGCCAGCGCGCGGCTTCCCAGCAGGGCGAGCTGCGTACCAACGAAGTTCGCGTCG
>Ga0308169_10001264_pt1 | contig 30321 bp, 31 predicted proteins | sample PhyBR1_2_FD_202139 | JGI IMG/M metagenome (GOLD analysis project Ga0308169, IMG submission 202139) | Phyllosphere microbial communities from UC Gill Tract Community Farm, Albany, California, United States - DLSLSB.R1 | ecosystem: Host-associated > Plants > Phyllosphere > Unclassified | place...
AGGTCGAGGAGAAGCGGCGGGACGAGGACGGATCCGGCTGAGGGGGTGACGGCGCTCGCCGAGGCGAAGAGGGGCATAGATGGTGTCGAAGGCTGCGTGTCGTAGGTATAAAGATATCTGCAGACGAGCGACGAGGGGTGCAGGTCAGCTCGGGTCCCGATGAGAGGGTGCGAGAGGGGGGAAAGCGGAAGAGGGACGGACCTGCGCCGCGACTCGACAGCAAGCACCGCCGTACTTGCTCGTGCGCATGAGGTCAAGGCCTTGGAGAGCAACGGAGGAGCTTGGGCATCGGCTGCGACCGGCGCGAAGACGATCGGCCGTCGAGGAAGATGAGGAGGGCGAGATAACGCCGAGCTGTGCCGCCGACGGTGTCGGTCGAGGCTCTCTCGCCTGCGCAGAGCTCGTGAACGACGGTGAGGATGTCGAACGGCCGTCCGCGAGTCGATGGTGATGGCTTGGGCGGGAGGTCGAGCCGAGCTGGTCGAGCGGGCGGACGGCCTCGAGGAGCCGGCGCAGACGACGAGGTAGACCAAAAGCCAGGCCGACCGGGTCGGCGGGCGCTCGTCGAACGTGCCGATGAGGTCTGACCTGCGGGCGCACGCTGAAAGCCCGAGTCAGCTCAGCCTCTCGGGCATGGTGACGGTCAGGAGAGGGAGCGAGCGCACCTGGATGGCGGTCTGTGCTGGTTGTCAATCGGCGAGCGGCGACAAAGTAGGGATGCCCGAGGACCATGTCGAGGCTGATGCGGTCCTTGCGCGAGCCCGGCGGGTGAGCGTGTCCGGGCCGGTCGGGTTGGCGAGGCGAGCGCGACGAGCGTGCCGAGTTGGCGCGGACGCCTCGCCCACGAGCCGCAGGACGAGCTCCTGGAGGTCGAGCCGTGGAGTGATGAGGCCTTGGGGAGGCGGCGAGACGACCGGGCTGCTGTCGGGCGCGAGCGAGTGGGCGGGCCGTCGAGGCCGGGAGGGGACGGCCGTCGCCGAGTCGATGTAGTGCGAGCGTCGACCGTATGCGAGCGAGTGCATGAGAGACGGTATTCTGGGCGCAGGGCGAGGGAGAATCAGCACGAGGAGCATGTGCGCTGTCGGCGGAGAGCGGGCGGGGAGAAGGGGAAGGAAGAGCCGGCTCACCTCGAAGGCCGTACACGCCGGTCGCAGTATTTGTGCATCTTGCAGCTAAGGTTGAGACGACGACGTGGACGGCGTGCTTGGCGCTGGACGGGCGACGACGACGAGGAGGAGGAACCGCAGGAGGAGGTGCTGGACGAGGTCGGCAGAGCGTTCTCGACGGCGACGAGGTCGGGGTTGTTCGGGTCGGCTGCGGCCGTGTCGTAACGACGGAGTTGCCGGTATCGAGTGTCTGCTGCAGGAGCTGGGTCAGCTTGGCTTTGAGCGAGTGGAGGTTCCGAGGTTGACGAGGAGGGGAGGAGGAGGAACGCACCCGCAACTAGACGACTGGAGGCCGTACTGACGAGCGCATCTTGAAGCGCATGTTCAAGAGGTCCCGCTGCACCATGCCGGTGCCCGAGCGTGCGTGTCGAGGTCGAGAGCGAGGCGCGGTGGGGGGTCGGCAAGGCGAGTCGAGTTGAAGGGCGGAACCGGGTCGCGCGGCGGCGGCGACAAGGGCTTGCGCGGGCAGCAGTGTCTCTGAGTAGACTAGCGGTGGCCTTTCTAGCTCGCGGTGTGTTGGGCGGGTGAGGCGGGAGCCAAGCGAGCCTCATCAGCTCGCCGTCGTCACCTCGAGGCCGTTCGACCCAGAAGCACAGCTGAGACTCGCACAGCTGCACCGTAGCCTCGGAGAGGACCTCGACACCCAAGGCGCACCTCTGCCGCCGCACTTCGTCGCTCGCCGCCTCGCTCCACCCTCCCTCGCCGGCGTCAGCCCCGCCCCGACTCGCACACCTCGCCCAGCCGACTTGCCGACTCGCTCACCATGCTTCACGCTCGACGCCGATGAGCGACCGCCGAGCGAGCGGTCCCGCCAAGTAGCCGCCGCCGACCCAGGACGCAGTCAGCCCGCTCAGGTGCGCTCGTCTCGCCTTTCTCGAGCGTTCAGCACCGTGCGCTGACGCCGATGCACCTGCAGCACTCCTTGTTCCGCCATCGCCGACCTCGCCGACCTCGCACCCTTCTTCCCACCCCGCCTCAACCCCCGAACCCTCGCCGACTTGCGCTTCCACCCGAAGCTTCGCCTCGACCGGCCGTCGAGCCACAGCGACGACCCGAGCCGGCATCGTTCCTGTCGTTCTCGTCGGTACGAGGGCGAGCCTCGAGTGGGAGCGGGCGTCGGGCAGGCGCGAGCGGCAAGACCGGCCCGACGAGCCCACGGCGCTCGCGGCGGCGAGCAGGGCGTCGGCGCAGCGCGCCGTCGAGACGGTCGGCGGCCGGTGGACGTACGTGGTCGCACTGCGGCCGGTCTATGGGCAGGAGTCACGAGACGCGCTTGCAGCCGGCGCGCGCGGCGGGGCCGGCCCGTCGGCGAAGATGGGCGGGGCCGGGCGAGGAGGTCTCGGGCGGCCGTCGCGACAGACCCGAGTCGAGGGATGGGTCGCGACGAGATCGAGAAGGACGACGAGCCGTGCTGCAGGAGAAAGGTGCGTCCAGCTCATCCTGTCCGTCCTCTTCCTCCAGCGTGCTTGCTGATGTTCGACCCGCAGCTCTCAACAGACTCGACGACGATCCACCTCCCCCACCTTCTTCCTCCCTCGATCTCCACCTACCTGTGCCTCCGACGTTCTTCGACCTCGCCGCGAGCGGCGCGTCGGGCAAGGTCGGCCTCAAGATCCGCTGCTCGGGCTGCCGAGCGAGGCGGTGTCTGTTCCACACAGTGCGTCCCTCTCCCTCGTCAACTTGATCCCTTACTCCTGCTCTCTCCTAACTCGTAGCAGCCTGCAGCACCCGCAGTCGTCGAGCACGTGTCGAGCGGCTCTCTCGGCCTCGCCCGGTCTCTACGCAGGTGCGCTTCCCCTCCTCCCTCCTCCTCACGGCCGTCGCTCTCGGCGTCGCTTTTCGTGCATCGACGGAAGGTGCGACGGGGCCGCTCACACGGCTGCGAGTGACGCTCGTGGCCGACGAGGAGGAGCCGGCGGCGCCATAGCAGCTCGGCCTCGTACACCACGTTCGACGGCTGACGTTCTCCTCCCCCTCGCCGTCGCCCTCACTCACACTCGCAGGTCTTCATCACGGGATTCCGAGCAGCGTTCGTGCAATTTGCAGGCTGTCCATCGAGCCGGCTCTGTCACCGTCGCCTGCGAGAAAGCTTCGAGAGCTTCGAGAGCTGCGAGAGCCGAGCGAGTCGAGCGAGTCGAGCGCTCGGAGGCTCGACTTTGAGTAAGTGCAAACGCAGCGGGCTTACTCGCGCCCATCTTGATCCGTCTCGAGAGGTGCACACCCCGTCGAGCAGCAGCAGCAGACATCCGCCAACTCGAGGCTCGTGCACGAGAGCGTCGTCGCCTCACAAGCTCCTCCCTACTTGAGCTATCCGGGCGAGACTTGCGGGGAGCGGAGCGGCGAAAAATAGCTCTCGCCCGCGCGGCCGCGTGGAAGGAGATTGTGCGCGCTCGCGTTTGCCTTCCTGTCTCCTCCCGCCCAGTCGCCGTGAGCCCTTGCTGCTGCTCAGTCCCTCGACAGTCTTCTCAGCCACCGTCTCACAAGGTACGCCCGCCGTCCTGACCCCTCGACTCGCTCCCTTCGCTCTCCCTCGTCCTCCTCCCCCACTTGGTTGCCAACCCAATCTCTGACGCCTCTCACGGCACAGAACCACCGCACGATGCCCAACACGCTCCCTCCTACCGGCATGGACGCCTACGCCGCCTACCCTGTCCACCGTGCGTCTCTCTTCGCTCATCCCGCTCGCCCCGCCGGCACCACGAGGTTGCGGTCGAGAAGCGGCTTGCCGGAAGCTGACCACCCTGGATCCTCTGCTTTGCTCCCTCTGCGCTACAGCTACTGGGCACGGCAAGCCTGGGTACAGCAAGGGCGACGACCTGCCCGCCAGCGTCGACTCGAAGCCGTCGTCGCCGCTCCACTCGCCGAGCGACGTCCGCTCTCGCTCGCCGCACCGCGCCAAGGACCCCTTCTTCCAGCCCGAGTCGCGCTCGGCTTCGAGGGAGCCCGGCCGCGCCGAGCAGCTCCAGAAGGAGGCCGCCCTCCGCCAGGTCCGCGCCGCGCAGGACGCTTCGTACGAGGCCGACCTCGAGCGCGCCATCCGCCGCTCCAAGCGCGACGCCAAGAGCGAGTCCCGCGAGCGCAGTGGGAGCCGCTCGAGGGGCATGAGCCGCATCCGCGCCGCCATCAAGGACAGTGCGTCCCCCTTCCACTCTCTCAGATCCGGCTCGCGCTCGAGACCCCTTGCTGACCCACCTCACCCTTGCTTTCCGTCTACAGTCGTCTCGGACCCGTTCTGGCACCGTGCGAGCAAGGAAGACGGCGAGCACCAGGTGCGTCCCGCTTCCCCACCTCGTCCACATGCTCGCCGACCTTTTCCCAGCTCTGCGACTGACTGCCGCCCCTCGCTCGCAGGACGAGGCCATGCGCCGGATCATCCTTGACGAGGTCAACGCCGCCAAGGCGTCGACCGAGGCCGGCTCGCGCGACCGCGAGGCGCGCTCCAAGTCGCGCGCGCGCTCGCACGCCCGCTCGCCCCTCTCGACGAGCCAGCCGGCGAGCCGCAGCCAGAGCCGCGTTCGGAGCGTCGTCGACGTTCTCGCAGGTGCGGGCGGCGCCAACAGCCCGTACGACCGCAAGCACGCTGCGGCGGGCCCCTCCGACACGTCCGCTCCGGCGGCGGCGGCCTCGTCGACCAAGGACGAGATCGAGGTCGCACCCGCTGCAACGGGCGTGCCCGTGCTCGCGCCTGCGGTTCCGACCGTCGAGCCCGTTGCTCCTGCGCACGAGCGCGAGGCGATCGCGCAGTGAGCGTCGGCGAGCGAGGCGAGGAGGCGGTCCGAGCGGAGCTGAGGCGGTCGAGCGTCTGTGTCGAGCGGTCGTAGATCTTTCTCTCTGTGCTCAGTAATCCAGTCGAGCAATCTTCAGTCCCTGAGCGTCGAGCGAGACGGACTCGAAGCCGTTCAACGGGCGACCCGCTCGTCCGCTCGAGAAGCGGGTGAGGCGGCGCTCGATCGGGCTCCGTCTCCGCCGACCGTGGAAGCTGAGCCGACTTTGCTCTTGCTCCTTCATCTCGCTCTTGCGCTCGCTGTTCCTCAAAGCACCGCCTCTTGAACCACTCAAGCCTCTGCTGCATTTGCCGCTCTACCGCGCACGATGGCCAGTGCGTCCTCTCCTCCACTTTGTCGCCCTCGGCTCCTCCTTATCGCGACCGCCGCTGACGCTCGTCCTCCTGCAGCCACCGCTCCCGCCCCTGTCCCTGCGACTCGCCCCAGATCCCCTCCTCGCGGCGCCTGCGGCATGGGCACGTACCCCGTCCCGACCTCGGACGAGGCCCGCCCGTCCTCGCGCTCGCGCTCGCCGACGACCCTGATCGACAGCATCACGCGCGCCGTCTCGCGCTCCATGTCGCGCCCTCGCGGCCGCACGTCGCCGTCGCCCGAGATCGTCGCCGCCGCCTCGTCGAGCGACGAGACGCTCGCCGCGCCCGTCGCGGCCCCGACCGCCGCGGCCAAGGGCAAGGCCGTCGATGCCGCCGCCGCCACCGCACCGGCTCCGCGCTCGAGGTCGCGCGAGCCGCGAGGCGCAGCAGGCCTCGGCGACTTTGCCAAGTCGCGCAGCCGCGAGGCGAGCCGTAGGCGCACGACGGCGCCGGGCCCCGCTGCAGGCGCGAGCTCGACGGCGTCGGCTGCTGCTGCGGGCACGAGCTCGCCGCGCGAGGGGAGCCTCGCACGTGTGCGGGAGGAGCCGCGCGGTGCGGCAGGCCTGGGCGGCAAGGCGCACGAGTCCGAGGGGCGAGGTCGGGCCGAGGCGGGCGCGTCGACGGGCGGCGAGGCGGGGCGTTCGGGGAGCGTGTCGAGGGCGAGGGCGGCGGTCGGGCGGATGTGGGACGCGGTGAGGCCGCAGGACGAGGTCGTGCCCGACGAGAGGACGTGGGGAGCGGCGGGTATGGGCGACTGGCGCGCGGCGAAGGAGCGGAGCCAGAGCCGCGGGAGGACGGCCGAGTAGAGAACCGGTAGACTAGCCCTGTAGAGTCTGTAGCGTCCGTCTGTGCCCTAGTGTTGATCCTCGTCTGTGCCCTGGGCGCGTGGCACCGGCTCGGAGAGGCCGAAGGAGGACGAGCGCGAGGACGAGACTGGCTCGGGGACTGCTGCGAGCTCGAGCAGGGGCTCGACCGCTAGCAGTGCACCTGGAGCTGCACTGCAGCTGAGCCGGGCTGGAAGCGAGCTGGCGGTGGAAGAGAAGGAGAGATCTAGGGAGCGCCGGCTGCCACAGGACGACGTCGTCCTCGGCTCGGCTCGACCCACACCTCTCGCCTGCTACCCCAACGACGTGCTGAGCTCTCGCGAGTAGAAGCTTGCACCCAGCCGACATGGACCCCGAGCTCGCGGCGGGCGCAGCAGCCGCAGCCCCGGACGAGCGAGTCGGCGCCGAGTGGACCGGGTCGACGACCAAGGCGAGCGACGCAACCGCAGACCTGATCGCTGGCTGGCTGGGTGGAGCAGGTGCGTCCTCTCCTCTCACTGTCGCACCCGAGCGCACGCCCACGAGCTGTGTCGCGGCGAGCCTCCCTCGCTGACCTCTCCTCCCCGCGTCCATCTCGCAGTTGGCGTCCTCGTCGGCAACCCGTTCGAGGTGCGCACGCTTTCCCCTGGCTCCCTTCATGCTCAGCAGCTGACCCACTCCCCCGTCCTGCAGGTCCTCAAGGTCCGACTGCAGACCGCCCCCTCGTCGACCTCGACCCCGTCCAGCTCATCGCCTCGGGTCGGCAAATCCTCCGTCTCGCCCCTACGCTCGCCCTCGTTCCCCTTTCCACCTCCTCCGACACCTCTCGGCAGAAGCGCCGCCCCCGCGCCCCTTCCCGCCGCGGCCAGCCCCGCTCAGCACTCGCCCTCGACCCTTCGCACGCCGGGTCCTGCCGCCCTCGGCGCCTCAACCGTCCCTTCAGCTGCGCCAGCATCCGCACCGCATGCGCCCCATCCAGCGCCGCACGGATCGACCTCGGCATCGGCCGCACGGCCCGGCCTCATCAGCCTGTACCGCACCGAGGGCTTCCGCTTCTTCTTCGCCGGCACGGCGGGCCCGATCCTCGGCCTCGCCTTCATCGACTCGGCCTTCTTCGGCCTGTACGGGCGCATGATGTGAGTCGCCGTCCCTCTCTACGGTCTTGCCGGCGGCGCTGCGAGCGTGCGTCTCGCCCGACGAGGTCGCTTCCGAGCGGCGCCGGCGCGGCTCACAGCCGGGCATTCATCACCGCTGTGCACGGCACTGACTCCATGCCTCGGCTTCTCGCTCGCAGGGAGCAGCTGCACCAAGATCGGCAAGACCCGAACGCCTTGTCGCGCGTCTTCCTGTCGGGAGCGACGGCGGGCGCTCTCTGCGCCCTCCTCGAAACGCCGGTGCGTCGACCGCGACTCCCTCTTTGCGCCATCTCTTCGAGATCGTCCTGACGTCCTGTCGGTCTTCCCTCCGCTCGCAGATCGAGGTCGTCAAGACGCGCGCCCAGGTCGAGTCGGTCCCGGGCAAGAAGCTCGGCTCGTTCGGCATCGCGCGCCAGATCGCTCGCAAGGAGGGCCTGCGGGGCTTCTATATCGGCGGCCTCATGACGGCGATCCACGACAGCATCTCGAGCGGCATCTTCTTTTGGAGCTGTGCGTCCCCCTCTCTCTCTCTCCTCTCGTCCTCTTTCCTCGAGCGCCTCGCTCACCTGTGCACCCTCGCCTGCAGACTTCGTCTTGCGACGACTACTGCGCGGCGACTCGCCGTTCCAGTCGGCGCCGCCGCCGTCCGCCTCGCCCCTCGAGTCGCTCAACCCGTTCTCCCCTTCCGCATCCACCGCATCCTCCGCATCCTCAGCCCTCCCCGATACCCCGAGCGCACCCGCATCCGCACCGATACCCAGCAGCCCGAGCACGAGCACGGGCCCGACGATGAACAAGGCCGAGGTCGGCCGCATCCTCCTCGCCGGCGGGCTCGCTGGCGCGCTGAGCGCCATCGTCCCCTACCCGTTCGACATTGTCAAGACACGGCTCCAGACGGCCAACTTTGAGACGCGCGCGAGGACGAGCCCGGCGGCGCGAGCGGGCCAGTTCACGAGCAACGCGACGCCGTTCCACACGCGCGCCGGGGCGAGCTCGGCGGCGCCCGGCGCAGCAGGCGGCGAGGGCGCGGCGGCGACGGCAGGAGCAGGCGACAAGCCCAAGCGGCTCACGGTGCCGGGCGTGTTCCGCGGCATCCACGCCGACGGCGTCGCGGCGCAGCGGTACCGGTACCCGTCGTCGGTCGTGTACCAGGTCCTGTCGACGTGGGTGTTCCCTGCGCGGCGGGTCGCCGGGCAGCCGGTGCCGCACCTTGATGCGCGGGCCGAGAAGTGGGCGCTGCGGCTGTTGGGCCTGCAGGGGTTCGCGACCGGGATCCGGCCGACGGTCGTGAGCTCGTTCGTCGGCAGCGCGGCAACGATCAGTGCGTCTCTCTTCTTTTCCTCCCCTGCGCCTCGTGCTCGTCGACGACCTGCCACCGGCGCACTGACGCAGTTGCTCTACTTGCACGCTCGCAGCGACGGTCGAGCTGGCGCTGCACCTCATGGGCGTCAACGGCGGCGGCGGCGGCGTCGGCTAGGCGGGAGTGGGTCACGTCGTTGGCGACGATGGCGAGCCGAGTAGACAGGGAGGAGCTGCAAACGAGTAGAAGCCGCAACGAGCACACATCTTTCGCACCCGGAAGCGGCTCGAGCAGGGAGAGGAGGAGCGAGTCGGACTCGGTCGGTCTGCTTTGCGCGCTCGGCAGGCTGCTTTTCACGTCGAGAGAGTCGCCCTGCGCCCGCTCGCCGTGCATCCAGAGCGAGCTGGAGCGTGGACTTGTCGGTGCGCAGCTCGACGCGACGAGCGGCTCCCCCTGACTTCCTTCGTCACCGCCCGCTCGACCAGGGCCTCGCTTGCTGTACTCGGCCTGCTCTGCGTGCGTCCAGAGCAACGCCTGACGACCTCGCACGCCCCGCACGACCGCACAACGACCCTCTCGCCGCCCTCCCTCCCCACGCCGACTCGCCCCGACCACTCGCTCCACACGAGCCCGGCTGCTGCACGCATCGCGTCAGAACCTCGACAGACACTCTCAGAGCACACCCTCACCCGCGCACCACCGCCCGAGACCGCGACGGCCGCCCTCGAGCCACCTCGTCGTTCGTGCAAGATGGCCGACCTCGACTCTCGCTTCGACCGCCTCAAGCTCGACCAGGCCCAGGATGGCCGCCACCACCAGTCCAACAGCAGCCTCGGTGTGCCTGCGCAGGGCGTCAGAAAGGTGCGTGCCGTCCTTTCACCCCTCTCGCCCCGACTCGCCCGGTTGAGCGACACCCGGCTCGCTCTTCCGGGCCCGCCTTCACTTTTCAGGCTCCGAAGCTGACGCACATGCACCTACAGCAACGCTCTCAGCGCTTCACCGTCCCGACCGCCCTCAACTCGCACTCGCACTCGGCTCCCTCGCCCGTCCCTCCCCTCCCGTACCAGCCTCCCCCTCTCCCCGTCCAGGCCCAGAGCGCCAACCTCTTCCACCTCGCCGACCAGCACAACCACCACCACCAGCAGCAGCAGCAGCACGGCCTCCCTCGTTCCTTCTTCCCCGCCTCGCTCGACGCCCACTCGCACTCGCTCGACCCGTACGCCCAGTTCGCGTCGTACCCGGCGCCGCCGGTCCCTCCCACCCTCGCTCCCGACTTTCTCGCCTCGCCGACGGGCATGAGCCCCTACCCGGGTCCGGCGTTCAGGCCGCCGCAGTCGAGCTTCGCGGGCGCGTACGGCGGCATCGGCGTCGCAGGACAAGGATTCCTCGGCGGCGCGCAGCAGCAGCAGCAGCAGCAGTACCAGGCGCCGGGCATGCAGCAGCAGCTGAGCGGCGGTAGCGGGGGAGGAGGGAGCCGCTTCAACCACGGGCAGGTGCCGCACGTCGTCGAGGACCTGGACGAGGACATGTGCGTCGCGGACCTTCTCGAGCTTCGACCGACCTCCCCTGTACTGGGCGTGTTACTGATGTAGCTCGTCCTCTCTGCGCGCAGCATCGACACGGCCATCGTGATCAAGAACATCCCGTTCGCGTGCCCCAAGGAGCAGCTCCTCAACATCATGGTGCGTCCCGTCCCTCGCTGCGCGACGTCTCTCCCGCTCCTCTCTCCCTCGCTGACTCCCCCAAACTGCTCCTCGCAGTCGTCCCTTGCTCTCCCGCCGCCGTTCGCCTTCAACTACCACTTTGCGCCCGAGGACCCGACCTCGTTCCGCGGCCTCGCCTTCGCCAACTACCGCGACGGTCACGAAGCCGGCGTCGTTCGTGCCGCCATGGACGGCCTCGAGATCATGGTGCGTCCAATCCTCCCGCTGCCCCTCTGAGCGCTCTCGAGCGCGCGTCGGAAGATGCTGCGTGGGCCGGTGCTGACGCACGCCTTCGTACCTCGCTCGCAGGGCCGCAAGCTCCGCTGTGAGTTCAAGAAGCAGCTCAAGCCGGGCGAGAAGGAGGCCATCGAGCGCACCAAGGCGCTCAAGCGCATGCGCTCGGCCCAGCTCCTCGCCGGCGGCGGCGGCGGCGGCGCGCCCGACTTTGGGTGGAACCGCCGCGAGGCGAGCGCGCCCGGCGGGTACGCCGGCGGCGGAATGGTCACGGGCGCGGCGGGAGGTGGGACCGGCGGCGGCGGCGGCGCAGGGTGGAACGCCGGGCTCGGCGTGAGTGCGGGCGAGGACGGCGTCGAGGACTACGGGCACCCGCTCGCGTTCGGCCAGGGCACGCACCTCGGCGGCCCGCCCTCGCCCTCGGGCTTGGCGCCGTCGCCGTCATCGGCGCCCTCGCGCGGCGGGCCGACGACCTCGTTCGGCCAGCGCGAGTACGTCCCCGCCGGTCCGCCGCCGCAGCAGCAGCAGCACTCGCTCTTCCAGCACGAGCGGCAGCACTCGCACCAGAGCCAGCACCAGCACGTCGGCCACGAGCGCCAGCACTCGGCGCACGCCGGCGCGACGCACATGTCGCCCTCGTACTCGTCCGAGTCGGCGTCGGCGTCCGTGTCGGCGAGCCCGCCGAGCAGCGACGTCGGGACAAGCGTCAGCCAGCGCATGGAGCGGCGCGGTACGGGCAGCGTCGACAGCGAGGCCGGCACGGTGGCGACGACGGCAAGCGTCGGCACGGCGGCGGGAGCCAAGAACGGTCCGTCGCGCTCCCTCTTTCTCGCTGTTGCTCGGCGCGCCTCGTGCACGTGCAGCGGGCTCGAGCTGTCCGATCAGGGGCCAGCTGACGCCTCGCCTTCGTCCGCCCGCAGACCTCGACCTGAACGACCCGCCGACGCTCGAGCTCTACTCGCGCGTGCTCCTCTTCCAGGGCGACTCGTTGCGCGACGAGCTCGCCTTCTCGCGCTCGCTCTCGCCGCAGCAGCGTCGCACGGTGCACCTCATCGCCAAGAAGCTCGGCCTCGAGCACCGCAGCCTCGGCGACGGCGAGTCGAGGCACGTCGTCGTCTACAAGCCGGGCACGGCGCCGCCGCCCGAGGCTCGTCGGGTGCGTCTTCTCTCTCCCTTCCTTTCTGCGTCAGCGTGCTCTTGCCCGTCTACGTGCCTGACGCTCCGCTCGTGCAGCCCCTGCGCGGCTCGGTCTCGACCGCCGCTCTGCGCCGTGTCGCCTCGCGCGACGGCTTCCACTCGCCCTCATCCAGCCGCCACATCTCGTCGCACCTACCTCCTCCCCTCCCGACCTCGTACCTCGTCCCGTCGCACACGGGCGGCTCGTCCAACGGCTCGCTCGCGACGAGCGTCGCCGGCCTGCGTGGCAAGAAGAGCATGCCAAACTTGAGCGGCAACGGCCACCTGCAGCACTACTCGCACCAAGGCGGCCTGCGCGGGCACTCGTCGAGCGAGGAGGACAGCCGCTCGCCGTCGCCGGTCCCGGCCGTGCCGCCCATGCCGACGAGCATCTCGCTCTCAGCGCACCTCGCCGCCTACGCGAGCGGCAACGGCTACGCCTCGGCCGCCTCGCCCCTCTCATCGTCGCCGGTCGGCACCGGGAGCGGCGGCTTCGGCAGCAGCGGCGCCGGCGGCACGACCAACGCGGCGAGCGCAGCTTTCACTCGGCGCTCGTACTCGAACCTGCGCTCGATGGCAGGCTCGCCGGCGCGCGACTCCGCGTCGTCGTCGCAGCCGCACTACGCGACGATCGGGCACTCGAGCTTCGCCGCCGTCGGCTCGCCTTCGTCGGCGTCGGCGTCGCCGGCGAGGCGGCGCGAGATCCCCTCGGTCCAGGGCCTCTTCCAGGCGCACGGCATCGCCGACAAGGACGCCGCCGCCGCCGCCGGCCCGCCCTCGCCGTCGCGCGAGCGCAGCAACGGGTACGGCGCGGCGCCGGGCACTGCGATCGCCGCGAGGCAGCCGAGCGGGCCCGGCTCCGAGGTGCACGACTGGCGCCGGCGCGCCTGAGCGCGCTCGACCCTGAACGCCGTGTAGACTCCCCCTCTGTCTCTCTCTCTCTCTCTCCTTCTCTCTCCTTTGTCCCTCCCTTCTGAGCTTAGCCTCCCCCTCGCTTATCCGCACGACCCTTCGACGACCTCACGCCCGCTCGCCCTCCTTAGCCTCCTCCGGCGTGACGACCCTTTGCAAATACCCAGCTCGCAGCCTCCTCGTCTCCGTGAGAGCGTGTTGGCGCGCGCGCGACGTGCTTGCCTGCTCGGGCCCGCTTGGCTCGCCGTCGAGGGCTCGCTCCAAGCGCACGGACCGCTTCTGCCCGGGTGGGTCGTCCAGCAGCTGCTTCCTGGACCTGACGCTCTGTCGAGAGGGCCGCTGCAGCTGCTCGAGCAAGCTCGTCGACGCGCACGAGCGAAGAAACAGCAGTCAAGGACGCCGCCCGCCTCGGCTTGAGAAGGTCGATTCGTCGAGGACGACGTCGCAGCGCTTCGAGCGAGAGCACGAGACCATCTCTCAAGGACAGCAAGAGAGGAAAGCACAGCTCGAATTCACACAGACAGGGTACAGTACAACGGGGGCGCCGCACTAGAACCCGCGCGACCCCTCACCCTTTCACGGCGACGAACGCCCGGTCGCGACCGCCGCCTCAATCTCGTGCCGGCCCTCGTGCGAGCTCGCGCGCCGCAAGAAGTCGGCGCGCGTACGACGGCGGCGGCGCTCGCCCTAGGCCGCGCTCGGGCCCGCCTGCGGCGCGGCAAAAGCGCTCGACGGCGTGCTGCTGACCTGCTCGCCGGCGACGCTCTCGTCGCTGAGCTCGTCCTCGCTCGTCGTGACGTCCTGCGCGAGCCCGCCGGACGACTCCGGGCCCTTGTCGTCGCTGCTCGAGCCCGGAATCTCGCTGATGCGGCAACGGAGGAGGCGCTGCTGGTACTCGAGGCCGACTAGGCCATCGAAATGGCTGATGTACTTGAGGTAGGCCTCGAGGTCGCGCTTGTGCTTCTTCTGGAGCGACTTGAGGCGAGCCGCGAGGCGCTCGTTCTGGTGCTTGAGGTCGTCGACGCGGTCGCGCCATATCTCGCGCTCGTCCAAGTGGGTTTGGTACATCCGCTTGTACGAAACGACGAGGGCCTCCTTGCGCGCGACCTTGCGCTCGAGCGCCTGCACGTAGTGCGCGACCGTGTCGCTCTGGCGGGCCATGTGCTGGTCGATGCGGACGAGCGCGGTGACGAGCTCGCCGTGCGAGGCGTTCGAGAGGTGGTTGACGGTGAGCTTGCCGGGCTCTGCCGTGTCGATCGGGATGTTGGTCTCGCCCTCGATGATGCTGCGAAGTTCGAAGCAGTAGCGCAAGCGCTCATCGCGCGCCTTGGTGCCGGCGTGCGCCTTGACCGCCATGCGCTCGAACATGTCGAGTGTGTTGCCGAGGTCGATCTCGTCGGGTGCGGTGGAGGCGTGGGCGAGCTGGTAGTAGGAAGCGGGAGGCAAGGAGGGTCAGCTCGTGGCCGGACTCGACAGGACGACTCGGAGTGGGTCGCGAGGGAAGCTGGGTGAGGTGCAAGGGCGGTGCTCGTGAGCGAGAAGCAGCTTACCGAGGATGACATAGTGCCTGGTGGTACTCGAGGGCAGGGCGAGGACGAGGTGGAGCGGAGGAACGAGAGGTACCGGGGCTGAGGCGGTGCCGGCGGTGGAGGGGCGCGGGCGGTGATGTGGCGCGGTGGGCGCTGCGAGAGGTGCAGGCGGCGGGCGATGTAGCTGATGGTGGCGCCCAGCTGGTGCGAAGCCGGGTGCGAGGGCTGTGGGAGGAGCGAGAGCCGCGAGTCGGCCTCATCATCTCGTCGCCGCCGACGCGACCCCAGCTTTCGAGCTCGCGGCGCTCTCGGGCGGCCCTTGCACAGGCTCGGTAGCCTACAGAGCATGTCATTTAGACGCCACACTCCTCGCACCAAGCGCTTCGAGCGATAGGGTGAGAGCGTCCGCCGCGACGAGAGCGCCGACTCGCTCTTGACGAGTCGTTTGCAGCATGAGCGCACTCTACTCTGAGCAGAACACCTCGACCACCTCGAAGCACAGCAAGCTCTCCAAGAGAGGCGCTTAGAGAACGACCCTTGTAGTTGCGTGCCCTCGTCTACTCGCGCGCGACCCGCTCGAGCACTTTCCGCACGACCTCCCACTCCCTCCCCTCGACGAGCTCCGTCTGCCAGTTCGACACGGCGAGCCGCACCGCCTTCCTCCCCCTCCAGGTCGTGCCCGTGCAAAAGACCTCGTTCGACGCGTTGATGGCGCCGAGGAACGTCGCCGCCGGGTCGGGGTTCGCCGTCGTCGCGACGCGGTACCGCTCGGGCGCGAGCGACGACGGCGCAAACAGGACGATGTTGAGGACGCGGAAGGCGAACGGGTCGTCGGCGAGCGAGGCGGCGGTGGACGGTGCGGGCGTGAGGACGTCGAAGGCGGGGTGCGTGCGCAGGAACGCCTCGACGCGGCGGGCAAAGGCGACGTTGCGCTCGACGAGGCGGGCGTAGCCGGCGCGGCCGAGCGAGAGAAGCGAGGCGTAGAGGGGGAGGGCGCGGCTGCGAGCGGGAGGAGGGGGGCGAGAGCGTCAGCCAAGGTCGACCATGTGGGGGAGAGGCGAGGGAGAGAGAGACGACGACGCACAACCGGCGCGAGTTCTCGACGTTATGGAAGAGCGGGCTCTTGAGGGCCTTGGACGCCTCGACTCGAGGGTGGCTCGACGACGCCGAGTCCTTTGCCGCCGCCGGCGTCGCCAAGTAGGCCGGCGCCGAGTCGCCCGGGCCGCACAAGTCGTACAGCGACGCCGTCACGCCCGGTTCTTGCTCGTCGTCGGCGTCGTCGTCGACCCGTCGAGAGCGCGACAAGTAGATGCCGCAGTCGTACGGGACGTTGAGCCACTTGTGGGCGTCGGTCGTGAGCGAGTCGGCGAGGGCGAGGTGCGCCCTGTACGGCGCAAAGTCGGGGTGCAGGACGGCGAAGGCGGCAAAGGCGGCGTCGATGTGGAGCCAGGCGCCGTAGCGGTCGCACAGGGCGCGAACGGCGGGCGTGTCGGCGTTGATGGCGCTGCGAGGGTGCGAAGGGGGACGGGCGTCAGCGGGAACGAGGCGAGGATCGAGAGAGAGCGGGACGCACCCAGTATTGACCTCACCGAAGCTCGTCACGACGATGCTGCCTCGCCCTCGCTCCTCGTTCTCGCGCAGCCGCCGCTCGAGCTCGATCAAGTCCATCGATACGAGCCGACCTTCTCGCTCCGCCGCCGCATCGCCGACCTGGATGACGCTCCTGCGGCCGAGCCCGGCGAGCGCCGCCGCCTTGCGCACGCTCGTGTGCGCGTCGGCGACAAAGATGTCGACCTCGACGCCGCCCATGCCGTCCTCGGGGACGCTCCACTGCCGCTCGCCCTGGGCGTGCTTGGCGCGCGCGACGACCCAGTCCCGCCCGGTGCACACGCCGAGGAGGTTCGACGCCGTCGCGCCGGTCGTGAGCGTGTTCTGGGTGAAGGTGGACGGTGGGAGGTCGAGAAGGTCGAGGAGGTACGAGAGGGTGAGGGCCTCGAGCGCGACCGAGACGGTCTGCTCGGGCCAGTGGACCTGGACGCAGGGGTCGAAGCTCGTGACGAGCAGGTCGGCGAGCTGCGCGGCGGGCGTCACGCCGCCCGTGATGAGGGCGAAGCACCGAGGGCCGGCTTGGCCGGGGGAGAGGGCGGGCGAGATGGTCGTGAGGAGGTGCGTCGTGGTCGCTGTAGGGGCACAGAGTCAGTTGTGCTCTCTCTATTGACCCAGATACTGGGACGCACCTTCCAGGCCGAGTCCATCTTGAGGGAGGTCGTCCGGCAACACCTCGAGCGCGTGCTGAATGGCGTCCTTGGTCGAGGTCACCGGAAGGTCGGGCAGGGCTTGCACGCGTGCGGCGAGGAGCTCATTGACGCGCTGGAGCTGCTCGGCGTGTGTCTCGTGGTCTGTGAGGGCGAGGGACGGCTTCAGCTGATGAACTCGCGGAGGAGCACGAGGAGATGGGGACGCACCGTACGAGCTCTGATCAGGATGCTGGGCGTCCTGGGAGGCTGTAGCCATCTGCAGCAGGCGCTAGCACAGGCGGAAGTGCGGTAGCGAGAGAGGGAGAAGCGCCTGATGGCGAGCCGAGCGGGGCGGCGAGCGACTCGGACGAGCCGGACGAGCCGCTCTCGCTCTCTCGCTCTTCCGCAGCGAGAAGCCGTCCCTCGATCTAGTACAGGCTTGTGCGCGCCTCGGCGAGCCGCTACAATGCGAAAGAGAGCAGCGAGACGAGCGCAGAGCTGTCCACCACGTTTGGGACGCCGTCCCAACCCTCGCCTGGCTCGTACAGAGCTCGCAGTTGCAGCGCACCATGCACAAATAGTCTAGATAGCAACAGGGAGGACGAGGGGGGAGAAGATGCGGCGCCGGTGAGCCGAGACGACGCTCACTGCTCGTCCTGCGCTGCGCCGAGCGGGTCCGGGCGGCTCCCTCCTCGTCTCGACGAGCGCTCGGCCCGCTCGAGCAGCCTCGCCGTCGAACAAACGTCGAGAAGACGCTCGAGCCCGACGAGAGCTAAGCCCGCCCGACGAGGTCGTGCCACAGCTCGCCCTCGAGGTCCTCCTCGCCGACGAGCTCGACCGTCTCGACCTCGTCTGCCCGAGGACTCGCCGCGCTGCCCGCACCCGCCGAGCGGGGTCGCGCTCGAGACCGCCGCTCGAACAGCTCGAGGTCGTACGGCGTCAGCCGCCCGCCGAACTGGGCGACCTCGCGCTCGAGCTGCGCCCATGCGGCACCGACGACGTCGTGCAGGAGCGCCCGAGGGACCCAGAGCTCGTGCCCGCGGAGCCAGGGAAGGGCGGTGCGGATGGTGAGGAGCGGGTCGAGGCCAAGTAAGGGTCGGGCGTCGACGATACGGAGGATCGAGTGACGGTTCCGCGGGAAGGCGGTGCGGCCGGGCGAGGGAGGGTGGACGGGGTGTCGACCGAGTCGGGCGAGATCGAGGAGGGCGACGGCCTCGGCGGCGCGAGGCTCGAGGCGGTACGGGTCGCGCATCGTCGAGCGCGAGAGGACTTGCAGGTCGGGCCCGAACGCCTTGAGGAGGTCGTCGACGAGGCCGTCTTGCGGCATGCACTGGCTGACGGTGACGTTGGAGAGGCCGGGGAACGAGGTCGGGCTGAGCCAGGTCGACGGCGAGGTGACCATGTTGAGCTCGAGGGCGAGGGTGCGGACGGTCGAGAGGGAGAAGGGCGTGGACGAGTGGAGCAGCGGCCCTTGTAGTCGAACGAGCTGAAGACCTGCGACGGTGAGAGACGTCAGCTGAGTGCGCCGTGGAGGGAGAGCGTAGAGGGAAAGAGGAAGGCGAGAGAGGACGCACCTTGCGCGCCCTGCAGCGCCGACAGGTCAAAGACGCAGTCACCGACGAGCTCGAAGTATCTCAGCGCCGGCAAGAGCGCGATGGCCTCGACGAGGTGCTCCTCGACCGAGTCGAGAGGCGATGCCCACAGGCTCATGCCGCGCACCCGCCGTGCCAGGTCGGGCCGAGCACGACCCTCGCGCTCGAGCGCTGCGAGGCCGTCGTCGCCGCGCACATGAGCCAACTGCCACAGCAGCGGCTGCGCGACAGGTCGCAGGGCGCGGCAGGTGAGGCACGCCGAGTAGAGGAGCTGGCGATAAGCTCCGACGTCGCCTCGCGACGAGGGAAGGCGTGCGGCGGCGAGCTCGACGACGCGGATGATGAGCTCGAGGGGGACCCGCTCGGCGGCCGAGGGCATCTTGATGGCCATGGCGGATGCAAGAGCGAGAAGCAGAGGCGAGCCGAGGTGCGCCCAAACACGCCGGAGCGAGTCGGAGTGGGCTCGGGTTCTGGAGGCTGGGTGGGCGCGGATCGGCGCGGCTGTCGGTCGCCGCCCTGCGTGACGACGACCCAGGTCGACGCTGTCCCGCGACAGTGTCGGTCCTCGACGAGGAAGGCGGGCTGTCGAGCCATGACGAGTTGGCGGGAGCGGCGAGACGAGGGCGGCCGCGGCGAGGGCGGTCGAGACAAGGGGCAGCGCGGTGGGCAGCAGCCCTGGTGGATGTGTGCACCGAGAAGCAGAAGCGAGCAAACGGGCTGCGATGCCGATGTAGCGAGCGAGCGAGGAGGAGAGCGAGGGCGAGGCAATGTCCGCGGACCAAGGCCATTGAGCTCGAGCTTGACCTCGTCGTCCTCATCAGTTGCCGCACGCCAACTCGCACCAGCCCTCACCCACCCTCGACACTAGCTCCAGCCATGCCGCGCAAAGGATCCAAGCGCCGCAAGACGCGCACCCACGTGCGTCCCCTCTCCCCCCTGCTCCTCTTCCTCCCCAGCCAGCTCTCCTCCCCGCTCCACCACACCTCGTGCTGATCCGCCCCTCCCCTTGCTTGCAGATCAAGCCCGCACCCAATGCCGCACCCGCAGCCCCGGGCGCAGCAGGCGCGCAGAAGACCCCCAAGTCGTTCGTCGTCCAGAGCGGCACCGTCGGCGGCACCGTCTCGCAGTTGACCAAGGACGTCAGGCGCGTCCTCGAGCCCAACACGGCCTCGAGGCTCAGGGTGCGTCCCCTCTCTTCTTTCTCTCGAGCTCCAGAGCGGCGGCACCGGCGAGGGAGGCGGACTCGAGCTCGTCGAGCGCGAGCAGGAGGCGGTGCTCGGGTCGACTCCTCGCGCAGCTGGGCCTTTGCCTCCTTGCCGATGCTCGCAGCAGCAACATTGAGCCTACGCAGTGAGCGACCTGCTGACCCGTCCCACTCGCCCGTCCTGCAGGAGCGCAAGGCCAACCGGCTCCGCGACTACGTCTCGATGTCGGGCCCGCTCGGCGTCACCCACCTCCTCGTCGTCTCTCAGCCCCCTACGTCCAACATCCCCGACCCTGCCGCCGAGACGGCCGCCCGCGTCGGCGAGACGGCCGAGGAGCGCGCCGAGCGTTCCCTCCTCGAGGGCACGACCACCGTCAACCTCCGCCTGATCCGCCTTCCGCGCGGCCCGACGCTCAACTTCAAGGTCCTGCGCTACTCGCTCGCCGCCGACGTCCTGCGCATGGCGAGGCGTCCGAGGGCTGTCGGGCGCGAGTTCGCCGAGGCGCCGCTCCTCATCCTGTCGGGTTTCGGCGGCGAGGACAAGCAGCTCAAGCTCATGACGACCGTCTTTCAGAACCTCTTCCCGCCTATCCACGTCCAGACGGTGCGTCCTTCTCGTCCTCTCTCTAAAGCTTGCGCACGTCGAGCGTGCTGCGTCTCGTTGTTCCTGGACCTGACTCGTCCTCTCCTTCTCGACGCAGATGGCCCTCTCCTCCGCTCGCCGAGTCGTCCTCCTGTCGTACAACGCCTCGACGCACACGATCGACTTCCGTCACTACGTCATCCAGGTCCGCCCTGTCGGCGTCTCGAGGTCGGTGCGCAAGATCATCGCCGGCTCGACCAACAACAAGGCGGCGCCCTTGACGTCGCGCAAGCGGCCCCTCGAGGGCACGTCCGAGGAGTCCGAGGCGTCCGACGCCGAGGGCGCCAACAGCCAGGCCGTCGTGCCGCGCCCGGTCCCGACCAAGGCGCGCGGCGGCGCGAGCAAGGCCAAGGGCATCCTCGACCTGTCGCGCGCCGACGACATCTCGGACTACATCCTGCGCCAGGAGCAGATGGGCTTCGTCACGTCCGACAGCGAGGTGTCGGACATGAGCGACGGCGGCGAGTCGGTCGGCTCGGCCGGCGGCGCGAGCGACTCGGAGCAGGACGAGAAGAAGGGCAAGGTGCGCCTCGCGGGCGACTATGTCGGGCGCGGCAACCGCGGCAAGGGCGCGAGGGGCGACAAGCGCGCCGTGCGCCTCGTCGAGCTGGGCCCGCGCATGGAGCTCGGCCTCGTCAAGATCGAGGAAGGCGTCGGCGAGGGCGAGGTCCTGTTCCACGAGATGGGTGCGTCCCGCCTTTCTCTTCCCTCTACGCAGTGCACCTCCTCGATCGTCTCGCTGACTCTCGCTCGTCGTCCCTGCTCGCAGTGCACAAGACGAACCGCGAGGCCGCCGAGCTCGCCAAGGTCCACGCCGCCCGCCGCAAGCTCGCAGCCGAGCGGCGCGCGCAGCAGGAGGCCAACGTCGCCGCCAAGAAGGCCGCGTCGGGCAAGGGCAAGGCGGCGGCCGACGAGGACGCCGAGGACGAGGACGACGAGGAGGAGAACCCCGAGCTCGTCCCCGCCGTCGGCGACGACGTCGCGATCGACACGTACGAGCGCGAGCACGGCCTCCAAGCCGGCAGCGACGAGGAGCTGTACGACGACCAGGACGACGAGGACGACTACTCGGACGACGAGGACGCCGAGATGGCGCCCGACTCGGATGCCGACGACTCGCACTCGGACGGTGCCGCGTTCGACGACGACGAGGGCGACGAGCCGTGGAACGACGACGACGACTCGGACACGTCGCCGATCCCGCTCTCGCAGGCGTACCAGCTCTCGGACGACGAGGACGACGACGAGGCGCCCGCGCCCAAAAAGTCGTCGGCGCCGCCCAAGAAGAAGGCGCGCGTCGGGCCGGCGTCCTTCTCGAGCAAGCAGTTCAAGCGCATCGACAAGGACCAGGTGCGGCAGGCCAAGACGCCGATCGGCATCGCGCTGCCGCGGCCGGCGACGAAGAAGGAGCGCAAGCGCGCCGAGGACAACGAGAAGAAGAACAACGGCGGCAAGAAGCTCGAGAACAGCGCCAAGCCCGACGACGGCGGCGAGCGCGGCGAGAGGGGCTCGGGCGGCGGCCGAGGTGGACGAGGAGGAGGTTCGCGAGGTGGTGCCGGGCGAGGGGGAGGGTCCGGGCGCGGCGGGAGGGGCGGGGGAGGCGGTCGGGGCGGCGGCGGCGGTCGCGGTGGGCGGGGCAGGGGCGGCAAGTAAGTCGATTCGTCCGCTCTGCAAAGCAGCGCATGACCCAGATCACGTCGTTCGCGCTCGCTTTCGCTGCTCACCTTGGGCGCTCAGGCCGCCTTGCTCAAGTCCGCCTCGACTTTCGTCGGCTCGTCACTTCGGCTTCTTTCGGCCGAGCTTCGCGCCTCATGACGCCTTTATCGCGTGCTCGCCGTATAGTTCGACGGACGCACGTCCTGAGGAGACCGCGGGAGGCGTCGCCGAGGTCCGCGGACTCGCCGACGAAGGACGAGGTTCGGCGCCGTCGTTTCTCCTTCGGCTCTCGCTTGCCGCCCGTCTTGAGCACTGCTGCAGAGATGTGGACCGTCAGCGAGCTCCTGTCGTCGCTGTTCGGCTACTGGGTGGGCCCATCTCGCCGCGCTTTCCTCGCGCTTCTCCTGCTCGTCGTCCTTCGTTCGCTGACCGAGCCTTCTCCTCCTCCTCCTTACAGGCGATGGGCTGCGGCATCTGGCTCTTCTGTCCCGAGATCTACGACGTCGTCAAGTACCGTCCTCGCACCAGTGCGTTCTCTTCGCTGTCTACAAGCCGACCTTCTCAAGCTGACCTTGCCCTCTCGCAGTCGACCACGCTCGCCTCGTCTTCTTTGCCTCCTGGCTCCTCGGCGACTTTCTCCACCTGTTCGGCACCGTCTTCTCGGGCCACGCACAGATCACGCAGATCTCGCTCTACATGTGCGCTTTGACCCTCTCCTTGCCCGCGCTCGTCCTCCCTTTCTGCTCCCTGCTGACCCTCTCCCTCCCCTGCAGCATCGTCGCCGCTCTCGAAACGTGCGTGCTAGTTCCTCTTCCGCAGCTCGCTTTTCCTTGCGTGCCGTCGCTGGAGCTCGGCCGTCTCGCGCAGGTTCCTCGTCATCTGGATCCTCTACAACGTCTACTGCGCCAAGCGGCATCCGGCCGAGGAGTTCGACCAGCACGACCCGGCCGAGTGGCGGCATCCTGCGCAGCACGCCTTTGCGCACATGCTCGGCGTCGGGCCCCAGATCCACATGCCGCCCGGCGACGACGCGCTCGAGAAGCAGAGGTCGACTCGGCGAGCCGGCCAGGTCGACGCCGCCAACGCCTCTCGACGAGCTCGTGGCAAGAAGACGCCTTGGAAGCCGCCTACGGCCATCCCTCGCCCGACCATGATCGCCATCCAGGTCGCCGGCACCGTCTTCGTCGTCCTCGTCTTCACCGCCGTTTGGTACGGCGTCACCTTCACGCAGCAGGGCTCGAAGGAACCTCCAGAGCCGCTGCCGCAGAGTCTTGTTGCGTTCATCCCGGGCTGGTTCGGGTTCTGCTTCTGGGTCGGGCCGCGGCTCTTCTCGATGTACCGTTCGTTCAAGGACAAGAAGAAGGAGGGCATCACGACCGCCTCGATCGTCGTCGGCGCTCTCACGCACGGCTTCAATACCGCTGTGCGTCCTGCTCTCCCTTCGTCTCGACCTTCTCGACCTTCCTAAGTCGGCCAAGCCGAAGCTCACACTCTCTCCAACGCTCGCAGAGTATCATGCTCATCAACTACAAGGGCGAGGGCCTCCTTGCGCAGTCGCCCTACATCGCTACGTCCGTCTGCTGCATTGTGCTCGACATCTTCGTACGTCCTCATCCCTCTCCATTTCAGCCGCGCCGAGCTCGCCGACTGACCTCCTCTCTGCCTCTCGCAGCGCCTCCTCCTCAAGCGCCACTACGCCGACCGCGCCTTCCTCCCGCCCAACCTCGACCACTCAACCCTGTACCCCGCTCGGGCCTACTACGACCCGGCGTGGCAGCACGACGAGCGGGAGAAGGCCGGCGCCGACGCTCCTCGCAGCAAGCGCGACCGCCTCGCCTCGGTCCTGCCGCGCTCGTCGCGCAAGAAGAGCAGCAGTGCTCGGCAAGGCCTTCTCGACACGAGCGGGCCCGTCGGCAGCTCGGACGAGGAGGCGCACGTCGACTCGGGCGAGGCGTCCGGGCTCGAGCCGGACGAGCCTCGGCGCCGACGAGCGGCGCACAACGAGCGCCCCCGCCAGCGCTCGTCCTCCACGGGCGACGAGAGCGGCTCGAGCGTCGACCTCGACGCGCAGGGCCGCAACCCGACGCAACGGCACGCCGCCTACCTGCAGGCGCACCGGTGGGGCGCGGGCGCGCTCGGTCTCGGCGCCGCTCGGCAGCTGCACCCCGAGCCGCTGCCGCACGAGTCGGAGCATGAGCGCGAGGACCGGCTCGTGACGGCGCGCGCCAACAAGGCGTTCCTCACGCGGCGCGAGCCGCAGCTGCGCCGCCTCGAAGGGCTCGACGACGCGCACGCCGCGCTCGACGCTCGGCGCGCCAAGACCCTCCGCCGGCAGCAGGAGTACGACGACCCGTCGACGAGCGCGCGGCACAAGCGCGAGATCGAGCGCCAGCTCCACACGACCGAGCACGTGCACGAGCCCGCCCTGCGCGCGCGCGTCGACCGGTTCGTCCAGGACCCGGACGTCGAGCACCCGGACGACCGCGACGAGCTCGAGCGGCGGCACGGCGCGTGGGCGGCGAGCGTCGCCGACGAGGAGGACCGTGCGCACACGCACCCGCTCATGCGCAAGGCGGCGCGGGACCGGGTCGAGCACGAGCGGCTGCAGCACGCTGGGCGGGCGTACAGCGCGTGGGAGCCGGGCGCGACGCTGTCGAGCGAGGAGGAGCAGGGAGGAGCGGGTCGGCGACGGCCGGAGAGCCTCGACGTCGAGCGGCCGAGCGAGGACGAGGAGGAGGCCGAGCGGGAGCGGGGCGAGCAGAGGCGGAGGCTGAGGGTCGTCAAGCACTCTCGGCAGCTCTCTGAGTCGGAGTGAGCGTCGGGCACGAGCGAGGGTACGAGCGAGGGTGCGAGCAGGAGCGAGCAGGAGCGAGCAGGAAGCGAGGAGGGGGGCGACGAGACGAGCGACGAGCCGAGCAGTAGATCGAGATGGGTGCGAGTGATGCAAAAGATACGAGTGGGCCACCTCTACACTGCGACTGCGACTGCTGCTGCTGCTGCTGCGACGGCCTCGAGGCTCTCGTCGTCGGCGTGATCGTCCTTGGGTCGTTACAATGGCTCACCGCGACTCTTGCTCGACTGCGCGCACGGACGAAGGAGGGAGTCAGTACTCGTCGCTGAGTACGAGAGAGTGCGAGACGAGAGAGAGAGAGAGGGAGGGAGAGAGAGGGGGAGGGAGAGAGAGACGCACCCTCGGTCCACCCGCTCGCGTTGCTCCAGCCCTTGAACCCCTCGCCCTCGGCCCACGCGTCGCTCGGCAAGCCGACGTTCCTCCTCCCGCCGAGGTACACCCTCCGGAGCGCGTCCTCGCTCGCGCGGTGCTCGCTCATGCGCACGCTGCTGCCGAACCCCTCGCCGAGCTTGACGTCGCCCGAGAAGGCGCCCGTGACGAACGTCGGGTGGGCGCTGAGCCGCCCCGACTCCTTGACGAGCGCGTGGCGGAGCGGGTCGAGGCTGTGCTGCGTGAGCGAGAGCGACAGGACGCGCGACGGGTTGGTGAACTTGAGGAGCGGGGCGAGGTCCTGCGCGGCCGAGGGCGACGCGAGCACGGTCGACGTCGGCGGGACGACGCGGGCGAGGAAGTGGGCGTGGACGAAGGCGCGTGCGGCAGAGAAGCCGTGCTCCTGGAAGACGGCGCCGACCATGGCGCGCGCGACGCTCGCGAGCGCGTCCTCGAACAGGACGGCGTCCTTGCCGACCGTCGTGGGCTGCGGGCGTGCACCAAGGTCCGAGTCAACGAGACGTCCCGAACATGCACGAGGGAGAGAAAGCCGAGCGCACCTTGCGGTTCCACCGGATCAGGCCCTGCCCTGCCGCACCCTCGCGCGCGCCGACCTCGTTGCCGACCTTCCTCGCGCCGCCGCGCCCGCCGACAAGGTGCCCGTACGCCCTGTCCTTGCGCGACACCTTGCCCTCGTCCTCGCGGCCGACGAGCGCCAGGTCGAGCCGCGACGGCGCGACGCCCCACGCATGCTGGGCGACGCTCGCGAGGCTCTTGGGGCCGACGTACAGCGTGACGGCAGCCTTTGTCGCGCGCGTGGGCAGGTTGGGGAACGACTGGAGGACGAGCTCGGTCGCGAGGGTGCCGAGGAGCGAGTTGCCGAGGGCGGCGAGGGCGCCGTTGTGGGCGTGGTGCGGGGCGTGGGCCGAGGGGGCGTCGGCGAGCGGCGCGTCGTGGAAGGCGGTAAAGCGGCGGCCGGTCGGGTTGGCGCCGGCCGAGAGGGCGAGCTGGTCCTGGAGGGTGCGGATGCCCTCCCAGAATGACTCGTGGATGAGGGCTTGCTCGACGAGGGGGAGGTTGTCGGCGAGCGAGGGGACGGCGGACGAGGTCGAGGCGGACGCCGACGAGGAAGAGGAGGAGGAAGGGGAGGAGGGGGTGGCGATGCGGGCGGCGAAGGCGGCGAGGGCCGACTCGGGGGGCGGCGAGGTGTAGGCGTACAGGAGCGAGAGCTGCTGCTGGGTGAGGGGCGGGGGGACAAAGGCGTCGCCCTCGGGGGAAGGGGCCTCGGCGGCCGTGGTGGGCTGGTCGAGGTCGATGGGCGACTCGGTGTCGGCGCCGTCTGGGTCGCGCAGAGTGGACGACGTCGGGCGGGTGCGCACGACCTCGGCGGGGATGGGCGGGCGAGACGAGGCGGCTGCGGGTCGGGGTGCGGCGGTCGACAAGGGGCGAGCTGTGGGGACACGGAAAGTGTCAGTGGATGGGTCGTGCGGCTGTGGCTCGAGTCGGTGCTGAGCGAGGTCGGGTGCACGCGACCGGGGTCGAGACGGACGACGAGCTCGAGGAGGACGAGTCGGCCTCGAAGGGGAGGCGCGCGCTCGGCATGACCGCCCACCGTGCTCCAGCTCGAGTGGTAGCCCCCCGGGCACTCCCACACGAGCTCCTCTGCGGAGGGAGAGCCGCGGGAGCGAGGTCGAGCTCCTCATCGCCCCTCGCGCCGACCGTCCCACCTCGCGCCCACCGCCCCTCGTGGCCGTGCGCTCAGCTCGACCCGCTCCTCGAGACGCCAGACGGGACCGCAGACTGACCGGTTGGTGCGCTCGACGAGGCCGTGGGCGGGGCGCGGCGGGCACAATTTCTGCCGCTCTGGCGGGCCGCAGCGGGCGCCGACGAGGCGTGGCTGGCCGGGTGGGAGCAGCGCAGTGCGCCCTGGAGCGAGCTCGACAGCCTCGACATGGTGGCTCGACGGCTGGACGGCGGGGCGAGGACGGACAGGTTCCGAGCCGCGACCCTCTCCGCCCGACCTCGTCCTCCTCCGCTTCTCCTCCTCCCGCTCCTCGCCTCGCACAGCACATGCGCGCTTATGCTTCAGCCCATATCGAGCTCTGCACTCCTCGCAACGGGCACACGCTCGTCACACCCCGATCTGGGCACGCTTCGCTCGGCTCTCGCGGCCTCCTCCTCACTCACTCCGCACGGCCTGCCTCAGCCATCTCAGCACGCAGAGTTGGCCCAGTCGCTCAGCGACTCTCCAGTGCTACTTCCTCTCGAGCGAGCGTGGCCCTTCGATCGCACGACGGCCTCGACCGCATCGAGCTGTCCTGCTCACGCTCGCGCTCGAGCTGCACCTCCTCCGCCCGCGCTACAGTTGTGCGCTCGCCCCAAGTGCACTGCACCCTGTTGCACAGACCGTCGCCGTCGAACCAGTCGCACCTGCTCGGTCTGGGCCGCCGACTGCGAGGCGCACGACCTGCTGCTCGCTCGCTCTTACGCTCTTACGCTCGCTCTTGCTCTCGCTCTCGCACGGCCGTGTGCAGGCGAAGACAACACAAGACTCGATATCAGCGCTCCTGATAAGCCCCCCACGCCGCGCCCGTCGCTTTACAAGCCGCTCAGCCCTCCCTTGCCGACGCCGCTCACGGGCGCGTCCGGCACGGCGCCGGGCACGACGGGCCCGGCGGCGTAGTGCGAGAAGACGCCGGCGGCCGTCCCGAGCGAGAAGCCCGCGGTCGCGAGCTGGATCAGGGGCGCGCGCCGCAGGAGGACGGCGGGGAGGGCGAGCTGTGCGCGGGCGAGGGGGAGGGGGGAGGGTCAGCGTGAAGCTCGGGGCGAGGATGCGGCGAGTCTCGTCGACGTAGCTCGGCCTGGTCACGCTCGAGCGAATGAAACGGGCCGAGCAAGCCCGAGGCTGCACCAGCATCCGCTCGACGAAAGGGAGAGAGAGGAGGACGCACCGCTCCAATCGCGCCGCCGACGACGCCATAGTCCTCCCTGCGCTTGATGCCCCAGCTCGCGCGGCGCTCGGTGGCCCACTTGACGACGTCTGGGTCGCTCTTGGCCTGGGTCTGGTAGAAGGCGTAGCCGGCGCTCGCGAGGGGCCCGGCGACGAGCGAGAGGACCGAGTACTCGCGCGTGAGGCGCGAGAGGGAGAAGGGGCGGCGGAAGCGGAGGAGGAGGAAGGGGAGGCCGAAAACGGCGAGGGCTTGCTGGCCTGCGGGCGGGCGAGGCAGGAGGTGAGCCGGTGCGGGGTGGGGAGGACGAGGAGGAGGAGGAGGAGAGGGGGCACGCACCCTGGACGGCGTACGATGCGACAAGGGCCTGCTTCTGGTCTGCGAGGGTGTGCTGGACTGGAGCTGGTGCCATGGTGCTGGTGTAGTGGGAGGAGAGCGGAGGAGGGATCGACAGGCTGAGGATGACGGTCGAGGGGAGAGCACGCGGGTGGACGACGAGGCCGTGATCGACGGGGTGTAGGGTGTTGCGGCTGAGCTGGAGGGTAGGTCGAGCGTGCACAGGCTGCTCAAAGGCGTGGTGGACGGAGCTGAGAGGAGCGAGAGATGAGAGCTGCACCGCCTCGTCCACCTCGACCCTCTCTCGCTCCCTCTAACCGAGTGCTGCACCTTGGGGAGTTGTCCAGCAGCACTGCGTCGCCAACTCAGCTACTCGAGCACGGCACTCGAGGTGGCCGCAGCGACGCGAACCGTGACGTCCTAGCCTCGTCCCGCTGTGCGCGCTCGCCTCTCTTGCTCTCGCTCTTCACTCGCTCGCTCGAACCCGCCTCGAGACGCACGCACCAGTCATGGCCGCCAAAGCACCCGCCTCGGCAGCCCTCCTTTCCCAGGCCCAAGCCCTCGGCGACCTCGCTCCCTTCCTCGCCTCGTCCGCCCAGCCCAGCGTCCAGGGCACACCCGAGCCCTCCACCGCAGCCGCCCTCGCCCTCGCCCAGGCGCAGGAAGGGCTCCCGCTCGGCGCCTCGACCGACGTCGTTCCCGCTGAGGAGCACGGCATCCTCACCGACAAGTCGTACATGGAGCTCGTCGCCGGCCCGCTCGGCTCGCGCCGCCGCATCGCAACCTTCATCGCCGCCGCCTTCCTCACGTCGACCCTCGTGCGCACCGCGTGCTTCTCCGACCGCGCCTTCGGGCCTTTCCTCGTCGAGAACCTGGCCCCCGTCGAGCGCGACTCGGTCCGCTGGAAGTACCTCGGCGCCAACCGCGTGTGGGAGGTCACGCTCGGCACCTACATCTGGCGCAGGCTCTCGGGCCTCTTCAGGGGCGAGGGAGGTGCGTCCCTCTTCTCTCAACTCTGCCGAGCGAGGTCGAAGGTCGAGTCCTGACGAGCCTCTCTTCCCTCTCGCAGCCCTCTTTGGAGTCCTCCTCGCGCTCGTCGCCCGCCTTTCGCTCTACGGTGCGTCCTTCCTCTCATGATGGGTACACACAAGGTCGTCGAGACTGACTCGGTCTCATCCTGCGCCCGCAGCGTTCGAGCACAGCTACTTCCTCCTCTCGTGCGTCCCTCCCTCGCTCCGCAGCCTCGCCGCAGCCACGCACTGACGCTCTCTCGCACACCGCCCGCAGGAACCAGACGGTGGGCGTTCTCCTCCTCATCGACGCCATCTCGTTCGCCTCGGCGTTCGCCCTCGCGCCCAAGCTCCTCCCGCACTCGGTCTCGGCGCGCCCGGTCCTCACGGCCCTCACCCGCCTGCGCTCCGACCACGCCCTGTGGATCAACCTCCTGTTCGGCGTCGGCCTCGCGACGTTCGGCGGCGCGGCGGGCAGCTACGTCCTCGAGCGCGCCGGCGGGCGCGACTTCATCAAGCGCAACGTCATCGAGGCGACCGTGCCGAGCTACCTCTTGCGCGACCAGCTGTCGACCAACGAGATCCTCGCGGTGCGTCCCTCGCGCTCTCTCCTCGTCTTTCTCTGCTGCCGGGACTGACTCGGTTGTGCTATTGCTTGGCGCCGCACAGCACCCGTCCTGGACGATCCCGACCCTGCGCACCTACGACTTTCCGCTTTCGATGGCGCACCACCTGTACCAGTCGGCCCTCACGTCGCTTTCGCTCCTTCCCCTCGTCATGTCGCTCCCGACCCTCTCGCCCCTGCGCCTCGCCGCGCTCGCCGCACTCGCCGTCGGCGTCCCCGCCGTCACCGTCTACTACGACGTCCTCCCCGTCACGTTCCCCGCCGCGCTCTCGACGGGCCTTGCCCTCGCCGCGCGCGCCGCGTTCGCCGCCGTCGTCGAGGCGTGGACGCTCGACGAGCTGCGCCGCACAAAGACGACGCGCAAGGTCCAGGTCGTGCTCGTCGACCCGCAGAGCGGCGAGGTGATCGCGACGAGCGACGCGACCGTCGAGGAGGACGCGCGCGGCGCCATGCGCAAGGACGACCGCGGCGTCACGCGCAGGAGGCTCACGCTCCGCGGCGAGGTCGAGTACTGAGCGGGCGGTGCGTGCGCGCCCTCGAGGAGGGCGCGCTCGGCGATGCCGGGCCCGGGGAGGGCGGGCAGCGGTGCGAGAGCACGATACGAGCAAGGTGGAGGGGCAGGTGCGGGGGGAGGAGGGAGGTGCCGCTGCTCAGGAGGGGAAGGAGGTCGAGCGGGAGGGACGAGCGAGAAGAGACGAGGACGAGCTCTGGTAGCGCTCGTCGCGCTTCGCCGAGCTGTAAATAGCTGTGCAC
>Ga0308169_10001265_pt1 | contig 30290 bp, 22 predicted proteins | sample PhyBR1_2_FD_202139 | JGI IMG/M metagenome (GOLD analysis project Ga0308169, IMG submission 202139) | Phyllosphere microbial communities from UC Gill Tract Community Farm, Albany, California, United States - DLSLSB.R1 | ecosystem: Host-associated > Plants > Phyllosphere > Unclassified | place...
TGCTGTGCTGCTGGCCGCCGTCGCCGTATCGCCGGCGGCAATGGCCGGCGATCGTGGTACGAATACGGCCATCGGCGCCGTGCTCGGTGCAGTCGTCGGCCACACGGTCGGCGGCACCGGCGGCGCCGTGGCAGGTGGTGTGATCGGCGCGGCGGTGGGCAACTCCGTCCACTCGCGCGACGACCGTCGCCACTACGGCGATCGCGGCAACTATTACGACAATCGCGGCGGGTATTACCAGTCGCAACCGGCATACGTGCAGCAGCGCCCGGTCTATGTCCAGCAGCGCCCTGTGTATGTCCAGCCACGCCCGGTGTACGTGGAATCGCGTCCGGTGTACGTGCAACCGCGTCCCGTCTACGTCGAATACCGTGACGGTGGCCGTGGCTGGGACCGTCATGACCGCCGCGACCGTTATGATCGCCATGACCGCTGGGACCGCGACGACCGCCGCGGCTACGGCCGCTAACCCCGAAAGCCGCGCACCGCGCGGCTTTTTCTTTGCCCACAGCCAGTACAGCCGGGGTCAGGTCTGACATTCGGACACGACCTCAGCCTTAGCCTTAACAACAGCTGGGGTCAGGTCTGACATTCGGACACGGCCTCAGCCTTAGCGACATGCAATAGTGTCTTGCCCGGTATCGGCGTGGTCCTTAGCCAGCGAAGTCAGGCTACGCGACTGTCGAGATCGTGTCCGAATGTCAGACCTGACCCCGGCTCTTCTTTCCCGGGACTGTCGAGGTCGTGTCCGAATGTCAGACCTGACCCCAGCTTTTTAAGCCCTTTCTCTTTCCCTCCGCTTTGCTTCCCCATCGGCGCCTTGCGCCATGCTCGGGGGATACCATGTACGACGCAGGCACCGTCATTTCGCTCACCGGCGGCCAGTATCGCCTGCGCGAACCGCTGGCTGGCGCGGCCTATGGCGTCGTCTGGCGTGCTGACAGCTTGCATGCGACTGGCGCCGTTGCCCTTAAGCTTGTCAATCTCGACCAGATGGCGCGCGCGCCCGACGCATTGCGCAGCCGCTGGGTGGAGAGCGCGCGCACCGAAATTGCGTTCCTGCAGAGCTTGGCGCCATGGGACGGCCGCCACATCGTGCGCCTGCTCGACAGCGGCGAGCATCTTGGTCTGCCGGCACTGGCCCTGGAATTGCTCGATGGCGACCTCGCCGCCTATCTGGCGGAGGAAGCCACTGCCGGTCGCACGATCGCACCGGTCCGCGCCCTCGTCTGGATCGGCCAGGTCAACCAGGCGCTGGCCAAGGTGCACGCCAACGGCTGGCGCTACCTCGACCTGAAACCCGGCAACCTGTTGCTCGACCGTGCAGCCGATACGCTCAAGCTGGCCGACTTCGGCACCAATCGCCGCCTTGACGACCTGCGCGCCCATACCTATGCCGGTACCGCCAACTGGCAGGCGCCGGAACAGTTTTTCCCCGACCCCGACGGCTACGCCACCGAAGCGCGCACCGATTATTTCGCCCTGGGCGCTCTCTTCTATTACCTCGTCTGTGGCCGCCTGCTGCGTTACAGCAGCACCTGCGGCCAGGCCTGGCAAGCGCATGGCCGCGATGGCGCAGCCACGCTGCTGGCCATGCACCAGGCGCGCCCGCCCGTGCTGCAGCTCGATGAAGCGACGCTGTTTGCCGGCCAGCTGGGCCAGGCCGCCGTGCCGGGCCTCGCGCTGCTGCGCCGCCTGCTGGCCGACAACCCCGCCGAGCGGCCGCAGCACGCGCTGGACATCAGCCGCCTGCTCGGACAAGCAATCAGCCTGCTTGGCGCGCCGCCAGCCAGGAGCGCAGCATGACACCCAGCCGCCAGCGCATGTCCTTTGGCGCCGCGACGGCCACGATCCTGCTCGCGCTGCTGTGCGCCGTGCAGTTGCTGGCCGTCCTGCGCGCGCCTGCCGCCTGGCTGCCGCGCGAGATCGCGGTGCGCCTGCAGCCGGGCACATCGATCGTGCTGGGCCGCGCAGAATTGGGCGCGCCGCGCGCCGCCGCGCGCCAGCTGACCCTGCGGCGCGATGCAAGCGGTGCCTGGTGGCTGCGCAATCTGGAGCCGGTTCAGCCGATTGTGCTGCGCCGTGGCGACGCGCGCGTGCGCAGCAGCGACGTGCCGCTGGTCCGCGGCCAGCAGATCCAGGCCGGCGCCGCGCACTTTGACGTGCTGGCGCAGGATGCCGGCAGCGTGACGCTGTCGAACGGCGAGCGCACCTGGCGCTACGACGGCGCCACGCTGCTGCAGGATGGCGCACTGCAGCCGGCCTGCCCAGATGCGCCCCTCGCCAGTCGCGCGCTCGCCCTATGGAACCGTATCACCCCGCACCCCTTCGGCCTGGCGCGGCCCGTCAGTCTGGGCGGCCTGCTGTATTGCGGCAACCGACTGGCCAGCAGCACGCTCGAGGCGGGCACGGCATCGCTGGCGCACCTGCCCGATGGCCGTGTCGCGCTGTCGGTACGGGGTGACCAGCCGGTGCTCGTCTCGACCGCAAACGGCTGGGAAGATGCCGCGCAGCGCGACCAGTCGCTGGCCGCCACCGATGCCTTCGCTGTCGGCCGCACCGTCTTCACACTGACGCCGAATGGCGACATGCTGCACTTGACGCCATCGGGCCAGGTCGCACTGTCGAACGCGCCGCAGGTCCAGCTACCGGACGCCGTGCAATGGCAGTGGCAGGAACGCACGCTGTTTGCGCTGCCTGCGCCCACGCCGCTGGCCTGGGCCGCCGCGCTGGGCGTGCTGCTGCTGGGTGCAGTCAGTGTCGTGCCGCTGCTGCGTCAGCGCGTCGCCGGCGCACGCATCGTCCTGCCGCTGATTGCGGCGCTGGTCGCGGCCACCGCTACGCTGCTGCTGATCGCCCAGCGCAGCAGTGGCGCGCCCGGTGTCGGCATCTCGCTCCTGCTGGCCTGGGCCACGCTGTGGCTGACGCTGCGCTTCCAGGCGCGCATCCGTTTGCTGCCCGCCGCTGCCGTGCTGCTGCTGGGCGCCGGGCTGCTGGTACAGCTTGAGATGGGCCTGGGCGCGAGCGACACCGCCTGGCTGCGCCACTTCCAGAACTCCACCGCGCTGCTGGGCCTGGGTTTGCCGGGAACGCTGCTGCTGTTGTCCTCCGTCGGCCGCAACAACCTGTCGCGCCCCGTCACCGAGCGCGTGCTCCTGACCCTGGCCGGGATCGCGCTCGTCGGCGTGCTGCTGCAGGTCTGCTTCGGCAGCGAGACGGGTGTGTTCGACATTCAGCCGTTCGAATTCGCCAAGTTCGCGCTGGCCGCGCTCAGCGCCCACTGCCTGGCGCTGGTGGCCGGCGGTGCAACGCACCAGCAGCGCAACTGGCGCTTCTGGCTGCGCATGGCCGCGCCCGTGTTGCTGTTCGTGTTCCTGCTGGGCGTTGCGCTGGTGCGCGTCGACGACTATTCGCCGCTGGTGCTGCTGCTGGTCTGGAGCAGCGTGATGGCGCTGGTCTGGTGCGCGAGCCGTGGCCGGCGCGCCGCCCTCATCACGGCCGCCTGCGCCATCTGCCTGCTGGTGGCAGGCGGCGCAGCGCTGCGTAGCGGTGGGGCATTCATCGGCGCGCTGGGCTTTTACCCTGAACGGTTCCAGGTCTGGAGCGCGCCGACCGTCCACCCGCACACGGGCCAGCAGATGCTGCTGGGCGCACGCGCCATCGCCCAGGGCGGCTGGCTGGGGGCCGACGACGCGTTCGGTCTCGCAGCGCTGGGCGGCGCGGCCGGCGACGCGCTGGCGATCCCCGCGATTCAGGATGACTTTGCACCCGCCTTCCTGCTGCAGCGTCACGGCCTGGCGGCCGGCCTCGCGCTGTGGACGCTGCAGGCGCTGTTTTTGGTGGCGCTGGTGCGGGTGGCCGCCGGCGCCTGGGCCCGCGCGCTGGCAGCCAACGATTTCCGGCGCGCCTGGCTGGGGCGCTTCCAGTGCTTCGCGCTGTGCGGCGGCGCGGCGTTCGTTGCCGGCCACCTGCTGCTGTCGTGGGGCACCAATCTGGCGATGTTCCCGATCATGGGTCAGCCGATGAGTTTTCTGTCGGCCGGCGGCTCGCACCTGCTGTTTTTCATCTGCCCCCTGCTAGCGTTTGCCATGGCAAGCACCCCATTCAACGAGGAGATTCAATCATGCCGGTCTATGTCCAACACGAAGTCCTGGGCAAGGTAGAAGACGTGTTCAATGCCGACGCGCTGTGGCAGGCGCCCGGTCTGTCGCTGTTCTCGCGCCGCGCGCTGCTGCGCGACCTGCTGGAACGTTCGCCGCGCGAACTGCGCGGCCGCGCCGCGACCCGCTGCTTCTCGCACGTGACATTGGTGCTGCCACAGGACGACGTCGACGACGACCGCCACCTGACCCGCGGCGCGCGCGTACGCGACCTGGCGCAGTCGCTGGCCGCGCTGCACCAGAAGGATTTCGGCGACCTGCTCGGTGGCGATGAAGTGCGCTACTTCATTTCCGGCGACGAGCGCATCGCGCCGGGCGAAGTGCAGGTCAAATTCGGCCACGCGGTCTACCTGCCGGCGCCGGGCGAGCAGGTGCAGTACACGGTAACCGCCTCGCGCGACAGCGCGATCTGGCAGCCCGTATGCGCGATCTACCCGAACCAGCGCCTGACCCTGGTGGGCATGGACCCGGCCAACGCCACGTTCGCCGTGCCAGGCTGGCCCTTTGGTCCGGACGGCGGCCTGCTCCTGGTAAACGACGGGCCGGAAGCGCCCCTTGAACTGCAGGTGCGCCCGAAAGACAGTTTCGACTGCGTCTTCGACGCTGCCAATGGCTACTACGTCTTGCGCGGAAAAGGCGCGAGCGCACAGCGCCTGCTGCTCAGGATTAGCCGCGCTGGCGCAGCCCTGAAGCCGCCGGCCTCCGTGCCTGCGCCAGCGACCACGCCCGCCGCTGCGCCGCAGCGCAGCCCCGCCGTCTGGAAGTCCCGCAGCTTGGCGCCGCCGGCCGACCTGACCGCGATGCCGCTGGCAGCGCCAGCGCCCGTGGCCACCCCGTTGCCTGCACCGACGCCGGAAGCCGACGCCACCTACGCGCCCGTCGCGCGCCACCGCATCACGCTGGCCGCGCTGGCCCTGCCGCGCCTGAGCCGCTACCGCGACACGGGCGCACAGGCGCTCGAAGTGGGCCTCGACGCGCAACTGGTACCGGCCGCGCCAGGCAAGGACAACGTGATCCGCTTCGCCATCGACGATGCCGACGAACTGCATGCGATCACCCCGGCCGGTCGCCAGCGCATCGCTGTGCCGTCGCAGTTCTCGCCGATGGACGGGGCCAGCATCGGTCTGCTCGCCGCGCCGCAGTCGATGGCAGAGCGCTACAGCGCCCTTCTGGTACTGCCGCAGGGGCCGTCGCAACCGGCGGCAGGCGGCTCGCGCCTGACGTTCGGACGCGGCATGCCGTCGCTGGCAGCGCTGCGCGTACTCGATGCGCCGCAATTCGTGCGCCAGGCCGACGGCGCCGCCGCCAGCGCCGATCGCCTCGGTCTGTCGCGCAGCGCCTTCAGCTGGGAAGCGTCGAGCGATGGCCTGCGCGTCGTGCGCCTGTCGCCGAGCCAGGCGCTGTACCACCTCGACGCCGAGCTGGCCCTGGTGGCGCAGATCGACGCGGCCACCCAGGATGCGCCGTACCTGATCCCGCCGGGCCACCACCTGGTGGCGGGCCATTACGTGCTGCGCTTCGAAGCCTGAGGCCAGCATGCCATCGTCGACCCACATCGCGGCGCATTTCGCCACGTATATTGGCGCGTTCGGCGCGGCGCTCGTGCTGACGCTGTGCGCCTGCGCGTGGCTCACGCCGCGCGCGTGGTGGCACCGGCCGAACGCCCGCGCACTGGGCGTGCTGGCGGCCGGCACCGCGGCCGGCGGCGCGCTGCTGCTGGCACTGTTCGGCGTACCGGGCACACTGCCGGCGTCCGTCGAACTGGCCGAGGCGCCGCTGCCGGCAACCGACGTGCCCGTGGCCGGCGCGCCCTACCGCGTGCGCGATGCGCTCAATCTGCGCGTCGCAGGCGGCATCGGCGCCGAGCGCCTGCTGGTGGTGCCGGGCGGTGCGCGCGTGATTGCCACGGGCCAGCGCGATGGCGACTGGTGGCAGGTGCGCGCCACGCTCGATGGCAAGGATGTCGAAGGCTGGGCCAGCAGCCTGTGGCTGCGCCGGGCGGACGAACGCTAGTCTCCCAGGATCAGGGATATGGACCCATCGTCCAAACAGACGTGGAAACAAGCAGCTCCTTCACTTATTGCCAACGCATAGCGGGGTTATGATTGCACACCATCAATTATTTCCATAAGGCATGTTTTCCAGACTCGACCCCAGCCTTAAGGTATTCGGCGCCCTGATCATCATCATCGTTGCCTGCCTCGCCACACTGCCCTGTATCAGCAGCTACCAGGCAAACGCTACTTTGCGCGCGCTTCAGGACGGCGCGAAAAAGGAGCGCGCCTACAACCTTGCGCTCAGCTTGCTGAAGGATGCCGAGACCGGTCAACGCGGCTTCCTGATCGGCAGCGACGAAAGCTTTCTCGACCCCTACAACGTTGGCGTTGCGGGCATTCCCGCGGCGCTCGAGGATTTGCATCGACTCGCCAGTTCGGACCAGGAGCGAACCCTGGTGGCACGCATTGCCAGTCTCAGCCAGGCCAAGGTCCTCGAGATGGACAGCAGCATCCGCTTAAAAAGGGCGGGCAAGACCCAGGCGGCCATCGACGCCGTGGCGAGCCAGAAAGGCAAGCTTCTGATGGACGAGCTGCGCACCCAGTTCGGCCGCCAGATTTATGTCCTGGCCGAGCAGCGCAAGGTGCTGCGGGACGAACTGACGTCCACGCTCGGTTACAACTCCGCACTTGGTATCGGCGCCGCCCTGGCCAGCCTGGTCGTGATCGTGGCAACGGTGCTCATCGTGACCAGGAGCTTGAACAAGCAGGCGGAAGTGGCCAACCAGTCGCAGTTATTGGCCGAGAACAATGCGCTATTGGCGAAGCAGTCCGCCGTGCGCGCAGAGCGCCTGTCGGTGGCAGCGGAAATGCTGCACGCGCTGGACAGCGTCAAGGCGCCGTCCGAACTTGCCCGCATGCTGCCGGTATTCCTGCGCAAGCTATTACCGGACACGGCTGGCGCGGTATATCTCTACCGCAATTCGCGCGATGCGCTCGAACTCAATGCGTCGTGGAATCTGACCGATACGGCGCCTCCTACCATCGCCCGCGATGAGTGCTGGTGTCTGCGGCTGGGCAAAATGCATGTCGCGACGGCGCAGCACGACCTGTTCTGCGATCACGGTACGCCCTGGATCGGCAAGTATGCATCCCAGACGTGCGTCCCGATGATCTCTCAAGGCGATGTCGTGGGTGTTCTGATGGTCCTGGACGACCGGCACGAAGACAACCAGAGCGACAGCATGCACATCATCGCGCTGGCTGAACAGCTGAGCCTGGCGATCAGCAACGTCTCGCTGCGCGACACGCTACGCCACCAGTCAACGGTCGATCCGCTCACCGGCCTGTACAACCGGCGCTTCTTCGACGAGTCGCTCAAGCGCGAGCTGGCGCGCGCCCAGCGCAGCCATAGCGCCTGTTCGGTGGTGATGATCGACCTGGACCATTTCAAGCGCGTCAATGACACCTACGGCCATGAAGGCGGCGATCTGGTACTGAAGGCCGCCAGTCACGCCATCCTGCAACGGGTGCGCGCAAGCGACGTCGTGTGCCGCTACGGTGGAGAAGAACTCGTGCTGATGCTGCCGGACTGCAGTGCCGAGGAGGCGCAGAAGTGCGCCGAGGGCATCCGTTCGTCGATTGGCGGGATCGTCATCGAGCACGCGGGACAGACCATTTCGGGTATTTCAGCATCGTTCGGTGTGGCGCAGTGGCCCGGTCATGGCAATGGCGAACAGGCTCTGCTGTCTGCCGCTGACCGTGCTCTCTACGCGGCAAAGAAAGGCGGACGCAACCAGGTGATGGTCGCTGACGTTGATATGCCGGTACTGGAAGGCGCCTAGTCGCCAACGAGCCGGGAAGCAGCGTTGCCGCTGACCGGCTCAGTCACGCGCAGTCCGCCATTCCTGCTATCGGGCCGGCTCTTCATCCTTTGGGCAGGTCGTGAAGCGCTGCTTGCCGTGCATTTCGATCATCTCGACGTTGGTCGTCGGCGCGCGGTCCGTCAGGCAGTAGGTGCGTTTTCCGGTGATCACGCGGGTGCGCCGCGCGCCGTCGCCCGTGTTGTTGACCAGTTCGACGACGCGCGGTGCCTCCCACAGGCGCGGGGGCGCCATCTCGCGCGCATGCTCGATGCCGCGGCGCAGTCGCAGTTGCGGGCTGTCCGGCGGCAGCACAATCGTCGGCTGACGTTCCTTGCGCAATGCCCGGTCGATGTCGCCAATGCTGCGGCGTGCGCTGTCCATGATAGCGGCCGCGCTGGGGGTCGCCGGTTCAAGCGGCGTTGGCGGCGCATCCGGCACTGGTGCCGGTACAGGAATTTGCACGGGCGTCTCTCCCTGTGCCGCAGGCACACGCCGCAGCGGCGTACCGGGCTTCCGGGTTGGCGCAGCCTCCGGTTGAACCGGCGGGACAACCACAATGCGCGGCACCGGCGCCGGCACACGCAGCCACAGCATCGCCGCATCGTCCCCCGCGACCGGCGCCTGCAACGTACGCGCCATCTGCCACGCCAGGATCAACAACGCATGCACGAGCAGCGTGGCCGCCAGGCCCGCGCTGCGGGTGTCATTCAAACGGTAACGCCAGATGGCCCGGTTCATCTACGCAGTATAGCCACCCCGATAGCGTCACTTACTCAACAATTCTCACCGCCCTACTCTGTGCCGTCACGCGGCGGCAGACACCGGCACCTTGGCCGCGTGCAGCGCCATCAGCGCCATCAGCGACGTCACCAGGTGCGCCGGCAGCGGCCGGCTGACCAGGTAGCCCTGGATCTGGTCGCACCCGTGCGCCAGCAGGAAGGCCTTCTGCGCCAGCGTCTCGACGCCTTCGGCGACGACCTGCACGTTCAGGCTGTGCGCCATCGTGATGATCGCGTTGACGATGGCGGCATCGTCGGCATTGGTCGTCACGTCGCGAATGAAAGCGATATCGATCTTGAGCTTGTCGATCGGAAAACGGCGCAGATAGGCCAGGCTCGAATAACCGGTGCCGAAATCGTCGACCGAGACCTGGATGCCGTGTGCGCGCAGATTGCTCAGGCACTGCATCGTGCGCTCGGTATTGATCATCAGCGACGTCTCGGTCAGCTCCAGTTCCAGCAGCGCGGCCGGCACATCATGCTCTGCCAGTGCGCGCAGGACGTCGCCTTCAAGGTCACCCTCGGCGAACTGGCGCCCGGCGATATTGACCGACACCTGCATCGGCCCCGTTGCATGAAGCGTCCAGGCCTTGATCTGGCGACAGGCCGTGTCGATCACCCAGCGGCCCACACGCACGATCAGCCCCGTCTCTTCGAGCACCGGCACGAACAGGCCGGGCGATACCAGCCCGTGCCCGGGCCGGTCCCAGCGCAGCAGCGCTTCGACACCGACGATGGTGTCCGCGCCGAGCAGCAGCTTGGGCTGATAATACAGTTCGAATTCCTCGTGTTCGACCGCCTTGCGCAGCGCGTGCTCGAGATCCTGGCGCTGCAGCGCATCGGCATTCATCTGGGCCGTGAAGAAGCGGTAAGTGTCGCGCCCGGCCTGCTTGGCCTCGTACATGGCGGTGTCGGCGTACTTGATCAGCACCTCGGGGTCGGCGCCGTCCTGCGGATGGACCGTGATGCCCACGCTGGCCGTGACGATCACCTCGAAGCCGCGCAGATTAAACGGCGGATACAGCACCTCGGCGATGCGGCCGGCCACGGTGGCTGCGTGCGCCGGGTCCTGGTCGAGCATCAGGATCAGGCCGAATTCGTCGCCGCCCAGGCGCGCAACGGTGTCGTGTTCGCCCACGCAGGTGGCCAGGCGCGCACTGAACTGCACCAGCAATTCGTCGCCCATGGCGTGACCGAGCGTGTCATTGACGTTCTTGAAGCGATCAAGGTCGAGAAACACCACCGCCACACTGGGACTGGCGCTGTGCGTTGCCCGGACCGTGCCGTGGAGCGCCTCGTAGAACCAGGCGCGGTTGGGCAGGCCGGTGAGCACGTCGTGGCTGGCCTGGTATTGCAGGATCTGCTGCGCGATCCGGCGCTCGGTGATGTCGCGCACCACGCTGACGATGATCCAGTCATTTCCGGACAACAGGGCCTGGCGGTGGATTTCGACGTCCACTGACCCACCATCCTTGCAGTACAGCGTGACCTCGCTCAGCCTCGGCTTGATCCGGCCACCCGGCGCGGGCTCGAACATCGCCTCGAGTTCGTCGTGGGTCGCCGCGCCCAGGGCTACCGGGCCCAGGCTCAGCATCTCGGCGCGCGTGTAGCCCAGCATGGCGCAGGTGGTGTCGTTGACTTCGACGAAGCGCATCGTGTCGCGGCTGACCAGCATCAGGGCGTCCGGCGTTGCATTCATCGCCGTGCGAAAGCGCAGCAGGTCGGCGGTGCGGGCGGCGATTTTCTGCTCGAGCACGACAACCTGGTCTTCCAGGTCGCCCATGTCCTTCAGGCGCAGCAGATTGCGCACGCGCAGCCCGAGTTCCGTGGGGTCGACCGGCTTGCTCAGGAATTCCTCGGCCCCTGCCGCCAGTCCGGCCTGGCGCGTGCCGATGTCCTCGTCTCCGGTGACCATGATGATCGGGATGTTCTCGGTTGCCGGATCGGCCTTGAGAATGCTGGCCACCTGGCAGCCGTCGATGCCCGTCATGGTCTGCGCAATCAGGATCAGGTCGGGCGCCTCGCAGGCGACCGAGGACAGCGCTTCTTCGCCGCTGGCGGCACTGGTCGTTTCATAGCCTCCGGGCGCCAGCAGGTCGGCCAGCCGATCGCGGCTCCTGGCTTCATCGTCGACGATCAGGACGGTCGGGGCGGAGGTGGTCATGGGTTACGATCCTTGGAAAAAAGCGGGCATGCGGTCAAACCTTCACCAGTCGCACCAGATCGCTGTGCGCCGTCCATTGGTCAATGTACGTGGAATTCTTGCCGTAAGTGTTGTCGATCACCGTATGGGGCTTGTCCATCAGACACGCCAGGATATGGCCGTGCAGGCGGTCGGTGACGATGTGGTCATGGCGCGCGAACAGGGCCACGGCTCTGGACGAAAAATGCTGCGCAAGCGGTACCCAGTACCACGGTCCGATCCGTTTTTTGCAGGTTTGCCAGCCACGCTTGATGAAGGCGGCCTGAATGCGCCAGGCAAAGGCGATCAGCCGCTGCTCCTTGCCCACGACCTCGATCCAGTCGGTGCGCGTGTCGAATTGCGCATCCTTGAGCGAATCCGGCACGACCGGCTTTTCCGTGTCCACGCGCTCGATGCGCAGCACGCCGGCGCCCTTGCCGTTGCTGACAACGGGATACAGATGGTGCGCCATGTCCGGCGCCAGGTACACGTGTTCGGAAAACAGGTTCGCAATACGCTGCGAGGCTGTATCCCGCACCAGGATATGGACGTCGGAATGGCGGCGAAACACGGCAACCGACCGGTCACGCGTCGCCTCGCTCGTGAAGAACACGGTTTGCGGCAGCATCACGATGCGGTTGTGCGGAAAGCGCGTGATGATCTCTTCGCGTATTTCGTTGATGTTCGCGTAGAGGTCGCCGAAATTGCCGCCACCGTGAAATACCAGGATATCGCCCGGCTTGACCCATGACGGATCGAATGCCCACGAGGTCGAGATCGTCCGGGGCCACAGGCGCTTCTTCCTGAAGAACGCCAGCGTGCCCTGCATGATCAGCAAATCACCGATGTTGTCGTGCATCGGAATATCGATGTAATGAAAGTCTCTGCCCTTGAGCAAATCATGAACGATGTCATGCCTGTTTTGCAGATCCAGCATCATCAAACGATGGTTATTCAAGGCTACTCCCCAAAAAGGCGTTACCTGGCACGCGTCAGCAGCCGACGCAGGATGGCAAGGTCGCTGCGGGTCGGGATGAAGTCGGGCATCGGCTCCCTGAGCCGGCGTACCCCGAGGATGATCGTCGTGATCAGGCGCAGGCAGGCACCCGCCAGCATCAATCCGGCCAGCCAGACATAGGTATTTTCCTGCGGCAGAAACGGAATCGCGATCAGCACGGGCACCACGGCGATGATCTGGCGCGCCAGCACCAGCCCGGGTTGGCCGGCGGCGGTGAAACGTTGCGCCAGTGTCCAGCTGGCCCCGCCGATCACACACTCGAACAGCAGGATGGCAAACGGCATCGTCATGGCTGCGAAGGACTTGCCATAGATGAGGTTGAGCAGCCATGGCGACAACGCGCCGCCGATTGCGGCCAGTACCATCAGCGGCATGAAGGTCACGCGGAACGTCGTGCGCACCGCCTGGCTCAACGCTTGCTCGTCCCGGCCTGCAAAGCGCGAGAATAACGCGACCGATGCCGATTCCTGCACCGCACCGATCAGCCGCGACGTCGTGAATGCGAGCGCGTAGAAACCGTATTCGCGAATGGTGCCGCGATTGAGCAGGAACAGCTTGTCGAAATTGACAAGGAAAATGCTGAGCAAGCCGATGCCCTGCTGGTGAAAACCATAACGCACGACGTCCCACGGCTGTACCGGGTCCTTGACCTCCACTGTCAAGTGCCATATCCGGTGCTTGCGCGCCCACCACAGGCCCATGACCGTGACGCCAATCAGCATCAGCAACTGCGTGGCGAGTATCTGCTCGAAGGTCACCACGTCGAACCACAGCACCAGGGGCAGCATCAGGACCAGGTTACCGAACACCTGGGTAAACCGCAAGATGTTGAAGAAGTGAAGATCCGAATGCAGCTGCGTGAGTGAGAACACATAGATCTGGCTCGCCATGAATGCGGCAAACGCCAGAATCAGCCACATGAACCGGTGCAGCTGCACCGCATCGCTCAGTTGCAGCCCAGCCGCAGCCAGCGCGGTAGCAAAGATGCTGATGCTCAGCAGCGATAGAAAGAAGAAACGCAGATACGGAAACTGCCGCGCCGCGCCGAAGTGATACAGATAGCTGCTGCCCATGCCGCACTGCGCGATTCCGGCGGAGAGCGAGCAGACCAGAATGGCCGCCGACAGCAAGCCGCGCCCTTCCGGGCCCAGGATGCGCGCGGTAATGACGGAGGAGATGAATCCCACCACGGTCATGCCCATGGTGGTCATCAGGGTTTTGCCGAACGCGCGCGAGATGGAAGGCATCGATGGCGCCGTCGCGCTCATGGGCGCGCTCCTTGCGCCGTACTTGACAGGAGGTATGCGTGAAGCGTGCAGATCAGGTTATTCAGGGTCATCATCAAAACTCGTCGGCACGGCGCCGCCGCAGCTGGCAACCAGCCGGGTTGGCTCAGTAAAATGCATGGTGCACGAGTGCGCCGTTCACGCCCGATCAATACGGACCGCCGGCCATTGTAACCGGCTGCTAAAAAGAAAACTTTTGTCGCTAGGCAATAAATACGAAAAGTGCACAGTGAGCCTCGCGCGGGTCAATTTCCTGCCCAGGCGAGGTGCATCGGATTGAACGACAGTCCCTTGACGCACTGCATCGGCGCGACCCGCACGAAGCCCAACCGTTCATAAGCAGGCACGGCGTAATTCGACGCGTTGACCGTGAAATTGCCGTCCCCGCCACGCGCGATGGCGGCGGCGCGCGCCGCGTGCCACAGGCGCCGCGCCAGCCCTTGCCGCTGCCAGGCCTTACCGACGAACAGGTGAAACAGATGGCTGTTATCGCGGATCGCGATGAAGCCGGCCAACTGGATGCCGTCGAGCGCCACATGGCAGACGTACCCGCGGGCCAGGTAGCCGCGGATGCCGTTCTCGTCATTTTCGGCCAGGAAGGCCGCGGCCCCGAGCGGTGTCGATTCCTGCACGATGAATTCCAGCGCCAGGCTGCGCAGCAGCGCGGCCATGGCTGGCGCCAGGACCGGCACGTCGGCAGCATCGAGGGGGCGAATGTCCATGGCACGATTTAAAAAAGGTGGTGGAAACGTCAACATACCATGACCGGTGTCCCGGATTGCAGGTTCATTGCCCGTGAGTGAAGCGAATAACAGCCTCTGCTCGGCGCATGAATTGCCTGCAAACAGTAGTACAGTATCATCAAACCACCCTACCCCTGCCCATGCCACCGACGCTTGCCGATTTTCGCTTTGCCCCCTCCTTCGACGTCGCCGTCGCCAGCCGCGTGGGCGTGGGCGCCGCGACGCGCAGTGAAAACCAGGACAATCTCGTCGTCATCGATTTCGATGGCCGCGCCTGCCATCTGCACGACCAGCTGCCGGTGATCAAGACGATGACCGGCTGGCCCGCCGGGCATGGCCGCCTGGCGGTGCTCGACGGGATGGGCGGGCATGGTCACGGACGCGAAGCGGCCGAGGCGCTTGCCACGGGTCTTCTCGCCATGCCGGCCTGCACGTCGCTCGAGGGGTTGGCGGCGCATCTCGACATCCTGCATGCGACGCTGCAGGCGCGGTTTGCCGATGGCGCCGGCGCGACGGGCCGGCCCGGCACCACACTGACGCTGCTCGAACTGCCGCCGGGCGCCGCGCCGCTGCTGTATCACGTGGGCGACTCGCGGTTGTATGAACTCGATGCGCAGCAGGCCACGGCGCTGACGGTCGACCACGTGCCGGCTACCGGTGCCGCACTCGCCGGCCGGCTTGGCGAAGCCGAATGGTGGCGCGATGTCCATGGCCGCCACGCGCCGCAGATTGCCCAGGCGTTCATTCTTGGCAATGCGTTTGCCGATCCGTCCCGCTTGTCAGACGGCCTGTTCGCCCTGACGCCCGCCAACCTGCCATGCTGGCTGGGCCACCTGCCCGACCGGCGCGCGCTGCAATTACGGGCTGACGCCGCGTATCTGCTGGCCACCGACGGGTTCTGGTCATGCGCGCAACCGGATGCGTTTGTCGCTCGCTGGCCGGCGCTGCTCGCCGATGCACCGGCGGCGGCAACGCTTGTCGAGCGCCTGTTCGGGCTGATGGAACACGAGCCGCCGCCCGGCCTGCAGCCGGATAATCTAACGGCGCTCGTGCTGCGCCCCCTGCCGCGCCACGCTGACGAGACGGCCTTGCCGCTGGACGATGACAGCGTGCATTATTGAACGTTAGAAAGATAACAAATTAATTTGATGCTTTAGGAAAATAATGTTGTTAATCAACGAGCTTGGTGCGCCGTGCCTGATGAAAACAGCGTAAGCTTGCAACACTGCTTTCCACTCTTCTTGACTGATCAATTTGCCATGAATCGCTGCCGCAATCCCGCGCATCCGCATTGCACCGTCTGGGTCGCCCCAGGCGAGGTGCGGTGCGCGCACGGGCATGCCCAGCCCGAGGCTGCGGCCGGTGCCTACCAGGCACATGCGGCGCCGTTGCCAGCGTCGGCACATCAGGTCGTCGATAGCCTGCCAGCCAGTTTCGACACGATCAGCGCCGTGCGTACGCGACGGGATACGGTCGTACCCGCAACATCGCCGGCACCGGCGCCGACCAGCCTGCAGCGCCCGCAACTGCATATCAGTGGGTTCGATCCGCGCGCGGCGGGCGGCCGCCAGGCGCTGCGCCTTGAACTGCGCGGCATGCCGATGGATTGCGCGCCCGACGTGCGCATGCTCGTGCACTCGGCGCTGCGCCTGCACGGCGGCGAAAGCTATTGCTTCCAGCGCACCTCGCGCGGCGACTGGCGGCCGCTGTTTCTCGAATTTTCGTCGCGCGGCCTTGAACACGGTCAGTACCGCATCGAGGTCGAACTGCACAGCCGTCATGCGCATGCACCCGACGCCAGCCGCACCTGGACGTGCTCGCCCGTGATCCTGGTGCCGCGCCAGGATGCGAGCCTCGGCGAAATCCACCAGACTTTCCTCGCCACGCACAAGAACGTGCGCGTCACGGCCGACGACGCCGGCATCGCCCGCGTCAATGCGCCGGGCGGCGGCCGGATCGACATCGATGTCGTGGCCCGCAATGCGTCGATCGCCCACCTGAACCTGGACGGTGGCAACAGCACCGGCAAGATCGACATGGGCATGACCACCATTGCCTGGGACGAAGACCTGATCGAGATCGATCTGCCGGCCCAGCCCGCCGCGCACCCATGCCTGACCGACAGCGCGTGCCTTGTGCACGCCGAAGCCGATTCGGCCACGCAGCGCCACGTGCGCCTGTTCGCGCTCGACGAATTCATGCTCGGCCGCTTTGAATACGACGCACCCGATGCCGATGTGCTGCTGGCCTACCATGGCGACACCGGCATGGAAGCCGGCGGCCTGACGCGCCGGCTGTCGGGCCGGCACGCCATCATCCGCCGCAGCCGCGCCGGGTTCGAGATCGAAGACGTATCGCGCTATGGCATGCTGCTCGATGGCGTCTGGCCCGGCAAGCACATGCCTGTCCAGCTGCGCCTTGGCATGCGCATCGAACTGACCGCCAGCATCAAGGGCATCGTCACGCTCGAGGTGACGGCGCTGCTGGCACATGCGGTCGTGCTGCACCGGCTCGACGCCGGCGCCCGCGCCGAGTGTTTTTATCTGATGGCGCCGGACGCCGTGCCGCCGGTTGGCCAGACTGCGCTCAACGGTGCCAGCGCTGGCGCCCAGCCAGTGACCATGCCGCGCGCTGTCGCTCTGCCGCTGCTGTTCCACCGTGATGGCGGCTTTTGGCAGCGCGACCGGGCAAGCGGACGCGATGCGCCGCTGGCCATCAGCGGCGCACTTGATCGCGTACAACAGCCCGGCATGGGCATGGCGGCACGGTTTGTTCCCAACGCCTATCCCGAGCCGCGCGCTGACCGGCGCAGCGTCGACCGCCGCAGCCTGCTGACTGCTGCCCTCAGCGCCTGATCAGCCGTACGACGGCACCAGCACCAGGAAGACCAGCGCCGCCGCCGCCAGCAACACGGCCTGCAGGGCAAACACGATTGCCGGCGCACGCAGGTGTTCAGGAATTTTCATGGCATCACCTCCCTCGTATTGACACGCACAGGGTCACGCCAGATTACGCTCGCCCGCACCGAACGGGCGCGCGTTAGCCGCGTGGAAAGGTCAGTCGCGGCGCCAGGTTGGCGGCCACTGCGGCAGCGGGATGCGTTCGTTGTCGCCGGCCAATGGTGCGAAGCGATCGTTTTCCCAGTCGCGCGCCGCCTGCTCGATGCGCTCGCGGCTGCTTGAGACGAAGTTCCAGAAAATGAAGCGCTTGCCGTCGAGCGGCGCCCCGCCGATCACGACAAAGCGTGCGCCGGCAGCGGCGCTCACCCGCACCGCCGCCCCCGGTTCAAGCATCGCCATCGTGTTGGCGGGCACCGGCTCACCGTCGATCTCGATCGTGCCGAATGGCGCATACAGCGCGGTTTCATCGGGCAGGTCGTCCAGTTCGATGGCCGCGCCGGGCGCGAGCTGTACGTCCAGGTACAGCGTCTGGCTGAAGGTCGGCACGGGCGACGTCTGGCCGAAGGCACTGCCTACCAGCAGCCGCACCGTGGCGCCCGGCAATGTAATTTCGGGAATCCGGTCGGCCGGTGTGTGGCTGAACGCGGCGGGCGTTTCCTCGTGCTCGCGCGGCAGCGCTGCCCACAGTTGCAGGCCGTGCGTGCGGCGCGTGCGCTCGAGCAGATCCTCGGGCGTGCGCTCGGAATGCACGATGCCGCTGCCGGCCGTCATCCAGTTGACGGCCCCCGGCTCGATGCGCTGCTCGGTGCCCAGGCTGTCGCGATGCATGATCGCACCCTCGAACAGGTACGTGACCGTGGCCAGCCCGATGTGCGGATGAGGCCGCACATCGTGACGAGCACCGGCCGGCGCTTCCACCGGCCCCATGTGGTCGAAAAACAGGAACGGCCCGATGGATTGGCGAGTCGCAGCGGGCAACATCCGGCGCACGGTGAAACCGCCGCCCAGGTCTTTATCGTGGGATCGAAACAGGTGCGCGATGGCCATGGCTGGTGTCGTAAACAAGAAAGGGAATGCCTGACTGTACACCGGATCGCCCGGCGCCTTCCAGTCCTGTCTACATCAGTTCGCGCACCACACGCAGGCCAACGATATCGTTCGACAGCACGGCGGAGAAACCGTTGCGCAGCGCCGAGCGCAGGTAGCGCGGGTTGTACAGCCACGAGCCGCCGCGCAGGATGCGGCGCACCTGGTCGCCACCCGTTTCCCAGGCACTGCCGTCGTTCGGTGCGCCGTCGTAGTTCTCGTGCACGACGTCCTGCACCCACTCCCAGACATTGCCGTGCATGTCGTGCAGGCCCCAGGCGTTCGGTGCGAAGGTATCGACCTTCGTGGTGCCGTGCCGGAACTCGCCGCGCGGCCCGCCATTGTAGGTGAACGTGCCGTCGAAATTGGCTTGCGTCGTGGCGATCGTGTCACCCGTATTGAAGGCGGTCTTGGTGCCGGCGCGGCACGCGTATTCCCATTCGGCTTCGCTTGGCAGTCGATAGCGCTTGCCCGTCGCTGCGCTCAGCCACGCCACGTATTGCAACGCGTCGAACCAGGTCACGCCGACCACCGGATGGTCGTCGGTCTGCGGGAAGCCAGGCGCGGCCCAGTCAATCTCGCCGGCCGGCTGCCAGCTGCTTGCCTGCGCGAAAGCGCGCCACTCGCCCACCGTCACCGGATAGCGGCCCATCGCGAACGGGCGCTCGATGCCGATCCAGTGCTGCGGCGTTTCACGCGCGATCCAGTTCTTTTGCGAACCGGCCGCCATCGCGATGCGGCGTTCGTGCTCGGGCGAGCCCATCTGGAAGCGCCCCGTCTGGATCAGTACCATCGCCGGGCCACTGCCGCTGCCGTCGATGAAGGCATCGCGCAGGATGCCCGTGTCGGCGACCGGCACCGCCGCCGTCGGGACATCTGCCACCGCCACGGCCGCTGCTGCGTCAGGCGCCCGTTCCTGGCTGACAGGCTCGCTCACCGTACCCGCAGCAGCCTCCTCGCGCGCCTTTTTCTGCTGCGCCAGATAGGCTGCCGCGGCCTTCAGTTGTGCGGCCTTGCGCGCGGCTTCTTCCTTGGCCGCCTGGGTCTTGGCGACTTCTTCGTCGCGCCGGGCCAGCAGTTGCTGGCGCAATGACTCCTTGCGCGCCAGGCGTGCCTGTTCGGCTTCGAGCCGTTCGCGCCGCTGCTGTTCGCGCAGCTGCACACGGCGCTGCTCGTCCTGCTGCGCCTTGATGACGGCAGCCGCCTCGGCTTCGATCGCACGCCGTGCAGCCAGTTCGCGCGCCACGCGTTCCTGCTCGATGCGCTCGCGGGCATCCTGCGCCGCCTGTTCGAAGGCCGACGGCCCGGCCGCCGCGCGGATCGCCGCCAGCAGCGCGTGCACGCTGGCCGGGCGCGCCGCCGGATCGCGTCCGAAACCGCCGCGCAGCACCTCCCATTGGCGCGCACCCAGCGTCTCAGGCACCGTGCCACCCGGCTCACCAGGCAGCACGCCGGTGAGCAGCTGGTGGATCATGACGGAAACCGCATAGACGTCCAGTGTGGGTTCCGGCGTGCGCCCTTCGATCACCGCTTCCGGCGCGCGGTAGCCGGCCGTTCCGGACGTGGCCGGTGCATCGAGCTTCGACGCCGGGCCGCTGGCCCGCGCGCGCGCCGCGATGCCGAAGTCGAGCAGCTTGACGTCGCCCTTGGTCGTGACGAATACATTGCCGGGCTTGATGTCGCGGTGGACCAGGTGATGCCGGTCCCACGCATAGTCGAGCGCAGCGGCGACCGGGTCGAGCAAGGCCAGCACGCGCGCCAATGGCAGGCGGCCTTCGCGCGCCAGCACGGCGTCGAGGTCCTCGCCTTCGAGATACTCCATGATCAGGAAAAAGCTCGACGTGGCCGGGTCCTGCGCCCATTCGTAGACGCGCACGATGTGTTCGTGCGCCAGGCGGCGCGCGCGCGTGGCTTCCTGGATCAGGAGCTTGGCGTGGCTGGCGGCAGACGTCGCATGGGCCGGCAGGATCTTGAGCGCGACCTGGGCGCTGTGTCCCAATTCGGCGTGCGTGGCCAGGTCGGTCGCTTGCCATACCTGGCCCATGCCGCCGTGCGCGATCAGGCGTTCGAGCCGGTAGCGCCGGTTTTGCGGACCGATTTCCTGGCCCGTCATCAGGCCGATTTCGGTGCCCGGGCGCGCTGCAGGCGCAGAGGCGTCGTAGAGCGCATCCGGATCCGCGGGGCGCTCGCCCGGCTGGTAGGCCGCGTCGAGGATCGCGTTCTTGCGCAGCTCGAACTCTTGCCGGCTCAGCAGGCCGTCGTCATGCAGTGCGCGCAGTTCGCGGATCTTGTCGATGGCTGTTTGCATTGATCGATCAGGCAGACGGCGCCCCGCCGCAGGCGGCGCACACGCGATCGTCGCGTTGCAGGGCGTGGCCGCGCACACACTGGCGCGCGCCCGCCACGCCGGCCTGCGCATGCAGGGCGGCCTTGTTCACGTCATTCTGTAATGTCAGCAGGTCGAGCTGGTGGCGCCGGTCCTTGTCCACTTCACCTTCGCGGCGCGCCTGTTCGTCACGCACCAACTGCGCCGCCGCGCGCGCTGCTTCGCCCAGGTCGACCTTGCCGGCGCCAGCCACGCCGGCCAGCGCCGTCAGCTGGTCGGCATCCATGTCGGCATGCACGCGTGTTTTCAGGTAATCGGCCAGCACGACCGCATTGGCGGCGTCGGCCAAGGCCAGCTTGGCCGTGTCGTCCATCGCGCCCAGCGCCGCGGCGCGCTCCATCGCCAGGCGCGCGAGCGCGATCTCGTGCGCCCGCTCGCCCGCGCGCGCCGCTTCGCCCAGACCGGCGCGGCGTTCGTCGGCGTGCAGCGTCACGTCCTGCAGCGAGCGCGCGTGCAATGCTTCGAGCTCGATCGTGCGCTGCAGTTTGTCCTGCTGGACCTCGTCATCGAGCTTGCCGGCGCCGCGCCGCGCGCCCTCGATGCGCTGGCGCGCCTGTTCGTCTTCCCATTCCTGCGTGCGGCCAGCCTCGCGCAGGCGCGCATCGTTGGCCAGCTTCAGGGCTTGGTAGCGCGCCTGGTACTCGGCTTCATCGATGTCACGCATGCGGCGCGCCGCTTCGGCTTCGCTCTCGCGCAGGCGAATCAGTTCGTCACGCTGGCGCGCCGCGTCTTCGATCAGGCGTGCCTGGTCGATCTTGTGGCGGATCTGCTGCTGCAGCAACTGCTGCGAGAAACGCTGCTGCGCCGACTGGCGCGCATGCTGCGCTTCCTGCTGGGCGCTGGCGACTTCGGCGCGCATGTGCACGCCGGCCAGCGCGCGCAGGTGCTGCCACTGCGCCGCTTCGTCCGCGCGCTGCGCCCCTTTCTGCGCGGCCTCGTGCTGCAGCTCGGCCAGCACCTGGCCGGCGCCCTGAGCCATTGCCTGCTCGCGCGAGTTCGCTTCGAGGATGCGGCCATACAGTTCGATCTGGCGTGCCCGCACGCCATGTGCGCGGTCGGCACCCTGCAGCGACATTTCGGCGCGCGCAATCGCGTCGTCCTGGCGCAGCTCGGCGCGCCGGATGCGCAGGCGCGCTTCTTCTTCGCTGCGCTTGATGCGCTGCCATTCTTCGGCCGTGTACAGCTCGTCCAAGTGGCGCTTGTGCGCCAGTTGCACGTGCTGCTCGTCGGCTGCCAGCCACAAGCTGCCCACGCGCGCGCGGTTGGCGTCGTATTTGTCGTGGCGCAGCTCCACCGTCTGCACGCTCGTCACGGCCAGGCCATATTCAGCCAGCAGGAGCTTGAGGCCGCCCTGCAGGCGTTCGTCGAGTTCTTCGCGCAGCGCGCCGCCGGCCGCCATCTCGCGGATCGAGCGTGCACCAATGAATTCGAGTGCCAGCTGGCGCACCGGATGGGCCAGCAGTTCGCGCAACTCGGGCGTGCCGATGGTGCCGGGCGTGGTCATGAAGTGGCGCGCAAAGGCCGGAACGTTCTCGATTTTAATGCTGACCGTGAAGCGCACCGAAATCGCAAGCTGCTCGCAGGTGAGTATGTCATCGAACTCGAATGGCACCGGCAGCGCCGTCGTGCGCGTGACGAGAATTTCGGCGTGCTGGTCGCGCAGCAGATGGTTCAGGCGCGTGAAGAAGCCTTCGAGTTCGTATTCGCCCTGCGGCACCTCGGTCGCCTTGTCGCCCTGCAGGATGAAGCCGCGGGCTGTCGCTGGCACGCGCAGCGTCTTGACGAACAGCCCGGATAATTCACGCAGGCCGAAGAACACGGCCAGTTGATCGGGCGCGGGCACCCAGCGGTTCTCGACCAGCACCGGCTTGCTGCGCGGCGCCCCCAGGATCACGCCGCAGCCTGCGCAGTAGCGTGCATCGACTCCATTCTTGCGCTCGCACCGCGGGCAGCTGGCGCCGTTTACTCCGAACATGTGCAACATCGCTGACTCCGTTTTCTCTCTTGCCTTCTACTTGCCAACCTGCCGTTCAACTCACCGATTCTAGCAGCGCACGATCTGCGGCCGCGGTGCGCTCGCGCACGCCCGCGATGTCAAACCCGTGATCTCAAATGATGCCGATGCGTTCCACACATGCGAGGCTCGCGCCGCGCGCACGCAGCGCTTCGCGCATGCCCTGCGGCAGCGCGCTTTCCCACGCCTTGGGCAGCAGGATGCGGTCGCCCGGCCCCGCTTCGCGCAGGATCAGCGCGCACTTCGGCGCCAGCGCATCCACGGTCTCGACCTTGCCCGCATGCCAGGCGCTCGACGTGCCGGTGGCGATCACCCTGCCCCGCGCCATGAATTCGCGGCCACGCGCGATGCGGTCAGCCATCACCAGCGCCAGCCCGTACGAGTCGCCCGAAAACTTCGTCTCGCCGAAGCGCACCGTCGTTTTCCACTGACCCTGGCCGCGACCGTCGAAGTGCCGGGCACCAGCCAGAATGGTTCGTACCTGCCCCTGACGCAGCGCGTCCAGGTCGGGCACGCTGATGGCATCGTCGTCGGCGTCAAGCGCACCGGCCAGCGGCCGCACGCTCACCTCGACCCAGCCGAGATCATCGTGGTCGCCGCCGCTGTGCAGCGGGAACCAGACGCGCGCGCTGGCCGTGGCTGCGCCCGGATCGGGCTGACCCGTCAGCGCGCCCAAGTGCGGCAACGCGTCCGGGCCGCCCGCCAGCACGCCGTCGGGCACGTTGACCAGGGCGCGGCCATCGATCCGGCCCAGGTGCCAAGCGTCGGACCAGCCATTGGCCACCACGGGTCGCGCTGCCTGAAACACGCCGCGCACGATGCGGTCGGCCAGCACGGCGGCCAGTTCCCAGTCGCGCGTGGCCGTATCGAACGCGCGGTCGGCGCTGAGCACCACCTGGTCGCGGCTGTCGTAACGCGGCTCGGTATGGCGCGCCAGGCGCACCACCTGCTGCATCCGCTCGGCCTGCGCCGGCGCACCGGGCACGCTGCACTTGACGTCGGCGCGGCCCGCGCGCGGGCGGCGCGTCGCGGTAATCGTCAGCATGCTGCCGTCGGGCAGGGTGGTCCGGCAGCTCGCTTCGAACACAGGCGTCGTCATGCCGTCACCTCATCCTGCTCATGCGTGACGCGCCGTGCGCCAGTCTCGGTTTCGAGATTGGCGACGATGCGGTCGGCTTCGTCGAACAGCACATCGAGTGGCCCTTCGCCGGCAACCTTCATGCGCGCCAGCAGCGCCCAGGCTTCGTCGAGCGCGGCGGCGGCGCGGCGGCTGTGGCGTGCGCGGCGCAACTGCTCCTCGGGCGCCAGTGGCTGGCCGGGCGCGGCCAGTTCGAGCGCCGGCATCGTGCCGACCGACAGGCTCACCAGGTCGAGCCGGCGCAGCAACTCCTGGTGCTGGCGAAAGCGCACCTGATCGGCCGGCAGCACCGCCATGCGCACTGCGCACATCAGGCACGGCAGCTCCAGGAACAGGCGGCGCAATGCGCGGGCATCTTCGCAGGCGGGCACGAATGCTTCGGCTGGCATTGCCGTCAACGCAGCGGTCGGTTCAGCCGACGCCCCCGCCGTCGCAAGCACGGCCTGCGCCGCCAGCCGCGCTTCGAGCAGCGCTGCATAATCATGCGTCGCGCCCAGGTCGACCGGCACGCAATCGTCGACCGTCACGCCAAAGCGTGTGTACATCAACTGGTTGAAGCCTGACCGGAACGTGTTCCACTCTTCGAGCGTCGTGCACGGCGGCAGTTCGAGATTGCCCTGGGCCAGCTCGCGCTGCAGCGCCGTTTGCGCCAGCGCGCCGAAGCCCGCGAGGTCGACCGCGCTACCCGCTTCACTGGCCAGGAACAGGTCGAAACGCTGGTGCGTGGCGCGCGGATCGCTGGCATCGACCGCAAAACTCACGCGCAGGCCGATCTCGGGCGCGCCGGCAAACGGGACGAGGTCACAGGTGTACGGCCCGGGATGCACGCACCAGGCGGTTTCCCCATCGAGGGCTGCGATGCGGCTGCCCGATGCCAGGCGCCGGCTGCGGCCACCGCGGTCGACCAGCACGGCGGCGCACGGCGCAGGAATGGTGATCCCGGCTGGCGCCGGCAACGCGATTGCCGCGCTGCCAAGCAGGGTCGCGTCGAACGCGTCCTGCCGTGGCGGGCGTCGCAGGGGATTCCTGAACAGTGAACCTAGCATCGTTGTCCTTGTGAGGATTGCGGGTAATGCACTATGTTGATGGAGGGACGGGCGTGACATCAAAGCGCGCCCCGTGCCGTTGAAAGTGTGATGAAGGTGAGGCTGCAAACGGCCACGGGCCTTCGCACTCGCCGTCCGCGTCCAGGCTACCCTGCACGATCACGCTGCCGGCGCCGTCGCGCACGGCGATCGTCGCGCGTGTTGCCAGCAATTGCGCGGCGCCCGGCGCGTCCAGATCGAGCTGCACCACCACGCCGGGCACGCCGCCCTGGTCGACGAAGTGCAGGCGCCACATCCGGTCATCCGTACGCAGCATCTCCAGCGGGGCGCCGCTGTCGGCCGCGCGGAGCAGTCCCGCGCTGCCGGTCCAGGTCATGTGCTGCATGCGGCGCACATCGGCCAGATGGCGCATACGGCGCAGCGTCAGGGGCGACGCTTGCAGCGCCGCGCGTTCGCCGTGCGTCAGTGGCCGACTGCCGTCCAATGCCTGCAGCAGGACAGCGTCGGCCAGCATCAGGCCATCGCCTTCCACGCGGCGCGCCAGTAGCGCGCCGGCCTGCAGTTTGCGGTCCAGGTTCGTCATGCCCATCGTTGTTCCTCCTGTAGTCCAGCCACCTCGTTCAGACGCAGTATCGCGGCGTCGCGCCGCTTGCGCAGGGTTGGCAGCGAGACGCCGTCGAGCAGGGCCAACTGGCCCATCGTCGGCAATTCGCCCGTGGCGGGGTCGCACCATTCGGACGGATAACAGTCGTCGAATGGCCCGAGCAGCTTGAGGTACACCGCCAGGCGTACCGGCAGGCTGTCCTGCGCCATCCGGCGCGCTGCCCAGCTGGCGCGGTCCTCGACCGTCGCTGCCACTACCAGGTAGTTGGGGGGCAGTGAAACGCAGGGCGCGATGGAGGTCAGTGGTGCAATCGCTGGCGCGTCGATTTCAGGATCGGCATCCACATCGATGTCCAGCGCTTCCTGACGTGCTTCAAGGATCTGGTCCGGGCCCGGCGTACAGCCCTGTTCGGACTCGTTCAGCACGCGCCAGTAATCGTCGAGCCAGGCGTCGGCCGCGCTGGCGTCCTGCAACCAGTCGCTGTCGCGGTTGGCCGATAAAGAATCGTACTCGCCGATTTCGCGCAGCATCGCGCCGATCTTCTCGGGACTGCTCTTCAGGCTGGCGAAGCGTTTCGAGCGCGTGTGCAGCGGCCCCGGTGCGCCCGTGTGCGCTTCCAGGCTTTCGCTCCAGCGCATGATCCATTCGGGCTTGCAGTCGCCAATCGAACGCAACTGGCGCACTTCGATCGGCATCGCCTCGACGCTGCGGCCCAGGATCGCGCCGACCTGCGCCGCGTGTTCGCGCCAGCTCTCGAACAGGCGCGCGATGTCGTGGTACGCCGTGTCGAGCATCCGGTACGCGTACATGCGGTTCGGGCTGCAGGGTCGGCCGCACGCCACCTGGTAGTGATCGCTGTCGACCTTGTCACGCAACACCGCATACAGGTCATTGAATTTCTTGCGCAGCAGCGCTTCGCCGCCAGGTTGCGTCCAGAACGCGCCGATGCGCGCAGCTTCGGTGGCCAGGGCCGTGCACAGTGCGGCCCAGTCGGCGGGCCGCGCCTGCAATTCGTAGACGAGGCTCAGGGCCAGCTCGGCGGTCGTCTCGCCGTAGCTGTTGCCGGGGGCATGGGCGCGGCTGCCGCTCGCGTGCAGGATCGGTGCGACTGCCTCGACGTACGCGGCCAGCGCCCCGTCCGTATCGGCGCCCTGCAGACTGGCGGGGTCGATGCGGGCGAGCGCCTGCAGGGAACACTGACCCAGCAACTTGCGGACCTGCTCCCAGCCGTGCTCCTGATACCGGGTGCCCGGTAAACGCATACCTTCCTCGTCCTCGATTGCGCTGCGCACGTGTTGCACAGTGAAATAGATGATGCCATACAACTACAGCATTCAGGCGCGATGGAGACCCCTATTTGTGCCTCTTTTCCAACGACTGCTCAGCCATGGATTGCAGCAGCGCCGCCACGACCGGCGCCGCGTGGCCGCCACCTGTCAGCGCCGAGTGGCTGACAAACGCGGCAAATGCGAGCCGGCGGGTCTGGCCCGGCAAGCTGCCTGGCTCCAGATACCCCATGAACCAGACCGTGGCCAGATCGTCGTTGCCCACAGGCGCGGTGCCGGTCTTGCCATACAGGCCAGGGCGCAGCGCAGTGAATGCCGGGCTGCGGAATGCACCGGCTGCCGTACCGTAGTCGATCACGCCCTTCATGCCGGCGCGTACGCGGTCAAGCCGCACGCCAAGAGGCGCGCCCTGGCCGGATGCAGCGTCGCGACCGTCGAGCGCGAGCAGCAGGCGCGGCGTCACGCTGCGCCCTTCGCCGACGCTGGCGGCCACCAGCGCCATCTGCAGGGGCGTGGTCTGCATGCGCAGGCCAATTGCCATCTGGCGCAGTTCATGGCGGCTGTGGATCGGATCGAGCTGCGACGCGGACGCCGACAGCGCATCCCAGTCGCCCCAGCGATAGTCCGGCGGCAGCAAGCCGCCATCGAGACGCAATGGCTGGCCGAAGCCCAGGCGCGTCGCCATCGCGGCCACCGGCCGCGCGGCATCGAGCGCCCCCGGCTCCAGCGCGGTGGCGCCAGGCATGCCGCCGTCGGGCTGGCCGAGCAGCGTGCGGTCGCTCAATTCACCGGTCCAGGCGAACCACGTATTGACACTATGCGCCATGGCGCCGGCCAGGCCCAGGCGACCGTCTGCGGCACGCGCGCCAGTGATCTGGTCGCGGAAATTGGTGATGCGGGCGCGCGTGGCATCGAGCGGGTAGCTGGGCGCATCGGTGCGGAAGTCGTAGCCGCCAGCGCCCGCGATGCGGTCGACCTGCGCCAATGGCAAGCCGCCCAGCAGCGCGTCGAGCTGCTTGTCGCCGCGCGCGGCCTGCTCGAGCCCGAGCGCGGTGATCACCTTGAAGGTCGAGCCGGGCGCGCGGTGGGCGCCGCCGTCGTGCTGGAATGCGGCAATCCGCAGCGGGCTGCGCGCCGGGTCGGCGCGGTCGAAGTCGCGCACCTCGGGCCAGTTATCTGGCGCGGCGGTGTGGCCGCCACTCGATGCCGCCGCAAGGACGTCGCCCGTGCCGGCGTCGAGCAACACCAGGCCGGCGCGCCGCTCGGCGGGCGCGGGCTGGGCGCCACGGCAGGCGCGCCCGTCCCACTGGCCGCCCTGCTGGCCAATGCAGTCGAGCAGCACCTGGGCGCGCGCTTGCAACGTCAGATCGAGCGTCAGGCTCGCCGCATGGTCGCTTCCGCCCAACCGCGCCAGCATGCCGGCCACGCTGCCGTCGTGCTGGCGGTGCACGCCCAACAGTGGCGCCAGGCCGGCCAGCGTGGCCTGGACCGACGGCGCACCATCCTGCCACAAGGATTCACCGTTACGATCGACCAGGCGTACCGCAGCGCCGGCGGGTCGCACGCTGCGGCTGCCAGCCGGCAGCGCCTGCCATGCGAGTGCGCCCCGCTCGACCTTCAGATGGCGGTACGCGGCGTCGGCACCGCCGGACAACCTCGCCAGGTCGAGCGGCTCGATCTCGACCTTGACCGACGTTGCGCCCGGCAGCGGCGACAGCACCAGGTGCGCCACGGCGCCCGCATCCGGACAGGCGCGCCCGTCGCAGACGCCACGGGCCGCCACCGTGGCGCCCAGCACACTGCGCACACGGCCGGCAACCAGCAGCTCCAGCGGCTTGCCGTCTGCTCGTGTATTGAGGATCACGAGGCTGTCACGCCGCCCGCCCTCCCAGCCGCCGACACGATTCCACGGCGTCCAGTCTTGCGGCAACTGCGCGAACAGGCGCATCGCCGCCAGTGGCAAGCCGGCCTCGCGTACGGCCGGGCTGCCTGCCACTGCCGCTTGCCAGATTGCCGTTGCGCCGGGCCGCACGCGCCACGCCACCAGCCGCCGTTCGCTATTGAACACGCGCACCTGTTCGCGCACGAAGGCGCCGTCGGCCCGGTGATGCAGGCGTTCGAGCAGGCGCCGGTCGCCGGCGTCGAGTTGAAAATGCTGCCATCCGGGCAGCGGCGCGCGCACGGCCTCGTCGGCCTGGAGCCAGGCCTGCAAATCGCGTGGCGCCAGTTCGATCAAGCCGTCGCGGCCAAGGCGCAGCAAACCGCGCGCCCGCAACGCCTCGAACAGCGCCTGGTCTTCCAGGCCGGTGCCCGGGGCCAGCGGCACGGTCCAGACGCCGGGACGCAAGCGCAGCGTGACCGGCGCGCCGGATGCCGGAAAGGCCTGCACCAGCGCCGTCGTCGCTCCCTGCTGACCAGGCTGAAAATGCTGCAGCACCAGTTCACCGGCCTGCGGGCAGGCGCCGCTCGGCTGGCGCGTGAACCGCAGCGCCTCGCCGCGCCACAGCAGCCAGCCCGCACCGCCCAGCGCGGCCTGGCCGTGGCGCGCATGCTTCGCCACCCCGCCCGTTGCATCGCTGATCCAGCTGGCGGTGCCGAAGCCGGCGTTCCAGGCGATGGCCAAGCCGGCGCCCGCATTGCCCGTGATGTCGATGCGCGGCATGGCCGAGCCGTCGCGCGCCAGCAGAACGCTGCGTGGTGGCCCGTTGCTACTCCGCGCAAGCGCCGCCGCTTCGCTGAACGGATAGCCGACACGCAGCGGCAGCAGCCTTCCGTTCGCCGGGTCGAGGATCTGCGTGCACAGGTCGACCCGGACCGCCGGCCCGGCCTGCATGCCGCTGGCAATGACGAGCGCAAGCGCGCCGCGCTGCGTCAGCGACACGCCGCTGTCGGTCGGCACGACGAGCTCCAGGCCCGGCGCCAGCGGCTGCAGCGCCGCCAGCGCCTGCGCGCCGGGGACGTCCTGCGCATCGTTCGGCAACGCGCGCGCGTGCAGCGCCAGCGCGACCGCGCCGCCCGTCACCAGCGCCAGCGCGGCCCAGGCCCAGGCGGGACCAAGCGAGATGGTCCAGCCCCGGCGCAGATTGCGGGCACGCCGCCGCGCCGTGCGTGACGCGGCGATGTTGCGGGTCAGGGTGGCGAAGGGGCCGCTCATGCTCAAGTCCAGTCGGTAGCGTGGCGCCCAAGCGCCCTCGCGCAGGACTAGCGGAGGGCTGGTGAAACCGCTGAGCGAAGTGACGCTGCAAGCGCATGGTCAGGGCCGCTCTGATGCAGCTCACCCCCCGTTTTCTGCGGCTCGTCGCACGCCGCTGGAAGCCCTGCGGGGACACGCCTACAGTACACACATCGACACACCACTTAACCACCAAGGAGAAGCAAAATGAACGTCCTCAAACACATGGAAGCCGTCTTCATCGCCGCCGCCCTGATCGCCGTTCCTGTCGGCTATCTGGCCAAGGTATCGGACGCCAACGCCACCGCATTCAATGCCAGCAGCGCAGCCATCGCCAGCGGTGCCAAGGTCGCCACCGTGACCGTCACCGCCAAGCGCCTGAGCAATGCCGAGAAGTCGCAACTGCTGGCGCTGGACACCGTCACCGCAGCGAGCCGGCTGTGACTTCGGTCGGTCGTCGCGGCGCTGCCCGCGGGCGGCGCGCGGCGGCCAGGTGGACGGCAAACGCCACCAATCTGTGTCAGATGTAATAACTTGCTTCAGGCTTCGCGTCACCGATCCCGGATTGCTATATTCCGCTTATCCGCTTACGGATCTGGAGACGACCATGAAATCCCCGCTTATTCTTGCA
>Ga0308169_10001266_pt1 | contig 30280 bp, 24 predicted proteins | sample PhyBR1_2_FD_202139 | JGI IMG/M metagenome (GOLD analysis project Ga0308169, IMG submission 202139) | Phyllosphere microbial communities from UC Gill Tract Community Farm, Albany, California, United States - DLSLSB.R1 | ecosystem: Host-associated > Plants > Phyllosphere > Unclassified | place...
AACGCCCTCGCTCGCAATGCATCCTGTACCCTCCTCGAGCACTCTATCGCGGCGAGCAGACAGGAAGAGGGACAGCGCGCTCTATTTGCCGATGCAGAACCCGCGAAAGATCTCGCCGAGGACCTCCTCCGTGTCGACCATGCCCGTGATCTGTCCGAGCGACCGCACGGCGTACCGCAACTCCTCCCCCGCGCTCACGATCTCGTCCGAGGGCAGGTCTGCAGCAAGGGGAGACAAAGAGAGAGTCAGTGGAGCGCTCGCAGAGGAGGAGAGGCGAAAGAGAGAGCGACGCACCGAGGAAGGCGTCGAGCGACGAGAGCGTGTCCTGCGAGCAGGGTGCAGCACGTCAGGTCGAGGCGACGCTGCGAGCCTAGAGGGTCAGAAAGGAAGCGCACCTCGAGATGCCGTCGATGCCGCTCGTGCGTGACGATGGGCGTCTCCTCGAGCACGTCCGAGAGGTCGAACCTGCGAGGGCGCAAGCTCATCAGCTCGCTCTGCGCGCCGACGAGAGCCGAGCGAGAGAGAGAGAGAGAGAGAGAGAGGGACGCACCGCCGCTTGACCTCGCCCTTGAGCCGCTCTGCAAGCTGCGCAAGCCCTCGGCCGTCCCTCACGCTCACGAGCGCGAACGCCCGCTCGAGCCCATCCTCGCTCGGGGCCGCCGCCGCCGCCCAGCTCTTGCCTTCTCGCCGCAGGTACGCCTCGAGCGCGCTCAGCTGCGCCGCTGTAGGTGGCTCGGCGCGGGCGTCGAGCTTGTTGAGCACGATGAGCGTGTGCTGGTCGATGAGGGAGAGGGTGAGAGGGTCGATTCGGGGAGCGGGCGTGGATGCGGAGTGGGGCGACGTCGAAGACGTCGTGGGGAAGAGCTCGTCGAGTGGAAGGACGCAGAGCTTGATGTCGGCCGTCTCGGCTCTGTCGCGCTCGCCGTCAGCGCCGCTCGGACCGCCGAGCAGCTCTCGAGGAGGAGGGTGAGGACGCACTTTGCGACGGCCCGCTCGATCCCGATCGCCTCGACCTCGTCGCCCGTGCTGCGCAGGCCTGCAGTGTCGGCGACGTGGACCGGGAAGCCGTGAAAGTCGAGCGCGAGCTCGACGACGTCGCGAGTCGTGCCCGGGGCGGCCGTGACGATGGCGGCCTCGCGTTGAGCTGTCGGACAGGTGGACGGCATCAGCGTCGCACGAGGAGGTAGTGTTAGGTCTCGAGAGGGAGGAGGACGCACCGAGCCAGTTGAGGAGCGAGCTCTTGCCGGCGTTGGGCGGGCCGACGATGGCGAGGTGGATGCCCTGCCGCAGGATCTCGCCCCTGCGCCCGTCGTCGAGGTACTTGCGTATCCGGGAGCTGAGCGTGTTGACCTTCTGCCGAGCTGCGTCAGGGCGGCCGATGGGTCAGCAGAGGGTCCGAGCGGCCGAGAGCGAGACGAGCAGGGGGAAGAGGAAGCGCACCTTGCTCGTAGACGCCTTCCGAGATGCCCTCGTCCTCGCCAAAGTCGATGAGCGCCTCGATGAGTGCCATGGCCTCGATCGCCTCGCTGCGCATCGAGTCGTACGCGACGCGCATTTGGCCCTGTGGGCGCAAGAGAGACCGAGTAAGCGCTTCGTCCTTTCGAGCGAGCGAGAGGAGGGAGACGGCGGGACGCACGCTAGCCTGCCTCGCCGCCAGCTTCCTCTGCGCCTCGGTGTCGGCCTCGACGAGGTCCCGGATGCCCTCGACCTCGGTCAGGTCCATCTTGCCGGCCTCGAACGCGAGCCGAGTGAACTCGCCGGGCTCGGCGATGCGGAAACCGTTGCCGAGGGAGGGTAGGAGTCGCAGGAGGAGCTGCACGAGGGCTGGAGAGCCGTGTAGGTGGAGCTCGAGGGTCGGTTGGGCGGTGAGGGCGGAGCGAGCTGCGGGAAGGGTTCAAGGTCAGCGCCGGCGAGCGGCCGAGGAGGGAGCGAGACCACGGCACGCACAGGGGAAGTAGAGCACGACTGCCTCGTCGAGGACCTCGCCGTCTGGCGCCACGATGCGCCGCAGGACGGCCTTGCGCTCTGGCGGCTCGCTCCTCGTGCGGTCGCTCTGGGTCCTGCCCCGCGCCGGGAGCGTCATCGTGCGCCAGACCTCGAGCGCATCCGGCCCCGAGACGCGCAGGATCGAGATGGCCGACTTGCCCTTGCCCGTCGCTGGCGCAAAGATGGTCGGGGGGCGGAACGGCGGAGGAGGCGGTGCTGGCTGTGTCGAGGCGGGCCGGGTGTGGGCGGCTCGAGTCGGCAGCTGGGCGGGTCGACAGGTGCAGGTAGCCCTCCAGGGGGCTGTAAGCGCTCGCAGCATTGCGAGGATCGGTGGAGAGCAGGTCGAGGAGGAGAGCGACGAGAGCTGGGAGACTCGCTCGCCCTTGTCTCCTCGCCCACCCCACCGAGCGAGCTGTCCAAGGCTCTCTACCTGCTCTCGTTTGCTCTTTCGGCACCTCAACGATAGCGCAACTCGACCCGACCTCGACTCGCCAGCCCTCACCTCCTCCCGGTCCTCATCAATGAGCGCTCCTCGCTTCTTCATCGACTTCGCTGCGGGCGACGCCGAGGCGTACGAGCAGGAGCTTATCCGGCACCAGGAGCTGGTGCGGTGGCTCGAGGCCAATGCGACCAAGTACGGGCTCGCAGCTCGGCTCGAGGCGCTGGACGAGGCAGCGAGGGAGTCACTCGTTGCTGTGTACGAGGGGGAGACACAGGTGCGTCCACTCGCCTCCGTCCAGTTGAACGAGGAGATGCTGACTGCCTCCGCGCAGATCGCCCTCACCCCTTCCGCCTTTTCGCCGCCCGCCTCGCTCCTCCTCCCTCGGCTCTACCTCGACGTCTCGTCCTCGCCCGGCCTCAAGAAGACCTCGGCCAACTTCCTCGCGCTACTGACGGACGACAAGAAGCTCGTGTCCAAGCGTGCGCCCAATCCGCCCCTACGCTACCGCGGCACGCCCGTCTTCCGCATCGACAAAGGGTTCGTTGCGCAGACGGGCGACGTTACGAGGCAAGACGGGTCCGGCGGCGAGTCTATCTGTGCGTCCAAACCCTTTCTCCACCCTGTCTGAGCCGCAGCATGCTGACGTCGCCCTCTCGACGCAGATGGCGGCGCCTTCAACGACGAGAAGGACGGGCTCAAGGTCCAGTTCCAGCTCGGCACGGTCGCCATGGCCAACTCGGGCAAGAACTGTGCGTCCTCGTCCACTCGACACGTCTGCTTGTCTGCACTGGGCTGACTCGCTCCTCTCTTCCCGCATGCAGCCAACACCTCGCAGGTCCGTCCGGCCTTCTCAAAGTCGCGCGCGCAGCTCTCGCTGACCCTCGACGGCCTCCCTGCAGTTCTTCATCACCCTGACGTCCCACCCGGTCAAGCTCAAGAAGCTCACGGGCAAGTACGTTGCGTTTGGGCAGGTGGATCTCGGCGACGAGGGCTCTCGAGCGTGCCTCGAGCGGCTCGACGCCCTCGCGGACGGCAAGGGTGGAACGTCGGTCAAGGTGTGGATAGACGACTGCAATATTGCTCCTTGAAGCTCGTCCTGTGCGAGAGAGGTGCGGCGGCCGGCGAGCTGCTGGAAATGTGAGACGTGCGGTCGGACCTCCTCCTCCCTCGCCTCGAGCGCGAGCGCAGAACCGTCTCCTCGGGCGACTCGGCTCACTGTGCTCCGCTTTCTGCTCGCTGTGCGCCGTCTTCGAGACGTCCTCGCCGTCGGCACGTCGGGCGAATTCGGCTTCAAATCTCCGCCGCTATCTCCAAGCTCGTCGCGCGTCGGCTCGTCCCCACCCCCTCTTCGCGCTCCTCTCCCTCCTCCCTCTCACCGCAGATCGCTGCCGTAGCACTTGCTGCACGCCCTCTTCGCCCTACCTACAAGCTCAGCAGTCGACACAGCACCCAGCCTCTCTCGCCCGTCCTCATGGCCAAGCGCGCTCTCATCACCATCGGCTGCGACGTCGACAGCTGCGCCGGCTGGCTCGGCTCGTACCACGGCGAGGACAGCCCCAACGACATGTCGCGAGGCGTCTTCGCCGCCGAGGTCGGCGTTCCTCGCCTCTTGAAGCTGTTCCGGCGCTACGGCATCACGGCGTCGTTCTTCATCCCGGGTCACACGCTCGACTCGTTCCCGGACGAGATGGCCGAGATCGTCAAGGAGGGTCACGAGGTCGGCCTGCACGGCTACAGCCACGAGAACCCGGTCGCGATGACGGTCGAGCAGCAGAAAGAGGTGCGCTCGCTCCTCCACGTTCGCCGGCTTCCCCCGCTCCCTGCGACTGACTCCCCCTTCGTCCAGATCCTCGACCACACGTACGAGCAGCTCACAAAGCTCGCGGGCAAGCCTCCTGTCGGGTCGGTCGCGCCGTGGTGGGAGTCGTCCAAGGAGGGGATCGCTCTCCTGCAGGAGAAGGGCATCCTCTACGACCACAGCAGCCAGGCGCACGACTGCATGCCGTTCTACACGCGCACCGAGGACACGTGGACCAAGATCGACTACTCGGCCAAGAGCGCAAAGTCGTGGATGAAGCCGCTCGTCAAGGGCGAGCTGACCTCGCTCGTCACCATCCCCGCCAAGTGCGTTCCCCTCTCTCGCTCTCAGCTTTCACAGATTGCCCTCCCCTGCAAGAGCTGACGATTGTGCCCTCGCAGCTGGTACCTCGACGAGTGAGTGCCGCCTGGCCGACTCGACGCTCTCGAGAAGCGGATGCTGACGCTCGTCCCCGTCGCGCTCGCAGTCTTCCTCCTCACATGTTCATCAAGGGCGCCGCTAACAGCCAAGGTTATATCGATTGCCGCACGACGCTCGATCTCTGGAAGAGGTGAGTCTGACCCGCCGGCCGTACCAGGTCGACTTCCTCGCGCCGAAGCTCGCTCTGAGCCGCGCTGACGTCTCTTCTTCCGCAGACACTTTACCTACTTCTACCGCGAGCACGACTGGCACGGTTCGTCCCCTCTCCTTCGCCTCGGCTCCCTCATCTGCCCCTCGGGCGCCTTCTGCTTGCCGCAGCCAGCTGATGCCTCCTCGCCGCGCAGTCTTCCCCCTCACGATCCACCCCGACGTCTCTGGCCGCCCGCACATCCTCCTCATGCTGGAAGAGTTCATCGAGTGGCTCCAGACGCACGACGGCGTCGAGTTCGTCACGATGGAGGCGGTCGCCAAGGAGTTCCGCGAGAAGTTCCCCTACCCGGGCGAGCAGGCCAAGTACGTCGCCAAGGAGGGTAAGGAGGGTCAGGAGGCCGAGCAGTAGATACAGATAGCGAGAAACGAGAATGCTGCAGTCGCGCCGAGCGCTTTTTGAGAAGAGGTCCGAGCGGCCGACGAGCTTCAACTTGAGAAGGTCGACAAGAGCGAGCCTGTGAGGCTCGAGAGCGACGTCTGACGGCATTCCTGAGCGCATTGACGAGCATAAAGACGCTTGCGACAGCGCGCGGTGAGAGCCGACGTCCTCGACTGCGCGCTTGGCCGAGCTAGTTCTTGCTACGGGCTCCTCCTGCTTGCGAGCCGGCTGCAGCGACCGAGCCGCAGCTCGTGCAGCGCTCTCGACCTGTCTACCCACGACATGTCAACAGCTCAAGCGTGACGCTTTGCATGAGAGCCGAGGCGGAAAGGTTCGTCTCGCGAGAGCCAAGTCAGTCTTCTCGCTGCCTGCTCGCGCACTCTCGATGGCGACGAGCGCGAAGACCAGAGGAAACGAAACGTTACTCGTTCATCTAGTGCACGCATGCGCTCGGCACGCACCGAGGTCTACGTAGCTGGAAGATCGAACGAGGTGGGACAGACGAAAAAGAATGGCACGATCGGCGGACAAGCGAGACCTCCTCCTCCTCCTTCTCCTCCTCCTCCTCCTCCTCGTTGTCGACGACGACGATGACGATGACGACAATGACGCTCAGGCATTCTCCTGGTCCTTGTCGGTCGACGGCGACGCGACGTCGAGAGGCGTGCCGAGCACCGACGCGAGCCACGCCTCGCCCTCCTCGACGTCGTCGACGACGTTGGCGGCCTTGACGACGGGCTCATCGCCGACTTTGAGCGTCGCGAACGACTGGGCGAGCTGCTCGTCGCGAGTCGGCGTGCTGGGTGCGTCGGCCTTGTCCTCCTCGAGCGGGGCGGGCTCCTCGACGGCGACGGCGAGCGGCTTGGTCCAGGCGGTTTCGGGCGACGACGGCGTGAAGCCCGAGTCGTAGCCCTGGGACGCCGGGCTCGCGGCGACGTCGGCCTTGGCGTCCTGCGCCTTGACCTCGTCGTCGATGTCGGCGACGGCGCGCGGCGTGCGCGTCCCCTCGGGCTCGGACGTCGTCGCGTGCGGGGACAAAGCGCGAGCCGACTCGTGGACGACGTCGGGTTGGGGCTGAGGCGACGACGACGTCGGAGCAGCGGCAGGAGCCGAGGCACCCCAGCCAGGGGCGCTCGCGGCGGGCTCCTCGGCGGCGGGCGCGGTCGGCACGGACGACGCCGAGGCGCCCCAGCCGGCCCCAGCCGGCGAGGTCGATGTTGCCGGCGTCGGCGTAGCGCCCCAGCCGGCCTGCGCGCTCGAGGAAGGCGCCGCCGGAGCCGAAGCTCCCCAGGCGGGCGCCGACGAGGCAAAGTTGGCCGACGTCGACGACGAGGTCGGAGGAGCGAAGACTGCGTGACGACGATGAAGAGTTAGCGATGCTCTGCTGATGTGCAGGGGAAGGATGAGGGAGAGAGGCGGGACGCACGCGAGCTGCCGCCGTCGAGGAAGGCCTTGAAGTCGTCGCTCACGATCTGGTCGTCGCGGCCGAAGATTTGGAGGATGTCCTGCCCGATCGCTGCACGTGTCGCTCATCAGGAAAGGCTCGGGCAAGAGCGATGTAGAGAGAGGGAGGAGGACGCACTCATGTCGCGAGAGCCCGAGAGGAACGTGATGGCCCGACCGGTCGCGCCTGCGCGAGCCGTGCGCCCGATGCTGTTCCTCGATAGCGTCAGCGCCGACCCAAAGGGCAAAGGGCAAAGAAAACGAGCTGGGACGCACCGGTGGACGTAGTCGGAAGCGCTCGAGGGCGCGTCGAAGTTGAGGACGAGGGTGACGGCCGGGATGTCGAGACCGCGCTGAGCGACGTCGGTCGCGCACATGATCGGCATCGTTCCCTTGCGGAACTCGTTGAGGGCCCAGTCGCGCTCCTCCTGCCTCTTGTCGCCGTGGATCGACACAGCCTCGAACGAGCCGTTCTCGGGCGCGCGAAGCCAGTCGCACAGGTCCTGGGTCGAGCGCTTGGTCGAGCAGAAGATGAGGACCTTGCCGCGCTTGTCGGCCTCGGCGCGAAGAAGGTCGAGGAGCCTGCGAGCACAGGGTCGTCGTCAGCTCGGCGCCGGTGTCAAGGAGCCGACTCGCACGAGGAAGTAGGGGAGGGACGCGCAGGAGACAGTAAGGAAGGGACGCACTTGTCCTTCTTGTCGCGCATGCCGCGCTCGCAGATGAAGACGTCCTGCTTGATGGCGCGGTTGGCCGTGACCTCGTCCTTGCCGATCGTGACTCGGGCGGCGTCCTTGACGAACGTCTTGGCGAGCTCGCGCACCTCGACGGGCCAGGTCGCGCTGAACATGAGGACCTGCCTATCGGGCCGGATGGTTGCGAAGATCTGGCGCAGCTCCTCCTCGAACCTGCAGGAGGAAAGGTCGGCGAGGGGTCAGCGACGACGACGACGACGACGACGACGACGGCTTGGACGACATCTGCAGCAGAAGAGAGTGGCGACGCACCCCTCGTACACCATGCGGTCGGCCTCGTCGAGGACGAGGTAGGTGACGCGCTCGAGCTGTGGCAGGCGAAAGGGGAGAAGGAGCGGGCGGGCGAGGAGGAGCGTCAGCACCGGTCGTCTCGCTCGTCGCACGACAGCGGTCGTCCTGCACGTCGCACGAGTCGCCTCGCCCGTCGCACGACAGCCGAGAGCAGAAAGATGGACGCACCTTGACGTCGCTGGTCGAGAGGAACTCGATGAGGCGGCCGGGCGTCGCGACGAGAGCGTCGATGCCGCGGTGGATCGTGTCGAGCTGCTGAAATTTGGGCGCGCCCCCGTAGCACGCACCGTACTTGATGCCGTCCTTGCTGCCGATCTCGGTGCACTCGCGGAGGATCTGGGTGACGAGCTCGCGGGTCGGCGCCATGACGAGGGCGACTGCGGGCGAGCAGGGACGACGAAGGGGTGTGAGCGGCGGTCGGCGACGACGGCGACAAGGTAGGGCGAAGGGAGAAGTCACTCACTGGGACCGGTGTCGGCTGTCGCTTGAGGCTGAGCGAGGATGTGGGCGACCATGGGGACGGCGTAGGCGAGCGTCTTGCCCGAACCCGTCTCCGAGATGGCGCTGCGAGACGAGGAGAGCAGGCCGAGGTCAGGTCCTGCAGCGATGCACGAGCGCAAAGCGAGAGGAGAGGGAGGGACGGTGCGCGAGAGAGGGAGAGACGCACATGAGGTCGCGACCCGAGCAGGCCATGGGGAGCGCCTGGCTCTGGATGGGCGTCGGCTCGGGGAAGCGCTTGTCCTGGACGTACTGCGCGACGCCGTCGAGGAGCTGGCACTCGACCCAGTTCTGGGCGGGACGAGGCGCGTCGCCGCTCACGAGGATGCCCTTGGCCTCGCGCCACGCCTCGACCTCGTGCTGCGGGCGGTCGACGGTCGCCTTGTGCGGGACGAAGAAGTCCTGCGAGCAGGTCGAGAAGCGTGAGCGCATGTCCCTCGAGGTTGAGGGAGAAGAGGAGCTACAACTGACCTTCTCAAACGGCGGGAGCGTGACGTGCCCGAAGTCGATGGTCGGCAGCTCGGCGAGAAAAGGGCCTGCGCGCACTCATCAGCATGACGCTCTAGTGAAGAGGCGAGGGCGAAACGAGAACGCACCTTGCTCGCGCCTCGGCGGACCGCCGCCCGAGTAGCCGCCTCCTCCACCGCTCGAGCCGTACCCCTCGCCGCCGCCGCCGCCGCCGAACCCGCCCGGACGTCCCGGCGCACCGTAGCCTGCGAGCAAAGAATGTCGGCGTCAGCTAAAATCGAGACGAGGAGGGAAGCAAGGAGGGACGCACCGCCGCCGTCGCCGCCTGCTCCCGAGCCGTACCCGCCGCCGCCGCCGTCCGAGCGGTCGCGAGGTCCGCCGAAGCCTGCACGAGAAGAGCATCAGAAGTGTGCGAGGAGGAGGAAGACGGAGCATCGAGAACGAGAGACGCACCGCCGCCTTCACGACGAGGAGGACGGTCGAAGCCTGCTCGGCACAGGCATCAGCGAGCGTTCAAGAGTGACAAAGAGGGCTCGCACGCACCGGTACGGTCGCCGCCGCCGCCGCCTTGGCCCCACGCTGCGAGCGAACGGTGAAAGGAGTCAGTTCGGCAGGCTCGAGAGCGGCAGGAGAGAGGGGGACGCACTGCCGCCGCCTCCACCGCCGCCGTAGCCTCCTCCACCGCTGCCGCCGCCGTAGCCCTGGTTGCTCTGCGACTGATGCTCGCCGCGCGCGGCGCAGTAGCCGCCGCTGTCTGGCTTGGCGCCCCACGAGCCGTCGGCGCCGCCGGCCGACGCCGAGGCCTGAGCGCCGCCCCAGCCTTGCGCGCCGCCGCTCTGCTCGCGGCGAGGAGGACCGCCGCCGTAGCCCGACTGCGCCGAGGCACCGTACGAGTCGCGCGAGGGGGGAGCGGGCGCGCCGCCGCCGCCGCCCCACCCGCCCGAGCGGTCGGCGCCGCCGCGGTCGCCGTTGTTGCGCATGTGCGGCGCGCCGTCGCGGTCGCGAGGCGGAGCGGAGAAGCCGCCGCGCTCTTGCTGAGGAGCGGCGGGACCGCGAGCTGTAGGGCGCGGCGCGAGAGTCAGCAAGTCGTCCTCGCGCGCAGGAGGAGAGAGAGGGGAAGAGGACGCACTAGCTCCGCCCCAGCCCTGAACGCCGCCGCCCGTGCCGCCCGACGAGTAGCCACCGCCCTGCGGCGCACCGCCGCCCCATCCACCGCCGCCGCCGCCACCGCCCGAAGCCGGCCCGCCGCCGAAGCCGCCCGACGTCTCGCGCTGCTGCTGCTGCTGACGAGGCGCGCCGTACCCGCCCGAGTCGCCGCCGCGTCCACCTCCTCCACCGCCCCAACCGCCGCCGCCCGAGTCATCGCGGCGAGGAGGACCCGCGGCCGGGCCCGAGGCCGAGGTCGGGGTCTGAGCGGGAGCGGCGGCGGGCGCACCCCAGCCCGAGTAGGACTGCTGCTGCGGCTGAGGCGGCTCGGGAGGCTGTGCGCCGCCGTAGCCTGCGCGGCGGGCGGAATCTGCGGGCGCGGGAGAAGGGCGAGGTACGTCAGTCGACGGACGGACAGTCGAGAGCTCGGTCCGATGCCGGGCGCGCGAGAGGGGAGGGGACGCACCCCAGCCGGATGCCATGCTGTTGCTGAGTCGAGTGCGAGGTTCTGCGAGGTCGAAAGAGGGCGAGGAGGGCGAGGTCGAGAGAGCGAGTGAGGCGAAGGAGGGAAAGGGCCGAGAGGCCGACACCGAGAAGCTCGAGGCGCGTGCCGAGCTCCGCGCACTTTCCGCTCGACGAGGCCGGCAAGGCACCTTTGCGACCTGGCGAGGAGAGTAAGAAGCAAAGGCTCGAGATGAAGAAGCGCACGCAGCGAGAGCAAGAACGAGACGAGGTCGGGAGGAGGAGGAGCTCGCTCGTCGCTCGCGCTCGAGAGCCTGCCGGGCCCTCGAGGGAGCCTCGCACAAGCCGCAGAGCCACAGAGACGCATCTATACACAGACCCAGACACTCAGAGACCCGCACGCTGCATCCCATGCGCTGCCGCCTCACGCACTGACCTCCTCCTGTGCCGCCGCCGCCGCCGACGACTCGCCCTCCTCCCTCGCCGCCCAGGCCTCGAGCGCCTCGCACACCCTCCTTCCCTCCCTCCTTCCACTGATGAACGCGCCCGCGACGCTCCCATGCTGGTCGACGTCCGTGTGCTCGCCCGCCCACCCGAGCCGCCCGCCCCACGTCGGCCGGCTCACGATGTGGAAGTCGAGCGGCGACGCGCGCGTGCCGTCGGACGACGACGCGAGGGGCGTCGGGGCCGACGTCGCGCCGAGCGAGAAGGGGTCGTGCAGCCAGGTCGTAACGAGCGTCGTCGTCGGCGCAGGAGGAGCGGCGGCGTGCGGTGGTGCGGCGGCGGCCGAGGTGGCGTCGGTCGAGGTGGAAGAGGAAGGGGACGAGGACGAGATCGAGAGGCGCCGGACGAGGTACTCGTGGAACGCCGCTGCGACCTGGTCGGCCGGGTACCGCGCGATGGCGTGCGCCGCGGCGGCGCCGACGTAGGCGAGCAGCGTCGGGTGCGGCGTCGCGCCGATGCGCTGGAACGACGCAACGGGGATGACGGTGCGCTCGAAGACCTCGGCGAGCGTCTGCGCACTAGAGGCGGGCTCGCCCGAGAGCGGGAGGAGGAGGAACGAGCCCGTGTCCGAGGGCGACGGCCACCACGCCGACGGGTACGAGAGGACGACCTTCTCGAGCGCGCCGGTGCGCATGCGCTCGACTGCCGAGAGGAAGGTGGACGACAGGGGCGGCGAGAAGGTGGGAGGGGTCTGCTGGAGGACGGCGTGCGGGATGGTCGAGATGACGGCGCGCGCCGAGTACGAGTCGCCCTTGCGCGTCGAGACTCGCACGCCCTTGCCCTCGCCGAGGTCGTCGACGCTCGTGACCTCTGCGCCGAGATGGACCTGGCCGCCGGCGGCCTTGACGTCGGCGACGAGGTTGTCGATGACCTCGCCGTACCCGCCGAGCGGGAAGGCGTCGGTGCCCTTGAAGCCCTGCTCGAACCCGGCGAAGACGGCGGCTTGGTCCTCGAGGCGGGTGCCGGCGCCGATCTCGGCGGTGCGGGCGAGGGTGACGAGCCGCGGGTCGTGCTCGAGGGTCGGGAGGAGGAGCGAGGCGACCGAGGCGTCGGGCGAGGTGCCTGCCGCGGGGGAGAAGGCGTTCTGGGACGACGTCGCGAGGAGGCTGGTGGCGTCTGCCTCTGCGAGAGGACCGTGTGGGCCGACGACGAGGCCCTTTGCGCCCTTGGGGATGTGGACGTCGAGGTCGAGGTCGCGAGTGATGAGGTTGGCGACCGGGTTGCCCTCGTGGAAGCCGTGGACCATGCTCCCGCCGAGGTCGACGGGCTGCGACTGGACCCTGGCGGTCGAGATGCGGCCGCCGGTGCGAGTGCGAGCGTCGAGGAGGACGACGCGGAGGTGACAGCGCGACAGCTCGCGGGCGGCGGCGAGGCCGGCCATGCCCGTACCGATGATGAGGGCGTCGTACACAGCCATCTCGTGTGCACACAGCAGGTGTTCAGGTGCCGGCGAGGGTGGGCGAAGGAGGATGAGCGGGGCGACGAGGTGGGGAGAGGTCGTCGCCCTCCTTCCACCCTCGCTCGCTCTACTAGGGCAGCGCAGCGGTACCTCGGTCTACTCTAGGTGAGCTCACACTTCGCTGCTGCCGTTCGCGAGCCGTCCCTGGCGCATTGCCGTCGACCCCTCTCTCCTCCTCGCGGCACCGCTTCCCTCTGCGGGTCCAACAGCGGTGCAGAGGGGGACAGCGCACGCAGGAGCGGCTACATAGACACTGGGACTTGATCAAGACCCGCTGACTCTCTCTGCCGTGCCGCTGCAGCTCGCCCGCCTCATCTCCTCGTCCTCATCTCGTTCGACCTCGTCGTCGCTCTCCTCCTCGTCAAGATGGACCGCAAGCCCAAGGTCGAGCCCACCGATGGCCCTTCCTCCCTCACGGCCTCGCCTGCCAACTCGCCCTTGCCGTCGACCTCGTCCTACCGCGACTTTGTCCTGCGCGCCTCGGCACCCTCGTCGTCGACCGGGACCAAGTACAACGTCATGAAGTTTGCCGTCACGGGCGGCGGCGGCGACCGCGTCATCGACCCGCAGGACGAGAGCCAGTTCCTGCGCCCGGTCAAGCTCAACCGCAAGGACCCGCGCACCGTGCGCCGCCTCACCGACGAGGACCGCGAGCGCCACAACCAGCGCGCCATCGATCGGGCAGCGCGCGCCGCGGGCGTCAAGATGGAGGTCGACGGCGACGGCACGGGCAAGGCCGAGGACGGTGCAGCAGGAGCCGGCGGCGAGGGCGAGGGCGACGCGGCGGCCAAGGACGACAAGGAGGAGCTCGACCTGTCGCTCGTCGGCAAGGGCGCCGGCGGCGCGACCAACGTCCAGCGTCGAGGGCCCGGCGGCATGTTCAAGAAGAAGACGCGCCGCGTCTTCGTCTCGTCCGAGGAGGCGCGCCGCCTCAAGCGCGAGGAATGGCAGCCCTGGGTCCTCGAGGACGACGAGGGCCGCGAGCGCTGGATCGGTCGGCTCGAGGGCGGCGCCGGCGAGATCGAGAGCAGCGCCAAGTCGCCGCAGCAGCAGAACGGCAACCGCGCCGGGCTACAAGGGTGGCGCCCGGCGGCCGACTCGAACTCGACCGGCTCGGGCGGGAGCGCCTACGTCGCCTTCGTCCTGAGCGACAACCAGGACGAGTTCCGCGTCCTGCCCGTCAACCGCTGGTACCGCTTCAACCAGGGCCCCAAGTACCTCACGCTCGCCGAGGAGGAGGCCGAGGAGGAGGTGCGTCCGCCCGTCTCTCCTCGTCTCTGTCGCTCGCCCTCCTGCTCCTCGGCTGACTCTACGCTCCGCGCTCGCAGTACGCCCGCCAGCAAAAGTCCAAGGACCCCGAGCGCTGGGTCATGCACCGCCGCATCGCCCCGCCGCCCGGCGCCGCAGCAGCCGGTGCCACGGCCTCGTCCTCCTCGGGCGCTTCGACCCCTCGCGGCGCCGCAGCGTCCTCGTCCGGCCCATCGGCGTCGTCGCTGCGCTCGCGCATGCTCGCCAACTCGGCGCACGGCTCGCGCCTCGACGCCGCCGACAACGCCGGCGGGCGGCCGCAGGTCCGCACCGTCATCAGCTCGGGCGCAGGAGCAGGCGCAGGCGGGTCGAGGGGCAGGGGTCGGGCGGCAGATCAGGGGGACGACGAGTTCGACTACGAGGAGGACTTCCAGGATGACGAGGAGGGCATCGCCAAGATCGACGACCTCGCCGACGAGGAGGAGACCAAGGAGCTCGAGGTGCGTCCCAGCTCTTCTGCCTGTCTCTCTCTCTCGCTCTCGACCTGACTCGGCTTCTCTTCTATACTTGCTCGCCCGCAGGAGCGCATCCGCCGCGAGATGCGCGCCGTCGAGCGGCCGGACGAGATCCCGGACGACGACGAGGTCGACGCGCTCGAGGGCGAGGGCGACCGCCTCAACCGCACGGGCAAGGAGATCAAGAAGCTCGTCAAGAAATCGGACAAGACGGGCAACTACGAGTCGGACGACGACGTCGAGAACCCTTACGCGAGTGTGCGTCCCTCCTCCCTCACGCTCTCTGCGTGCCCTGTCACTCCCTACGCACGAGCTGACCCTTGCGCCTTCATGGTCTTCTACGCGCAGGACGACGACAACGACAGCGACGCCTCGGCCACCTCGCACGCCTCGGGCGCCCGCCCTGGCTCGCGCGCCGCCTCACCCGGCCGCGGCTCGTCCACCTCTCGACCCGCCTCGCGCGCCGCCTCGCCCTCTTCCTCGGGCGCTGCTATGCTCGCTCGACGCGCTGCATCGCCCTCGTCCAAGCGCAAGCGCGACGCCGGCGCAGGGAGCGACAGCGAGGGCGGCGCGTCGTCGTCGACCGCCGACGGGTCCAAGCGGCGCAAGGGCGGCTCGGGCTCGGGCAAGGGCAAGTCGCCGTCACCTGGGCCGGCGGGCGGCCTCGCGCCGGGCGCGCTGCTGAGCGAGGCCGACCTCGTCGCGTTCCTCAAGGCGCGCCCGGGCCAGACGAGCTCGACCAAGGACCTGCTGCGGCACTTTGGGCGCGCGCTCAAGGACAAGCGCAACAAGGAGGCGATGGGCGGGCTCCTCAAGGCCGTCGCCGACTTCAAGGAGGGGAGCCTCGTGCTCAAGGCCGGGCTCTGAGCGTCGTCGACTCGCGCCGGCTCTCCCTCTCTCGCCGGGCCTTTGCTTCTGCTCTCACGCCCTCTCCTCGCACTCTGCATTGTTCAAACTCATCGCACGGACGTCCTGCGTCGTTGCAGCATGCGCAGAGAGGAGAAGAGAGAGCGAAAGGTCGTCTAGGGAGGAGGTGCGAGAGCGAGGGGAACGAGCTACAGGATGGGGCGCGCAGCGCTCGTCCATGTGCAGGCGCGTCGGCGGCTCGACCAGCGAGCTTTGAGCAGTGTCACGACTTAGTCCTGGAGAGATGATGTGCGTCAGCAGCTTCTCGAGAGGAAGGGCGAGAAGAGAGGCTCGTGCGCACCGAGAAGGACCACGAGATGGACAGCTCGCCGGTGTCCTCGTCCCCGATCGAGTCGAACGCGCCCGTCGAAAGGTCGAGAGACTCGGACGACGAGCAGCCGGGGCATTCTGCGGCCGACAAAGAGGAAGCCGGCGATGTCAGCTTCGACTCGAGCCAGTGCCTGCGAGGGAGATAGGAGCGACGCACCGTCGGCGACGGTAGCCGTGACGCTCTTGCCGTTGCTCGTGTTGGTGATGACGACCGTCTTGCCGCAGTACGAGCCCGAGCCGTACATGCTCGTTTGCAGGGCGACGATCTTGTCCGAGTCCGAGTGGGTCGAGCCGCACGCACCGGCGTTGCCATCCTCTGCAAGGCAGAGAGTCAGCGCGTGCCCAGGAAGGGAAAGAGAGTGAGCGAGAGTAGACGCACGGTAGAAGAAGGTCGCGACGCCCGAGTAGGTCGAGCCGCTCGACGACGAAGCCGAGGAAGAAGTCGAGGTCGAAGCGGCGGCCGACGAGCTCGACGAAGCGGTCCACGCCCCGCCCGTCGCCTGCGCCGCCTTGCTCGTCTGCGAGCTCGACTTGGTCCAGGCGGCAGCCGAGGGCGCACCGCTGCCGCTGTCGCCCGCCGGTGCCGTCATGCTCGCGCGCGCAGCAGAGCCCGCACCGCCCCAGGACTCGCCCTGGCGGTTGAGCCGTGCGCCACCCTTCTGACGACGGACGACCTGCTTGCTCGACGAGGTGCGCTGGAAGGCTGCGAGGCGAGGGGCGGCGGGCTGCTCGTTGCGAGCGGCGAGAGCCCGGCGCGAGACCTTGTGGCACGCAGCATCGACGGTCGAGACGCCGAGGCCGAGGAGCGAGAGGGCGATGACGGCGAAGGTGAAGTGCATGATGAAGGGATACAGGTAGAGCACAGCTCGTCGAGGGAAGAGAGGGAGAGCTGCGGCGAGAGGAGTCAGCCTTCTCGAGCGAACGGCTGCAGAGAGAGGGGAGGGACGCACCGAGAGGAGGCGGAACCGGCGGCCACAGACGAAGGAAAGAGAGAGGAGACAGGAGAGCCGGTCGAGCGGGACCTTTTGAGCGCAAAAGAGGGTAGCTGCGCGAGCTGCGAGAACGACGGCGCGCAGCAAAGAAGCGGGTGTGATGGACCCGATCCAACGGTCCGCGAGGGGGCGTGCGCCCCTTTATCTCTGGGACGAGGGCGACCTCGAAGCGAAGCACACGCGCAGGAACGCGCTCGTCGAGGACAGAACCGGTCGCTGACGCTCAAAGGCCGAGCGAGAACGGCGACGGGCAGCCGGTGCTCGAGGAAGCTCGTGGCGCGTCAACCAACCTCGTAGAGCACTTGTAGCCGAGGCCTCTGGGGGCGAAGGCCGTGTGCGCAGTGTCGCGAGCCGGAGCGCGTGCGGAGGAGGCGAGTCGAGCAGGAGCGGGTCCTCCATCGACGCACGCGCTCGACATGCTCAAGCGCGGCACCGACTTGCGCATAGCCACCTCGAGTGCCCTGCTGGGTCGGCCCGCCCTCGCTCGCCCGCCCGATGCCGCTCGTCGACCAGCTCGCCTCGTCGGCGCGCGCATACAAGCACTCGAGTCGGGGGCGTCGTCGAGCTTGATGGGCGGTACTGGGCGCGTCGAGGGGCTGAGCTGAGCTGCTCAGAGGTGCAGCACGGCTGCAAAGCCAGCATGGAGCGGTGAGGGAGGAGGGAGAGCCGCCGACTCGGAGCGGGCGAGCGCCTCCTCCTCCTCGTCGCTCGTCGACTCGGGTTCGTGCACTCGGCGTCGCCCTTGATCGAGTGGGTGCTGATTGCAGCTGGTGCTCGAGTAGCGCGGTCGAGGACAGAGCCAGGCTGGCGGCATCGCTGTCAAATCCGGGTCGGGTGCTCAGTCCTCTTGCTTGCTGGTTTCTGTCCGCCGCTCGTCTGTTTTGGCGAGGCCCCGGCTCGCGCTCTCGGACGCGCCGTTCCCCCGCTCCCCCTCCCTCTCTCTCTTCCCTTCCTCCCACTTCGACTTCGACCGACCTGCACCAGGGCGAGCCAAGATGGAGCCTGGCACCACAAGTGCGCTCTCCTCCTTCTCCTCCTCCTCCCCTCAGCCTCCCACGCGCATCTCCCTCCGGCGAGCTGTTCCCCCGGACTCAGGCGCTGACTCCATCTGCTCGCTACAGCTCGCTCCGACGCGCCAAACGCGCCCACACCGCACCTGCACCCTCGGGCCAAGAAGCTCCCGCTCTCGCGCCACTCGCCCTCGCCGCCGCCGTCACTCGACATCCCCTCCTCCTCGTCCCCCGCCATGCTCGAGGTCTCGCACGACTACGACGCCGACGCGTCCGACTGCGACGAGCCGCACGAGCGCCGCAGGGGTCGCACCCTCGAGGTCAAGGGCACAGTCGCCGCCGGCCCCTCGCCCCGCTCCCACTCGCCCACCTCGCTTCTCTGGGGCGAGCCCGGGTGGCACGCCGGCAGCTTCTCGTTCGCCTCGCTCGCCGCCGCCGCCGCCGCCGCCGTCGCCGTCACCGAGTCGCCCACGCCGCACGCCTCGCCCGACCAGGTCCTCGAGGCGTCCACCTCGCTCGACGACGTCGGCCACGGCGGCGAGGTCCAAAGCGGCGACGACGAGGTCAAGGCGGCCAAGAGCTCGTCGGAGGGCGTCCAGGAGTCGTCCACCTCGTCGTCCGAGGCTCCGCAGGCGGCGCCCGACAGCCCAACTCGCTCCAAGAAGCTCACGCCGACCGCCGAGCCGTTCTCGCCCCGGTTCGCGACCTCGTTCACGCCCCTCTCGCTGCGCCCGAGCCCTCCTCGCCTCGGCATCGACACGGCCTTGAGCCGCTACGCCTTCCCGGCCGCGCACGCCTACAACGACCAGGCGAGCGTCGCGAGCTCGCCGCTCGACCCGCACGCGCCGGCCTCGGCCTCGGCCTCGGCGCCGCGCCGCCACTGGTCGCTCAGCAGCACGACGAGCGGATGCTCCCAGTTCGACTACGACGGCCACCTCTTGTCGCAGGGCGCCAAGTACACGATCGCCGACGAGATCCTCCAGCTCCAGTCGGCGCCGCTCGGCGGCACCATGCTCTACTCGGACGACGACATGGAGGTCCTCGCCGACGTCGACGAGCAGGCGATGAATGCGCAGCGCATGCGTGCCGCGAGCGAGGACCTCGGCCCGTCCACGGGCGCCGGGCACTGGCGCCTCCAGCAGTCGTACCCGTCGCGCTTCGCCAGCACGGCCGGCTTCGCGCACGCCCGCAGCGCGAGCATCGCGTCGTCGTCGGACAGCAGCTTCTTCTCGCCGACGAGCGCTCGCCCCGTCTTCGAGCGTGCTCAGACGGCGGCGCAGCTGCAGACCTACTTTGAGCCAACGGGCGGCGACTCGTCCACGGCGCACCTCCCCGACGACTGCGAGTCGTACCCGCCCTTCTCGCCGGCGACGCCGAGCAGCGGCGGTTGGTCGCACCGCGGCTCGCAGGCGAGCGTCGGCGGCGCCGGCACGTACCCTCCCCTCGCCCACCCCGAGCCGTTCAACCTCACGCGCGACGACCCGCTCTACCTCGAGGCGCGCGACCTGTTCGTCGAGTCGACGTGCACGTCGCTCGAGACGCCCGTCACGGACGAGCACCTCGACACGATGGCGCAGCACTTCGACCACGCCATGCACGAGTTGCACCCGCTCGCGGTCCTCTTCGGCCTGTCGCAGGACGCCGCCGACCAGCTCCTCGCCGACCCGGACAGCAGCGGCGTCAACGACGTCGTCCTCAAGGTCGCCGCCATGATGGGCCGTCAGCAGCAGCTCGCGAGCACGCAGCTCTCGGCCATGGGCGTCCCCCTGCCCGGCCCGAGCCCGAACAACCGCAAGCACGAGCTGTACAAGACCGAGGGCTGCCGCAGCTGGGACGAGCTGAAGTGGTGGTGCGTCTCTCTCTCTCTCTCTGTATCCCCCTCGCCCGTCGCAAAAGACGAGCGTCGTCGAGCCCGCACTGACCCCTCCTTTCCTGCTCTGCTCGCAGCCGCTACGGCGAGAAGTGCCAGTTCGCTCACGGCGTCCTCGAGATGCGCTACGCTCCTCGCCACCCCAAGGTGCGTCCTCGCCGGCTTTCTGCGTGCGCGCGAGCTAGATCTGACGCTCGCCCCTCGCGCCCGCAGTTCAAGTCCGAGATCTGCCGCACCTTCTGGGAGGAAGGCGCGTGCCCGTACGGCAAGCGCTGCTGCTTCGTCCACACCGTCCCCGACGGCACGACGCCGTCGTCGCCCAGCACGTCGCGCAAGGGCTCGACGGCGAGCAGTCGCGCCCAGAGCCCGCGCCCGCACGGCCGCATGACCTCGACGGCCGTCACGGCGGCGCCGTCGCGCACGTTCGGCCCGGCCTTGTCCGAGCTCCTCGGGAGCCCGTCGCACTCGTCGTCGTCGTCGTCGGCACAGAGCTCGCCGGTGAGGGCCCGTGCGCCCATCCTCGGCGGCGGCTCGTCGTCCTCGTCGTCGACCGCCTCGTCGCTCGAGACGTCGACGCTCTTCGGCCTCGGCATCCGCGAGCGCCCCGGCCAGGCGCCGGCGACGTACAAGGACGCGCCGCAGAGCCGACTGCAGCGCCTCGCGAGCATGAGCACGCACGGCTCGAGCTCGTCGCTCGCCTCGCTCGGCGGCCCGCACGGACCTCGTGGGTCCATCTCGTCGTTCGGCTCGGGCGCGCCGCGCGGCTCGACGGCGTCGCTCGTCTCGCTCGCCGCGCAAGGGTACGGCACGTCGAGCCCGATCAAGCCGGCGCCGGCGCTGGTGTCGTCCTCGTCGAGCAGGTGCTTCACGGGCGCGGCGCACGCCCGCCACAACAGCGCGGCGTCGTTCATGTCGTCGGGCTCGTCGGCGGCGGCGCCGCTCTCGCCTTTCCTCGCTCGCAACGACTCGTCGTCGAGCCTCTCGAGCGCGGCGGCGTCGCCCATCCTGCGCCGCGTCGGCGGCGACTGGCTCTCGGGCACGTCGCACGGCGCCATGTCGGCCGAGCACGGCAAGTCGGCGCTCGACTGGCCCGAGATCGAGGAGCTGTCGCTCGACGACCCGCCCGCGACGACTGGCTCGTCCTTCCACGGCAGGGCCTGAGCGGCCTTTTCCTCGCACCCTCTCCTCCCCTCCGACCTCCAAAACGACTCGTCCTCATCCTCAAGAGTCGACGCCTCGTCCCTCGCACCGGCACCCGCACTCGGAGCCGCACCTCGCACCTCGCCGCCTCTCTCCTTCTCGCCCTTCGTCGTCGTGCCTCTTCTCGGTCCACCTGGTTGTCGTCCTCGTCTTCGCCTCGCCGTTCCCTCCTATGTCACTATCCGACTTCGTGCCTGTATGTATCCCTCGCTCGGTCACCGCAGCGCGTTGCAGGAGGACACGCGCAGCCTTCCCCCCTCCCACTCCTCCCTCTCGCAGTCTTCCTCCGGCCGCACCCCTCTCTCCCCCTCTCGCAAAAGGCGTCTCGACGATGTCGTCTCCTCGTACCCCTCCTCGCTTGTCTTCGTCCTCGTCCTCCTTCGCTTGTTCGCCCGGCGGCCTCGAAGGTGGTGGTCGCCCTCCTCGGCTACCATGCCGCCTGGATCTTCCCTTGTCCGTAGTTGTGAGCAATACAGAGATCTCAGTGCCCGCTTCCCCTGCGCTCGTTTGAGCTTCGAGAGGCGACAGAAAGTGCGAGACTTGGTCGACGGCTTGATCAGGTCGAGGCGGTGCAAGCTCCTCTCGCTCGCCTCTCCCGCTCCGAGCCAGAGCACCACCATGACCGACACCAAGCAGCACTACGAGCCTCTCGCGACGGCCGACGACGCCGCCCCGCCCGCGTACGAGGCCGCCGCTCAGGGCAACATCCAGGCCGACGTCGCCCTCCTCTCGACCCGCGCCACTCCGGTCAAGGCCGTCCAGCCTGTGCGTTCATCCTCCTCCTAGGTCCACAGAGCCCACCTGACGCGCCTCCACCGCCCCGCAGATGCCGACGCCGCAGATGCGCCTCGACGGCCCGCGCAACTCGCTCGCCGTCCCGGTCGGCCTCGACGGCAAGCGCGACTGGTCGCACGGCCTGTGCGCCTGGTACGAGCGGCCTGCGCTCGCTGCCGAGGCGGCGTGCTGCCCGTGCCTCGTCTTCAACCAGAACCGCGAGCGCCTCGTTCACCTGATCCAGACCGGCGAGCGTGCGTCCCTTTCCTCTCGCTCCTCCTCGTGTCCCTCCTACAGAGCGCACAGCTGACGTTGCACCGCCCACAGCCCACCCCGCACCCTCGCGCCTCGGCATTTGGACCTGCCTGTACGCCGTCGCGCCGCAGCTCGCCGGCATCGGCCAAGTCGCGCTGCAGTGCGTCGCGCGCTTCCACACGCGCCAGCGCTACGCCGTGCGCGGCAACGCAGTCGAGGACGTCCTTGTCGGTGCGTGCTCCTCCCCCTCTGGTCCTCTGTCGGCGCTCTCCTCTCTCCCGAGCGACGAGAGCTGATGTCGAGAGTGCGATGCGCGCAGGCGCTTTCTGCACGACGTGCTCGCTCGTTCAGGAGTCGCGCGAGCTCGAGGGCGAGGAGCAGGCCCTCCGTGCCGAGGGCGCTGTCACGGCGCCGCAGCAGTACTACCGCGACGAGGCCGGCGACGCTCAGGCCTGAGCTGCCGTCCCTCCTTTCTCGCTCGAGCCTCCTCTTCTTTCGTAGACACTCCCCTTTGTTGCCTCTCGTTCGTGCTCTCACTGTATCACTGTTCGTTTCTCTCATCGAAGTCTAGAGCGCGGCAAAGTGTCCATAGTTGCGAGGAGAGCGCGAGAGACGATAAAGAGGTGCGAGGGGCGACGAGACGAGGACCTGGACCAGCCACGGCGCCGCTCGACAACGAGGAGGGGGCAGAAAGGACGTGTGCGAGCGCAGAGATGGTACAAGACAAAAGGGTTGCTTGGAGAAGGTGAAGGAGGGCGGTTGCGAGGATGCGGGCGAGGGCGAAGAGGAGGATCAGAGGAGAGGGAGGACGAAGGTCGAGAAGAGGATCGTGATGAGGGACGTTATGGTCGAGGACGAGGCCGTGACGGTCGTGAGGCCCGTGCCCTTGCAGTGCTGCGCGGCGAGAAGGAAGTCAGCGAGAGGAGGCGAGGGAGGACGGCGAGAGGGGAGCTCACGTTGTTCGAGCTCGTCGGCCAGCACGAGAGGTACCTGTGAAGCGGAAGGAGGACGAGTGCTTCAGTTCGACGAGTTCACTACACCAAGCACAGCTGCCGAGCGGCTGCGACACGGAGAAAAAGGAGAACGCGCTCGAGCCGACGCACCTGCACCAACTGCACGCCGTCGCTGGGTCGCCCGTGTAGAAGTTCCTCGTGAGGACGACAAAGACGACGATGATGAGCGGGAGCGCGACGAGGCGCAGGGCGACGAAGACGAGCTTGTGCGTGCGCGACGGGTGCACGATCGGGAAGAGGAGGATCGACGTGAGGAGGCCGACGAGGAACCCGCCGAGGTGCGCGAAGTTGTCGACACCTGCGCACGTGCGAGAGCAAGAAGTACGTCAGGAAGGGCTGGAGGAAGCGAGGAGGGAGGCGAGAGGGGACGCACCAGGAACCCAGCCGAGCCCGATGCCGATGATGATCTCGACGACGAGGAACAGGAGCTTGCGCTTGGGGCGGTACTCAATCTTCCAGTGCGCGAGGAGGTCCCTGCGCGGTAGTCGCCAGCAAAAAGTCAGTCGGAGCTCGACAAGCTCGAGGGACACGGACGAGGCCTGAGCGCGCGACGCACACGAGGAGGGCGGCGTGCGTGCCAAAGATGGCGCCCGACGCGCCGACGCTCGGCAAGCCGACGAGGGCAAAGTTGGCGCCGAGGATGAAGCCGAAGAGGCCCGACGCAAAGTAGACGACGAGGAAGCGCGGCGTGCCCATCATGCGCTCGACCTGCGCACGAGTTGCGAGACGACGTCAGCCTCGACCTTCTGGGCGATGAGCATGAAAATGAGAGTGACGCACCTGCGCGGAGCTTGTGCACTGAGCGAGCATGTTGAGGAGCAGGTGGACGACGCCTGCGTGGAGGAAGATCGGGACGAAGAACCGGAACGACTGGTCGGGTCCGCTCGGCCCGTCGACGATGTCGAAGCCGCCGAAGCCGCAGATGTCGGACATGGTGCCTGCGCAAGTTTGCGTCAGTTCTGACCTGAGATGTGAGCGTGCGAGGGAAGAGGCGCACAGAGAGGGTCGGCCGACGAGAGGGTCGCCTTGTTCGTGTCCTCGAGGCAGGTCCACGAGATGTCGGTCACCTGCAGCGCACAGCGAGTCGGCGTCAGCGCCGAGTTTGCACGAGCCGAGGAGAGAGAGACGACGCACGTTCGAGATGTACTTCATGCAGCCGGCGAAGCGCGCGCCGAGGTTGATGAGGACGGCGCCCGAGGGACCTGCGCGCGCGCTCTCCAGCTGCGTCAGCCGTCAGCCTGCGCGAGCGACAGAGGGGACGACGCACCGATCATGACGTTGAAGGACGGCTTGGTCTGGATGGGCGAGCCAGTGTACGAGTTCATGCGCACGAGCTCGACGATCATGACCTGCGAGCGCGCGAGACGGCGTCAGCTCGTGTCGGCAGCGCAAGCACAAGACCGAGGCACGACGAGGAAGAGAAAGAGAAAGAGAAAGAGGACGCACGATGACCATGACGACGGCGAGGCCCCAGCTCGCAAACGGCCACCGCTGCATCCCGACGCCGCGCTTGTGCTCCCAGATGCGCCGCTCGGCGTCGGTCGTGTCCCACAGCCACCGTTGCCACAGCGGCTTGGGCGCGATCGACTCGCCGCGCGCGCCGCTCGCGCCGTACCCTGCGCCGCCGAGGGACGAGCCGGGCCGGTCGTGCGCGCCGGCAACGTCGAGCGAGGGGACCTTGTCGAGCTGCGGGAGGTGGTCGCGCGCGGCGTAGGGCGATACGGTCGGCGGGTAGCTGCTGCCCGGCTTGCCGTCGCCGAGGTCGAACGACGAGCCCGACGGCGGGCGGAAGGCGAGGTCGTTGGGCGTGTAGAACGAGCCCTCGCGGTCGCGGGCCGTGCGCGCGCCGCCGCCGCCGCCGCCGCGCAGCGAGTTGAAGAACCCGCCGAGGACGCCTCGAGAGCTCGAAGCGGCCTCTGGGCCCTCGTCCCGCGCCGAGCCCTGCGAGCTGGCGCGCTCGTGCTGCTGCCAGCCCGCGCCGCCCGCCTTGGCCTCGAGGTCGGCGTCCCTCCCCCTCGAGTACGCGCCGTACGCCCCTCGGTCCCGCTCGTCGTCGTCGTCGAACTCGTCGTGGTCGTCGCCGCCGAGGGCGGCGTACCCTTTTGCCTGGCGGGCGTACGGCGTGACGGCCGACGGCGCGGCCGAGGAGGAGCGGACGCCGGCTGCGGCGCCCGGGACGAGCGGGTGCGAGGCGTCGTCGTCGTCGTCGCCGTGGTAATGGTCCTGCGACGGCGACGATGCGGGCCTGGCGGCGGCGGTGCCGGCGTAGGGGACGACGAGGCCGCCGCCCTCACCTCGAGCGCGCGAGAGGGGCCCGCCGACGGCCGTGGACGGGTTGACGGCGCGCACGCCGGCGCTCGACGGCGACTGGCGCGACGAGGGCGGGGCGGTGGCGGGCACGACGGTGCTGCGGTCGTCCTCGAGGAGCTCGGGCGGGACATAGTCGCGGTGCACCGCCTCGTCGCGCGGGTAGTCGTCGTCCTCCTCGGCGACGGCGGCGGGGATGGTGGCGGTGGCGGTAGCCGGGTCGAGGTGGTCCATGGCGCGCGGGCCGAGCATGCGCCTGCGGCCGGTGAAGCGGCGGTCGAGCTGCGAGACCGAGTCGTCCGGGGCGATGGTGGACGCGGCGTCGTCGCCCCACTGGAAGTTGTCGCTCGCGACGTCCGAGGGTGGCTGCGGGCGGGCGTACATGTGGCTCGGTGCGAGGTGGTCGGGCGACGAGTGGTACGAGGGGGCGGCCGTGGTGGAGCGGTACGCGCTGCGGCCGTCCATGCTGTGCAGCGGCGGGGTGGGCGAGTGGCGGGCGTGTGCAATGGTGCAAAGGCAGCTGGCTGGTGCTGGAGAGGGGTGTCGAGGGTCGGCGAGGTCGGGCGGGCGAGTTGCGGCCGTTGACCGAGGAGGGCGGACGAGGCGAGTTGAGCGATGGGGTGGAGGACCGAGGCGGCGAGGGCGGGTGGGTGCTCGGCGGTGCTGATGGTCTCGACCAAGAGTGTGCTGGACTGGACGCGGCTGGACGGCAAGCTCGCGCGGTGGTGAGGGCGACAAGGAGGACGACGAGGAGCTTGCGGCGCGACGAGGCGGTGTTCGCCGTCCACCTCGCTCTCTCGCCTTCGTGGGCCTGTGAGAGTAGCATGCACATGTGAAGCATACTCTCATAGTCCTCGCTGTCCAGCCAGTCGATTTTCCCGGAGCGAGATGCTTGGCGGCCGTCTTTCATCGGACGACCTCGACGGTGCGCGACTTGGTCTCGCTCTCCCTCGACCACCACCGCCTCTGTGCCCGCCCGAGGCACTGTGTACACCAGCTAGGGCACCACACGCGACCCTCGACCGCGCCCTCTGCCTCCAGCAGCTCGTCCTCTCCACCTGCCTCCCCTCCCCGACTCGCCCCGCTCGCTCCCGACTCTGTCCTCGCAGCATCCGGCCACCTCGCCGTCGTTCGACCGCAGCCATGCAGGGCCCGCCACTCGCCTCGCACCGCAGCGTACACCCGCTCGTCGACCTCGCCCGCCCGTCTCGCACACCCGCACGCTCATCCTCGCCCACCTCCCTCGACCCGGACCCGTGCGCCAAGCCTCGCGCCGACGACTCGGACCCGCCGCACGTCGATCCGCCGCCCATAGCGCCGCGCACGAGCGCGCACGGCGACCCGGGAGGGCATGGCGGCGGCGTCGAGGCCGGCATGGGCAAGGGTGCGCCCGCGCCGACCAGGTCGCAGCGCGCGCTCAACGCCCTCAAGCGCCACGGCGCCTTTGTCGGGCCAGGCGTCATCGCATCCGTCGCCTACCTCGACCCGGGCAACTGGAGTACCGACCTCGCCGCGGGCTCCCAGGTGCGTCCTCCCCGACCTGCGTCTGCCTCCCCCGGCTTCCTCCGCCCAGTTCTCGCGCTGACTCCAAGTCCCTCCCTCGCCTGCAGTTCGGCTACAGCCACCTCTTCATCATCCTCTTCGCGGGCCTCGTCGCCCTCCTCTTCCAGCTCTTGTCGACCCGGCTCGGCTGCGTGTCCGACTATGGTGCGTCGGCTCGTCCTCTCTCTTTGGCGGGCTCTGCCGCTCCCTGCGTGCAGATCCCATCCCAGAGCAGGTCGCACTTAAAGCATGCCGCACTTGAAGCATGCACGCAGTCGCTGACGGGTCGACCTCCCTCCCGCAGACCTCGCGACGCACTGCCGGTTCGCGCTGCACGACCGCGACTCGCGGTACAAGCTCGTGTACCGGTGGGGCCTCTTGTACCCGCTCTACGTCATGGCCGAGATCGGCATCATCTTCACCGACCTCGCCGAGCTGCTCGGCAGCGCCATCGCCATCAACCTGTGCGTCGTCCTCTCGCTCGAGCCTCGTCTTTGTGCGGCTCGGCTGCGCCCAGGACTGACTCTCAGCGCCGCTCCTCCGCTGCAGCCTCATCCCGGCCATCCCGCTCTACGGCGCCGTCCTCCTCACGTCGGCCGACGTCTTCCTCATCCTCCTCCTGTTCAACCAGTACCCGACCCGCACCGTGACACGCTCGATGCGCGTCTTCGAGCTCCTCATCGGCCTCCTCGTCCTCTGCGTCCTCGCGTCGTTCGTCGCGCTCCTCGTCAAGGTGTCGCCCGTCTGGAAGGACGTCTTCTACGGCTACGTGCCGCGCTCGGGCATCATCAAGGGCGGCGGCATCTACATCGCGGTCGGGTCCGTCCCCTCTCTCCTTCCCCTGCCTCTCTCTCTCTCGGGGGCTTCCTGCTGATGCTCGACCCTCCCGCAGCATCATCGGCGCAACGGTCATGCCGCACGCGTTTTACATCGGCTCCAAGATGGCGACAATGCGGCGCCTCAAGCCCGAGGAGTACGGCGAGGTCCCTGCGACGTACGAGGGCGGCGACGCTGCGTCCAACGACGAGTACGACGACGACGACGCGTGGCAGAAGAAGCACGATGCGCGGCGCGCCGAGGTGGGCGCCGACGCCGTCGAGCGCCCGGCCCGTTCTCGCACACAGCGCATCGCCGACACGCTCGCGGCGCCCTTCTCGACCGTCGCAGCCGCTCGGCGCAGGGGCGAGTCGCCACCGCCGCCGAGGCCGTTCCTCCCCTCGCTGCACCTGCCGCACCCGGTCAACCTCGGCGCGCTCGGGTTCGACCTCGGCGCGCTCACAAGGGCGCGGCCGCGCTCGCCGGTCGACGACGAGCGCGACGAGGACGGCATCGAGGAACTGGGACGCGGCGACGACGCGAGGGACGATGGCGAGGGCCGCACCTGCGCCGGCATGGACGTCGTAGCCAAGACGCGCTCGTTGACTTCTGCCGCCGCCGGCGCCAAGGCGTCGTCCCGCTCGCGCCCTCGGCGCCGCCCGACGCTCGCCTGCGTCGAGGCGCACCTCACGCACGCCTCGCTCGACATCGCCGGCTCGCTGCTCGGGTTCGCCGTCGTCGTCAACTCGGCCATTCTCATTCTCGGCGCCGCCGTCTTCTACTACGGCGACGGCAGGAGCTCGAACCCGGACGGCGGCGGTGTCAGTGACCTGTTCGACGCGTACGATCTCGTCAAGCAGTACCTCGGACAGGGTGCGTCCTCTCCCTCCTTCTCTCTTGCTCTCTCGCGAGCGTTCTCTCGCTTGCGGCGTCGTTGCTGACCCTGCGTACTCTCCCTCGCAGCCTTCGCCTACCTGTTCGCAGTTGCGCTCCTCGCTGCGGGTCAGAGCGCGAGCTTGACCGTCACACTCTCGGGCCAGATCGTCTCCGAGGGGTGCGTCCCTCTCCCTCTCCCTCTCGTAGCTCTCAAGCTTGGTCGCTGACCCTCGCACCGCGCACACAGCTTCATCAACTGGCGCACCAAGCCCTGGAAGCGCCGCCTCGTGACGCGCTGCATCGGCATCGTCCCTTCCCTCGCCGTCGCCCTCTCGGTCGGCCGACAGGGCATCGACACGCTCCTCGTCGCGAGCCAGGTCGCCCTCAGCATCGTCCTCACCTTTGTACTTCTTCCGTGCGTCTCTCGCTCTCCCTCTCCCTCTCGCTCGGCCAGAATCGAGCTGACGTCTCCTTTGCTCGCCGCCAACAGCCTCATCATCTTCTGCGCCCAGCACTCGATCATGTCCATCCCCGTCGACCCTCTCGCTCCTCCTCCCGCCGCCGCACCGTCCTCCTCTACTCGCCCGACCGAGCCCATCCCGGCTCGCGCCCGCATCGAGCACCTCGTCCACACGCTCAACCCGTTCCGCCGCCGCCGCGCGCCCGAGGGCACCGTGTCGTACGCGAGCCCGGTGTGGCTCGTGTGGCTGTGCTGCGCCCTGTGGCTCCTCATCGGCATCGCGAACGTGTACGCGTTGTACGACGTCGGGCAGCACGGAGCGTGAGCGAGGGTTCGAGGGAGCGAGGCTCGGGCGAGATGATCTGTTGAGCGTGGGACGAGGCGCCGAGCAGGCCGGCCCATATTGTAGCGCATTGCAGCATCGAGCTTGTGATATTCTCTCGGACGCGCTCTCGGCCGCACGAGAGCCAGCTGCATGGCGAGGACTCGCCGCTTCGAAGGAGGAACGGCGACTCGGAGCGGCGGGACTTGGTACGAGCTTCTATTTCAGAGGGCTTGGAGATCTAACAGCGAAGCATGGAGAGCGAGGAGCGATGTGCAAAACGCCGCTCGAGGCGACGAGACGGCTGCGCGAGGTCGAGACGATGCGGCGAGGGGAGGGACAGGACGAGGAGGGAGAGGGCGGCGCGTCGGGTTGGCGGCGAATAGGAGTCCTGTGACAGCGAGGAAGGGTAGAGTCAGCTCGGCATGCTCCTCAACGGCTGCTGCCCTCCTGTGAGCCCTCGACCGCGAGCTACACGGCTTCATCAGCTGGGGGAGCGGGGGCGGAGGGGAAGGTGCTCACCTCTCGGCGCAGGCCGCGTTCCAGTTGCAGGAGCGCTGGTAGAGTGGCTCAGCAGTGCGCAGGAGCAGCAGGGCTCCTTCTTGGCGGTGCGAGAGACCGAGAGCGAGAGCGTCGTCGTCCTCTCGGCTCGCTCCTCCTCGTCGCGCTCCTCCAGACTCGCCGACCCTGCTTGGGTGCTGCGCAGAGTGCTTCTACGGCTTCACCGACCCGCCTCGACACCATCGCCGCCCGCCCCGTCAAGCCCCACCGCCGGTCGGCCCCTCCCCCTCCTCCTCGACCCGACTCTCCTCCTCGACGGCACTCCGTACCCGGCTGTCCGACTGGGCGCAAGGGCCACCGACTTCAAGCGCATGCACGCTCTCGCCCGCCCGAGATGCGCGTGCTCGTCGACCCGACCAAGCTCTCAAAGCCAGGCCGCCGATCCTCGTGCCAGCCATCTCCAAGAACGAGATCGAGCGGCCGCACAGCGCTCGTTCTTTGCGCTGCGAGCAGGCACTTTCTCTCTGCGTCGATGCGCTGAAATGAACTCCGAGTGCAGCTTGATTCAGGAGCGGCCGAGCGCGCGAGCGAGAGCGAGGAGAGAGGGAAGCGCGCCGACCGGGAGCTGCGGGCGGCGGGACGACCCTCGTCGCGTCTCTACCACCCGGCGGGCGCAAGCCTGGTCGCGACTTGCGCGCTGAGCGTGTTCGTGGGGGTGACAGGCACCCAGGGAAGGCGCGCAGGGTGACCAGGCGCCCGACTCGCCCTTCCTCTCTCTCCCTCCTTCCCCTCACTCCTCCCCCCTCCTCCCTCCCTCCTCCCTCCCTCTTCGAGTCTTTGCTCACCTACAGTGACAACTACTCGACGACAAGCCTCTACGATGGCCATCATCGCCGTCGCGCGTCGCCTTGCGCGCGTCCCGACCCGCTTCGCCCCCGCCTTCGCGACTCGCCCTCCTCCTCTCGGCGTCGCCTACATCGACACGAACGCGCCTCTCTCGGCCTACGCCGTCATCTCGGCGTGCGTCCTTCTTCCTCTCTCGCTCGGCGCGCGCGCGCGACCTC